>Ga0209609_10001550_pt1 | contig 13304 bp, 11 predicted proteins | sample LakKivw325mmetaG_FD_184136 | JGI IMG/M metagenome (GOLD analysis project Ga0209609, IMG submission 184136) | Anoxic lake water microbial communities from Lake Kivu, Rwanda to study Microbial Dark Matter (Phase II) - Lake Kivu water 325m metaG... | ecosystem: Environmental > Aquatic > Freshwater...
AATATAATCAGTTTACACGACCATCGTATAATTACGAAACAGCTGCTCTACCACTGAGCTACGCTGGCATGCGTTAAACAGTATACCGTGATCCAATTGCACGGGCAAGAATCTATGATAGAATGACCGGGCTTGAAATATAGTCTGATGAGATCTAAATGAACCGAGATGAAACGAACGCCGGACCGATAAATATACGGCAGGCAACCCTGCAGGACCTGACTGCCATTACCGATATATATAATGACGCGATCGTTAATACCACCGCCACTTTCGATACCGAACCTAAGAGCAGTGAGGAACAGCTGACCTGGTTCAACGACCACCGCGATAAATATAAAATCCTGGTAGCGGAAACCGACGGAAAGGTGGTTGGATGGGCTTCACTCAACAGGTGGTCCGACCGCTGTGCTTACGCGGATACAGCCGAGTGTTCTTTATATATGGGAAAAGGACACCGCAGCCGGGGGATCGGCAGGAAACTCGTCACGGCTTTAATGGATGAAGCTAAAAGGGCAGGCCTGCATACACTCATAGTCCGAATCACAGAGGATAACGAAGCCAGCATTCATATATGTGAGTCCTTCGGTTTCCGCCACATCGGCGTTATGCAGGAGGTCGGGCGGAAGTTCGGCCAGCTGCAGGACGTACGCCTGATGCAGATCATCTTCCGCTGACCAATGCTGTCAGTCCCGTCTCATTCAACCTGCACGATGATGCCCGCGTAATAGAAAGCCGCTGCTACCTGTTGGCGTCTTTCATGATATATCTGAACACGCAATGATCCGCCTGCCCCACGTGATGGCGGTCGTGCAGCACCAGCTTGACGTCCGGATTGTAGCCGTCCAGTATGGCATAGTCGGCATATTTGCAGTAGATTTTGCTGTAATCTGCCACTCCGAATTCACGCGAAGCGTTCCAGAAGGTGCACTCCCCGGCCTTGACCACCAGGTCATTGTTGTCCAGGTCGGGATGCGGATCGAAATTGGAGCTGTCGATATCACTGTGTATCAACCAGTTCTTGAGTGAAAGCGGCTGCCCCAGGTCTTTGACCGCCGTGGCGATGCGCCTGCCCCTGGCCCTGCCGAAATCTTCTATGGCCTTTTTCAGCAATGCCTCCCCCTTGTCCTGGCCGAGCTCCTGTATGACGGCCCTGGCCACGAATCCGAAAAGCGCTCCGCCCAGTCCGAAGCCCGGTATCATGTATTTGGCCGCGGCGGCCTTCTTATCCAGCACATCCGCCATGTAGTCCCAATCGAATCCCTGCTTCTTCTCGCGTTCGATATCGCCCATTCTGAACCTCCTAATTTAACTGGATTTAGAATTTGTACCGCCATCGCGAGCAATCTCTATCCCTGTCATTGCGGTGAGGCATAGCTGCGAGCCGCCAGCGTGGCAGCCTTAAGGCCGTGGCAATCCGGTGTTCTGCAGTCACGCACAAGATTGCTTCGTCGCTATGCTCCTCGCAATGACTTATGAAAAGACGCCCGTGCAATGACGTGCGACGTAGTGTTATCATTATAGCCGCATTTTTAAATAATCACTCCGGAGGTTGCAGATGTCCTACAAACTGATCCAGGTGGAGATCAAGGATGAGGTGGCCACTCTTACGCTCAAACGGCCGGATAAACTGAACTGCCTCAACGCGGCCATACTTCATGAGATGTCAAAGGCGCTGGCCGGACTTAACGCCGATGACGGCATAAAAGCCCTTATTTTGACCGGCGAAGGGCGCGCCTTCTGTTCAGGCGCCGACCTGGCCGAGCAACCATATGGAACGGACAAGAACCAGCCGGGCATCAGCCGCGCCGAGCATACCACGCCGTTTGTCAGCTTCGGCTGGGTGGTCAAGCATATCGTGGATTTCACCAAGCCCGTCATCGCTGCGGTCAACGGCATGGCGGCAGGGGGCGGACTGGCTCTGGCGCTGGCGGCAGATATACGTATAGCATCGGAAAACGCCGCCTTCTCGGCCATCTTCGTCAAACGTGGCCTGGTGCCCGACTGCGGCGTGTCTTACTATCTGCCCCGCCTGGTAGGCATAAGCAAGGCCCTGGAGATGATGTGGACGGGAGAGAAAATCGACGCACGGGAGGCGGAGCGCATCGGACTGGTCAATAAAGTGGTGCCCCAGCAGGACCTGATGAAAGCCTCGTTTGAATTCGCGCAGAACCTGGCCAAAGGCCCCTCGCTGGCCATCGAGATGATCAAGAGCATGGCCTATACCGCGCTGAAGTCGGACTCGGTTATGACCCAGATGGCCGTGGAGAACTTCATGCAGCAGGTCTGCATGGAGTCTGAGGACGTTAAAGAGGGCGTCATGGGCTTCCTGGAGAAGCGCCAGCCCAAATTCACCGGCAGATAATAATGTCATTGCGAGTATTGTTGACACGATAGGCCTAAAGAGTTTAGAATTTCTTTCTGTCAGTTGCCTACTTGCTAATCTTCAAGGCGGCCAAAAATAACAAAAAGGAGTTGAATGCTTGTGCCCGAAGTCAGATTAGGAGAAGGGGAAAGTTTCGAAAGCCTGCTAAGGCGTTTTACCCGGAAGGTTCAACAGGAAGGAATAATCAGCGAAGTACGCCGCAGGGGCTTCTTCGAGAAACCCAGCATAAAGCGCAAGCGTAAAGAGGCAACCAAGCGCCGCAAAAGCAATAAAACTTCGTAATCCCTATGTCATTACAGGAAAAGATAAACACAGACCTTAAAGCAGCTATGCGCGCCCGGGACGAGCTGCGCATGCTGGTGCTGCGCACCGTCCTGTCCTCGATAAACTACGCCGAAATAGCCAAGCAGAAAAAGCTGGACGACAGCGGTGTCATCGAGGTCATCAGCAGGGAGATCAAGCAGCGCAAAGAGAGCATCGAAGCTTACGAAAAGGGCAACCGTGCTGACCTGGTGGCAAAGGAGAAGGCCGAAATGGCCGTTCTCCAGGAGTATATGCCCGCCCAGATGGGGCTCGACGAGATTACCTCACTGGTAAAAGCCGTCATCGCCGAGGTGGGGGCCAAAGGCCCCGGCGATAAGGGCAAGGTCATGCAGAAGCTCATGCCGCAGGTCAAAGGTAAGGCGGACGGGGGCGAAGTCAACAGCATCGTCACCGACCTGCTGGGCAAGCTCTGAATAACAACACCTCACAGATCATCTTGATTGGTCATTGCGAGCAAAGCGAAGCAATCCTGAGACTCGAACATGTTATATACTTAGATTGCTTCGTCGCTGCGCTCCTCGCAATGACAGATTGGAGACACTGCGCAGCGCAAGACACATCCAGACGACGAGATAAAATATGAAATTCGGCATCGTTGTCTTCCCCGGCACCTGGAGCGATCGCGATTGCTATTACTCGGTGCATAATATCTGCGGACAGGATGCGGTTTACATCTGGCACAAGGAGACCGACCTCGCGGGCTGCGACTGCATCATCCTTCCGGGCGGATTCTCCTACGGCGACTACCTGCGCACCGGCGCCATCGCACGTTTTTCACCCGTCATGGAGGCCGTGGCCGATTTCTCTAAAAAAGGACGCCCCGTCATCGGCATCTGCAACGGGTTCCAGGTGCTGTGTGAGGCCAACCTCCTGCCGGGAGTCCTGAGGCAGAACGAGCACCTGCAATACCGCTGCCAGTGGACCTACCTGAAAACCGAAAATATCGCCACCCCCTTTACCAATAAATGTAAAAAAGGCCAGGTGCTTAAAATACCCATCTCTCACTACGAGGGCCGCTACTACGCCGGCGATGATGTCATAAAGGAGCTGGAGGACGGCGGACGCGTGGCCTTCCGCTACGGCACACCCGCGGGAGAGATAACCGCGGCAGCCAACCCTAACGGCGCGCTTAACAACATTGCCGGCATTGTCAACAAACGGGGCAACGTGCTGGGCATGATGCCCCATCCCGAGCGCTCCTGTGAGGACGTTCTGGGCAGTGTCGACGGAAATATCATCTGGGAGTCCATAATTGCCGGCATCTAAAGAGCAGTTGGAAGAGATTGCGCTCAGCCGCAAGGAATACAATTTGATTGTGAGCAGGCTGGGGCGCGAGCCGACCGAGGTCGAGCTCGGCATGTTCGGCTCACTCTGGAGCGAACACTGCGGCTACAAGCACTCCAAGGCCCTGTTGAAACTCTTCCCCACATCGGGAAAATACGTCCTGATCAAGCCGGGTGAGGAGAATGCCGGTGTTATCGATATCGGCGACGGCCAGGTCATCGGGTTCAAGATCGAGTCCCATAATCATCCGTCATATATCGAGCCTTACCAGGGCGCCGCCACCGGCGTGGGAGGCATCGTGCGCGATATCTTCACCATGGGGCTGCGGCCCATCGCACTGGCCAATTCCCTGCGCTTCGGTCCCATGTCCGATCCGCACAACCGCTATCTGATGGGCGGCGTGGTGGGGGGTATCGCCGGCTACGGCAACTGCCTGGGCATCGCCGACGTATGCGGCGAGATATATTTCGACAGCTGCTACAGCGGCAACCCCCTGGTCAATGCCCTCTGCCTGGGCATCGGACGGCAGGAAGACCTGACCAGGGCGCGCGCCTCCGGCGCGGGAAACCTCGTCATGCTGGTGGGCGCCGATACAGGCCGCGACGGGCTGCATGGAGCTTCGGGACTGGCCTCCCGCACGTTTGAAGAGCAGCGCGAGCTCCGCTCCGCCGTACAGGTAGGCAACCCCTTCATGGAAAAGCTCCTTATCGAGGCCTGCCTGGAACTGACGCGCACCGGCTGGATCGTCGGGCTGCAGGACTGCGGCGCCGCCGGATTGACCAGCGCCGCTATTGAGGCGGCCGACAAGGGAGATTCGGGCCTGGATATCGATGTAGCCAGGGTGCCCCGCCGGGAAAAGGGGATGACACCCTATGAGGTCATGCTGTCGGAATCGCAGGAACGCATGGTCGTTATCGTGAAGAAAGGGTACGAGGACAGGGTCAGGTCCCTCTTCGACCGCTGGGGACTGCACTCTGACATCATAGGCAAAGTTACGGACGACGGCATGGCCACCATCCGCGATGGAGGAAAGGTGGTCGCGCACGCGTCCGTGAAATATCTTAACAACCCGCCCGTTTATCGCTTCCGCCCAAAGCGGCCCTCCTGGCTGGATGACCTCCAGGAACTCGACCTTAAAACTATTAAAGACGTAAAGCCGGCAGACGCGGGTAAAATCCTGCTCCGCCTGCTGGCCTCGCCCAATATCTGCAGCAAGCGCCAGGTATTCCGCCAGTACGATCATCAGGTTGGCAACAACTCGGTGGTCCTGCCGGGCGAAGGCGACGCTGCCATGCTGCGGATACAGGCAACAGCGAAAGCCTATACGCTGGTGACCGACGGCAACGGCCGCTACTGCTACGTGAACCCCCAGGTCGGCGGCGTTATAGCCGTAGCAGAGGCGGCTCGCAATACCGCCTGCATGGGCGCCCGTCCCATGGCCATCACCAACTGCCTCAATTTCGGCAATCCCGAGCGGAATGACGTGATGTACCAGATGCACCAGTGCATCCAGGGCATGTCGCAGGCCTGCCGCAAGCTCAAAACGCCGGTGGTCAGCGGCAACGTCAGCCTGTACAACGAGACGAGGGGAGTGGCCATTTTCCCCACCCCCGTGGTGGGCATGGTAGGTCTGATAAAAGACATTAAGCGCCGCTGCACGGCGGGCTTCAAGGACGAGGGGGATGCGGTCTTTCTGCTGGGAGATACCGGCGATGAGAGGTCGCTGGGCAGCAGTGAATACCTTGAGCTGCTGCACGGCATGGTCAGGGGCACACAGGCCATTGATTTGAGCGCGGAGAAAAGTCTGCATGACCTCCTCATCAGGGCCATAGGCCGCGGCCTGCTCAAATCCGCCCATGACTGTTCCGATGGGGGCCTGGCCGTTACGCTCGCTGAAAGTTGTATAATTGGCGGCAAGGGATTCAAAGGTGACCTGCCGGCACACGGGCGGCTGGACGCCGCGCTTTTCGGCGAAGCGCAGTCGCGCGCCGTGGTCTCTATCGTTCCCGGCGCCGTGCGCAAGCTCGAGGAGATGGCTTTCAAACACGGAGTGCCGGTGACGAGGCTGGGTACCGTTGGCGGCGGCCGCTTCATACTCAAAGGGCTGTCCGACCTGCCGGTCAACGACCTCGTAAAGGCCTGGAGCGGCGGGATCTGATCTGCCGCATATGACATTATTCTGAGATCGGAGAAATCTTTTGGCTGAAATATCTGAATTCAGGGGCGTTCGCTACAATCCTGCCAGTGTGCAGTACATGCAGAACGTTATCTGCCCCCCTTACGACGTTATATCCGCCCAGGAACAGCAATCACTCTACGAAAAAAATAAATATAACATGGTGCGCCTGGAGCTGGGCCTCGAACAGGCCGGCGATGACGAGCGGAATAACCGGTACACACGCGCGCGCGATGAGTTCAATCGCTGGTTCAAAGATAACGTGCTTTTACAGGACCAGGTGCCTAACTACTACGTGCATGAGCACAGCTTCGAAGTGGGCGAAGCGAAGAAACGGAGGCTTGAGATTTACGCCTGTGTGCGTCTGGAGCCCTGGGAGAATAAAGTGGTCATCCCCCACGAGTTCACTATGGCCAGGGCCAAGGCCGACCGGCTGGAACTGATGAAAGCGTGCTCGGCTGATTTCAGTCCCGTCTTCGGTCTTTACGAGGACCCCGGCGGCCGCATCAATCAATTAGTCATGAACCGTGTCAAGGCCAGCCCCGTCTATAATTTCCAGGTAGGCACGGATTATCATCGTTTCTGGGCGGTGAATGAGCCGGAGTTTGTGCAGAGGATCAGCCATTTTCTTATTCCAAAGTCTATTTATATCGCCGACGGCCACCACCGCTACGAGACGGCGCTGGCGTACCGGGATTACCGCCGGGAGCTTGAGCCGAACGGCAGCGGAAACGAGGCCTACAACTACGTAATGATGGCGCTCGTCTCCTTCTCCGATCCGGGCATCGTGATATTGCCCATCCACAGGCTTGTACGCTCTCTCTCCAAGCTGAATATTAATAAATTGAAGAAAGAGCTGCCCGCTTATTTCGAGGTCAGGGAGGGTTCCGCGGCAAACATGTCGGTTGCAGCGGACGCCGGCAGTATCCGTATATATGGGCTGGAGCCCGGACAGGTGCTCGGTCTGACTCTACTGCCCGGCATAAAGGTCAATGATTTCCTCAAGCAGAGGCGCTCCGAGGCCTATGGCAGGCTGGACGTCAGCGCGGTGCAGCATATTATCTGCGAGAAAATACTGGGATTGCCGCCCGGTGATTCAGACAATCTGGCCTATACGCCCTCGGGCGAATCAGCCTGTCGCATGGTCGACAACGGCCAGTTCCAGTTCGCGATCTTGCTCGATCCCATTTCCGTTAAGACGATCAAGGCGGTGGCCGATTCTAACGACCGCCTGCCGCGCAAGTCTACATTCTTTTATCCCAAGCTGCCCACCGGCCTGGTCATGTTCCGCACCGACGGCGAAATATAGACAGGGCCGTAGGGGCGTTGCTTTAGCTGAGCCCGCTCACCAGAATGTCATTGCGAGCCCACTCTATACTACGTCATTGCGAGCCCGAAGGGCGCGGCAATCTTACCAGCGTAGGGGCGTTGCTTTAGTTGCTTCCATACAGGTTTAACTGTGCCTGCGGCGCCCCGGTCCGGGCTACCTCCATGCAGTTGCGCCCCCGCGCCTTGGCTCGATAAAGGGCCGTATCCGCCGCGGAGATTACATCATCCAGGGTGGCAGAGGCCGGGCTGGCTTCGGCCAGGCCGATACTGGCGGTAACCCTCACGAAGCGGCCGTCTGAAACCCTGATGTCCGTGTTGCACAGAGCCCCGCAAATACGCTCGCCCAGCACCACTGCCTCCCCGATACCCGTCTCGGGCAGCACAATCCCGAATTCCTCACCGCCCAGCCTGCCGAAAACATCTGTCCCGCGTACCTGCCCCTGCACTATCTCGGCAAACTGTTTAAGAGCTGCGTCGCCGCTGATGTGCCCGTACAGGTCGTTGACCGTTTTGAAGAAGTCCAGGTCTATCATCATCAGTGTGTAGGGCCGATGATACCTGATGTACCTCTCGGCCTCATTTTCCGCCAGCTCCAGGAATTTTCTGCGGTTCCAGATACCGGTGAGTTCATCGACCGACGCCATGCGCATCAGCTCATTGCGCATCTTCTCTTCCTCCAGCATATCCAGGAACCGCCTTCGGCGGAAGGCCTCTATCCTCAGCGCGACCAGTATCCCGATGAAGTTGACAAGAATGTATGACGTGAATGTAATGTTCAAAATCATAAAACCTATCTGTTCCCTGAACAGGATGACGATGATAAGGTCCCCTGCCGTCAACACCAGGGCCAGCGCAGTCTTTATCAGGCGCCGGCAGGTGAAAAACAGGTACATGGCTATCACAATGGCCACATCCAGGGCTGTGTACTGGATGTAAGAGCCGGGCCTGGTCCAGCCTATGTAGATGCAGATACTGACTGCGCAGATGCCGTAGGCAAGAACGATCAGATCGAATGCTGCGGGCTTTTTTATCGCCTTCAACAGCAAGGCTATTACAGCCACCGTAGCCAGCAGCAGGAACAGGCGTAAAGCTAAAAGCGAATAGAATTGAACGGTCGGCCCGAAGAGAAGAAAGTCGGAATATAAGAAAACCGTCGTGATCAGCCCCACTATCACCAGGCCGATTACCATCTGCTTTATATCGGTAACCAGGTAAAACTGGCGGTACTTGCGGTAAAGGTCCTCCGGCAGGTGCGTGGAAACAATGCCTACTGCGGTCTTCCACATGCTATTGATGCTCAGCCTCCGACGGGACAGCTTACTCCTGATCATATAAAATTGCAAGTCTTATATGTTTTTCACATACCCCTATATTGATCGTAAAAATCGGCGCTGCAGGGGCGTTGCTTTAGCTGCGCCCGCTCACCAGAATGTCATTGCGAGCCCGAAGGGCGCGGCAATCTTGCCGCCGCAGAGGCAGGTTTGCAAACTCATACCTACTCGATGACTTCGTAGACAGCGCTTGCGTAGGCCTGTTTAAGAGCATCATCGAAGGTTGCGCGCCGCGGCTCACGGACAGAGATCAGCCTGTCCAGTGTCCTGGGCTGCAGCGACTGAAAAAAGGCACACTGTTTCCGCATCCTGGTCAGCGTGTCGCGCGCACCGCCGTATATAACGTACTCGATTTCGCCCAGGTACGGCGACAGTATCTCGCGCGCATGCTCTTCGATGCGGGTAAAGAAATACTCCATCTGTTTGAGCCGGTGCCTGGCGAAGCGGTTGGCTGACGACCCGCCCTTGTGGTGCCTGGCATGTACCAGTCCCGTCCCGGCTTTGCCCGCAACCAGCTTTTCCCCGTTAAAAACACCTATGGCATAGCGCCCCAGCCTTACCAGTATTAATCCCAGCTTGCGGTCCTTCTCCAGGGCCAGCCTCAGTGGGCCGGGATCGAAGCCGCGCTGCAGGCCCTCCCCGGCCAGGGGAAAGGGCGGACGGACGACATAACCTCTGCCCATGGCATAAAAAACAGCGGCGCCGGTGGACGATCCGGCAGCTTTCTCAACCAGCGAATCGAGCATCTCGCCGCGGTCCAGCACCGGCTGCAATTCCTTTTTGATCGCGTCCTCCGGGTCACCCGCACTGACATAGATTGTGAAAACGATCTCTCCCGCTTCCAGGCTTTTCAGCCAGCGCAGGGTCTGAGAACGGCTCATGTCGTAACGGTTGATTACGGCCATATCTTAATTCTATCCGCAGGGGCGTCGCCTCAGTTGCGCCCCTACATCAACACGACTATGGTTACGCCATCCCCACCCTGGCCGCGGCTGCCCGGCCTGAAAGACTTGACCAGCGCGTGTGCGGCCAGCGCCTCCCTGACCGCGCCCCTGACAGCGCCCGTTCCGTATCCATGGATAATGCGCACCTCCGGCATCTGTGACATGAAGGCATCGTTGAGATAGGAATCCAGCGCTGATTCTACCATTTCGGCCCTCTGCCCCCTCAGGTCCAGCTCGGGAGCGGCCGTACGTATGGTCTTCGGCCTGGCCACCGCCCTTTCCGCAAGGTCTCCCGATCCCGGCGCATCGATCTTTTCCACGCCGTCCAGGCGCAGGGTCAGCTTTACATCGCCCACCATTGCCTCCAGCCTGCCCTGCCCCTCATCAAGAGAGACCACGGTGGCCGCCGTATGCATGTCCTTCAAACGTATGCTGTCGCCCACCGCGATTTTTTCAGCAGCGGAACCGCTCTCGTCCATGGCAGCCAGTTTCCGGTCCAGACCGGCGGACCGCTGCTCCGCCTGCTTTGTTATATTCTCCAGGGACCTGCGCGCGCGCTCCAGACTCTCTTTTTTTCTCTCCTTCTTCAGCTCGTTCTCGGCCTCACGTATCTCCCTGTACAATCCTGCGATCTCTGTATTGAGATTGTCCTGTATCTCGCGCACCATCTCCCGTTCCTTGTTCCGGATGCGCGATATCTCGGCCTCCAGGTCGGCCGAGAGCCCGGCGGCGCGTTCTTTCTCCCCATCAATGAATTGCTGGGCATCTGCCAGCATCTTGCGCTCGGCCGCCAGGTCTACCATCATGGCCTCGACCTCCTGCGAGCCCTTCGACATAATGCTGCGGGCCTGGTCGACTATCTCTTCCGGCAGGCCGAAGCGGGCCGCGATGTTCAGGGCATTGCTCCCTCCCGGTATGCCCACGCTCAGGCGATAGGTCGGCATCAGCGTGACGGGATCAAAATCCAGCGAAGCGTTGCGCAGTCCCTTATTCAGATGCGCGAAAGCCTTCAGCTCCGAGTAGTGCGTGGTCACTACCACAGCCGTGCCCTTATCGACAAAATGCATTAGCGTGGCCTGGGCCAGGGCAGCGCCCTCTCCCGGGTCGGTGCTGATACCCAGTTCGTCCAGCAGCACCAGGCTGGAAGGCGTTGACTTCTTGACGATGCGCGCCACGTTGCTGATATGTGCGCTGAAAGTCGACAGCGTCTGCTCTATGCTCTGCTCATCGCCTATATCGGCGTAAACTTCATCGTAAACAGGCAGCCTCGTGCCGTCCGAACAGGGTATGGGCAGGCCCGCCTGCGCCATCAGCACCAGCAGGCCGACGGTCTTAAGCGCAACCGTCTTGCCTCCGGCGTTCGGACCGCTTATGATCAGTACGGAGAAATCCCGGCCGATCTCCACGCTGAGCGGCACCGCCTCACCCTTGAGCAGCGGATGGCGGGCGTTGACCATTCTTAAGAACCGCTCTTCAGCGCCGCTGACGATCTCCGGCTCGATGGCCCTGATTTTCTCCGCATATAATGCCTTGGCCAGCGCCAGGTCGAGGCGCGCCAGGATGCCTGTATTCAGTTCGATGTCCCCGCATGCATCCCCCACGCAAACGCTGAGGGCCGTCAAAATGCGCTCGATCTCCTGCCGCTCCTCCACCTCAAGCTGCCGCAGCTCGTTGCCGGACTCGATCGTTTCCAAAGGCTCGATAAAGACCGTGGCGCCGGTATTTGATACATCGTGCACTATGCCCTTCATCTCCCGCTTCGCCTCCACCCTGACGGGAAGGACGTAGCGGCCGTTGCGCTCCGTGACAAGCTGCTCCTGCAGCATCTCCTGTCCCCTTTTCGACTTGACGATCTGCGATAGTCGTTCCTGCAGCTGTTTGCGCGTGTCCTTCAACCGTCTCCTGACGTCGGCTAAATGCGCGGAGGCCGAGTCCAGCACCTCGCCGGTGGGCGAAAGGCATTTGCCTATCTCGCTTTCTATCTGCGACAGCGGGGTTATATCCTGCGCTATGCCCCACAGGGCAGGCAGGTCGGCGGACATCTTTTGCAGGCCGTTGCGCGCTACCCGGCAGGCGGCCAGCGTTCTCTGTATTCTGATCAAAGTCGGGGGATCGAGCACGGCGCCCTTGCCGGCGCGGGCTGCGTCCTCCCGTACGTCATGAGCTTCGCCTATGTGAAAATCAGGCCTGACGGACAGCAGCCGTCTGGCCTCTGATGATTGCCTGAGCAGGATCTGGATATGCCCGGCATCCGATGTGGGTTGGAGCGAGAGCGCCAGATCTCGTCCGGCCGGGAACGATGTGTAGCCGGCCAGCCTTTTCAGCACCAGCGGGTACTCCAGCATATGCTGGCTGTTGGTGTCCATGTGGATAATTATACTATGCTGGCGAGGACCTTCATGTCTACCCCCACGTTTTATAAAAACCCATTGTGTTTTAGGTCGGGCTATGACACAATATCGCGAATGACCGTGAAGAATGGAGAGGAATGGTAATATGAAATCTACACCAGCCCTGATAATCCGCATCCTGCTGCTGCTCTCGCTCTGCCTCACCCTTCAGCTGCCGGTGCTATCCACAGCCGGGCGGGCTTCTGCCGCACTGGAAAGCCCCCGGACGTTCAACACTAATAGCTTAACGGACAACGGCACAGTACTGAGGTATCCGGTCATGCCGCTCACTCCCGAGCAGAAAAAGGCTGGGGACGAACTGGCGGACCTTGCTCCTGTAGCCCCGCCGGCGCCGGCCGTCGGGCTGATGATGATGGACGCGGCGGACGGCGTCGAACCCGGAGCGAGTTTCAGCCTTCTTCCCCATCTCAATTACGTGCCGGCTGAGCGCAACCAGAACCCCAACTGCGGCAACTGCTGGGTCTGGACCGGCACAGGCGTGGTGGAAATAGCGCTGCACGTGCAGAAAGGCATCAGCGACCGCCTTTCCATCCAGTTTTTCAACTCGACTTATCAGAACGGCACCGGACCGCACTGGGCATGCTGCGGGGGCAACCCCACTTCATTTGCCGATATTTACCGCAATATACTGCTTAAGGCTATTCCATGGGCCAACAGCAACGCCTATTTCAGGGACGGCCCGCAGACCTGTGCCGCCGGTACGCTGGTGCCGGCAGCAACCATAACGGCCAGCCCCTACTATACCATCGGCTCAATCGGTCCGGCGGAACAGATCGCGACGCACGGTGTCGGCGAGGCACAGGCTATCGCAAATATCAAGAGTGTCCTGCACCAGAACAAGGCCATCTATTTCGCCTACTGGCTGGCCAGCGCCGCCGACTGGCTGACCTTTCAGAACTGGTGGGACGACAGCCTTGAGACGGCCATCTGGAGCGGGGATTACTCCTGCGGGAAAGTTTGGACCAGCACAGGCGGCAGCCACGCCGTGCTTTGCGTGGGGTACAACGACGATGACCCCAACCCGGATAACCACTACTGGCTCATAGTCAACAGCTGGGGTGCGCCGTCCAACAGGCCCAACGGTCTTTTCCGCATCCCCATGCACTATAACTACGACTG
>Ga0209609_10001551_pt1 | contig 13301 bp, 13 predicted proteins | sample LakKivw325mmetaG_FD_184136 | JGI IMG/M metagenome (GOLD analysis project Ga0209609, IMG submission 184136) | Anoxic lake water microbial communities from Lake Kivu, Rwanda to study Microbial Dark Matter (Phase II) - Lake Kivu water 325m metaG... | ecosystem: Environmental > Aquatic > Freshwater...
AAGAAAGGTTGCCCATAATCTTTGATAAATATACTTAGGATTTTTAAAGGTATTGTAATAATCTCTGTAAGTATAAATTGAGCCGTCTCCATCTAAATGACCTCGTAGAAAATCTCGAAAATATTTATTTGGGATTTCTAGCTCGTCTAGGAGTCCAGTTTTACAAGGACTAAGTCCAATTTTTTGTAACCAACGATAGAAAACGACATCTCCAAATTGAATTCTATAGTATTTCTTTTTTAAACAGCTACCGCTGTTTTTTCTACCAATTTTGTTATTTAAATGTAGACATTCGCGGAATAATTCGACTAATTTCCTGTCTTTAGAAGTAAAATCTATATGCCTTCCATCTTTTGATAAGTTTCCATCTGTGGTTAATAATCCTATTATGTAAGCGAGCTCTGGAGTCCATTTAAAATTCTTATCAGGAAACTTGGCTTTGGGCATAAAAATGGTGCCGGGAGAGGGAATCCAACCCTCACGGGATTACTCCCACACGATTTTGAGTCGTGCGCGTATAGCAGTTCCGCCACCCCGGCATAAATCCACTATATTCTATCAGGTTTTAACCTATTTTTCAACTTTGTAGTCGCACTCTTTGTTCGAACATTTAATCTGACCCCTTTTGGTTTTTATTAGTAGAGATTTACATTTCGGACAAGTTTTACCAGTAGGTTTATCCCAAAGGGCGAAATCGCACTCTGGATACCGGTCGCAGCCGTAGAATATCTTATGTTTTCTTGTTCTTTTTTCAACAACCTTGCCCTTTTTGCACTTTGGGCATTTTATTCCTAAAGCATTTTTCTCCAAAGATTCGGTATAGCGGCACTTTGGAAAACTGGAACAGGCGTAAAATTCTCCGTATTTACCAAGACGGATCAGGAGTGGAGATCCGCATTTGGGGCAAATTTTCTTGGTTGGTTTTTCCGTGATGTCCTTTTTGGAAACTTCTTTGTATTTATTTTTGAGATTTGCATCAAATGGTTTGTAGAACTCCTTGATTACGGGTACCCATTTCTTGGAACCTTGGGCGATTTTGTCCAGATCTTCTTCCATCTCGGCCGTGAATTTGATATCCACGATTTCCGGAAAATGATTCACCAGAAGATCGTTCACCACGGTTCCGATTTGCGTCGGCCTGAATCTTCTGTTTTCGTCCTTCTCAATATAGTTTCTTTCTTGGATAGTAGATAAAATCGGAGCATAAGTTGAAGGACGGCCGATGCCGTTTTCTTCCAGGACTTTAATCAAACTGGCTTCGTTATACCGCGGAGGGGGTTCGGTAAAATGCTGAGAAGAAGTCAATTTTATCAATTCCAAAATTTCACTTATCTTTAGGTCTGGCAATTCAGTTTCCTCATATTTAATGGGATAAATCTTCAAGAAACCGTCAAACTTCAAGGCTTGACCGTTGCTTCGAAAGATACAATTTCCAGCCTCGATATCTACCGTCTTTGCGTCGAAAACTGCCTGTGCCATCTGGGAGGCCATAAATCTCGTCCAGATTAGACGATAAAGCTTCAATTGATTCTGATCTAATTTTAAGGAATCGGGCCTTTTGTTCGGATAACTCGGCCTGATTGCTTCGTGGGCTTCTTGGGCGCCTTTTGATTTTGTTTTGAATCTTCTTAAGAAACCGGCCCAATATTCCTCTCCGTAATTTTCAATTATGAATTTTTTAGCGGCGAAAAGCGATAAATCCGATAAATTCAGAGAGTCGGTGCGGTGATAGGTGATAAGTCCGGTTTCGTACAGTTTCTGCGCTATCTGCATCGTCAATTTTGCCGGGAATCTGAAACTGTGCCAAGCCGTTTGTTGTAAGGTGCTGGTGGTAAAAGGCGGCAGAGGATTTCTTTTTACTTCTTTTTTTTCAACGTTCGTTACTTTATATTCCGCACCATCCAGATTTTTTAATATTTTATCTGCCTCCTTTTTGTTTTTAATCGCTAATTTATCCAAAAGCTCCCCGTTTCTTTTAATCAATAGTGCGGTAAATTCATTTTCCTTGTCTGCTGATTTTTGTCTTTTAAGCAGCGCTTCTATGCTCCAGTATTCTTGCGGAACAAAATTTTTGATTTCTCTTTCCCTTTCGGTAACCAATCTGACGGCTACCGACTGAACTCTGCCGGCAGAAAGACCCCTCGCAACTTTCTTCCAGAGGAAAGGTGACAATTTATAGCCGACTATTCTATCCAGAATTCTTCTTGCTTGTTGGGAATCGACCAGATTCAGATCAATCTTTCTGGGATTGTTCAGAGCATCTCTGATGGCAGATTCGGTGATTTCATGGAAGACGATCCTGCGGTATTCCTTTTCTCCATTGAGATTAAGAAGGAAAGCCAAATGATAGGCGATGGCTTCTCCTTCACGATCTTCATCCGTCGCCAGTATGACCGATTCTGCTTTTTCAGCCTCTTTTTTCAGTTCGTTCACGTTTTTTTTCGCTTTTGGGATGACAATGTACTTGGGCTTGAAATCATTCTCGATGTCTACGCCGATTTCGCTGGCCGGTAAATCCCGGATGTGTCCATAGGAAGAAAGAACCTTGTATTTGGGTCCCAAAAAACGGCTGATAGTTTTTGATTTTGTCGGGCTCTCAACTATGACTAATTGCATACGTTTTTTAACTTTATCACTTTGTTTTTAATTTTTCTACCGCTTCAGAAAGCATTTGGCAATAGAGATTCAAACCGACTCGATTAATGCTTCCGGACTGTTCCTTTCCCAGAATGTTTCCTGCGCCGCGTATCTCCAGATCCCGCAAAGCAATCCTGTAACCCGAACCTAATTCTTCAGCTTCCTTTAAGGCATCCAATCTCATTTTCGCTTTTTCAGAAAGATGGCCGCCGAAAAGAAAGAAAGCAAAAGCTTGGGTATGAGATCTGCCGATTCTTCCTCTGATTTGGTATGCTTCAGACAGTCCTAATCTCGTTGAATCAGCCACGATCAAGGTATTGACGTTCGGCAGATCCAAACCGTTTTCAATGATAGTCGTGGCAACCAGGATGTCAATCGATTTGCATCGGAAATCATCCATTACCCTGATCAGTTCTTCTTCTTGCAATCTGCCGTGGGCAACCCCGATTTTAATATCAGGGATGAGTTTTTCCAATAATTTTTTGACGGTTATTATTGTTTCTACGCGGTTGTGCAAATAATAAACTTGGCCTCTTCGTTTGATTTCAGTCTCAATAGCTTTTTTAATGATTTCCTCCGACCAGGGGAGAATATGAGTTTCGATCTTTAAACGTCCTATTGGTGGGGTCTGGATTAAACTGATCGATTTTAATGAGGAGAGAGACAGGTACAAGGTTCTCGGTATGGGAGTTGCAGAAAGGGACAGAATATCGAGAGAACTTCTTATTTTCTTCAGCTTTTCTTTTTGTTTTACTCCGAATCTTTGTTCGTCATCGATAACCAGAAGGCCCAAATTCTTAAAAACAACGTCGTTTGAAAGAACACGGTGGGTTCCGATGAGGATGTCAGTCCTTCCTCTTTTTATATCATCGATTATTTCTTTTTGTTCTTTTTTTGTTTGCAGCCTGGATAAGAGAGCGATTTTGATCGGTGAATTTACCGTTCTTTCCTTGAAATTTTGGAAATGCTGGTTGGCTAAAATAGTAGTGGGACAGATCATCGCCGCCTGATAACCTGATTTCACCGCTTTTACCATCGTCCTTAAAGCTACCTCGGTTTTGCCGAAGCCGACATCACCGCAAACTATTCTGTCCATGGGTTCTTCCTTCTCTTCCAAATCTTTCTTGATGTCTTCCAGCGCTTGAAGCTGATCCGGTGTTTCTTCGTATTTAAAACCATCGGCTATCTGCAGTTCCATTTCATCCTCCGGCAGATAGGGAGGACGGGAGGCAACGGTTCTGGCGGCATAAATTTCCAGAAGTTCCTTGGCCAATTTTTCAGCTTCCTCTTTAACCCTTCTTTTCGTTTTTTGCCAGATCATCGATCCCAAGCGGCTGATTCTGGGCTCAATAAACCCTACATATCGTGACAGTTTTCTCTCCAGACCGACTGGCACATACAGTTTGTCTCTCTCGGCGTATTCCAGGACATAATAGTTTTCTTTATTAATCGTTTCCTGTTCTTTATAGATGCCTATGCCGTGATCCAGATGCACCAGATAATCTCCGGATTTCAATCTTTTCAGATCAGAAAACAATCTTTGTGATTTCAATTTCTTTTTAAGAAGATCTCTGGCAGTTTTTTCGTTCTCAACCTCGACAGGCAATCTTTCAATGTTTTCGATTTCGTTACCCAGAAATTCTAGACGTATGGCATAGCTTGAATTGATCGGAAAAACATCTATTATTCCTCCTCTCTGGGAAAATTCACCCGGATCCTGGATTTGAAGAACTTTTTCATACCCCATTTCGTCCAGTTTTCTCAAAATCTGATATAGATTATTTCTTTGGTTTTTGGCTAGGTAAAGGGTATTGTCTTCGAAAAATGACTGGGTTTTCCGTGCTTCCAGGATTTTATCTAAATTTTCTTCAAACCAAAGATTCCCCTTTTCCAAAAAGTAGGGGGTGATGCTGCAAATTAGGATTCGGTCTATTAAACTCCTTGACAATTCCATCTAAAGTAGTATAATATATTATTCAGTTTTTCGTCAAGTTTTATCTTCCGGTCTATCTGCGAGTAGCTTAATCGAGTATGCAACTTTGTTACGTACTCGAGGATGGATTCTAAGTTATCCCTCCTTTAAAACTTAGAGCTTACAGCCACAGATCAAAGCTTTATGCCGTAGATCTTTGGCGCTCGCAGGTAGGCCGGAGGATAGAAACTTAAGGAGGTAATCATATGCCATTGGAAGGAGCACCTTTAGCTGAATGGTGCGGCGGTCCGGCAAGTTTGTGCGAGGCGGTGAAGAAAGACTGCAGCAAGTGCATGTCAATCAATAAAGATATCGCCGAGCAGCGCCGGGCCGAAGCGCAGGGCAAAGAATCAAAGGAATAGCATCCTTTTGCTTCGGTGCCGAAGCCGGGTAGAACGTTCAAACGTTCCCCGGCTTCCTCATTGACTATTATATTTATTCATTACTTTTTCCAAACTTTCTTCTAAGAAAAATTCAACTGCTTCAGCAGTTTTTTTTATTGTTTCTCTTACGATTTTTTCTTCTTTCTTACTGAATTTCTGAAGAACAAATGTTTCGGGACTTTTCGGTTTGCCGCTTTCAGGTTTGATTCCGATTCTGAATCTTATGAAGTTTTTGGAATTTATCTCTTTAATCACGGATTCCACGCCTTTGTGGCCTGCTGCGCCGCGGTTTTTGACAATCCTGATTTCTCCCAGGGGGATGTCGATGTCGTCATGGATGACGACGAGGTCGTCTGGTTTTAACCTATGCTTCCTTAACAATTCTTTGACTCTCTTTCCGGATTCATTCATAAAGGTTTTGGGTTCTGCCAGAATGACGTTTTTCAAATACCGAGCTTCTAAAAGAAGCGAAGGTGGAGATGAACGTAGTTCATCGACTACTCTAGCACCGACATTATGTCGCGTCTTTTCGTATTTTTTACCGGGGTTCCCCAGCCCCATAATTATGATCATTAACCTATTTTAGCACTTGATTCTTAAAGTAAAAATAGTATAATTATTAAAGTTAAAGATATGAAATCATTCTTTGTTTTCATCTGGGAAATCGCGAAAATAATCATCATTGCCCTGATTATCGTGCTTCCCATCCGTTCCATCGTCTTTCAGCCGTTTTTCGTTAAGGGAGATTCGATGACGCCGAACTTCGAAAACGGCGATTATTTGATTGTCGATGAAATCAGCTACAAAATAAGGGATCCTCAGCGGGGAGAGGTGATAGTTTTCAAGTACCCGAATGATATTTCGCAGAGATACATCAAAAGAATCATCGGTCTTCCCGGCGAAACGGTCCAGGTGGAAAACGGCCAGATCGCAGTTTATAACGAAGAGGGAGGAAAAATCCTCGAGGAATCAGAATATCTTTCATCTTCTGTCTATACGCCGGGAGACACCAGAATAACTCTAAGTCAAGATGAATATTTTGTTTTAGGAGACAACCGAACGGCCTCATCCGATTCCAGGCGCTGGGGTCCTCTTCCTAAAGAAGACATCATAGGCAGAGCCTTGATAAGAGCTTGGCCCTTAGCTGCTCTGGCTAAAATCGAGGTGCCGGAATATTCTTCAGGTTACTAATTATGTCAAAGAAGACGAAATTCCAAATACCCACCGGAATGCACGATATTTTACCGGAGGAACAGAAATATTTCCAAAAAGTTTACGATGTTTGCGAAACGATAGCCAATTTTTACGGATTTAAAAAAATAGATACGCCGATTTTAGAAGATACTGCTCTTTATGAAAAAGGAACAGGGCTTACGACCGACATCGTCCAAAAACAAATGTTTACCCTAAGGACGAAAGGAGGGGATTACCTGACCCTGAGGCCGGAGTTTACGCCAGGCATCATCAGATCTTACCTTGAGCACGGCATGCAGACGTGGTCGCAGCCGGTGAAATTGTATTCAATCGGCCCGGTATTCAGGTACGAACATCCGCAAGCCGGACGCTATCGCCAGTTTCATCAGTTCAATCTGGAGGTCATCGGAGACGGCAATGCGGTTATCGATGCGGAAGTCATTCAAATTTTTTACAATATTCTCCAAGAGCTCAAGTTGAAGAATTTGGTAGTTGAGATAAACAGCATCGGCGACAATCAGTGCCGCCCTTATTATAAAAAACTGTTGGTGAATTATTTCAAATCCAGGGAGGGTGCCCTTTGTGCCGATTGTCGCAGAAGATTGAAAGAGAATCCTTTGAGGATTCTGGATTGCAAAGAGGAGAAATGCCAGAGGGAAATCCGCCAGGCTCCCCAGATAATCGATCATCTGTGCGAGGAGTGCCATCATCATTTCCGAGGAGTCCTGGAATTTCTTGACGAGATTGAACTGCCTTACCGTCTGAATCCTTATCTGGTAAGGGGATTGGATTATTATACCAAGACGGCTTTCGAGATTTTCTTTGAAACTTCTCAGAAGACCGAAAACAAAGAAACCTTTTCGAGGGACGCTTTGGTCGGCGGCGGAAGATACGACGGTTTAATTAAATTGTTGGGCGGGGAAGATACCAAGGCGGTTGGCGGGGCGATGGGAATCGAAAGGGTGATTGCGACGATGAAGGCCAAGGAAACGAAGATTCAAAAAGAAACCAGTACCCCTGTTTTCTTAGCTCAATTGGGCACGATGGCTAAGAGAAAAAGCCTGAAGCTTCTGGAAGAATTTAGAAAAGCCAGAATTCAGGTGGGAGAGTCGTTCGGCAGAGATTCATTAAAAGCCCAATTGAAAATGGCTGATAAGCTTGGGACAAAGTATACCTTGCTTTTGGGACAGAAAGAAGCCTTAGAGGGAACCATAATCATAAGAGATATGGTTACGGGAAAACAAGACATCGTGAAAATGGAAAGAGCAGTCAGGGAGATAGAAAAGAGGCTAAAAAGATAATTTCGTTTTATGAATTGTGTTTTTTGCAAAATTGTCAACAGGGAAATCCCGGCCGACGTCGTTTACGAAGATGACAAAATCATAGCTTTCAAAGACATTCATCCCGTAGCTCCGGTTCATCTTTTAATCATTCCCAAAGCTCACATTCCCTCGATAGATCACTTGGAAACAAAGGATAAGACGCTGATTGGAGAATTGTTTTTAACCGCCCAGAAAATAGCCAGAGAAAAAGGGGTTGATAAAACTGGCTATCGATTGACTTTTAACATCGGAAAGGACGCGGGACAAACGGTCGATCATCTCCACTTACATTTAATAGGAGGAAAGGAATTACCATGGCTGTAGAAGCAAAAAAACAGGAAAGAGAAAATTCTCAAGGCTTAATCCGCCGCTTTTCAAGGAAAGTCCAGCAAAGCGGAGTTTTGCTTCGGGCAAGGGCAAACCGTTTTTACAAGCGCTCCAAGAGTCCCGAAATGAAAAAAAGAGCAGCTTTGAGAAGAGAAAAATTAAGAAGAGAATACGAAAAACTAAAAAAATTAGGACTAGAGAAAAAATAAATCCATGAACTCAAAAGAGAGACTTCATCAAGATCTTAATACGGCTCTCAAAGAGAAAAAGGAGCTGGAGACTTCGGTATTAAGGCAGCTTTTGGCTGCCGTTTTGAATAAGGAAAAGGAAAAAAGGTATAAGATTTCCAAAGAGAAACCCGAGGCCAGTGGTGACGAGCTGGACAAGGAATGCCAGTTGGCGGACGAAGAAGTAATGGACGTCATTTCTTCGGAAATCAAAAAAAGGAAGGAATCGATCGAACTTTTTGAAAAAGGAAGAAGGCAGGAACTGGCTGATAAGGAAAAGAAGGAAGCGGAAATCTTGAGTAAATATTTGCCCGAGCAATTGCCGGAAGAAGAGGTAAAAAAATTAGTGCAAGAAGCCATTACTAAAGTGGGAGCCAAGGAGATGAAGGATATGGGCAAGGTTATGGCAGAATTAATGCCCAAAACCAAAGGCAGAGCTGATGGTAGTTTGGTTTCCAAAATTGTTAAAGAATTGCTGGCTTCATGATTGAGATCAATAATTTGACAGCCAATCAGGTTAGTGTCGATTTTGTAAAAAAGATCTGTAAAAGAGTTTTAAAAGGAGAAAAAAAGAATAAAACTGATTTATCGATTGTTTTCCTTAATAAAGACAGAATAAAAAAATTAAACAGGGAATACAGGAAGAAGAATTGTCCGACTGACGTTTTGTCGTTTTTGTACAATGGAAAAGAGGGTGAGATAGTGATTTGTCCTGAAGAAGTAAGACAAAACGCCAAAAGATACGGTACGACCTTCAAAAAGGAAGTAGCTCGCGTTTTAATCCACGGTCTGTTGCATCTTTTCGGTTACGACCACGAAAAAACCAGAAAAGAGGCGCAAATCATGGAGAAAAAAGAAAAATATTATTTGGAAAAAATCTATGCCGAAAACTAAAATCATTGCTGCTTTGGATATAGGAACCAGTACGATAAAAATGCTGGTGGCCGGCAAAAAAGAAGGAGAAGAAAAGTTTGATGTTTTGTTTTTGGGAGAGGAGCCGTCTTTGGGCGTAAGGAGAGGAGTGGTGACCGATACGGAAAAGGTTGCCAGGATAATTCAAATTCTGGCTGACCGGGCAAGAGCGGAGAGCGGACAAAAAATTCACTCAGTTTTCGTCAACATCGGCGGATGCCATTTAATTTCAACTTCTTCGCGAGGAATGGTGGCTGTCTCCAGGGCAGACAGAAACGTTTCCAAAGAAGACGTGGAAAGAGTTTTACAGGAAGCAGCCAGAGCAGTTTCCCTGCCTTCCAACAGTGAAATTCTGGAAACTTATCCGAGGGAATTCATCGTTGATGGTATGGGAGGGATAAAGGTGGCTGACGGATTGCAGGGCAGCAGGTTGGAGACGGAGGTTTTAATCTTAAGCGGTTTTCTGCCATATAAAAATAACTTGGTTGAGGCGGTTTTGGAAGCGAATGTCCAAATAGCGGATATCATTCCTTCTCCTTTGGCAAGTTCGGCGATAGCGCTTTCTCAACGGCAGAAAGAATTGGGAGTGGCGCTTTTGGAGATCGGGGCAGGGACGTCGGAATTGGCCACTTTCGAGGAAGGCGATTTGACGCATTTAGCCATTTTTCCCATAGGATCAGCCAACATAACTTCAGACATCGCCATAGGATTGAAAACAGACGTTGATACGGCTGAGATAATAAAAATAGAAAAAGGATGCTGCCTTTTCAAGGGCAATGATAAAAAAGAAAAAATTGAGATAGAGGGAGAGGAACCTTTGTCTTTTTCCCAAAAAACATTGGCTGGCATCGTGGAAGCCCGCGTTTCCGAAATTTTTGACCAATGCCAGAAGGAGCTGAAAAGAATCGGAAAAACAGGATCGTTGCCTGCGGGAGTTGTTTTAACCGGAGGAGGAGCGAATATACCGAAAATCGTCGATCTCGCTAAAAAAGAATTGAAACTTCCTTGCAGGCTGGGTAAAATTTCTCATTTCTCGAAACTGGAAAATGACCCAAGTTATGCCACGGTTTGCGGTTTGATTCTGAAGGGCAGCGAATCGAAAGGTGGAAAAAACTGGCAAGGAGGAGGTTTCTCGACCAGCGGTTTAACCGATAAAATTAAAAAGATATTCAAGATCTTTATTCCGTAAACAATCCTGATTTAATATGAACAATACGACAAAAATAAAAGTGGTTGGTGTCGGCGGTTCGGGATCCAATGCCATTTCCAGAATGGCCAGGTGCGACATAAAAGGAGTGGAATTGGTTGCCGTAAACACCGATGCCCAAGATTTGGCCAAAACCAAAGCTGATTTTAAACTGAGAATCGGCAGAAAGATTACCCAGGGCTTGGGTACAGGAATGAATCCGGAAATCGGTAAAAAATCAGCTCTGGAAAACCGCCAGGAAATTTCCGAAATTCTAAGAGGGTCTGATATGGTTTTCATTACCTGCGGTTTGGGAGGAGGCACGGGAACCGGGGCGGCGCCGGTCATTGCCGAGGTTACCAAAGAGCTGGGCATCCTGACTTTGGCCGTGGTGACTAAACCTTTTTCCTTTGAAGGCCAAGTCAGGATGAGGATTGCCGAAAACGGACAGAGGAGATTGAAAGAAAACGTTGATACCTTGATTTCCATTTCCAACGACAAGCTTCTTTCCACTCTTGATCCCAACACCCCATTGATAAATGCTTTTTGGGCGTGCGATGACGTGCTGAGGCAAGCAGTTCAGGGAATTTCCGATTTAATCATGCTGCCGGGAATCATAAACGTTAATTTTGCAGACATCAAGACGATAATGCAAAATGCAGGGAGCGCTCTTTTTGGAGTGGGCAGGGCTCAGGGGGAAGGCAGGGCTGAAAAAGCGGCCTTGGCGGCGATAAATTCTCCCTTATTGGATATCTCGATAAAAGGAGCAAGGGGAATTTTGTTTAACGTTTCAGGAGGAAAAGACATTTCGCTTTCGGAGATTGACGAAGTGGCAAAAGTCATAACTAGGGAAATCAATCCCGAAGCAAGGATAATTTTCGGGGCGGTTCAGGACGAAAAACTGAAGGAAGGGGAGATAAAAGTTACGGTTATCGCCACAGGATTTTAATTCACCAGATGTCAAAATCAAAGATTTTCTTCTTTTTTTGCCTCTCATTCATTGGAGGCATTTTTGTTAGTTCAATTTTTTCTGTTTCACAGATTGCGATTCTCATCATCTTGATTCTAGGATTGATTCTCATTTCGGTTTTCTGGCGGTACAAAAAATTGGCAGTGACCGGTTTTTGTTTTGTTTTCTTGGTTTTGGGAATGTGGCGCTATGAAATCAGAGAACTTAAAATTGAGAATAATGATTTGTTGGAATACAACGACAGAAAAGAAAACATCGTGCTGGTAGGCCAAGTCATTTCGGAGCCCGACGTCAGGCAAAGCAGTGTTAAGCTGGCGATCGGCCAAATCGAAATCGTTGAGGATTCGCCTAAACAAGTAGAAGGAAGAATTCTGGTAACCGTAAATAAATATCCCGAATACCGATACGGCGATAAATTGAAAATCTCCGGAAAATTGTTGACTCCGCAAGAATTCGAGGAATTTAATTATAAAAATTATCTGGCGAAAGACGGAGTTTTCGCAGTCATGTATTATCCCAAGGCGGAATTGGCGGAACAAGGTCTGGGAAGCTTGTTTTATACTAAGATTTTGGAAACCAAAGAAAGACTTAGGGAGGGCCTGAGTCGCAATCTTTCTCCTCCGCAGTCTTCGGTCTTGGGAGCCATAATTCTGGGAGATAAAAGACAAATTTCAGAAGATTTCGCGAAAAAATTGAATTACGCCGGCCTAAGACATCTAACTGCCGTTTCGGGAATGCACGTTGCAATTTTAACGACAATTTCAATGAGTTTTTTGGTTGGCCTCGGTTTCTGGAGGCGACAGGCTTTTTGGTTGGCTCTCGTTCTTATTGTTCTTTTCATCGCCTTGACCGGTTTTCAGTCCTCAGCTGTCAGAGCAGGCATCATGGGAATGTTTTTTCTCTTAAGTCAGTATTTGGGAAAGACGAACAGTTCTTTGAGAATTCTTGTTTTTGCAGCAGCTTTAATGCTGGCTCAGAATCCCTTGCTTTTGAAGCTGGATGTTGGTTTCCAGCTTTCTTTTTTGGCGATGCTGGGGATAATGCAATTTAACTCTCTTTTTCAAAGAAGATTCAATAGCGTTTTATCCATGACGCTTTCCGCTCAAATTTTCACCTTACCGGTTTTGATTTATAATTTCGGTTATTTTTCCTTAGTAGCGCCTCTGACCAATCTTTTGGTTTTGCCTCTTCTACCTTTTATCATGGGTTTGGGATTTCTTTCCGGTCTGGCAGGGTTGATCTGGGTTTCCCTGGGTTGGTTCCTTTCTCTGCCGGTAAACATTCTTTTGATTTATCTGACGAAAATAGCCGATGTCTTTTCCGCAATTCCTTGGTCTTCCTATTCTTTGGAGATTTCCTGGGTTTGGTTGCTGGTTTCATATGCGTTTTTAGGATTTTTCGCTTGGCGTTTCAATCATCGGCAGGAATTAAAATTTTTAAGATATTAGTGGTAAAATATAAAAATATATGGAAAAGAAGGCTTGGATAATAACCGTTAATATGGGTTACGGCCATCAAAGAACGGCCTATCCTTTGAAAAATTTGGCTCCTGCAGGAGAGGCAATTTGCATTAACGATTATCCGGGAATACCCGAGAAAGACAGGCGGATTTGGGAGAGTACGAGGCACGGCTACGAATTGATTTCAAAGCTGAAAAGAATTCCTCTGATTGGCGAACTTGTTTTTTTTCTTTTCGATCAATTTCAGAAGATTTTCAATTTTTATCCCAAAAGAGATTTGTCAAAGCCCAATTTCCAACTGAAACAAACTTTTTCTTTGATTGAAAAGGGATGGGGAAGGCATCTGGTCGAAAAACTGAAAAATAATCCTCTGCCGATCGTTTCAACTTTTTTCACTTCGGCTTTCATGGCAGAATACTTCGATTATCCCAGCGAGATTTTTTGCATTGTCTGCGATGCCGATGTTTCCAGGACATGGGCGTCTTTTAATCCAAGGAAAAGTAAAATCAAATACTTCGCTCCGACTTCGTGGGTGGTCAGCAGGCTAAAACTTTACGGAGTGAAAGAAGAGAATATTTTCTTTACCGGCTATCCGTTGCCGCAAGATCTTATCGGAGATGAAAAAATGGAAGTTTTGAAAAAAGACCTGGAAAACCGTCTCGTGAACCTGGATCCGAAAAGGAAATACATCCGTCTTTACGAACCTCTCAT
>Ga0209609_10001554_pt1 | contig 13291 bp, 15 predicted proteins | sample LakKivw325mmetaG_FD_184136 | JGI IMG/M metagenome (GOLD analysis project Ga0209609, IMG submission 184136) | Anoxic lake water microbial communities from Lake Kivu, Rwanda to study Microbial Dark Matter (Phase II) - Lake Kivu water 325m metaG... | ecosystem: Environmental > Aquatic > Freshwater...
ATGCAGCGCCCTGTGTTACGGCGTACTCTGACCTGATACTGGATGTGACGGGGAGGTTGACATGGCCGAGACCTTTCACATGATTGGGTATATCCACGAAGGACCGGATGCCCTCAGCCGCACTCTGGACGCCAACCGGGCGGCAGTCCGCGCGCTGGCTGAGCGCGCAAAGCAGGCCGACATTCAGCGCATCCTCGTGACTGGTGTGGGCAGCTCTTACACCGCCGCCATGATGGCATTGCCTACGTTTCGTTACCATTGCCCCTTGCCCACCTATGTGATGCCGGCCTCTGAATTCCCCTACTATGTGTCGCGTTTGGTGGACAAGCACAGCTTGGTGATCGCTGTTTCACGCTCGGGCGAACGCGGGGCAGTGGTGGACGCGCTGGCCGCAGGAATGCGCAGGGAGGCGCTGGCAGTGGGGGTCACTGGCAGCAAGGACAGCCTGCTTGCGCGCGAGTCCCAGGTAGCACTCGTCACCGCTGAGGGGGCAGAGATCACGTTCCCAAAAACCAAGAGTGTGATTGCAGGCACCGGGCTGCTGATGGCAGTGGGTCTGGCCCTGGCAAATCAAGAAGACGCCGAGGCTGCGGCGCGTCTGGAGCAACTTGAGGGTATGCCTGGACGCGTCAAGCGCTCCCTCGATGCCACCGAGCCTCGTATCAAGGAGTTGCTGCCCAACGTGACCAAGCATGCACACGCCGTGTTTCTGGGCACCGGCAGCAACTTTGGCACGGCTATCGAGGCAGCGATGAAAGTGCAGGAGGCGGCCTACGTCACCACTCGCTTTGACAGCACTGACGGCTTGCTGAACGGCCCTGTGGGTGGGTTGGATTCAGATTGGCTGGTGGTGCCCATGGTTCACGCCTACGATGCGGTGCTGACCCAAGAGCTGTTGCGCGTGGTGCGCAGCGTGGGAGCTCACAGCCTGTGCTTGACGGAGCCAGGACTGGACCTACACGGCCTGGAGGATTGGGCGATCGCTTTGCCGGAGGCGGCCGATGCGTTGCTCGGCGCTCTGGTCTACCTACCGCCGCTGCAACTGCTGACCTACTATTGGTCGCTGGCCCGCGATCGCAACCCCGATTCCCCGGCGGCGATGCGCGCAATATTGGACGCGGTGCTGTCGCCCGGCCGTGAGGAGCCAGAGCTGCGAAAAGCGTGAAGAAGTTGCCGGACTGTCAGGATTGCAGGTGAGGTGACCGAATGAAAGTCACACTGCCGCTGTATGCCCAGTTGAAGGAAGAACTCATCGCTGCCATCGCGCGCGGAGAGCTGGCGCCAGGCGATCGGTTGCCCTCCCAGCGTGAGCTGGCAGAACGCCATGGGATGAGCCACATGACGGTGCGACACGCCATTGACGAGTTGTGCCACGAAGGCGTGGTGTATGTCATTCCGGGCAAGGGCCTGTACGTGGCGCAACCCAAGCTGGATGCCGAAAGCGACCCGCTCTTGAGCTTCACCGAGGAGATGACCCGGCGCGGCCAGAAGGCCAGCAGCCAGGTTCTGGGTGCGGAGATGGTTGCTGCCTCCACCGTGCTTGCCCGCACCTTGGGGCTGGAGGTCGGGGCGCGTCTGGTGCGTCTGGCTCGTCTGAGGCTGGTGGATGGGATGCCGATGGCGCTGCAAACCTCGTACCTGCCGCACGTGTTGTGCCCCGGGCTGTTGGAGCACGACCTGGGTCGTTCGTCGCTGTATGAGGTGTTGCGCAGCGTCTACGGACTGCATCTGGCGCGCAGTCGCCGAACAGCCGAGGCGATGCTGGCAGATGCAGAAAGCGCCGCTGCCCTGGGCCTGACCCGTCCGGCCGCGCTTCTGGTCGTGGACCAGATCACGTACCTCGATTCAGGGGCAGCGGTGGAGTTCTCGCGTACGGCCTATCGGGGGGATCTGTATCGGTTACCGCTAAGTTGAAGGCGATCGCAGACAGCAGGCCAACGTGCCAAAGCCGGGGGGCGCCATGCGCGTGGGTGTAATCGGTCTGGGCGGGATAGCTCGCAAAGCATATCTGCCGGTCCTGACCTGCCTGGAAGGAATCGAGCTAATGTTCTGCAGTCGCACACCGGCCACGGTAACACGTCTGCAGTCGCAGTACCGCGTTTCGCGAGGCGCCACGAGCCTGGATGAGGTGTTGGCCTGGAAGCCCGAGGCAGCAGTGGTGCTGACTCCAACGTCGGATCACAAGGCCACGGTGACACGCCTGCTACGCGGGGGCGTGGATGTGTTCGTGGAGAAGCCTGCTACAATGTGCAGCGCCGACACGCACGAACTGGCCAAGGTCGCCGACGAACTGGGGCGTGTGCTGATGGTGGGATTCAACCGGCGCTATGCGCCCCTGCACCAGAAGGCGCGTGCGGTCTGGGGTGATCGCCTGGCAACGTTGTGCTTGCTGGAGAAGCAACGAGTCAGCCCTTTGCACGTGGACCTGCGCAACCAGTATCTGGACGACACGATTCACCTGATCGATCTGCTGCGTTGGTTCTGCGGCGACGCAACTGCAGTACAGAGCGTGCACCAGGTGCGCGACGCGCGGCTCGTGAGCGCGGCAAGCACGCTGAGGCTGCCCGGCGGAGGTTGCGGGGTGGTGGCTACCAGCCTGCAATCCGGGCACTGGAGCGAGCGCTACGCGCTACACGGCGATGGAGCATCTCTGTATGTGGAGGCCTTTAACTGCGTGAGATTGATCGATGCGGAAGGTGAGCACAGGTGGGAGGCCAGTCAGGGAAGCTGGACAAGGATGCTCGAGCAGCGTGGCTTCGTGGGCCAGATCGCACACTTTTCCGAGTGCGTGCGCACGCGTCAGCAACCTGATACCAACGCCTGGGAGGCATGGCGAACGCAGCGATTGTTGGAGGACATGATCGCCATGTCCGGGGAGTAGCTGTGCGTACTCCATCCAGAGAGGATCATCAGTAGCCCGGATTTGACTTTTGACCGAATCTGGACTAACCTTAGGTATATACCAGTACATACCCAACGGTGTGGTGCCTCGTTGCGGAGGCAACCGTGTCGTGGCAGCCACAGGCTCGTTAGCGGGAGCCTGCGCTGTTACGAGCCGGTAGCGGGATTGAGCTATGCTGTGGGACTGCCAACGTACTCCTGGCCACAGGAAAGCTCAACACATGTGGAGAGGGGGTGATGCCTAGCGACGAATGTGGACCCTGTGCAGTCGGCCTGGACTTACTCTTCACACTAACTCTCTATGGAGGGAGGTACCCGTGAACATCGTAATGGGCTTGATTCTGGGAGCCTGGGCCTACTACTGCGTTTACGATATGCTAGGCCCAACGTTCGTCATGAGCTTCCGCCCATTGCTGGCCGGTTTTGGCGCCGGCATCCTGGTGGGCGACATCCAAACGGGCATGCAGGTAGGTGCCACTCTCGAGCTCATGGGCCTGGGCGTGTACACCTACGGCGGTGCGACCATACCCGACTACACCGTGGGTGCGATTCTGGGCACCTATTTTGGCAAGACCCATGGTTTTGAAACGGGTCTGGCACTGGCGATTCCTGCGGCCCTGTTGTTAACGCAGGTAGACATCCTCAACCGATTCCTCAACTTCATCTTTGCTCACCGCGCTGACCGCTACGCTGCCGAGGGTGACGTCAAGGGCTTTGAGCGCATGATGGTGCTGTTCAGCCACGTCATCTGGGGCTTGTCGCGCGGCCTGCCTGTGTTCTTGGCTGTGGCTTTCGGGGAAGGCTTGGTGAAAGCGGTGTCGGCCTTCTTCGAGGCGAATCCCTGGTTCAATAAGGGGCTCAGCGTGACTGGCGGCATCCTGCCTGCTCTAGGGTTTGGCATGCTGCTGAAGATCATGCCTGTAGAGAAGTACCCCGCCTTCTTGCTGCTGGGCTTTGTGCTCTACGCCTACCTGAAGATCCCTCTGGTGGGCATCGCACTCGCGGCCATTGCCGTGGCGTTGATCTACCAGCAGTTGAAGTACCGGGCAAAGGAGGCCTAGCGATGGCAGGCGCAAAACTCACTCGTGCTGACCTGATGTCGGCGTTCTGGCGTCACCTGTTCATGATCCAGTGCGGCTGGAACTATGAGCGCATGCAGAACTGCGGCTACTGTTACATGATGCTGCCCATCCTGAAGAAGACCCGGCCGGATCCGGAGGACTTTAAGGAAGCCTTCCAGACCAACCTGAACTTCTTCAACACCAATCCCTTTGTGGGCGGGCCGCTGATCTTTGGCGCGCACATCGCCCTCGAGGAAGCCGGCGCCTCGCTGGAGACGACCGAAGGCTTGAAGGTGGGGTTGATGGGCCCGCTGGCTGGAGTGGGCGACACACTGCTGTGGGCGCTCTACAACAGCATCATCTTCAGCATTGGTTCGGTGATGGCTCTGCAGGGCAACATCCTGGGACCCATCCTGACCTGGTTGCTGGTGTTGATCCCCTACTTTGCCGTGCGCTACTGGCAATTCTTCTGGTCGTACAGGCAGGGGGCCAACATGATCGCGCAACTGGGAAGCGGCGCAATTGGGCGGCTGACCGAAGCTGCGACCCTGGTTGGCTTGATCGTGGTGGGCGGCTTTGCACCGTCCATCGTCAGCCTCAAGACCCCACTGAAGTGGGTGCGCGATGTAACCATTCGGGGCGAGACTGTCACACAAACCATCTCGATCCAAGAGAATCTGGATGCGATCATGCCTTACCTGCTGCCCGTGCTGGTAACCGGCCTGGCGTACTACTTGCTCAAGAAGGGCTGGAACCCAGTGCGCGTGATCGTGGTGCTACTGGTCATCGGCTTCCTTGGTGGCGCGCTCGGCATCTTTGGCTAGGCTCAGCGACCATCAGGCGCTAGAAACGAACGCAACGGGGTAATTGGAGGCGAAAGCCTCCAATTACCCCGTTCTTTGAAAGGGAGGGAGCATGTACACACAGTATCTGGACGAGGTCTGCAGGTTGCTGCAGAGGATGAGAGACAAGCAGGGGCCTGGGATTGTCAAGGCTGCGCACATGGTGGGCGATACCATCATTGCGGGTGGTCTGGTGTATACTTTCGGCAGTGGGCACTCGCAGCTGCTTTCGCAGGAAGTGAATGCGCGCGCGGGGGGATTGTATCCCGTTGTGCAGATTCCCGACCCAATGTGGGGACGCGCCGAGCGTGTGGAGGGCTTTGGGCAGGTACTACTGAAGAACCTGGCCCTCAAGCCGGGGGAGACCATCTTTGTGATCTCCAACTCAGGCCGCAATCCGGAGCCGATCGAGGTCGCGATGTTGGCCAAGCAGATGGGCCTGCAGGTGATCGCCGTGACCTCGCTGGCGCACTCCAAGAAAGTTACCTCGCGCCACTCCAGCGGCAAGAAGTTGTATGAGCTCGGCGACGTGGTTCTGGACACGGGAACGCCGGTAGGCGACGCGTGCCTGAAGTTCAAGGGCATGAAGGACAGGGCTGGCGCGGTCTCGACGGTGCTGGGCGCGGCGTTGATGAATGCGGTGATGTCCGAAGCCATTCAGTACATGCTGGACAAGGACTTTGATCCGCCCGTGCTGAGGAGCGCCAATCTGGACGGGTCAGACGAGCACAACGCCAAGGTCATGGGGCGCTACGGCGGCAAGATCAATAGTATGTTCGGCCTGCAATAGGAGGATGATTTGATCGGTATCGTGGTGGTCAGCCACGGGCAGATGGCGGAGGGCATGCTGGATGCGGCTCGCATGATTGTGGGGGAACAAGAACGTCTGTTGGCGGTGGCTCTGCGAGAAGAGGATGGAATTGAATCGCTGACAGAGCGGGTCGCGGCTGCCGTGGAGCAAGTGGATGCGGGCGATGGCGTACTCGTTCTGGTGGACGTTTTCGGGGCCAGCCCCTTCAATGCCAGCGCCCGCGTGGCCATGCAGCATGGCCACATGGACGTCCTGACGGGCATGAGCCTCCCAATGCTGCTGGAATTGGCGGTGCAGCGCGAGGGGCAGGATCTGGAGGCCTTGACCAAGATCGCGCGCGATGCCGGAGGCAGCGGAATCCGGACGTTGTCAGAAACGCTGGCGCAAAGGCCGGCCTGAAATCGCAGTAGGGGAGGGAATCAGATGACAGTTCTGCATGTACGCATGGACAATCGTCTCATACACGGGCAGATTCTGGTGTCGTGGAACTCTGCGTTCAAGATCGAGCACCTGATTGTCACCAACGACAGAGTCGCGGCCGATCCGATGCAGGTGACTCTGCTCAAGGCGGTTGCGCCCTTGGGATGCAAGGTCTCGGTTCTTTCCGTCCAAGACTGCGTGGCCTACTGCAACAGTCCGGAAGCTGAGCACGAGGGCATTTTCATCATTGCCAAGTTCCCGGATGATGGGCTGGCGCTGGAAGAGGCCGGCTTGAAGCTGCCGGTGCTCAACCTTGGCAACCAGGCCTTTGTGCGCGGTTCGCAGCGTGTATCCAATACGGTATATCTGACAGAGTCCGGTGTGAAGGCGCTGAAGCAGCTGCATGACATGGGCATCAAGATCACCTGCCGCATGATGCCAGCAGAGTCCGAGAACGACTACTGGCCGACCATCCAGAAGGCTCTGCCTCAGTGGGCAAAATAGGCCATGCTGGAGATCATTGCCGAGACAGTGGCGGATGCGCTGGCTGCGGAGGCCGGGGGCGCCACACAGGTGGAGCTGGTCACCGGGCTGTCCGAGGAGGGTCTTACCCCGAGCGCGGGCATGATCGAGCGTGTGTGTAGCGCGGTACGCATTGCAGTGCTGGTGATGATCCGGCCGCACGCTCGCACCTCGGTGTGTTCGCCAGAAGACGTGGCGGTGATGTGCTCGGACATCCGGACCGCCTGTCGCCTGGGAGCCTCCGGGCTGATGCTTGGCTGTGTGACCGCAGAGGCTCGCATCGATGTGGAGGCCGTGCGACGCTTTCGCGACGCGGCCGAAGGGCGGCACCTGCACTTTCACAACGTATGGCACCTCGCCCAAGACCAGGATGCAGCCATTGAGGAGATCATTGCGCTGGGATTCCAGAGCATGCGCACTCATGGCGGCCAGGAAGTGGCTGGGAAGGCAGGGGACAACGTGGCGCGCATCCGTCACTTTGCCGAGGTCGCGAGCGGGCGCATTGACCTCTACCTGGCGGGCGGAGTGCGCCTGGACAACGTGGTAGAGCTCGTGCGCGCCACGGGCGTGCGTAACGTGCACGCGGGTGCGGCCGCGCGGGTGCCACCGCAACGTGGCGGCGTAGTGGATGCTGGCAGGGTAAGGGCATTGGCCGAGGCTCTGCGTCGAGCCGAGGAGGGACCTGCCCATGGTTGACGAGCTCACGACGCGCGAGCGATACCAGGCCATCATGCATTTCCGCCCAGGCGTGCGCACTCTGCTGTGGGAGTGCGGATACTGGGTTGAAGTGGTCGAACGTTGGCACCGCGAGGGGCTGCGCCGCACGGCGTTTTCGATCCCGCCCTACCAGCAGCGCGGGGTGGGCGTGTACGGGGATGCCAACATCCACCCGCCCATGCCACCCAAGCTGCGCTATCGTGACGTGGACATCCACAACCTGATGGGATTCGACGCTGGCTGCGTTCAGGTGCCGGTGTACTGGCGGCTCTACCCACTCTTCCCAGAGGTGACATTGGAAGAGGATGATCACACCAAACTGGTGCGCAATGCCGACGGCGTTACCATGCGCTCACGCAAGGATGCCGGCTCGCTGCCGCGCCCGGAAGGCTGGCCGGTGAAGGACCGGGCCAGCTGGGAAGCCATCAAGGCCGAACGCCTGCGCCTGGAGCAGGTCGAGGAGCGCTTTCCTGCCGGATGGAAGGAAGTGATTGGCACGTACCGCGAGCGTGACTTTCCCTTCGGGCAGGTCATGGATGGCTTTTTTGCGATGCCGCGCGAGCTGCTCGGTATCTACCAGCAGTCGATCACCTATCACGATGACCCACAGTTGATTCTGGACATCAACGCTCATCTGACCGAACTGTGGCTGGCGATGTTGGAGGTCATCGTTTCAAGGATCGACCTGGACATGGTTTCGTTCTTTGAGGACATGGCGTTCAAGAACGGTCCGATGATCTCTCCAGCCATGTTCGACCGCTTTTGCGCGCCTTTCTACCGCAGGATTACGGGTTTCCTGCGGGCGCATGGCGTGGACGCCATCTGGGTGGATACCGACGGCAACTGTTGGAGCCTCATACCCAAATTCCTGGCTGCGGGAGTGAATGGCCTCTGGCCTATGGAGGCCCAAGCCGGCATGGATGTGGCCGCGGTGCGACGCCAGTTCCCGAACCTGCTGATGATCGGTGGGCTCAACAAGATGCAGATTGCCAGGGGGCGCGCAGCGATTGACGCCGAATTGGAGGCCAAGCTCCCATACCTGTTGACCACCGGGGGCTACATCCCGACTGTGGACCATCTCGTGCATCCAGATGTGTCGTGGGACGACTTTTGCTACTACCGCCAACGGGTGAGGGAGTACGTATTCAAGTATCAACAAAAGGAATAGACGCAGGAGGCGAGCGTGAAGACCAACCTTGTGCCCGAGTACCTCAGTGCCATTCAGGACATCCTGAGCAAGATCATGCAGACGCAAATGGACGGCATTCAGAAGGCTGCCCAGCTCATGGCAGACGCTGTCGCCGCTGGCGGCATCGTGTACACCTTCGGCACCGGCCATTCGCACGTGATCGCGGAGGACGTGGCCTACCGCGCAGGAGGCCTAGCTGCCGTGGATGCCATCCTGGAGCCGAGCCTGACCGGCCATCAGCAGGTAATCAAGAGCGAGTACATGGAACGTGTGGAGGGGATGGCGGAAGTAATCCTCGACTACTATGAGGTGAGCCCCAAAGACATGCTGGTGGTCATCTCCAACTCGGGGCGCAACGCTGCCCCAGTCGAGATGGCCGAGGTCGCCAGGGCGCGCGGCGTGCCGGTGGTAGCGATCACCTCGTTGGCGCATTCCAAGGGCACCACGTCGCGGGTCTCAACGGGCAGGAAGCTGTACGAGGTTGCGGACGTAGTGATTGACAACGGCTGTCCCAAGGGCGACTGCGTGTTGCATATCCAGGGAATGAAGCAGCCCGTGGGCGCGGGTTCTGGTGTGGTGGGGCTGTTCATCATGCATTCCATTGTGGTGCAGGCCATCCAGAACTTGGTCGACCAGGGGATCGATGCACCGGTATTCATGAGTGGCAACCTGGACGGCAGCGATGAGTTCAACCGCGGCTTCCTGGAGCGCTACAAAGGACGCATCAAGATTTGGTAGGCGCGAAGGTGGCACGGGAGAACTTGCTGGCAGCAGCAGTAGACGTGGACATCACGCCCCCGGTAGGGGCGGGGTTTGACGGCTACAGCGCCCGGCAGGGCAACAGCATTGGAGTGCACGATCCGTTGCTGGCGCAACTCTTGCTGTTACGCTCAGGTGGGCAGGCCACGGTGCTGATCGCCATGGACCTGCTGGGAGTAAGCCTGGACTTTACCAGACGGGTGCGTGCGGGCATCGAGCGCGCCATTGATGTGCCAGGGCATTGCGTCATGCTTGCTTGTGCACACACGCACTCGGGAGCAGCAGGATTTCTGCCGCCGTCGCCGGGCATCCGCACCCAGCCGGATGAGGAGCTCCAGGATATCACAGAGCGCAAGCTGGTAGGTGCCGCTATCTGGGCGCAGCAGACGCTACAGCCGGCGCGCTTGGGCGTTGGCCGGGGACGCGTGGAGGGCCTCGGGCGAAACCGCAATGATCCCGAAAAGGGTCTGGCAGATCATGAAGTGCTGGTGCTGCGGGTGGACGATCCGGCGGGTGAACCGCTGTGCGTGATGATGAACTATGGCTGCCACCCCACCGTGCTGGGGCACCAAAACCTGCTCTTCTCGGCGGACTACCCAGGCGCGGCGCGGGCCACCCTGCACTGCATCTACCCGAAGACGGTGTGCATGTTCACCAATGGGGCATCGGGCGACGTCAGCACGCGCTTTACGCGGCGCGACCAGTCGTTCTCGGAAGTGGAGCGCATGGGCCGCATGCTGGGCGGTGAAGTGCTCAAGGTGATGCAGTCCATTGTGACGCAGAATGCCACCACTTTGTTCGGCGAGGTGTGCGAAGTGCAGCTCAAGTTCCGGCCCTTTCCGGCACCCAAGGCGGCGCAGGCTGAGGTGCGGCGTCTCAAAGCAGAGTTGGAGCGGCTCAAGGCAAGCGGCACGTCGCACGGTGACATCCGGCGGGCGCACACGCGCGTAGAGGGCGCCGAGGGGCAAGCGCTGATGTCGCAGGAGCTTTCAGGTCAGACGGCGCGCGCGAGCCAGCTACAAGTCCTGCGCATGGGTGACTTGGCGCTGGTGGGCATGCCTGGAGAGCCCTTCTCACGCACCGTGCTGGAGATCAAGCAGCAAAGCCCTTGCCCGTGGACGGGCGTGGTGAGCTATGCCAACGAGGACGCAGGCTATTTCCCGGATGCGGTGTCGATCGCCGACGGCACGTACGAAGCCCTGATCAGTCCGTATGGTGCGGACGTGGCGGAAGAGCTGCGCCGCAGAGCGCTGCAGTTACTGGAAAAGGGGTAGCATGTTCGACAGGACGTTCTTGACGCAGGCATTCGGCGTCATCTTTGTGGGGCTGGGATTGGCGGCGCGCCTGGGCATGTGGAAAAAGTGGTACTGGGGTTCCAGAGGCGCGGTGTACGGCTACCTGCCGATGGGGTTGGTCTTTCTGCTGTTTGCTTTCGATAGCCAGGCAGCGGCGCGGCTGGGGTCGCTGCACGTTGCCTATCAGGCCTTGATGGTGTTGCTGGGATTGTGCGCGCTGTGGTGGACCTTCCGCCCTCCGGCCTTTGTCAAGCCGGCCTGGGTGCGCTGGGTCGAGGCGTATCCGCAGAACCTGTACGACGCTATGGCCAAGGCCGTGAAGCAAGGTGAGGCCTGGGAGGCGCACATGACCAGCCCCGAGAGCCTTGATGCCTGGGTGAAGAGCCTGCGCCCCAAAAACAGGAAGAAGGCAGGGGGATGACGCATGGGGGAGATTGCATGACCCGGATGGCCGTGCTCAGTGATTTTGATGGCACCCTCACGCCGTCCTGTACCATAGACAGCCTATACGCCCGTTTCGCTGCCCCCTCGTGGGTCGGAGTCACGCAGCGCTGGGAGCGCGGAGAGATAGGGACTCGCGAAGAGCTCACGGCGAATTTCGCCACGATCAAGGCAAGCCGCGCTGAAATGGAATCGATGCTGGATGCAGTCGTGCTCGATCCGAAGCTTCCTGCACTTCTGACACTGTGCAGGGAACGGGGCTATCCCTTTGCCATCGTTAGCGATGGGTTGACCTGGTACATCGAGTACATTTTGGCCCGCCACGGTTTGCACGACATAACGTCTTATGCGAACCAGGTTGACTTTGAGCCGCAGGGACTGCAGCTATCCTTTCCATGGTACGACCCCAACAGCCCGCTGCGGGGCGTGGACAAGGCTGGCATTGTGCGTCGCTATCAGAAAGCGGGCTATCAGGTGGCATTCATCGGGGATGGCCTGAGCGACGTAGAGGTGGTGGGTGTAGCAGACCTGCTCTACGCCAAAGGCAGCTTGCTGAGGCACTGCCGGGAAAATGGTGTGGAGGCGATCGAGTACTCCACGCTGACGGATGTGATCAAGGATCTGAAGAACCGCTAACAGACACAACTATGGCGTGCGGTAAGCTGGAAGCCGGGATGTTCATTCGCCCGGCTTCTTTTTGTGCTTGGATGCTTGCTCGACCGACGCTGGCTTGGCAGATTCCGCCTGCTGTCGCTGGGCCAGCTGCGCCTTGCTGCGGGCGCTGGCTTCGAGAATCAGGCGCACGGGCAGACGAGCCAGCATGCCCAGCAAGAAGGTGCCGACCCAGGTAAGCAGAACCGCGGTCGCGGTCTGCGGGATGCCGTAACCTCGGCGGCGAAGTAGGTAGGTCATGAGGACGTATGCGGGATAGGTCAACCAAACCAGGGCGCTGAGGATGCGGTAGAGACGGCGGTCAAAGTAGAACTGGAACAGGCTTTCCAGCAATACCAGGGTGGCGATGCCTGCCACGGCGCCTGCGCGCAGGTCCACCAGCGCGGTCACTGCCACGGTCACAAGCACCGCGACGTCATGCGGGACGGCCTGCCAGCCGACACGCTCGCGCTGATAGCGTTGCGCGTCAATGCTCTGCCGCAGCACATCCTGGAACTGGGCCTCAGTCAGCAGGGGGAACTCGGCCATAAGCTTCTGGCGCTCTTCACTCCCCAGCTTCTCCAGTTCCCCCAACTTGAAGTCGAGCAACCTGCCCGCAAGTTGACGGCCTTGGCTCAGTGCGTCGTCTGTGGCACGCTTTTCGGTCATCGCTTCCCCCCTGTGCTCTACAGGCCCTGGTCCTTTCTTGAGACTATACAGATGGGCGAGGTCCGGAGTGGTTGGACGTGTCGATCCAGTGTGTGAGGTTGTGCGGGTAGTCGGGGTCAAACCCCAGTTCCAACGAACGATGGTAGGCCATGTACTGCACGGCAGGAAGGCACAGCGGCAAGCGCTCGAGCTCACTGAGGCCACTGTGCAGCTCCAGCAAGTAGGTGGCGTTGCTGCGCAAGGCGTCATTGGCGCGCTCGCAGACCGCCCAGGTGAGACCGCCGAGGGCGCGCATATCACGCAGGAATTCGACCTCCTGGCCATAGCCGCTATCAGACACAAAGGCTACTACCAGCGTGTGCTCGTCGACAGTAGACTGCGGTCCATGGCGAAAGTCGAGCATGTGGTAGGCATCGCAGGGTGGCTGCGCCATCTCCTTGAGTTTGAGCTGGCCTTCGCGCGCCAGGCCGTAGAAGGGGCCGTTGCCCAGGAAGACATAGCGCTGCAGGTCACCGCACCGGCCTAGTTGCTGTCCTTGGGCCTGGAAGGCCTGCATGCGCGCCTGACAGAGACCGGGCAGCCGGTTCAGGTTCTCCAGGTAGGCTGCGTCGCCGGATGCGATGGCAGCGACGACTTGCGCAGCCAGAATCATGCCGGTGAGAGAGCGAGTGGTGATCACGGCCTGCTCCTGCAAGGGCGCAAGCGCCAGGCAAAGGTCGCTCTCAGATGCCAGGGGACTGCTGGCGTCGGAAGTGACCGCCAGTGTGCTCATGCCGAGGGCGCGCAGTTGGCGTGCGGCTCGCAGGGTCTCGGTGGTCTTGCCGGAGCGCGAGAAGAACACGCCAAGCGTGTTGCCTTTGGAGGGGATCGCTTCTGTGGGAAAGAGGTAGACGTCGGCGGCTGGCGCTGCGTGTGCCGGAATGCCCGTCTGCATCTGCAGGAGCGACGCGGCACAGTGGGCGACGTTCAGGCCAGAGCCGCAGCCGCTGCACACGATGTGGTCGGCCCGCGAG
>Ga0209609_10001557_pt1 | contig 13269 bp, 13 predicted proteins | sample LakKivw325mmetaG_FD_184136 | JGI IMG/M metagenome (GOLD analysis project Ga0209609, IMG submission 184136) | Anoxic lake water microbial communities from Lake Kivu, Rwanda to study Microbial Dark Matter (Phase II) - Lake Kivu water 325m metaG... | ecosystem: Environmental > Aquatic > Freshwater...
TTCTTTATCACATTCTCATTATTGTCATTATTCTCATTCTGGTTTATCTTCTCAAAAGCGTTTTAATCCCTTTCGCTTTAGGTGGAATTTTAGCCTATGCTTTAACCCCCGCCGCCCGTTATCTGAACCGTTGGGGGTTATCCTGGAAAGTATCGGTTTTGATTATTTTTATAGCTCTCTTATTCTTTTTCATTTTGCTGTTCTTTCTCATCATTCCCGAAACCGTCGCCCAATTCCGAACCCTCACCTCAAATCTTCCTCAATATACCTCCAAAATTATTGACATTGCCAAAACCATCGACGAACGGTATCCTGCCCTCAATGTATCTCAAGCCATCGAAGAATTTATGATGAATCTCAGTTCCAATCTGCAATCGTATCTCTCTCGGCTATTAAGTAACATCGTTAATCTTTTTTCGCTGATCATGAGTATCATTTTTATGGGATTTGTTCTCACACCATTCATCCTTTATTATTTCATGGTCGATGCCATAAAAATCCGCCGTACCTTGATTCGATTTTTTCCCGACCAGAAGAGAAAAGAATATATTTACCTTCTCCGTCTGACCGATCAAATCGTTGGCGGATTCATCCGGGGTCGATTGTTGGTTTCGCTCTTTGTAGGAATATGTGTGACGTTAGGCCTCCTGATTATGAAAATTGAGTTTCCACTGGTTATTGGAGTCATTGCTGGTGTCATTGACATTATCCCCTATCTCGGACCAATCATCGGAGCCATCCCGGCTTTGATCTTTGCCGCCAGTAAATCCATCTGGTTAGTTCTGGGGGTGGCACTTCTTTTTGGTGGCATCAACCTGCTTGAAGGAGTGTATATCTCGCCAAAGTTTATAGGAAGAGAAATCGGCTTGCACCCGTTGACCGTCCTCTTTGCCTTGATGGTTGGTGGCCAATTGTTTGGTGCATTGGGAGTGATCGTTGCTATTCCAGTTGCTGGCATTCTGAAAGCATTGTATCTTCATTACCGAAAACGAATCAATAACGAAATCATTTGATATTATCTGCCTTCTTGTTCATCGCCTCATTGATGGCGGTCAGAATAACGCCCGCCTTACCAGTCAAAACCATGGACGCTTTATTATCAAAAGGGGTACTTTCCAAATTGATGATCATCATTTTTTTGGCTGAGGAAGGAATACAGTTTGCCGGTGATACCTGAAGGCTGGAGCCGATCACCAATAACGGAAATCTTCGAGCAAGATCCATCGCCTTTTCAAAACAAGGTGGAAGCATATCCCCGAAAAGCACCACATCTGGCCTAATCACTCCACCACAATGGCACCGGGGTGGTATTTGATTTGCCTGGATCTTTTTTTCTATGTCCTCGATTGGATAAACCATTTTACACTTCATACAGGTCGCTGATCGAAGATGTCCATGAATTTCCAGTATCCTTTTTGAGCCCGCCCGAGCATGAAGGCTGTCAATATTTTGAGTGACAATCGCCTCAACCACTCCCTTCCGTTCCCATTCGGCCAGCACCTGATGAGCAGCATTGGGAAGAGCCTCTCTGAAGCGCACCAATATTGGAAATCCAACCTGATAAAAGGTTTTGGGTTCGTGAAAAAGAACCGTGGTCGAGAGGATTTCCATCGGATCATACTGATTCCACAATCCGATTCGGGGACTTCGAAAATCAGGTATTCCGCTTTCGGTTGATATACCAGCCCCAGTCAGTACCAACCAGGGTTTATTTTTCAGAATAAACTCCGCTACCTCAGGTATCGAATGATTCCTTTTGAAAATTTAATATCACCTTACTTTATGAAATACCATACTGGCACGTGGAGTGTTTTCCCTCCACGTCTTCTTTACTGTCTTTTATCTTTTAATCTTACGCCGTAGGCTGCAATGATCGAACCCCTTTGTCCAAAGGGAGAGGTCCTGATAGGGTGATGATTGAGTCTCTTTACACTTTTTACCTTTTACATTTCACTGTATTTTCCCATAACCTTCCGAATCAAGGGCTTTCGCACCTCTATAGCGCCATGAGAACACATTTCCTGACAACAAAAACATCGGATGCAATATTGATAGAGGTGTTTAGGAACCGATGATTTCTCTTCCCATTCCAGGGCTGGTGGTCGAGCTGGGCAAACCTCAACACACACACCACATTTTTTACAGCGATCCGGGTCGATCACCGGTCGGGAAAGGAACAGATTTCGAAAGAAACGCAACACACCCTCTTTTTTATATACTTCGACCGATCCTCTTTGAACATCAAAATCAGGAACAAAAAAATGGCTGATATCATCACCCGTTAATTCGATTGCGTTAGCTTGCCACCTTCCGAGATTTCCTTTTTCACCTTCTACGCAGGTGGGAACAAGTTGAGGATCGAGATGAATCAATCGGGATAGAGTGGCGTCAAGCGCTACCGGATCGGAAGAAAATGCCAAGACTCCCATAAATCGTGGCTTCCCGTTACGGGGACCATTCCCTTCCATCGATACAATGGCATCCATCACATAGAAACGAGGTTGGAGAACCAAATTTAAATCCACCAACATTCGAGAAAAATGATACACATCAGGCAGTTTAAAGTGAAATTCGCTTTTGAGAAGGCCAGGAATACAGCCAAACTGATTTTTCACAGCTCCGGTGATTCGGGTTAAACCATGCGTTTTCAATTTCGGGAGACTTAAAATCGCATCATAATCAAATAAAGCTTGGGCGATTACAAATTGACGATTTTGAAGACCCAGCTGAGATGAAATCTCAGTTTTTCGATTAAAATCTTCCATCTTCACTTTCAGATTCTCTAAAGATGAGTAAATTCCAGCTTTTTTTGCCACCAATACGGTTGAGCCAAAACCCGGTGAGTCACCATAACCAACGGTAAAACCTTTTTCGAATAAAATTTCTGCCGTCGCCCGCACAATCGAGGGATGGGTGGTTACTGCTCGTTCGCTTTTTTCACCAGTCAACAAATTGGGTTTCAGGAGGATTCTTTTTTCTTTTGGAAATACCGTTTCGACACCCCCAAAATAAGAAAAACCTCTCAGTAAAGCTGGTTTTACATGAGACAGATCGTAATCGGGACAACCAATGAGAGCAACCTTCGCCATCACACTCTCCTTATCAAACAGCGATTCATTTCAAAAAAATTTATTAAAATATTCCATCATTCTCTTGAAGGAATGAATCCACACTGGATATAATAAATAGAAATTCATGCCAGATAAATAGGAATATCCTTTCCAGCGATTTTTATTCAGTTTTCCCTGAAGGAGCAAAACGAATATTTATGATTTCAAAAACCAGAGAATTGGTCTCGACCGGTTTATTGATCGCCATGGGAGTGATTCTAACCCGATTTGCCAGTATACGGGTATCATTTGGAGGAATCGAAGGCATTCGTATCGGTGTAGGCACTCTCCCCATCATGTTAGCAGGAATACTCTTTGGACCACTCTTTGGATCGCTCACCGGGGCATTGGTCGATATAATCGGCTACATGCTCAACCCCATGGGCCCCTATATGCCTCATTTTACTTTAACCTCTGCTCTTTATGGATGTATTCCTGGATGTATGGTTTTGCGCACTTTTTACTCACGTATTGAATACCGGTTCTCTCCAGTTTCCATGATCTGGACCACAATCGCGGTGACTCAGATCGCCATTGGGCTCTTTTTAACCCCATTCTTTCTCCATGTTCTCTTTGGTATTCCCTGGAAAATACTTATTATCCCGCGCCTTATCAGCATTCCCATTCAAATTGTTCTATACAGGTATGTTTTCCAGCTTCTTTTTAAAGCCCCTTCCTTCCATTCAGTTTTTTATAATATTCATCAACCTCGTTAACTTCAAATACCGTGATCTTTTTCATTGTTTTTTCCAGCCGGATAGGACCACTCTGCATTCGGATGGGAGATAAATTCATAGGTGTTATACAATAGGTTATAATGTCGGTATTCTTCGCAGGCCAGAAAATCGAAAAATTCTTTGATTTTCTTATCTCCAACCTCTTTTTCTTTTTCAATAAAAAACCGGTGGTTTTTCGTTTCCAATTCCATGGCTTTTTGAACAATTTCAAACTCACTTGTTTCAGCAATAGCAGCATCAATTTGGTGTTTTATTGCTTCCGAAAAAATCGAATCAAAATACTCACGGGAAGATTTGCGTAAACCTTCTCGGAATTCATTGGTAAAATTTTCTCCTTTTTTTAATTGCTCATATCCTTCTCGAATTCTTTGAAGATGAAATGATTCATCATCAGCCAGTCGTTTCAACACTTCTTTACTTAAGGCGTTTTTCACCAGATTCAATCTCCCAAGATAAAATTCATAGCTTTCCGATTTCTGTTTAACAGCTAAATCAAAAATTTCTATCAATGTCAATTCAAAGTCTCCTTTCGGAATTAAAAAATATCAGTATTAATCATTTTTTGGTTTCGTTCCCACCCTTAACACCCACTGATTGTAATATTATAGCGAACCATTTATTCACAGAAGATGTAAAATATAATGAATATAGAAATTTTTACAATTCTATCCTGGAAATACCGTGAGTCGTGAGTCGTAAAAAAAATCTTCCCCCTTAGCTTTTTTCCAACTCAACAACTCAACGACTCAACACCTCAACAATTGGAAATTTCCATTTTCATATGGTGCCACAACGTGGCATGGCGGTCTATCCTGGAAACTATCACAGGATTCTATGTTAATCGTCACCCCTGAATGTTTCTATCAGGGGTCTAAAGTAAAAAACCATAGATTCCTGATTAATACATTCAGGAATGACGTATGAAGACGTCACCAATCCTGTAAACTGTTAGGATGGCAGCCTACGGCGTAAGATGAAAAAATTCGAAACAACATGTATACACGTGGAGAAAGAATTCAAGAGTATGGCGTGAGGATCTCATCTTTTGATCTTTTCCAACTCAACACCTCAACCTCTCAACAACTCAACATTTTGGTGTTTCCATCCTCACCTGGTGCTGCCACGCAGCATGGCAGTCTACTGAAATAAAAGAAGAAAAACCTTTGAGGTAAATTTTTCGACTCAATCCGGGAACTTGTACTCTTTCATTTCACTTGATAGAATACACTCAAATGAGAAAATATTCCGGGAGGAAAAGATGCAAGAACTTCCATTAAGATGTAAAAACTGCAAAGCCCTGATTAATGCTGATGACATCACTGAAATTGGTATTTATAAAATTCCCGCTTATCGAGGCTCTGCATATATTCGATATATCTGCTCATATTGTCGTGAATTTGGGGAAGCAACCTTCAATTTGGATAAAATGGAGGATGTGGCACGTATTTCTCGAAAAAAGAAAAAAGATAAACCGAAAGGCCAAATTACCATTGATGAAATCATCGAGTTTCATAAAGATCTCGAGAATCTGAAAAACGCTGATTTCTTAAAAGACTCATGAAGGCAGGAAAATTGTAATGCTTAAAACCAAAGATGAACAAAAAAAGCTTTACCAAGAGCTTTTATTGCCCGAACTGGGTGCCTTGTTCCGAACCGCCTTGAGAATGACCAGGAACCGTGAAGATGCTGAAGATTTGGTTCAGGAAACCATCACCAAGGCATTTGCCGCTATTGAACGGTTTGAAAAAGGAACCAATTTTCGAGCATGGATTTTTAAAATATTAACCAATACCTTTATTAACAACTATTATAGGGTACGAGAACGCGACAAGCTTCCTTCATTGGATGAGATGGAGGAAGAAACTTCTTTCCAACCGGCATTTGAAGGAATAAGTCCCGAACAGGCTCTGTTAAATACATTAACCAAAGAAGATATCCAAAATGCCATTGACAATATTCCTATAGAATTTAAATCAGTCGTGGTTTTAACCTTGGTAGAAGGTTTCTCATATAAAGAAACCGCTGACATTTTGGATATTCCAATCGGTACCGTCATGTCTCGATTATATCGAGGCCGAAAAATATTGCAGAATATTCTTTGGGAATATTCTTCACAAAAAAATAGTATTGAAAAGGGGACAAATGAAGAATGGACTGCAAAGAAGCAGTAGCAAAATTGTATCTTTACCTCGATGGGGAGGTACTCACTCCTCAAGAGCGTAAAGAGATCGAAGAACATCTGAAGCTATGTCGAAAATGTTGTGAAAAATTTGAATTCGAAAGAAATCTCTGGAATATCATCAAAGCCAAATGTCTCGATACCCCCGTCCCTTCAACCCTAATATCGAAAGTCGTTAGTGTCATTAATAGCTTCTGAGGAGACCACCATGGATACTGACAGGAAAGTTGCCATTGGCGACATGGCGAAAGCGCTGGTAGAAAGCTATAAAAAAACTGAATTAATCACCAATATTGAAAAAAAACAGTTCCCCTCTCGTTACAACGTCATCCGTATAACCGAAGAGCTCAGAGAACTGCTTTTCCCTGGATACATTGGTCGAACTAATCTTTGTTGGCTCAATGTTGAATACTATGTTGGAGGGAAATTATACCAGCTCTTTGATGAACTTCGATCTGAAATCGCTAAAGCCTACGGTGAAGAACTTCCCATCGATGGAATGTCTCATGCAGAGTGCCTTCTTCTTTCCTGCGACCAAACCCTCACCTTCTTTAAAAAAATTCCCGTCATTCGAGATATTCTCGAAGAAGACGTTCAAGCGGCGTTTGATGGTGACCCGGCAGCAAAAAACACCGATGAAATTGTTTTCAGTTATCCGTGCATCGTCGCTATATCAATCTATCGCATGGCTCATGAGCTGTTCATTCAAGGGGTTCCTCTTATCCCTCGCATGATGACTGAATATGCCCATAGCGTAACCGGCATCGATATTCACCCAGGAGCTCAAATCGGGAGAAGCTTCTTTATTGATCATGGAACCGGGGTGGTGATTGGTGAAACCTGTGTTATTGGTGACCATGTGAAAATCTATCAAGGAGTGACCTTAGGTGCACTTTCTTTCCCCAAAGACGAACGTGGGAAAATAATCCGCGGGATCAAACGACATCCAAGTATCGAAAATGAAGCAACCATTTATGCTGGTGCCACTATTCTTGGTGGTCAGACGGTTATCGGTGAAGGAAGCGTCGTTGGAGGAAATGTTTGGCTCACCCATTCCATTCCTTCCCATACCAAAGTGATCATCGACGAGCCACATTTAAAATTTTTTAATAATAAATAAGCATGAGTTGGCACTGGCATTTGATTTTTTTGTTTATCTGGCTCTCCTGTGGGATCCTTTCTGGACTATATTCTTATTGGTTACTTTCTCTCTTCTTTTTCCCTCTCGTCCCAGTGGTTTGGTTCAGTATTCCACTTTATTATGCAATCCATTCGTTCCTTTTTTCACGCCGTCATGAAGCTCCGCTTTTTTCTTCTTTTCGGAACGCATTGGCTGCCTATTTTCATTATCCCTATTATTATTGGGTTTTACGCCTTTCTCTTCATTTAACCTCTTTTGAAAAAGAAGATGCCCTGAAAGAGTCATTTCGGGTGACACGGGTGTCCCAACCCGATTCACTCATGTGTCCATTTTGCCGTATCGAGATTCCCCATGCGCTCCAATTACTATCCAACGGATCTTTATCAACCACGCATCGCCCCCTGTCATGCCCTCGCTGCGGCTTGAGGTTTGATAGCTGCCGCTATTGTCAATATTATGAACAAGACACCAGTGGTTTTTCTCTCTTTAATACCAGCCAAGGAAAATGCAGTGTCATTAAAGAAACGCAGAGTGTCGATGTTTTTTGTACCCCTGAAATGGCAAACCGACTCCACCATATGGGATGGGACACTTTATACACCAGCATTCGCATTCATGACAGCTTTTGTCCTCCCGATCAATGTCGGCAGTTCATCATTGATGATAAAAAGATGCTCCTCGACCACATTCCCTGCACTGGTAAAACCCGGTCGATCCTCTTACAACTCAAAAAAAACCTGGCAAATAAATAAAATTATTCCCAAATTTCATCATTGTCGCTTTCATCCTGAAGGACCGAAAGAGCAAAATCGAAACCAACCAGAGCACTCAATTCATCATTAATAGCACGTGTCAGTTTGAAAATATTTTGTTCAGACTCAAAGTAGGAGCAGATTATTGGATTGTCATCGGCTTGCTTCCGAATGGCCTCAAGCTTGATAAAATCATCATCTTCAAAATCACGCTCACAGGATATTTCAAATACACGCTCTTGCTCTTTCTTCAGGGATTTCATAATCGAAGAGGCAGCTTTATTTCCAATGACTGCCAAACGAGCGAGTTCATATTCCTGATAAGCGGTTGACTGCATTATAATATTGGCTAAATTCCGGGAAGCATTTTTCAGCTCTTCATTTAAATTTATGGTGTTCATTCTGAATCCTCCTTCAAAAAAACTGTTTAGTCTGCAAAAAGGATATTACCTTCCCTGCATGCCAAGGTTGGCAACGTTGGTTGTTGTATTATAATATAAACTCCTTATTCACAAAACACATCCGCAGGATTTCCGGATAATGATTTCTGGTTTCAGCACAACTATTCGCTTTTCTTTGATTTTTTCCCCGCTGATTCTCTGTAAAAGAAAATCAGCGGCAACGCTCCCCATGGTATAAGCCGGTTGCTTGGCAACGGTTAAGAAAGGGAAAATGTAGGACACCATATCCAGATCATCAAAATTCACTAATGCCAGATCCTCAGGAATCCGAATACCTAATTCATGAGCTGCACGGAGAATACCGATGGCTATAAAATTATTCCCGGCAAAGATTGCAGTGGGTTTCTCATCGGCTTGCCGTAAATAATTCGAGGCAATCCGATAACCAAAGTCCTCTTTATATTCTCCAACGATGATCCAGTTCTGATTGATCTCAAGCTGATGTTCCCGAAGCGCCTGCATATACCCTGCCAGCCGTTCACGGCTCGTCGATATGATTTGTGGTCCTGATACGGCAGCAATCTTTTTATGGTGATGAACCTCAATCAGGTGTTTGGTTAAAAGATATCCACCCTCCTCGCTGTCTCCCACCACACTATCCCACGAAAAACCTTCAATGGTCCGGTCAACCAATACCAAGGGAATATTCCGACTCCAGGCTTCCTCCAAAGTATTCCCATTGCTACAGCTGGCAATAATTATGCCATCTACTCGTCGTTTCAGCATCAAGTTAATATACTGGTTTTCTTTTTCGGGATCTTCATCAGTGTTACAAAATATGGTATTGAATCCCTTCCGGGAAGCGGTATCCTCCACTCCACGGGCAACGGTAGTAAAAAAGGGATTGGTAATATCGGATATGATCAGAGCAATGGTATTGGATTGCTTTTTTACCAGACTGCGTGCTAAATAATTTGGCGAATAATTCATTTCCTGGGCAATTTTTGAAATCCGCTGGCGAGTTTCTTCTTTTACCAGTTTTTGATTATTGAGCGCCCGGGAAACGGTAGCTGGAGATACACCCGCTCGTTTAGCGATATCGTAAATGGTCGACAATCAGATCACCACTTCATTTCAATTGAATAATATTGATATCAAAAGAGAGTATTTTATCCTGTAAATGAACCTCATTGACCCAATTTCATCGGATAGGTCCCTTTTTGTTTCAGTAAAGTGATCATTCGATCATACAGTCGGGGATTGACATTACTGGCCACCGAATGGTCAGAGGCAGGTAAATATCCACCACCTTGTGCCGCCTGTAATTTATAAATGACTTCATTCTCGATGTCCTTCCAATTACTTTCTCCTAACAAGCGGGCGTCCAACCCCCCGTAAAAAGCAATTCTATCCCCATATTTTTTCTTCAATTCAACTGGGTCCATCCCCGCTTTGGCTTCCAGGGGGTTATACACATCGACACCGGCTTCGATGAGATCTTCAAAAATCGCCAAGCTTCTTCCACACCCGTGATAAACGGCTATGATTCCGTAAGAATGGATGCAATCGCATAATTTCTTGACACACGGAAAAAATATCTCTTTCCACAGAGAAGGAGAAAGAAACATCCCTTTATCATAAGCAACATCTCCCCAAATGAACATCCCCTGTGGGTGAACGAGTTCAATCTGACGTTCGGCAATACCGAGCATAAAATCAGTGCAACGATTCGCAAAATCTTTCACTTTTTGCGGATACAGGGCAAGATCCATCAACAATCCTTCGGTTCCCCGAATGCGCCACATGGTTTCATAAGGTTCACAGATAGAACCGAAAATACTGAATTTGTTGCAATTTGAATCAATTGCCTGTGCATAACTATCCATTTCTCCAAATGAATCTCCGCAGTTGATTATGTCGCATCGCTTTTCATAATAACGTCGATCATCCCGGGGATCATCAAAAACAAATTGAGGAAAATCTTCAACATCTTTCACTTCAAAATCTAAAAACATCGGCATTGGTGAATTAAACATCTTCTTGACCACACACCCAAAACCACTTTTAAAAACGACATACTCTGGGGTTTGTTCAATAACTCGACAGCTCTCAATCCGGGGGTCCATGTTTGGTGATATGACCTTCAAGTCTAAATCATAATATTCATAAATATCGGTATCCGGTGGCAAATTGAACTCTCGGAGCCAGTTCTGGTAAAAACTTGTCCAATAAAAATCACTCAATGGCACTCGATCCGGTTCTTTTCTCAATTTCAAAGCTGTCTCTACCCGTTTTATCTTCACTTCGACTTTTTCCATCTATTCTGCCCACCTCCATAACTTTCTAACCTGAAAATACAGTGAAATGTAAAAAATTTAAAAATACTCAATCATCACCCTTCCCCGATCCTTTCCTTTGGATTTACACCATCTCCCCATACTCTTCCAAGCCAAGTTCGATCAATTTTTCCCGCCGTGGCCAACCACTCAACAAGTCCCAACCCGCCAAGGAATAATAGAAGTCGAGGGCGATTTTCAATTTCTTGGGATCGATATATAAACCCTGTGCCGGCCCACTCATTATGGGTTCAAACAGGCGATCGGGGAGCCAATCATCACCGACTGTCAATCCTTCTCGGAGATTGAAAAGCCGTTGGAGAGTGATTCTCATCTCGCCGATTTTCATCAACCCAAAGAGAGACGTTTCCCAACCAGTGATCGACTGAATAAGCTGCGGGATGCGAGAAAAAGGAAGAAACCGAACTGGAGCAAAAGCAAATATACACATCCCCAATGCATCCATAAAGCTGAAAACCTGGTTCAGATAATAATACATACGTATCTTCTTTGCTTCAAGTGAAGCAGCGGGTAATCGTTCGGTTAGTCCAAGGGCATGAATGGCATCGACAAAAACTTGAGGTGCTTTCTCGTCAAAATCGATATCATGCTCGACAATAAATGTATCGGGACCATGGGGTGCGACGGCATATCCTAAACCTAACATCTGTTTCACGCGTGGCTCATGAAGGGGTAATTCCTTGCCCTTCACCTGAAGAGCGATAGTGGCTGTTCTTTCTCCCAATGTATGACTTAACCGGCCTACTCCTTCCCCAATCAGGTAACCAAATCCTCTTCGTAATACCATATCTTCAACCAGGTTTAAAACATCACTCTTGTGTCCAAATAAAACCTGCAATCCGTTAGTTTCAGCCGGGCTTAACCATTCCCGAGCAAAACATTCAGCGATGAATCCCAGGGTCACCCCAAGAGAAGTGGAATCAAAACCATATTTCCGTGACCATTCATGGAGTTGCCCCACCAATATCGGATCTACCAGGTTTAAGGTAAAGCCAAAATCGACAATACTCTCCATGGATGGTGCTCCATAGTGACCCTCCAAAAGGGGATTCCCGATAATCTTTTTTTTGCACTGTGCTGGGCAATGCATACACGGCACCGATGCAAGTATCCCCCCTTGCAAAAAATTCTTTACCGAATATTGCTCGGCACCAGGAAGAAAGCTACTTTGAGCATTCTGGACCGAAAAGAGACCATCGCTATTCCCAGCCGGAACAAATTCGGCAATCCCCTTTTGGCTGGTGAGAGCATTGATAGGATTTTTTAAATAATTTATCTCAAAAAAATGAAAAATTTCATCAGTGGTCACCTCATCTGCAACCGGTACTTTTTTTGTCCCTCTAACGGCGATTGCTTTCAGGTTTTTCGAACCCATTACCCCTCCCAGGCCCATTCGGTTATTCACAAACACTAAATCATTGACAATTGAGGCGTATCGGATCCCTTTTTCACCAGCTGGACCAATCTGGGCAATACTAAAATCCTCTCCCAATTCGCTATTCAACTTGCTTTGGGTGGTATAGGTATCCCGCCCCCAAATGGTGGTGGCATCCTGCAAGGTGACTCGTCCATCATCAAGAATCAAGAGTGTGGGGTGAAGAGCTTTCCCTTCAATAATGACCAGGTCCCATCCCGCCTTTTTGAGTCTCGATCCCCACCATCCAGTCGATTGCGATTCACCGATTCCTCCAGTGAGAGGTGATTTCGCCAGGACCATATGCATATCCAGACCAGGTGCTTTGATTCCCGCTCCCAATCCAGCAACAAAGATGAGCTTATTCTTCTCACCAAACGGATCAACTCCACTTTCCATTTCCGTTAAAAGATAATGGAGAGCCAGGTTGGCTCCTCCCAAAAACCGCTTCAATAAATCCTGCGCAATGTCTTCCGTCTGGTATTTGCTGGTAGAAAGATTAATTCGCAACAGCTTCCCCCAAAACCCATAGAGCACAGCTATCACCTCCGTAAAAACGGTGAATGGTGAAATGTGAATAATACATAAAATGAAAAAATACTCACCCCTTAGGTGGAGTGAAATGAACAAAATATTTCTATCCTGGAAACTGTCACAGGATTCGATATTAATCGTCACCCCTGAATATTTCTATCAGGGGTCTAAAGTAAATTAAAAAAGACTTAGATTCCCGATTAATACATTCGGGAATGACGGATGGTGTCGTTACCCGCCATAAAAATCTATTGCGTCGCAGTTTTCATTGTCATATGGTGCTGCATAGCAGCATGGCAGTCTATCCTGTAAACTCCGACAGGATAGCAGCCTACGGCGTAAGATTGAAAAACAGAAAAGACTAAAACTGACAGGATAGACCCTCAAAGTTTTCATTGTCATCTGGTGCTGCAAAGCAGCATGATGGTCTATCCTGGAAATTGTCACAGGATTCGATGTTAATCGTCACCCCTGAATGTTTCTATCAGGGGTCTAAAGTAAAAAAGACTTAGATTCCCGATGAATACATTCGGGAATGACGGATGGAAGACGTCACTTCTCCTGTAAACTGTTAGGATGGCAGCCTACGGCGTAAGATGAAAAAAATTCAAAACAAGATGCATACACTTGGAGAAAGAATCCAA
>Ga0209609_10001558_pt1 | contig 13266 bp, 8 predicted proteins | sample LakKivw325mmetaG_FD_184136 | JGI IMG/M metagenome (GOLD analysis project Ga0209609, IMG submission 184136) | Anoxic lake water microbial communities from Lake Kivu, Rwanda to study Microbial Dark Matter (Phase II) - Lake Kivu water 325m metaG... | ecosystem: Environmental > Aquatic > Freshwater...
GTTCAGGTCGGCGAGATAGGTGCGGGTGATGCGGTTGCCGTGCTGGGCGGTGTACTCGACGCGGACGAGGCCGCTCTCCAGGTCGAGCGTGCGGCGGTAGTCGCAGTAGGGGCCGTGGCTGAAGGTCAGCAGCAGGTCGGCGGCGGGCTGGTACGGGTCCACGCGGTTGGGCGCGCCGCTGATGCCGCCGCCCCCGCCGAAGGCGTCGTTGGCGGCCTGCGTGGCCTCCTCCCACCGCTCCTCGCGCAGGAGTTGCCGCACACCCTCCAGCAGATGCGCGCGGGGCTCGTTGTCGCGCTCGCGGTTGCGCCCGGTCCACAGCCACTCGTGGTTGAGCGTGACCTGCTCGCGCTTGACGCCGCCGAGGACCATGGCGGCGAGGCGGCCCGTGCCGATGGGCAGCCCCTCCAGCCAGTCGGCGGCGGGGCGGTTCATCCAGATGGTGGTGTTCATGGTGTGGGCGTCTCTCCCCATGGTGATGGCGCGTAGGTGCGCCGGTCCTCCGGCGCACGCCGTCGGCCCCGCCCGCCGGGGGACCGGCGGGCCTACGCGTTGCGGGCGTGTTGCAGCGTGATCCCTGCCCCCACCAATGCCTCCGGTAGCCCCAGCACGTCCGTCAGCGTCACATCGGCCTCGGCCGCGTCGGCGCCGAGGTAGATCGTGAACATCCCCAGCTCCCGCGCCGGGGCGAGGTTCCACGGGAAGTCCTCGACCATCCCCACCTCCGCCGCCGGGCGGGCGAGCGCATCAAGCACGCAATGGTACGCTGCGTGCTCGGGCTTGGGCTGCCAGCCGAGCGCCTCGATGTCGAAGACACGCTCGAAGCAGTGGTCAATGCCAAGCGCCGCCAGCACGCGGTGGGCATAGTTGGCGGCCGAGTTGGTGACGACGAACCGGTCGGCGTTGAGGCCCAGGAGCATGTGGGCTAGCGGCTCGTCGCGGGTGAGATACTCAGCGGGGTCGAGGTCTTCGAGGCTGTGGAGATACAGGTCGCGCTGGGGCAGGCCGTACTCGATCTCCGCCCCGCGGGCGGTGGTGCCGTATTCGCGCCAGAGGCGGCGGCGCTCGGCGTCGGCCTGCTCGCGCGGCAGGCCGAGGCGGTGGGTGAGGTAGTCCGTGATGCGCCGGTCCCCCGCCGGCAGCAAGCCGGTCTCGGGCGCATAGAGCGTCTGGTCGAGGTCGAAGAGGAGGGCGGTGAGAACTCGCACTGGCATCGGGCTACGGCGCCTTCACCAGCACCAGCCGCTCGACGTAGATGGCGTCCTGGTCGCCCTCCTTGGCGTGCGGGAAACGCGGGCCCTCGAACTTGATCCGCGCCCACACGTCGTACTTCTGGTCCGGCTTGCCCGCGTCGTAGGCGTTGTCTATGTCCACCTGGATGATCCAGCTCCAGAAGAAGTACGCATAGTACGACGGCTCCAGGGCGAAGCTGCCCATCTGGTACCAGTGGTAGCCCGGGCCGGGGATGTCCTCCGCCTTGATGGCGTTGCCGCCGATGAACTTCTTCTGCTGCACCCCGTAGAGCCCCCACGGCATCGGCAGGACGTACTTCTCCTGCTGCGGCGTGGCGTCGGTGCCCAGTGCCAGCTTGTTGGTGAAGCCGCTCTCGGCTTCGGGGTCCTTGATGACCTTCACCACATCGTTCCAGTTGCGCGTCATGTCGGCGGTGTAGTCGAAGACCGTGCCGCGCGGGAGATTGCGGAACTTCTCGGGCAGCGCGATTGAACTGGGCAGCGACGTGTAGCGCCGCATCTCCTTCTCGGCGGCGGCCTTCTCCGTCGCTTGCCCGGCCTCGTCCATGCGCACCCTGGACTCGGCGATCCACGTGTCCATGGCGCGCTGGGCCACGAGGTCGCGGCTGGGCGGGGCCTGGTCGGCGGGCTGGCCGAGGGCCTGCCATTCCGCGTTGAGCTTCGTGCACGACACGACCGTCGCGCGGTCCAGCGGCAGCCGCGCGTGGCGCACGCGCCGCAGCAGCGTCGCGTCATTCGCGACCGTCTTCTCCGCCTCGTCGAAGAGCTTTTGGGCGCGGTTGATGAACCCGAGGTTCAGGTACGTCAGCGACATCGGCGTGGAGGACCAGTTGGCGTACGACTTGCGGGCGATCATCTCGGCTTCGAGCGCCGCGAGGTAGTCCCGGATGAGCTTCCCTGCCGCCGGGCCGTAGAAGCCGTCGGTGAACGTCCGCACGAGCTTGTCCACGTCGGCATACGGGTCCTCGAGGGTCTTCATCATCATCCAGATCTTGAAGTCGCGCGTGTCGGCCAGGATGGGGTACTCCAGTTCGGTGAACACGCCCTCGACGTTGTGCTCGTGGTAGAAGCGGTAGTCATCGTCATAGGTCTGGGCCGTCGGCATGGGCATGCCCACGGGGTTGGCGTACGTGACGGCGTAGTCCCACACGCGCAGGTTCTTGGCGATGGCGGCCCAACTCAGCAGGTGCTCGCGGAACTCCTTGTTCTCTTCGGAGGTGATGGGCTTGGTCGGGTCCGAGCGCGTGTCGCACAGCCGCACGATCACGTTGTCCCGCGGCTTGATCGTCTTGGGGGCCTGCTGGGTGTACTGATAGGCCAGCGTGTCAATGTAGACCCAGGGGTACTGGTCCCTCACTCCGTCGGCCATGAAGTTGACGAAGTCCAGCAGCGTGCCGGCCGGGCTGCCTTCAGCCTGGTCAATCGCCTCACACTTGTCGCACCGGCAGTGGTTGTCCCAGTCGTTCTGCGAGACGCTGAAGACATCCGGCGGCGGGGCGCCCTTCTCCTTGGCAGCGGCCGCAGTCGTCTCGATGAAGCCGATGAGCTTGGTCAGGAACGCCTGGCGCAGTTCGGGGTTGGTGAGGCAAAGTTGGGAGGTGTCCACGACACGCTTGCCGCCAATGAGCGAATACCACTCGGGATGCGCGGCGCCGTACTGCTTGGGCGGGAAGTACAGATCGAACGTGTGGACATGGTAGGGCGGGCCGTAGTCGCGGCAGCCGCCGAACTCGGGCTTGATGCGCGCGTCGCCGTCGCGGTTGAGGCGGTTGCGCGCCGCGAAGCGCCCGCCGTCATGCCCGTAGAGCATGTAGATGTCGCGGTAAGGGGTGACGGGCTTGCCGCGGAGTTCCGTGAGGTCCACGTTCAGCGTCTTCGCCTGCGGCACGGTCTCTTCGAAGGGATTCCACCAGTGCACGCCGAGCACGTCTTCGAGGAAGTGATAGACGGCGTACAGCGTGCCGCGGGGGCGGCCGCCGGTGAGGATCAGGTCCTGGCCCGAGGCGCGGAGGACCCACTCTTCGGGGCCGAGCTTGTCGGCCGTGAGCCCGGCGCGGATCGCCGGCCCTGTCGGCCCGACGTAGAGGTGGGCGTCCATCATGGTCGCCTCGCCCGGCTTGACGACCGCGACGGGCGCGCCGATGATTCTGGTCAGATAGTCCCCGAGTTCCGCCGCCGCCTGTTGCTCGGCGAGGTTGGCCTCGGCCGCAACGATGATGTCCACCCGGGGCTTGCCATCTTTGGCGAGGGTGAGTCCGAAGGCGGTGCTGGCGGCGAGGGCCAGCAGGAGGGTCGGCCATGCGCGGGTCATCGGAATGCCTCCCGGTTGCGCGGCAAGGTCCTGCCCTGGACCATCAGGGCAGGTGGGCATGCGCGTCGTGACGAATGTCCCCATTGTTTCGCGACCGTGCCGCATTTGACCTGCCATGTCCACACCGCGCGAGGGGGCCCATGACAGCCGAACCTGAGGACCCAGTTGCTGCGCGCTCGCGCTTCCTGGCTAGCCTGAGCCATGAGGTGCGCGCCCCCCTGAACGCCATCATCGGCTTCTCGGAGTTGCTGACCGACGACGCCTTTGGCGAACTCAATGCTGACCAGCAGGCAGTGGCCCGGGACATCGAGCACGCGGCCCGTTACCTGCTGCGGCTGATCAATGACATCCTCGACATCTCGCGGCTGCAACTGGCCAAGCTGGACCTGGACATTGACGTCCTGCCGCTGGCGGCGGTGGTGGAGCGGGCGCTACAGATCGCCCGCGGGCTCGCCGTGGACAAGCGGATTGCGCTCGAGGCCCACGTGGACCCGGTGCTGGCCGTGTCGGCCGACGAGTGCCGCGTGCTGCAGATTCTGAACAACCTGCTGGCCAACGCGATCCACTTCAGCCCCCCGCGCACCGTCGTGACCGTCAGCGCCATCGCCGACGCAACCCACGTGTGGACGCTTGTGCGCGACTGCGGGCCGGGCATTGAGTTCGACGACCAGGAGCGCATCTTCGAGGCTTTCGTGGCAGTCGAGTGCGGCGGCGTAGAGCCGGGGGCGGGGCTGGGGCTGTCGGTCTGCCGGAACCTCGTGCACGCGATGGGGGGCGAGATCACGGTGGAGAGCACGCCGGGCGAGGGGGCCACGTTCCGCTTTGGCCTGCCGCGAGTGGAACGGCCGGAGTAGCGGCGAAGGAACGGAAGAACCGAGGAACGGAAAGACAGGAACGGCGCCGTTGCCAAAGCTGGCAGACAGCGCCGTTCCCGTTCCTTGGGTTCCTTCCGTGCTTCGCCGTCTATCCGAGAAGTTCAGCTATCTCCACCGGTCCCCCGCCGCGGGCCATGGACTCGTACCCCGCGACCGAGATCGCCAGGCTCTTGACGCCCTCGATATAGGGGACGCTCGTTTCGGTGCCGCCGGCCTTGACGACATCGAGGAACTCATAGAGCACGCCGGCCGGCCAGTTCTCGGCGGCCGCCATGCTGCCTTCCTCGTCGCCGCTCCACGAGCAGTTCGCGCCCTCGATGGTGATCAGCAGCCCCTCGGCCACGACCTTGAAGCCGACGTCCCACTTCGCCTGCGGCACGATGGAACAACTCAGCGTGCCCAGCGCGCCGCACTCATACTCGATGACGAGGCCGGTCGTGTCGGGGATGCCCATGTCGGCGGCGTAGCTCTTCATGCCGTCGCTGGCGTAGCCCGGCGGCGGGGTCCAGTCGCGCGTGCGCGTGGCCCTGCCCACGACGGTCTTGGCCTCGCCGGCGAGGAAGCGCCCGAGGTCCAGCATGTGCGTGGCCTGCTCGATGAGCTGCCCGCCCCCGAGTTCCATCTTCGGCCACCACCCCGGCGGCGGCAAGCCGGGCATGTAGTAGTGCGCCTGCACCATCGCGATGGGATGCTGCTGGAGCATCGCGCGCACCTTGCGGATCGGCTCAGAAAAGCGGAACATGTAGCCGACCTGCGTGGCCACGCCGCTCTTCTCGACAGCCTTCTGCACGCGGTGCGCCAACTCCATGTTCACGGCGACGGGCTTCTCGACGAAGAAGGGGATCTTCGCCGCGCACGCCGCCTCCTCGATGTCGCCATGCGCGAAGGGCGGGGTGCAGATGACGATCGCGTCCGGCTGCTCGGCGCGGTACAGCTTGTCGTAGCTGTCGTAGGCGTTGCCGCCATACTCGGCCGCGACCTGCTGCGCGCCCGCGAAGTTCACATCGGCATGACCGACGATCTCGACATCCTCGCGGTCCCGGCAGTACCCCAGGTGCCGCTTGGCAATGCCGCCGACACCCACAAAGCCAACCTTGAGAGCCATGTAAGTTCCTCCATGTGTCCTTGTTGTGAGGCGGCAGTTCGGCGAGGTCGGGAGCGGAACCTGCACGGGGGGGCCGCGTCGTTGGAGGGGCCGGATATTATCCGGCCCGTCGTTGGGTTCTCATGCCACTCCACAACACCCGTTGCGTACGGCGGGCCGGATGATATCCGGCCCCTCCAACGACCACGGCACGTCCCCTACTTCAGCTTCACGTCGAGCACCGACCAGATGTGCAGTGACGGCAGTGCGAGGATGCTGAGGCCCTCGCGTTCCAGCACGGCCACCGGCTGCGGCTCGGCGGGCTCGTTGCTGTACGCCGTGGCCGAGACAATGCTCCGCCCCTGCGGCAGCCGCAACGTGAACCGCACGTCGTTCATGTCGGTGACGATGCCCGCCTTCGTGACGCCGTAGTTGACGAGATAGATGCGCCAGCGGTCGGGCGCCACGCTGTACAGGCGGATCTCGCACGGCAGCGGCGGGGCGAGGGCCAGCAGCAGCTGATCGTCGGCTTCGTAGGGACGAACTGCTCGCCCGATGTCCAGCACCGTCTTCGCCGGCAACGCCGTTCGCGCGAAGGTGGGCACGCCCTCCAGGTCCTTGAGGTTGAAGCGCGAGACGCGCCCCGACATCGGGCTCCCGGGCTTGGGCATGTACCCCAGCGCCCATTCGAAGCTTCCGTCCTGATCCGTCGCTAGCTGCCGCGGCAGGGCGTTCTCGTCCATCGTCCCCGTCGGCCCGATGGCAACGACGCCCCCGCCGCTTTGCATGAAGTCCGCCAGCGTCCGCAACTGCCCGTCGCTCATGGCCGCGGCGCCCGGCACGATGAGGCAGTGCAAGCCCTGCAGCCCCGCCGCCGTGAGGTCGCCATCGGTCAGCACGCGGCTGGCGATGCCGGCATCGGCCAGCAACCGCGGCATCGCCATGCCATAGGTCGGGCTGCCGACGAGGGCCTGCTGCAGCGACACCCACACGCCCACATCGGCCAGCGGCTGCGCCGGGGCGAACAGGTCGGGGTGCTTGACCTGGAACTCCCCCGCCTGCGTGAAGGCGTCCACAATGGGCTGGACGCGGAAGGTCTGCTGCATCTTGCCGCACTGGCTGGCCCACGACTCGGCGATCTCCAGCCACGCCAGGTTGTGCTTCGCCTCGTCCGGCACGTCCTTCAGACCCAGGAAGGTGCACACCGCGGGTGGGGCCGGCTGAAGCGCGGCCCCTCCACGGGCCGGCAGGTTGCCGGCCCCTCCGGCCGCCGCGACGAGATAGTCGTAGTGGAAGCTGTTGGAGAAACGCGTGGCGTCGTCTTGCATGAACGACCCGCCGCCGTAGGCCGCCTCGTCGAAGAGGATGTCCACTTCGCGCGCGTACATCTCGGGGTGCTCGCCGATGCCCACCATGCCCATCGGGTCACCGGCCCACATGCAGTAGTTGTTGGTCAGGAGGAAGTCCGGGCACAGGCTGCGTCCCCACGCGCGCATGTCGTGCAGGAACCGCGCCAGCGACTCGCAGCGGAAGCGCCGGAAGGCCGCCCACAGCGGCAGGTTCGTCTTGTCCGTCGGCAACCTCACCTCATCGAGCTTCGCGCCGCCCAGGAGGCGCTCGCGGACGGCGTCGGGATATTGCGCGCGCAGGAACTCGCGGAACTGCTTCTGGCACTCGCCGCAATAGCACCCGTGGTTGCACGGCCCGTCAAAGAACACGCCGTGCGAGCCGTACTGCACGTGCATCTTGATGACGCCCTGCACGTAGGTGCGGCAGGCGGGCTGGTTCGCACACCAGTAGAAGCCCTTCTGTTCGCGATAGACATACGGGATGGGCGTGCCGTCGGGCTTGAGTTGCGCCCAGGCGAGCGGGTCGGCGGGGCGCGGCCCCAGGTAGTCCTCGTAGTCGCTCCATCGCTTGTCGTAGAAGTCGAAGATGAGCGTGCGCTTCTCCGGGTCGCCGTACCACATGTCCGGGGCGATGTACGTGATGGGGTGGACGCCGGCTTGCTGCAGGGCGTCGGCGCCCTGCTGGAAGCTCTTCATCTGGCGCTCGAACTCCGCGCGCTCGGGCAGGCCGTTGTATGCCCCGCCGCTGGCCGGGCAGTGCAGATGCGCGAGGTTGATGTGATTGCGGAGGATGATCTCCTTGTCGCCCGTGCCGCAGATGGCGTAGCGGAGCTTGCCGAAACGCAGGTCGAGGGGCTGGGCGTGGAGCGAGGCGGCGAGCAGGAGGAGAGTGATGAGCATCAGGATGCGCATGGGATGTCTCCTGTCTTGTGGCGAACGGGGCCGCCGGCGTGTGCTGGCGGCCCCGAGGTGACGGCTCTAACGGCGTGCCAGCTGGAAGCTGGCGCTCCTACGGCAACGGCGTCCCACCCCCTGCCCCCTCCCTGAAGGGAGGGGGAACGGCATACGGCACCGCTCTGCAACTCCCTACTACACCTTGACTTCCTTCCCCTGCTCGGCGGACTTGTAGATGCCGTCGAGGATGCGCTGGGTGAGGAGCGCCTGCTCGCCCGGGACCGGCGAGGGGAGGTTCTTGCGGATGGCCTCGACGAACCGCCGGATCTCCTCGCTGTGGGACTTGATACCCGCATCGGGGTTGACCTGCACCGTCGAGTTGGTCAGCATCCCGGCCTCCTCGCGCACCAGCGTCAGCGGGCTGTTCTGCATGCCGCCCTTGTCGCCGGCCAGGAAGACGTTGTACGTGCCCTCCGGGGCGTTGACGGCCCAGCTCGTCTCGAGGATCAGGCAGGCGCCGTTGGCGAAGCGCACGAAGCCGGCGGCCAGCTCATCGGGCACCGTGTAGCGCGCCGGGTCGTGCTTCATGACGGAGGGCTTGTTGGACAGCTCGAGCCAGTAGTTGGCCGACACGGCCACGGGCTCGGGATGGCCCATCAGGGAGAGGGCGAGGTCGAGGATGTGGACGGCCAGGTCATAGCACGGGCCGCCGGCGGACATCTCCTTGACGATGAACGCGCCCCAGGAGGGGACGCCGCGTGGGCGCAGGAGGCTCAGCCGACCGTAGTAGATCTGGCCGACGAGGCCCTCGTCCACCCAGCGCCGCATGGCCAGATGCTCGGGCGAGAAGCGCAGCGACTGGGCGACCATGAACTTCTTCTTGGCCTGCTTGCCGGCGGCGATCATCTTCTTGACTTCCGCCACGGAGGTCGCGCAGGGCTTCTCGACGATGACATGGGCGCCGGCCTTGAAGGCGGCGATCGTCGGGGCGCAGTGGAAGCAGTTGGGGGTGCAGACATCCACCACGTCCAGCTTCTCGGCCTTCAGCATCTCATTGTAGTCTTCGTAGCTCGCCAGCTTGGGGTTGCCAATCGCCTCGGCCGCGCTCTTGCGGGACGCCTCCTGGATGTCGGCGATGGCGACGATCTCAACGTCGTCCAGCGCCTTCCAGCCGGGCAGATGGGCGCCGGTGAAGATTGCACCGGAACCGATGACACCAACACGTAGCTTCTTGGCCATACGATGGCCCTCCTCATCATGGCCGCCAGGGCGGCGGTAGGATCCAATGGGACGTCATTCGCCGTGAGTGGGGGGATACCTCCAGGGGCACGACAATACCCCTTAGTGACACAGGTGTAGGAGCGCTCACCAGAGCGCGACCACGCGAACGGCAGTCGCGCTCTGGTGAGCGCTCCTACACCTACAGGCCAAGAGGGTCTTGGACTACGAGTCCCGCACCTTCGCCCCGGCCTCCGCCGCCACCCGCTCGCGGATGGCGGCCATGGCGGCATCCACCTCGTCGTCCGTCAGCGTCCGGTCCGCCGCGCGGAACTCCAGGCTGAAGGCCAGGCTCTTGACGCCCGCGCCCAGCCGCTGGGCATCTACGAACAGGTCGAACGGCTCGACCACGCGCAGCGTCTCCCCGCCGGCCGCGCGGATGATCTCTTCCAGGCGCGCCGCCGTGTGGGCGTCATCATCGGGCAGCACCAACGCCAGGTCGCGCCCGACGGCCGGGAAACGCGGCAACGGCGCGTACGGCTTGAAGTCGCACGCGGCGCTCAGCAGCGCCTCGAGGTCCAACTCGAAGGCATAGGCGCGGGTGGGCAGGTCGTACGCCTCCTGGACGCGCTCGGCGACTTCGCCGAGGACGCCGGCCTCCTGGCCGCCGATGACGAGCGTTGCGCACCGCCCGGGGTGGAACGCCGGGTGTTGCACCCGCGCGAAGCTCACGTCCGTCGCGCCGAGGCTCTCGCAGACTTGCTCGATGATGCCCTTGACGAGGAAGAAGTCGGGCTGGGTGAGCGTCTCGGGCGCGTTCCAGTCGGCGGTCAGGACCGAGCCCATGATGACGCCGGCGACGCGCTGCGGCTCCTGGGGCAGCGGCTCGCCCTCGACCGGCACGAAGACCTTGTTGATCTCGTACAGCGCCACGTTCGTGACGCGCTGGCGCACGTTGTTCTCGGCCGCCTCCAACATCGCCGGCAAGAGCGTCGTGCGCATGTGCGACTGCGTGTCAATCATCGGGTTGGCCAGCGGCAGCATCGTGCGCTCGGGGGCGTCGGGGCCGAAGCCGAGACGATCCAGATCGGCCGGGCACGACACGGAGAAGCTCAGCGTCTCGTTCAGGCCGCACTGGCGCAGCACGTCGCCGACCTGCCGCGTGAGCTTCTGTCGCCGCGTGAACAGCCCGCTTTGCGACAGCCTCCCCGGCACGGTCATCGGCAGGTTGTCGTAGCCGTAGACGATGGCGACTTCCTCGATGAGATCAATCTCGCGCTCGATATCCCAGCGCAGGCGGGGGACGCCGACCTGGAGGGCCTCGGGGGTCGTCTCGACCTCGAAGTCAATCGCCCGCAGGCAGCGCGCCATGTCGTCGGCGCTCAGGCTCGTGCCCAGGATGGCGTTGCAGCGCTCGGGCCGCAGTGTGATGGGCCGGGGGGCGAAGTCCTCGGCGCGGGCGTCGAGGGCCCTGCCGATGATCTCCCCGCCGGCGGTCTGCTGGATGAGCTGCGTGACCCGCGCGAGGGCGCGCAGCGTCCCGTTGGGGTCCACGTGCCGCTCGAAGCGATAGCTGGCCTCGCTCGACAGGCCCAGGCGCAGGGAGGTCTTGCGGATGGTGGTGGGGTCGAAGTGCGCGCTCTCGAGCAGGACGGTCGTGGACTTCTCGTTGATCTCGGTGTCGGCCCCGCCCATGACGCCGGCGAGCGCAGCCGGCCCGGAGGGGTCGGTGATGAGCAGGTCCTCGGCCGTCAGCGTGCGCCACTGGCGGTCCAGCGTCAGGATCTTCTCGCCCTCGGTCGCCTTGCGGACGATGATGTGCCCGTGGCGCAGGAGCTTGAAGTCGAAGGCGTGCAGGGGCTGGCCCAGCTCCAGCATGACGTAGTTGGTGCAGTCCACGACATTGATGAGCGGCCTCATGCCGGCGGCCTCCAGGCGGTGGGCCAGCCACGCCGGCGACGGCCCCAGCGCGATGCCCTCCAGCAGCAGGCCCGAATAGCGCGGGCAGCCGACCGGGTCGGCCAGCTCGATGGTCACGCGGCCGTCCGTCGCCTGCAGCTCGCCGCCGACGGGGTCGGTGATGCAGTCGGCGGGGATGTCGGGGAGCTGGTAGGTCGTCTGCAGCAAGGCGGCCGCCTGCCGCGCCACGCCCAGGATCGAGAGCATGTCGCCGCGGTTGGCCGTCACCTTCGTGACGAGGATCTGGTCGCTCGCCTGCCCGTCTTCGGAGGTCCAGTCGCGGATCTCCTCGACCTCGAGCCCGCCCATGGTCAGGACGTTCGCGAGGTCCCGGGCCGAGATGTCGGCCTGCAGGTATTCCATCAGCCAGCTGTAGGGTACGCGCATGTTGCCTCCAATGGTCAGGCCAGGACGTAGCGGCGCGATTCATCGCGCCCATGTTCCTGGCGCGGTGAATCGCGCCCATGTTCCTGGCGCGATGAATCACGCCCATGTTCCTGGCGCGATGAATCGCGCCGCTACATCACGGAGCCTCGCCGGTCTTGACCGGCAACTCCGGGATGTTGCTCCATTCGCTGAAGCCGCCGTCGTAGTTCGCGACGTTTGTGTGGCCAAGTATGTACTTCAGCGTCACATACGTGTGGGCCGACATCTGTCCCTGCCCGCAGGACGTGATGATGAGCTTGTGGGGCGTCACGCCTTGCGCGGTGTAGGCGGCCTGCAAGTCGTCCTTGCTCTTCCACACCCCGGCTTCGGTGATGTCGTCGGTCCAAGGGTGGCTGATCGCGCCGGGGATATGGCCCTTGCGGATCCACGGGCCCTCCGCGCCGGTGTAGAGCTTCTTGCCGCGCACGTCGAGCAGGACGGCGTCGGCGCTGCGGGCGCGCACGGCGTCGGTGGTGGTGCGCGCGCTTGCGACCGGCCGCGAGTACTTCAGGCGGCGCGTGGGCTGGACGTGCGGGTACTCCTGCGTGACCCGCCGCTGCTCGGCTTTCCACTTCTTGAAGCCGCCGTCGAGGATGCTCCACTGCTTGTGCCCGAGATAGTCCAGCGCCCACGCGAGGTAGGCCGCCCGGTAGTTGCTCTCCTCGGCGCAGATGACGACGAGGCCGTCGCGGGTGACGCCCATGACCGCCAGCAGCCGCGTCAGATTCTCAAGCGGCATGAGCTTGCCCGGCACGCCCTCTTGCGGCCAGCGACAGGCGTCGGGGCTGACCCACTGCGCCCCGGGGACGTGCCCGGCCCAGTAGGCCTTGATGTCCTCGCGCACGTCCAGGATCTGCTGGTTGCCGTCGTTCAGGTGCAGGGCGAGCCATTCGGTCGAGACGATGCGAGGCGGCTGCGCCCACGCCGTCGCCGTTCCGAGCGCCGCCAGCCCCATGAGTAGCGCCAGTCCCATCCATGTCAGCCGTCGCTGTCGGACCATCTTCTCACCGCTCTCAAGGGGAGGTCATCTCTGCAGAAAGCTGGCCTTCCGTCATCTGCAGCGTCACGCGCGCCTGGCCTCGCAGCAAGCCCAGTAGGGCTTCGCCGAGGCATTCGCGCCGCCAGCCCTGCATCAGCGCATGGCCGGACAGGTCGCCGCCGCAGGCGAGGAGCCGCAGCAGCTCCTCGAGCTGACTGGCGTCCACGACGACATTGGGCCACACGCCCTGGGCGTGGCAGATGAGCTGCGTGGCGGCCTTGATGATCTCCGCGAGGCGCTTCGTGTCGGCCGTGTCGGGGGCCGGCGGCGGCAAGGGCGGCAGGCGGTCAGGCGAGAGTTCCTGCCCGCGGCGGATTGCGCCGAGCAGATCATCGCCGAACCGGGCAATCTCCGCGTCGGCCATGGCCTTGACCTGCCGCAGCCCGCGGTGCGTGTCCGGCGACTTGTCGGCCAGCCGCGCCAGCATATCATCTTTGAGCAGGCTGCCGGTGGGGCAGTCGAGCTTCTGCGCGAAGGCGTCGCGCCACTGCAGCAGTTCCCACAGCACCGAGAGTTGCCCCGGCGCAAGCCGCCACCGCAGGCCGGTGCGGGCGTAGACCACCGCGAACTCCAGGTCGGGCCCCACCTGATCGCAGGCCTCGTCGCACGCGGCGCGCACCCAGGCCATGCGCCCTGTCGCCGTAGCTCGCTCGAGCAGCAGGCGGTGCACGGCCGGCAGATAGCGCACATCATTGGCGGCGTACGCAAGCTGCGAGGGCGCGAGGGGCCGCCGCGCCCAGTTCGAGCGCTGGTCCCGCTTGGACAGTTGGACGCCCGTCACCATCTCGACGAGTTGCGCGGCGCCGATCTCATAGCCGATCCCCACGAGCGCCGCCGCGATCTGGCAGTCGAACACGT
>Ga0209609_10001559_pt1 | contig 13264 bp, 12 predicted proteins | sample LakKivw325mmetaG_FD_184136 | JGI IMG/M metagenome (GOLD analysis project Ga0209609, IMG submission 184136) | Anoxic lake water microbial communities from Lake Kivu, Rwanda to study Microbial Dark Matter (Phase II) - Lake Kivu water 325m metaG... | ecosystem: Environmental > Aquatic > Freshwater...
GCCCAGCGATACCATCGTCTTGGGCGCCCTGGCCGGCGTGCGGGTGGCCTTTTTGCCGCGCCACGGGCGGGGACACCGCATCAGCCCCAGCGAGCTGCCGGCAAAGGCCAATATATGCGCGCTGAAGACGCTTGGCGTGGAATGGATACTTTCCGTGGCCACCGTGGGCAGCCTGCAGGAGAAAATACGGCCGCTGGACATCGTTATTCCCGACCAGATAATCGACCGCACCTTCCTCCGCCAGGATACCTTCTTCGGCAACGGCATCGTGGGGCATATACCCTTCGCCGACCCGTTCTGCCCGGTACTGGGAGATATACTCTACGACTGTGCGCGCAAGCTGGGCATCCGTGCGCACGACGGCGGCACCTGCATCGTCATGGAAGGGCCGCAGTTCTCCACCAGGGCGGAGTCCGAGCTGTACCGCTCCTGGGCGGCGGACGTTATCTACATGACAGGATTGCCGGAGGCCAAGCTGGCCAGGGAGGCGGAGATATGCTACGCCACCATGGCCGTGGTCACCGACTACGACTGCTGGAAAGAGACCTACGAGGTGGTGTCGGCGGATATGGTGGTGGATAACCTGAGGCGGGGCATCGAGAACGTGAAGAAGCTGATGAAAAAGGCGATTTCTTGTTTACCTGAGAAAAGGAACTGCATTTGCTGCAGGGCACTGGAGAATGCCATTATCACCGACCCGGCGCTGATACCGGAGCAGGTCAAGAGGGACCTGAAGCCTATTATTGGTAAGTATATTAAGTAGTTTTTTCACCCTCACCCTACCCTGTCCCTCTCCCCTAATCCCAATGGGAATAAATCCTCATTGGATGCCTGCCCACCCTTCCACCAGGCGGGAGAGGGAATTTGTTTTGATACTAAGAAGGGTTGCACCCTCTTAGCACTCCCCGCTTTTCTTACTATGTCATTCTGAACGAAGTGAAGAATCTCATCCCACCGCCGAGATTCTTCGGTCGTCCTTCCTATGCGGGAAGTCCTCCCTCGAGAATGACAAGAAATAATTCTCTTCCGTTGGCTATCCACATAAGTTCATGTTACTATGTGACCGGAGAATTTAGCATGGCACCGAAAGTAGAATTTAACTGTCTGCCGACCATAATAGGCAGTATGCCGCAGACCGACCCGAAGGAGGCGTGCGCGCTGGTGGCTAAATACCTGCCGGACCTGCCGGCATGGCCGCAATTGCCGAACGGCTCGAACCTTGAGAATATGTACATTCAATTCAGCGAGGGCTTCCCGGGCATCGTTATCGAAGGCGCCAAGGCCTACGTAGAAAATTCGGCCGCCTTCGATAGCCGGCTGGAGCAGCTTTATAACGACGACGCCGAAAACAATCCCGACAGATACGGCATCAGCGCCGACTACGCCGCCGGGCTGCACGCCTTTCTGGACCTGAAAGCGCAACACCCACGAATGGTCAAGGGGCAGATGACCGGCCCCATCACCTGGGGGCTGATGGTCACTGACAGACAGCAGCGCGGCATACTTTACGACGACCTGCTGGCCGAGGCGCTGTCCAAGTTCCTGAGGCTGAAAGCCATGTGGCAGGAGAGGTTTTTACGGCAGGTTTCGCCCGAAACCCTCATATTTGTCGACGAGCCTTATCTGACGTCGCTGGGAACGGCCTTTGTGGCCGTTTCTGGGGAACAGGTCAAATCACTGCTGGAAGTGGTCTTCAGCGGCATTACAGGGCTTAAGGGAGTACATTGCTGCGGCAGCACGGATTGGTCGTTGTTGCTCGCAACATCAGCCGATGTGCTCAGCTTCGACACCTACAACTATGCCGATTCACTGGGCTGCTACCCGGCCGAGGTGAAGGCGTTCGTGGAGCGCGGCGGAAACATCGCCTGGGGCATCGTACCCAATGATGAGGAGGCCGAGGCGAAGGAGACGGTAAACAGCCTTTACGACCGGCTGGGCGAGGCCATGGCCATGTTCACGCGCGACGGGCTGTCCATTAAACAGCTAGTTGCCCAGAGCCTGCTGACGCCGTCATGCACGCTGGCGTCGCTGTCAGCTGAGGCTTCCATACAGGCGCTGGAACTGCTGTCGGAGCTTTCCGCCAGGCTCAGAAGCAAGTATTCTCTGTAAAGATTGTGACTATAACCTGTCATTCTGAGGGAGCGTAGCGACCGAAGAATCTCGATGGAGAAATGACGAGATTCTTAGCGGAGTTTACCCTGAGCCGAGGTAGATTCTTCACTTCGTTCAGAATGACATAAGACAAAGTGCTCAGAATGACACGGAGAAACTCCCTCCCGCCAGGGGAGGGAGGATTAGTTTAATCCGCTATGATTCGACAGGCTCACCACAAGCGGATTCTGTCAGGTTAACCACCAAGGAATTTGCCGGGAAGTTTAAGAGGGGCACAGCCCATCTTAGTAATTCCCATTCCCCTCTCCCTTGACGGGAGAGGGCCAGGGTGAGGGTGAAAAATTAAATTAGCTGCGGCGGGTAAGCAACACCACCAGAGTAGTCACGACCAGTACACCCATAACCGCCAGAACTATTATAAGGCCCATATTAGAGCCGGCAGTGCCGCTACCGCTCTTTTCGCCCATTACCATGAAGCTGCCCTTCTGGTCGACGATATCTACCGCGTAAGTGCCAGGCTGGGCCTTTGTCACCGTGAACTTTACCGGCTGGGAGGCCTGCGGTCCCACGGCGACCATTTTGGTCTGCTCCACCTGACCGTTTATCTTGAGGGCCACATTATAGCTCCCTGCCTGGTCGCCGGTGTTGACCACGTTGGTGGTAATAGTTACCGGCTGATTGGCGGCCGTCTGCTGCGGGTTGATAGTTATGAACTGCACCGATAGATTAGCCGGGGCGAGCTGACGCACGTTCATGGGTGGAGACGGGTTCGTTCCTGTTGGCGGTGTGGACGGTACTTCAGTCGTCGGAACGAAATGAGCATAATGTAGAGAGGAAATAACAATAAAAGGAACAAGACTGCCGTAGCTGATGTGTGGTAAGTCATCGCTGTCCAGTGCTATCGAAGTGAATTTGCCCAGCATAAAGATAGAAATGGGGGCGAAATGAATGGTGCGAGTTTCTTCATCCAGAAGCTGAATGTCCCAGGTCTGACCAGCCCTGGCAGCATATTTCAGCTTGCCGGTAAATGTAAGGTCGGCAGGCGCAGCGGGAGCAGTGCGCAGGGGGATCCCATCGCTGAAAAAGCCGACCGTTTCAAAATAGCTTATGTGCGGGCTGCCATCGCTATCAAGCGCCAGCGAGCAATCTGACACGTCGGCCGCGGCCACGGTTTGCTTCGTCCAGGTCTCGCCCGCCCGTGAAGTGTAGTTGAGGAAACCGCCCTCTGGGGCAAAGGTGGAATAGGCGATATGGGGACGGTCGCTGCCATCGAAGGCCAGCGAGCAGGAGAGCACCATAGCATCGTCAACAGTCTCTTTTGCCCAGCCTCCCAGCGCGGGCGCCACGCCGCCACCCTCTATTTCGTCCGCCCCGTCTACACCCATCCACGAGGCGTAATGCAGTGAACCAGACAGATCGCTGGCATAGGCGATGTGGGGATTGCCGGCGCTGTCCAGCTTTATTGAACTGAACATAAATACACCTGTATCGTCCACCGTATCATAAATCCACTCGGTTCCTGTCCAGAACGCATATATGAGATAGCCGGAGTCGCCGAGCGTGTAGCTGATGTGGGGATGATTGTTGCTGTCGAGGACCATGGAGCAGTCCGATACATCGCGGGCATCTACCGTATCAACTACCCACATCGAGCCGACCCGCCGGACATAGTGGAGAGAGGCAAAGGTGCCGGTGGTATAGCAGATATGCGGATTATCGTTACTGTCCAGTGCCAGTGAGGCGACTGTGGCCGGGCCTTCAACCACCGTCTCCTTTTCCCAGGCGGTGCCCGTCCACCACGCGTAGTGGAGGGATAACAAGCTGGGACTGGTGTAGGCGATGTGCGGGTTGCCAGTGCTGTCCAGCGCCAGCGACGTGGACATAACGTCGATGGGGTCCACCGTCTGGATATCCCAGTCTTCCGGTGCTGCGGCAGCCAGTACCGGCGGTATCACCAGCAACAGGGCTATTACCAGAGCTGATACATAGTTCCAGACTTTAAATTTAGTCATGTCTCACCCCACTAAGCGTATTGGTTAAAGGAATTTACCTGACTAGCTCGTACGTGATTAATTTGAGGCAATTGTGTCATAGACCAGGTACATTGTCAATAGATATAAGCGCTTTTTTATTATTTGGAGAGGTGAGTTTAAGAGGGGCGAACTAAAACCAAATATCAAAGACCAAAATGACAGACCAAAATGCAAAAATATTTTCCCCTCAGTTTTTAATCTGAATTTTTGACTTTTAGCTTTTGATCTTTGACTTGCATTCCCCTCTCCCTTGACGGGAGAGGGGCAGGGTGAGGGTGATATAACTAATAATTTGAAATCTCAAGCTAATTAAGAGATAATACGAGTCTGTTTGCAAAATTACTGGCAGGTGAGAAATTATGAACAAACGTAAGAGAATGGCGCTGTTGAAGCATCGCAGGCGCCGCAAGAAGCTGGAAGAGCGAAGAAAGGCCATGGCGCTGCTGGGCGTTGCCGCACCAGAAGCTAAACCGGCGCCGGCAGCAGTAGCCGTCGCCGAGGCACCTGAGCCCAAGAAGCCAGCCAAGAAGAAGGCTGAAGCCTCGGTCGCCGAAGCAGCAGCCGCCAAGCCTAAAGCCAGGGCTGCTAAACCAAAAGCGGCGGAAGAGGCCCCCAAGAAAGCGGTCGCCAAAGCCAAGGAAAAGGTAGCCAAGGCCAAGGCGGAAGAAGCACCGAAAGCCAGGGTAGCCAAGCCCAGGGCGACAAAGGCCGCAGCTAAGGCCGAGGCAGGGGAAACCGCGGAAGAACCGAAAAAGCCCGCACGCAAGAAAAAGGCCGAGCCCGAGGCCGAAACCGAATAGAACTTAATGGCCAGCGTCTGTCTCCTGACCGGCAAGCCGGGTACGGGTAAAACTACCGTCATCAGGCAGGCCGTGGCCGGTTCCAGGGCAAACGCCGGCGGCTTTTACACCGAGGAGATAAGAAGCAGCGGCATCCGGCAGGGCTTCCGTTTAACCACACTAGACGGTCAAGAAGCCGTACTGTCCCATGTGGACAATAAAAGCCGATACCGCGTCAGCAAGTACGGCGTCGATATCGACAGCCTGGAAAACGTCGGCGTGGCCGCCATCGAGCGGGCGATAGAGCAAAGCGATTTAGTGGTTATCGACGAAATCGGTAAGATGGAGCTGTTTTCGCCCCGCTTCCAGGAGGCCGTGCTCAGGGCAATCGACAGCGGAAAGAAAGTTCTGGGAACCATCATGCTGAATCCGCATCCCTTAGCCGACCGGATAAAGCGACGTCCTGATGTCAAAGTTATTGAGGTTACCAGAAATAACCACGCGCAGGTACTGGCAAGTATTAAGAACTGGCTAACGACTTCTTGTTTGTCATTCTGAGCGCAGCGAAGAATCTCGTCACTGCTTAATCGAGATTCTTTGGTCGCCTTTACTTGGAAGGCCTCACTCAGAATGACAGGTGCATAGATGAACATAACACTCAAGCCCATCGGCGATATTGACAGTAAAATACTTGACCAACTGAAGGAAAAATTGAAGCAGACCTTCGGCTGCCCCGTGGAAATCGCAGCTGACAATTTCAATCTGGAGAAAGCCTTCGACTCCAGACGTAATCAATACCTGGCCTCAAAGATTTTGTCTCAGTTCAAAAAATCGGGTGCGGATAAGGACAAAAAGATACTGGGTATAGTCGACGTCGACCTCTACGCGCCGGGGCTGAACTTTGTCTTTGGCCAGGCAGAACCAGCCGCTGGCACCGCCGTTATTTCTTTAGTTCAATTAAGGCAGGAATATTTCGGCATGTTACCGAATGAAGCACTATTACTGGAAAGAGCTGCCAAGGAGGCAGTGCATGAGCTGGGGCATACCTTCGGGCTGGACCACTGCCCTAACGAAAAATGCGTCATGCACTTTTCCAACAGCCTGGCCGACACCGATTGGAAACAGTCGGCCTTTTGTAGCCTGTGCCGGCCGAAATTGCTAAAATGAGGAATTTGAAATAGATGATTATAAAAACTATTGCGGCTGTCTTGGCTATTATCACTGTCCAACTCTATTACCTGATATCGGAAACCAGGATGACAGCTCGCACTGCGCGGGGAATGGACAACTCGGCCGACAGGGGAACACGCGGGGTGGTTTGGATACTTATTATTTTAGCTTTCGAAGGCGCATGGCTCCCTGTAATATTCGGTTTCGGCAAACTGCTTGCCTTGGGCGATTGGCTGACCTGGGCAGGCGTACTGATTATGATATCCGGAGTTATCTTCCGACGGTACGTTATCTCATTTCTGGGTAAGTTCTTTACGGCAACAGTGCAGATTCAGAAGGATCACCAGTTAATCAAGGCCGGCCCCTACCAGTATATCCGACATCCGTCGTATTTGGGAATCCTCATTTTAGCTGTGGGGAACGGTATTGCCCTGGCCAACTGGATTTCCTTGCTGATATGCGTCGTGCTTCCTACAATCGGTCTCATAAGGCGGATTACAGTGGAGGAGAAAGAATTGTTGGAGCACTTCGGCCAACAATTCCAGGACTACCGGAAAAGCACCTGGCGTATTATACCGTATATATATTGAAAGACGTAAAGGCGTCGTCAGATTGAGCTCAAGAACGAATCGAACGTAAAAAAGGGAAATTCCCCATAAATATTAAAAGGAGGCATATATGAGAAAAGTTGTTGTACTGGGCGTCGGTATGACCAAATTCAGCGGCAAGCAGGACAAGACAGCCGTGGAGCTGTTCGCCGAAGCCGCCACCGACGCCATAAATGAGTCGAACTTGAAGCCCAAGGATATACAGGCGCTGTTTATGGGCAATGCGCTGAGCGACTTCGCCGAAGGGCAGGCCCATATGCAGGGTTTTGCCGCCGACTACATCGGCGCCAAAGGCATACCCGCTAACAGGTACGAGAATGCCTGTGCTTCATCGAGCGCCGCTTTCCGGGACGCCTTTATGTGGGTGGCTTCAGGATTTTACGACATAGTGCTGGCCGGCGGCGCGGAGACGGCGGCCAAGATGGGCACGCCTCTGGCCACCAGGACCTTCGCCATGGCCAGCGACAGCCGCTACGAGTATCCCGCCGGAATCACCTTCCCGGGAGTTTTCGCTTTGCTGGCACATCTCTACTCTAAGAAATATAACGTACCGCTGGAGAGGCTGAAGAAACAGATGGCGCAGGTAACCGTAAATTCTCACTACTACGGCGCCCGCAATCCCAAAGCCCAGTTCCAGAAAGAGATAACCGTCGACGACGTACTGAACAGCTTTATGGTCTGCCAGCCGCTGCAGCTCTACGACTGCTGCCCTTTCTCTGACGGCGGCTCGGCGGTGGTACTGGCTTCAGAAGACAAAGCTAAAAAGCTGACGAACAAGCCGGTCTTTGTGGCGGGAGTGGGCCAGGCTTCGGCCGGCAACCTGCTTAGCCAGAAGGAATATCTGCCGCGGCTCAGGTCGAGGGAGCTGGCAGCCGAGCAGTCATACAAGATGGCCGGACTGGGTCCCAAAGACATAGACGTCGTCGAGCTTCACGACTGCTTCAGCATAGCTACGCTTATCGCTCTGGAAGGTCTCGGCTTTTTCGAAAACGGCAGAGCGGGCGAAGCAGTGGAAAAAGGCGACACGAAAATCGGCGGTAAGCTGCCCATTAATCTATCAGGCGGCCTCAAGGCCAAAGGGCATCCCATCGGCGCCACCGGAACGGCTCAGGTTTATGAAATCGTCAGGCAGCTCAGAGGCGAATGCGGCGAACGCCAGGTGGAAGGAGCCAGGGTCGGCATGACCGATACGTTGGGCGGCGACGGCGGCACACTGTGCAACGTCATACTGAAGAAAGGGTGGTAGGGCATCGCCTGATTCACAAGGAGGATTTAAATGGAACATAAACTGAGTTTCAAACAGTATAACGAAGCCCTGAAGCAGAACAAGCTGCTGGGGCTGAAGTGCAAACAGTGCAGCGCCGTTACTGTACCTCCCCGAATTGCCTGCAGCCAGTGCGCCAGCACCGACCTCGAAGTGGTGGAGCTATCCGGCAAGGGGAAAATACAGACCTTCACCAGCGTCTTCGTACCGCCGGAGGGGCGTGAAAGCGAATGCCCATACGTTATCGTTATTGCCGAGCTCGACGAAGGGCCGTGGATAATGGGCAACCTGACGGGCATCGACCCCAACAAGGTGACAATGGATATAATGGGGGAAAAGGTGAAGATGGCGCATGCTGTTTTCCCCGGCGACAAGTATTCCGCGGGCGATGAAGCCCGGCCGCTGTTCAGCCTGGAATCCTGAGGCTGGAGAACCAATGTCAAAGCCGCCGGCTCTGGTTGATGCATTACTTAAGCCTGAAACCTATCCGCACCATCCACAAAAGGTGGAACTGGTGCAGACACAGATGTCCTTCCTTTTCCTCACCGGCGACTATGTTTATAAAGTAAAGAAGCCGGTTGATTTGGGCTATCTGGACTACACCACGCTGGAGAAGCGCCGATTCTTCTGCCGGCAGGAAATCGAGCTTAACCGCCGCCTTTGCCCCGATGTCTATTTAGAAGTCGTGCCCATCGTCAGCCGCGGCGGCCGGATATATCTCGGCGGCAAGGGAGAGGCAATCGAATATGCCGTCAAAATGAAGCAGCTGCCCGCCGACCGGATGATGGACAAGCTGTTGCCTCAAGACCTGGTGACTGAAGAGATGATAAGCCCGGTGGCGGAAAAGCTGGCCGCATTTCACAATAAGGCGGCCACCAGCGCTGAAATCAGCGCCTACGGAAAACCGGCGGCCATAAAGATAAACACCGATGAGAATTTTAACCAGACTGAGAAGTATCAGGACATAATCATACCCGCCCGCAAATATCAGCAAATCAAAGCCTACTCGGACAACTTTCTCAAGGCCAACAAATCACTGCTTAATAAGCGAATTAAAGACGGTAGGATAAGGGACTGCCACGGCGACCTCCACGCCGCCCATGTTTGCATCAGCAATGGAATTTGTATCTACGACTGCATTGAATTCAACGACAGGTTCCGGTACGGCGATGTTGCCTCAGAAGTGGCTTTCCTGGCCATGGACCTGGACCGCTTCGCGCGCGCCGACCTATCGCAGGCTTTCGTCAGCGCCTACGTTAAACTGAGCGGGGATGAAGAGCTGATTAAACTACTGAATTTTTATAAGTGTTACCGCGCTTATGTCAGGGGCAAGGTATCCAGCTTTATGTTCGACGACCCACTCATGACCGATAAAGAAAACGTAATGGCCATGGCACAAGGTTATTTCGACCTGGCCAATCGATATACCAGAGAAAAACCGATCCTGGTCATCATGGCCGGCCTTACGGGCACCGGCAAGACAACCGTAGCCCAGGCTTTGAGCCGAAGCCTGGGTCTAACCGTTATCACGGCGGACGTCGTCAGAAAAAAGCTGGCCGGTATTCCGCTGACGGAGCGCCGCCTGGAGCCGGTAAACGTGGGCATCTACTCCCGGGAATTCTCGCAGAAAACCTATGACGAGATGTACGCTGAGGCAAGGCGGCTTTTGTCCAGGGGGCAGTCCGTGTTACTTGACGCCACCTTTATGCAAAGGCAGGGCAGGTTGCAGGCGAAAAAACTGGCCGATGAAGTGAATGCAGACTTCGCCGTACTAGAATGCCGGCTGGATGAGAAGATGGTCAAGAAGTATCTGGAACAAAGGCTCAGGGAAGGTTCCGTCTCAGACGGGCGCTGGGAAGTGTACCTGCACCAGAAAGCTACCTTCGATGAAATAAACGAATTCCCCGACCGCGACCATATCGTACTTGACACAGCGCAGCCAATGAGTGATATTGTTAAGGCGGTTTCAGAAAGGATTTACGGATAATTATTTAGCCATAGGTAAGACGTTTATGTCTGCCGTTTTATCACCCTCACCCTGACCCTCTCCCATCGAGGGAGAAGGAGTTGAAAAGAGCTCCTCTCCTATTCGAGACGCAGGGAATTTTAAAATAATTCCTCCCTACCCCGGCGGGAGGGAGTTAGAGGGAGGGGAAAGGATACAAAATGGATTATCACATCAAGGACAAGTCGCTGGCGGAACAGGGCAGGCTGCGCATCGAGTGGGCCGGCCGCGAGATGCCGGTCATCAAGCTAATCAGGCAAAGGTTTGCCAAAGAGAAGCCACTAAAGAGCGTGCGTATGTCCGCCTGCCTCCATATCACCACGGAAACGGGCAACCTGGCCCTAGCACTTAAAGAGGCCGGCGCCGACCTGGTACTGTGCGCCTCCAATCCATTGAGTACGCAGGATGACGTGGCAGCAGCGCTGGTCGAATTCGGATTCCCCACCTTCGCCATCAAGGGCGAGGACAACCAGACTTACTATAAACACATAATTTCAGCGCTGGAGCACAGGCCGCAGCTGACGGTGGACGATGGCGCCGACCTGGTCAGCACAGCACACCGGGAAAAGACGAAGCTGCTGGCCGACATAATCGGCGGCACCGAGGAGACCACCACGGGGGTCATCCGACTGAAAAACATGGCCAGGGACGGTAAGCTGAAGTATCCCATAATTGCCGTAAACGACGCCAAGACCAAGCACTTCTTCGACAACAGGTACGGCACCGGCCAGAGCACTATCGACGGCATCACCCGGGCTACCAACGTGCTCTGGGCGGGTAAGAATGTGGTTATTTGCGGCTACGGCTGGTGCGGTCGGGGTGTCGCCAGACGTGCACAGGGATTGGGTGCAGTGGTAATCGTAGTCGAGGTCGACCCCATCGCCGCACTTGAAGCGGCAATGGACGGCTACAAAGTCATGCCATTAACCGAAGCCGCCAGGATAGGTGATATCTTTATCACCCTCACCGGCGACATTAACGTTATCGATAAGGCGCATTTCGCCAAAATGAAGGACGGCGCTATACTGGCCAACAGCGGCCATTTCAACGTCGAGATAAACATACCGGCACTGGAAAAACTGGCCAAATCTAGAAGGCAGATACGTGCATTTGTCGACGAGTATACGCTGGCCGACAAACGGCGCCTGTTTTTGCTGGGCGAGGGCAGGCTGATAAACCTGGCGGCTGCTGAGGGCCATCCTGCCAGTGTCATGGACATGAGCTTTGCCGACCAGGCGCTCTGCCTGGAACATCTGGTAAAGAACAAGGGTAAGCTTAAGCCGAACGTCTACCCTGTACCTGAAGAGATCGATAATGAGATTGGCCGGCTGAAGCTTAAGGCCATGAATATTTCAATCGATACGCTAACCAGGGAGCAGAAGAAATACCTGGCCAGCTGGGAAGAGGGAACCTAAGGAGGACATGATGGCGCAATACAATATGAGCTCAGGCATGGAAGCAGTGGATGCCTTACAAAAACTTTGGGAGGCTAGCCCAACGTTTAATTCACAAAAATTCACTGAAACATTTCGAAAAATAATAAATGAGCTTGATGACAGAAGAACAAATATTATGCAACTGATTTACTCACCAAAAATTGATGATGAGAATAAGCGCAAACTTGCCACTGAAATGAATGAAATCCAACTAACATTTAGCGAATTAAAAAGATTATCTGAAACAATATATGATTTAATGAGAAATACTCCTGGGAAATTACCTAAACCGATTGAGAATGCCTGGAGCATTTTCTCCCATTGTATATATGGCAAGGATCAAAAAGAGACATTATCATTTATTCTTGGTTTTCGAGCGGGAACTGTTTTTTCGCTCAAGTATGGAAATGTCTGGAGAAATTAGAAGATAGTAAAAACTGAATAGTTAAACAAGGAGAAACGATGTCGAACAGCTTTAATGAACAAACCTGTTATTATTTCGCCTCGGAATCGGTAACTGAAGGCCATCCGGACAAGCTCTGCGACCAGATTTCAGATGCCGTGCTCGATGCCATAATGGTGCAGGACCCCTTCGGCCGAGTGGCCTGCGAAGTGGCCGTGACTGTCGGGCTGGTAATCGTACTGGGCGAAATTACTACCGGCTGTTATATAGAGATACCCGACATCGTGCGCCAGGTCGTCCGCGATGCCGGATATATAAGGCCGGAATACGGCTTCGACTATAAGAGCTGCGGTACGATGGTCTCCATAAAACAGCAGTCAGCTGATATTTCCGCCGGCGTAAGCCAGGCGCTGGAAGTCAGAGATAAGAAAAAGGATATCGACGAACTGGACAAAACAGGCGCCGGCGACCAGGGCATGATGTTCGGCTTTGCCTGCAACGAGACACCTGAGCTTATGCCGCTGCCGATTTCTCTGGCTAACAGGCTGTGCCGCCAACTGGCCCGGGTCAGGAAGGAAAAGGTTTTGCCTTACCTCCGGCCCGACGGCAAATCGCAGGTGACCGTGGAATACTGTCGCGGCCTGCCCAGGAGAATCGATTCGGTGGTTATCGGCGCTCAGCACAACGACAACGTTGACAACGCCACCATCAGGAAAGATGTAATCGATAAAGTTATTAAACCGGTCATACCGGCTAAACTGCTGGATAAAAATACGAAATACTACATCAACGGCGCCGGACGTTTCGTTATCGGCGGGCCGGTATCGGACACAGGTTTCACTGGACGTAAAATACTTGTGGATACCTACGGCGGCTATGCCCGTCACGGTGGCGGCGCATTTTCAGGTAAAGACCCGACAAAGGTCGACCGCTCAGCCAGCTACATGGCACGATATGTTGCCAAGAATCTGGTGGCTGCAGGCATCGCCGACCGGATAGAAGTACAGGTGGCATACGCCATCGGTGTGGCACATCCATTGTCAATCTCCTGCGAGACCTTCGGCACCAGCAAGGTTCCGGATGACACCATAAATAAACTGATTAAGGAACATTTCGATTTTCGACCCGAAGCCATTATCAGGTACCTCGACCTGCGCCGTCCCATTTATAGGCAGGTCGCCTCTTACGGTCACTTCGGCAGGGAGGACCTGGAGCTACCGTGGGAGAGGACGGACAAAGCGGCAATACTGAAGGCCGAGGTAGGGCTCTAAGCCAGATGGAGAGAATCATCCGGTTCGGCACGGACGGCTGGCGGGCGGTCATCGCCGAGGACGGCCGGGTCTCCGGCCGCGGCGGCTGCAACGGGTTCGGCGGCAATGCGATGCTCCGGGGCCGCACGATCCGATTCTCGCGCATGGTCTCGACGATGATGGCCTGCGCTCCCGACGTGATGG
>Ga0209609_10001560_pt1 | contig 13252 bp, 11 predicted proteins | sample LakKivw325mmetaG_FD_184136 | JGI IMG/M metagenome (GOLD analysis project Ga0209609, IMG submission 184136) | Anoxic lake water microbial communities from Lake Kivu, Rwanda to study Microbial Dark Matter (Phase II) - Lake Kivu water 325m metaG... | ecosystem: Environmental > Aquatic > Freshwater...
ATCCACCAGCTCCGGCTGCTCCGCCATCAGCATGAGCGAGCGCTCCATGCCGCCCGGCTGCACCCACTGCTCCGCGTGAGGAAAAGGCCCCAGGATGAAGCGTTCCGCGCCCAAGGCTGCGACCACCGCGTCCACCAGCTCATAGACCGACGGGTCCGACTCCTCGTAGTCGAACTCCAGTGGGTAGTCCTCCTCGCGGATCGGGCGGGTCCACTGCTGGGGGTCATAGACCAGGGTGATGTCGGCGGTGATCTCGGAATACTTGAGCACGCGCCCGTCGGGATACTCCCAGGTCACATCATCCACGCGGCGCGGGGCCTCCGGGCGGTAGCCTTTCGGCGGCACCAGGCCCAGGGTCATCGCGCAGAGGTTCACGATGTCGTAAAGCTCGAGCTTCCGGTAAAGGGCGATGGTGTCCTCGATCAGGCTTTGCACCACCTCATCGCGGCGGCCCTCCCAATAGGCGATCTGACATCTGGCCTTGGCCCGCGCATAGGTCTCGTGGCCCAGGACGCGCTCGGCGATGTCATAGTCTATGGCGAAATCGCCCAGAGGCACTTTGTCGGGGACGCCGCGTAGCATGGCGGTCCTGGCGCGCTGTTTGGGATACATAGCTTTGGCCTCTACTGCATGTGCTGATGCTGCGTCTCAGGCTCGCGGGCTTTTTCCCCGCTTGGGCCGCCTTTGGCCAGAACGGCTCGCTCATGGGGCAGGTCCAGCACCTTTTTGCCCCCGGCCATCCCCAGGAAGAGAACGGCAAAGATCGAATGCACAAGGTCGCTTCCCTCGACAAAAGTGAGCGAGAAGAAGGCTGCCGCAGCGACCGCGAAGGCGAGGTCGAAATTACGCATCAGCGTTCGCGCGGTGAGCAGTATGATCAGCCCCGCAAGCACCGAATAGGGCCACATCTGGAGAAGAAAACCGCTTGCACAGGCCAGGCCCTTTCCCCCGCGCCATCCCAGCCAGAGCGGAAACCCATGCCCCAGCATCAGAGCGAACCCCGTCAGATAGAGCACCATGTCGCCGGAACCCCACTTGTGGCCGACCCAGTAGGCTGCTGCTCCCTTGCCAACATCCAGGATAGCAGTGCAAAGGCCAGGCAGCGGTCCGGCCACGCGAAGGACGTTCCGCGTGCCAGCATTCCCATCCCCCTCAAAGCGAATGTCCTTCCCTATGCTCAGCCTGGTGATGATGTAGGCGAAAGGCAGAGAGCCAAGCAGGTACCCCATCAGGATAACGGCTATGTCTGTTGCCATATAGCCTCCTGGCTTTCACTCCCCCTACGCCCCGCCGAACTCGTTGTTCGCTGCCTGCACCAAGGCCCTCATATAGCCGACGGAATAGGCCTCCGCCGCCCTGTGCCCCCCGATCATGGCCGGCAGGTGATCCGAGATGATCGCGCCATCGAATCCCACTTCGCGCATCGCCCGCACGACCTGGTGCATATCCATGTAGCCGTCATCCATGAAGGTCTCGACCCACGGTTCAGGCATCGGCCGAGACACATTGCGGAAGTGGGCCTTGAACAGCTTCCTCTGCCCGCCAAAGTAGCGGATAGTCTCGATGACGTCCTTACCCATCCCCTTGCCACCCTCAAGCCAACAACCGACGCAAAGGCAAACGCCGATATTGGGGCTGTCGGCGATCTCCAGCGCTCTCTTGTACCCCTCGAAGGTGCCAAAGATGCAGCGTGGCACACCGCCCAAGGGGTACACGGGGGGATCGTCGGGGTGAATCCCAATATACACCCCGGCCTCCTCGGCGACGGGGACGACCCGCTTGATGAAATAGGTGTAGTTGTCCCAAAGCTCTTCCTCGCTGTACTCGCGGCCATGGGTCAGCGGGCCCTCATAGGTTCTGAACCACCAGCCTTCCTTGGCAATGGAGAGGTCGAAGGCCCGGCCCTCAGCCCCGCCGCGCATGGTGCCCCGTCCGGTGCTCCAGATGCCGTTGCCCATATGGGCGTAGGTGGAATAGTGGATGCCGGCGATGCCCAGGTTGCGGATGTAGGTCAGGTACTCGGCGATCTTGGCGTCGCGACCGGGCAGGTTCAGTGTGACTTCCTCCATATTATGACAAGCGTGATTGGCCAAACGATAGATCTTTAGCCCATGAGACTCGAACCTCTCCCGCAGACGCAGATAGTTCTCGACCGTGTGCTCCTCCGGCTTGTCCAGCGAGGTCATCACCCACTCGACACCAAGCTGCTGAGCAAAGCGCAAATCCTCATCAGTAGCCGTGGGGGGAAGCTGGGTGCCGAGCTGAATGCCCGGCTTCGAGGCCGAGTAACCGGGGATCACTCTGAGCGGATAGCTCCCAAGCTGAGTTTGTGCTTGAGTCATTCCATCATCCTCCGCGTATTATGATTTGTCGTACTCTGACATTATAACACATTACTCCGTCCCTTTCGCGCCCAAAGCGGCACCCATCCACTCTCTGAGGCTGATCCCAAGTTGGCTGGCCCGTTCGAGTAGCTCCTTATGTCGAACCAGGCCAGCCGGACTGCCGCCCAAGGGGCTATTCATGAGAGTGTACCAGAAACAGGCGACCAACCACTCTTTCACCGGGTTTCTCTCCTCGCCCAGGTAGGCATAGACCCGCAGAATCTCGTTCTTGGGAGTGATTTTGTACCCAAAATCATCATCGAAACCCAGGTCAACGTACCCCAGGTCGAGCAGCAGGAACTGCATCGGCACATCCAGTAGCCACTTGTCAAGCCCCAACACGTAGCCAAAGAGCAGCCGCCCAAGCCGCTCTCGCTCCACTCCGGCCTGACGCTCAGGGATTCCCCATTGGCCCGTGCCAATGCCATGAATCCAATTCTCGATCCAGCGAAAGGTGCTGTGATGACAATCCGAAAGCCCATGGAGCCCGTGCGCGATGTGACAGCAAACCCGATACAGCTCCTTCTTTTGAGGGTCCGGGATCAGGGCCAGTTTCTCGCGGTACTGAGGGAGATAGTCCGGATGAATCTTCGGCAAGCCCGCCAGAGCAGCGATCTCGGCATCGAGCTGAGCGCCGCGGCCATCTGGTCCGAAGCAATTCCGATGCACGGCTAAGGCGTCTTGGTTGCGCTTGGTGAGGAACTCGAACGGCAGGAGCATGCGTTCCAACATCAATCTCTGTAGCTTCGTCAATGTCGCGACTGGCCCCAGCCAAGCATACGTGCGCTCAATGAACCTTCGCGCGGGGGGAAATCGCCCAGCCAACTCCTCCTGGCCCTTGCCCTCAAGATAACCCACAAAGATTTGCTCCACCGCCTGCATGCTTTGGTCCTGCATGGGCTGGGTGGTTTTCTCCTCCCACCAGACGCTGGCGAGCCAGCAGCCATTATGGAACGAGGGCGCAGCCAGGTATCCTTGGCTGATAGCCCCTAGCAGCTCGTCCACCGTCACCGGGAAGCCGCTATCGCAGGGTGTCAAGCTCCCGATGTGCGCGCGGATTTGCCGCGTCCGGTCGTCGAGAGGCCCCAGTTTCGCCTGCATGGCGTTGATATAGCGTATGTCCTCATCCCAGTCCTTCTCCTGGCCCGGCCACGTCCAAGGCCAGGTTGACCACTCCATGACCATGCGGCCTTTCTCATCCGCCGTGAAGGTCACAGGGACTTCGGTCTCATCATCCACCTCAAGTGGCCTGTCGCCCGTGTACACAGCTTCAAAGCCTAACCGCACCGCCTCATAAGACACAAGCTGCTTGTCCTTCGCCACGATCAGCCCCCTTACCCCTAGAGCTCCCCTTCCAAACAAGGCTGGCAAGCTCCTTCGGGGCTCACTCCTTCGACAACCACCCTGTCACACCCATTAAGCGCGGCAAAGGCGCGCAACGCATCAACCAGACCGGGCATCAAGGCGTCATAGTCCGCAAACTCGGGCTCGAATATCAGCCTGCGCACGATAAGGGTCTTGCGTTCCCGATCCGCTTTCGGGTCGAGTCGCCCCACGAAGCGCGTCCCCCAGAGGATGGGCAGGCAGAAGTAGCCATAGCGGCGTTTGGCAGCAGGAAGGTAGCATTCCAGGCTATAGTCAAAGCCAAAGAGCCTCTGCAGCCGTCTGCGGTTGATCACCAGGTTATCGAACGGCGAGAGGATATGCACCCCTGTCGCTTGAGCGGCTTGCTCGGCTGCTTCCTCTAGGGTCTCCCTCAAAGCATAACAGGTCTCACCATCCAGGCCCTCGACCTCCAGGGGGATTGCTTCGCCAGTTGCGGCAAGCTCCTTCAGGGCTTCAATAGCAGCATCCCGGCCCTTCTTGGTCCGACCCATGTCTTGGGTCGAGGCTACGCCGTGAGCCAACAGCATCCGCCGGGTGGCAAACTGTAGCGCCTGCTTGGGGTCAGGGTCGGTAGTGTCAGTACCTGGTGGTAGCACCCGCTCAGCGAGGTCGTAGAGACGCTGAAAGCTCCTGCGCTCGGCGACCATCAGCTCGCCCATCGAGAATAGCGTCTCCAGCGCCTCCTTCGCCGGCTTCCAGCTCCACCACGTTCCCCGCTTGAACCCCTCTGGAGCCTCGAAATCGGCCGAACCCAACGGGCCTTCCTTACGGATGCGCTCCAGCACAGCCTTGACCAGCTCCGCGTTCCGACAAATATAGCTGCGTGCCCGGGGGCTCTCGGCAAAAGCGCGCATCCGGGGACGGTAATACCGATAGTCACTCATGGGGATGTACGCTGCGGCGTACTCCCACCAATATTCAAAGGCCCGTCGGTCGCTGGCCTGAAGCTCGTGCAGCATCTGCGGCATGTAGCCTGGGAGCCGGCTCCACAGGATGTGTTGGTGGGCACGCGCGACGATGGAGATTGTGTCAATCTGCACATGGCCAAGGCGCTCAATGACCTGCGCCACTCCCTCTTTCCCCGGCGGGAGCGTCCAGCTCCCGTCCAGCCCTTGCGAGCGGAGCACTATCTGCCGAGCCATATCTATGTTGATCTTCACACTTGCCTCCGAACCCCATGCCCGGCTCATCCTCTCTTAGCCTCTGCCTATTGCCAGGCGCGCTGGATCTTTTGCGCGGCCTTGACGACATCATCCATATCCGCCTGCGTCCCCAAGAGCGCGTTCTGCCGCAGCCACAACCCCCTAGCACAAACATCCTTGGTCACCGGGCAATTGGGCCTGGGCATCTCGGGCAACCCCAGCTTCTCGCGGATGTAGCTGATCCTCCGCACAACCACGGCCGCGTCGCTCAGCGGCTCAGGATACCCCGGCCCGAGTGGTATCCCCTCCGCTTGCATCGCCTCGCCAAACTGGCGCGCCGCGTGCCCGCCAAAATGCTCCGGGTGATACCAGAGCTTGAAGAGGTGTAAGGCATTGCGCGTGACTCGCGGATCCTTGGGCAGCGGCTCCAGCCCCTTGATCTCGCTCAAGGCCTCGGCCAGGTAGGCTGCATTGCGCGAGCGAGTCTCGGCTTGCTCCTCTAGCCGCTCTAGTTGAATGCGGAGCACCGCCCCAGCCCACTCAGAGAGGCGATAGTTGCTGGCCATGCGGATGTGCTCGTACCATTCCCCCTTGCGCTGGCGGCCCACATTGCTCACCGACCAGCACTTTTCTGCCCAGCCCTCATCGTTGGTGAGGATGATGCCCCCCTCGCCGCCCGTGATATTCTTGCTGGCCTGAAAGCTAAAACAGCCCATCTCGCCGATGGCGCCCACTTTGCGCCCTCGCCATATCGCGCCGTGTGCCTGGCAAGCATCCTCGATGACCAGCAAGCCATGCTTTCGGGCGATCTCGTTGATCGCGTCCATATCCGCCGGCTCGCCGGCGATGTGCACGGGCATGATCGCCTTGGTGCGGGGGGTAATGGCGGCCTCGATCTGGGCGGGGTCGAGATTCCAGGAGTTGGGAAGGAGGTCCACGAATCTGGGGATCGCGCCCACGAGCAGACACGAGTTCGCCGTAGCAATGAAGGTATAAGGGGTGGTGATGACCTCGTCGCCCCAGTCAATGTTCGCCGCCCGCAAGCAGATCTCCAATGCCGCGCTGCCGTTGGTGACGGCCACACCATATCGCGCATCATGGTAGGCGGCGAACTCCTTCTCGAACTCTTTGACCTGGGTGCCGCCAGGAGCCCACCAGGCACCGGAGTGCAAGACCGCTGCAACGGCCTTGTCCTCGCGCTCATCCCATTGGGGCCAGTCAGGATAGGGACTGGTGCGCAGAGGGCTGCCTCCCTCAATTGCCAGTTTGTCACTCATCTTGTTTGCCTCCACATCAATATGGAGCTACTCTAGCGCATCGTGGTACCGCCGTCAACTTGGCAGCCCTTCTGAGAGAGGGTAGAATGGCGCAGCCCAGATCTACAGCGGAGGAACAGATGACCGATGATTTTGTACCCAAAATCACCGAACGCCCCTTTGCAGCCCAGATCACCCTACGCGATGGGCGCCAGGCTACCGTGAGACCCTTGAAAGCCTCAGATATGGAGCCTTTGACCACCTACTTCCTGAGCCTGTCCCCGGATACGCGGCGCCGCTATGGCCCCCATCCCTTCGATAGAGCCACGGCCGAGAGGTTTTGTGCCTCAATCAACAATGACTCTGTGGTCCGGTTCATCGCCGTGTTGGATGACGGCGGTGCAAAGCCCGAGATCGTGGGTTATATGATCCTCTCGCGCGAGATCTCGGCCGATGACCAGAAGCGCTATGGCAGCAGGCTGCGGCAGGGCGAATGTGCCTGCCTTGCGCCTTCCATCGCGGACGCCTATCAGGAGCAGGGTATCGGCACGCAGATGGCCCACCACGTCCTGGCCAGCGCCAGGGAGATGGGCATTCGTCAGGTCATCCTCATGGGCGGGGTCATCGCCACCAACGACCGCGCCAGACATTTCTACGCCAAGCTTGGATTCCGCGAGGTAGGCGACTTTTGGGTCCACCTCCAGGGGCAGGATATCTTCAACTACGATATGGTGCTTGACCTATAGATGGCCGTCAGCCATCATTTGGCCAGAAGTGTACGGCCAGCTTCTTGCGAATAGCAGGCTGTGGCACTGCCACTAGAGCGGAGGATATTACTGTGAGAGTTCTTGTTACCGGAGGCACAGGGGATGTTGGCCGGGCCGTTGTCTCCCGTTTGCTCGCGCACAGACACGAGGTGCGAGTCATGGGGCGGCGTGCAGGGATGGCCGTCGAGGGCGCGGCATACTACGCTGGTGACGTCACCGATTATGCGCAAGTTCGCCAAGCCGCGGAGGGGATGGAGGCGATTGTACATCTGGCCGCCGTGAGGCATCCCATGATGGCGCCTGGCCAGGAGGTTTTCCGGGTGAACTGCACAGGTACCTTTAACATCTACCAGGCCGCCGCTGAAGTGGGAATCCGGCGCGTGGTTAGCGCCAGCTCGATCAATGCGCTGGGCTACAACTTCGGCATCAAGGATTTCCCTCTGCTCTACTTCCCGATAGACGAGGAACACCCTACCTATACGACCGATCCCTATTCCTTTTCCAAGCAGGTCGTCGAGGAGATTGCCGCTTACTACTATCGGCGCGAGGGGATTTCGGGCGTCCAACTACGTCTGCCAGCAGTATATGAAGTCCAGGGCGAGGCAGCCTGGATCCAACAGGCCCTCGCCGGGATCAGGGCAGCGTACGACGCCCTGCTCTCTATGCCTAAAGCAGCCCGCCGCCAACGTGTGGAGGAGATCATTGCCAAGTTTGAGGCGATGCGCACCAAGCGCGTCTGGGAATATCCCCCCAATCAGAGCATCTACCAAGATGCTGAGGGCATGTTGGCATTCGGACGCAGCAATTTCTGGACCAGCATTGACTCCAGAGATTCAGCGCAGGCCATCGAAAAGGCGCTGCTGGCCGACTATGAAGGCAGCTATCCCCTCTTTGTCAATGACAGCCACAACTTTGTGGGCATAGACTCTCATGTACTCGCCGAGACCTTCTTTCCGGAGGTAACAACCTGGAAACGAGCAGTTCAGGGCACCGAGTCCCTGGTGAGCATTGAGAAGGCCAGGCAGCTTATCGGATTCGAGCCAGAGCACTCCCTGCCTCCCCGATAAGCCACCCACCAGCTCTTAGCCGCCGCTTGAGGAGGAGCCGATGGCCCAGATGAGCAAACGCGAGCGGGTCATGCGCACGGTGAACTTGCAGGAAACCGATCGCGTGCCAATTTACGATCTGGTGCAGAACGATGGATTGATCGAGCACTTTACCGGGCAGCGCCTGACCGTCGAGGATGGGGCACGTCTCACCGGCATGGCCATCGGGCGTTGCCTGGATATGACGCGCTCAGCCGGGGGCCCCCAGGCTCCAGGCGTATACACCCGCGAGGACGGTGTGGTCATCCAACGGGAGCGTTGGACCTCCTGGATTATCGAACGCCCCTGGCACGATCATGCCAGCTTGGTTGAGTGGGTGAAGCGAGAGACAGAGCGTTCTGAGCAATCTGTCTTCGATCAGGCATTTGCGGCTGCCTTCCATGCCGGGATTGACCGCTTCCACAGTTATTGCGGAGACGACACAATCTACGTCATCGAAAGCGGCACGGGGCTGACCGAAATCTACTGGCTCCTGGGGTGGGACGACTTCTCCTATCTATTGGTAGACGAGCCGGGTCTGGTCGAAGCCTGGCTCGAAACCAGAAACCGTGCCGAGCTGCGGCGCGTGGCGGCCATCGCTGACCCCGAACGCATCCCCATCGCCTTGACCTATGACGATATTGCCTACAAGACCAGCATGTTGGTCTCACCCGCATGGCTGCGCGCCCATTGGTTCCCGCTCCTCAAAAGGCTCAACGATGCCTGGCACGAGCGTGGCAGCAAATGCCTTTTCCACTCCGATGGCAACCTCTGGCCAGTGCTCGATGACCTGGTGGCAGCGGGTATTGATGGCCTGAACCCCTTGGAGGTACAGGCAGGGATGACGGTGCGCGAGGTGCGCCAACGCTACCCGCAGCTCTTTCTTACCGGCGGCGTGGATGTGAGCCAGCTTCTGCCCCTGGGGACCCCTGAGGAAGTGCGCGCTGCCTGCCTGGAGAACATTGCCGCCACCAATGGGATCGGTTACTTGCTCGGTTCGACGACCGAGCTGCATTGGGAGATCCCCACGGCCAACATCCTGGCGATGATCGAGGCCGCCTGGCAGGGTCTGCGTTGAGGCCTTGCGCTGCGCAGGCCGGGAGAGGAGCAACATGGGCGAGTCTGTATCGGTCGAGATGCTTCCAGCCAACTATGGCGATGCACTCCATGTGTCCTATGGCGACGAGGCTGAGCGTCACCATATCTGGATTGATGGCGGCATCAAAGGCTCCTTCAAGAAGGGCTGGGAAAAGCGCGTGCGGCGGCTTGGACAAGAGGGAGCTGAGCTGGAGCTGCTGGTCGTGACGCACATTGATGCGGATCACATCAATGGCGTGCAAGCCTTTGTCGCCAGCAATCAGCAGGGTGGGCATCCCTCGGCGATTATCCCCGTGCGCCAGGTGTGGTTCAACCAGTACCGGCACATCCGCGAATTCGGCCCGCCCGCAGCTATGCCTGCGGGAGCAAGGGGGGAACCGGGCACGAACTGGCCCACAAAGGGCGGTTTCGTGCGTGAGGTGGCGCGGCGCGCGGTGACCTTGGCGCCCCTGGCGGCGCGCCTGGCCTGGACCTCACCCGCACGCATGGGCGGATTGCTTCGCGGGCCGGCCGAAGGGGAGCAACTGACAAACCTGCTTGGGGGAAACTACCCCTCCAACCAAGACTTCAACGACAAAGCCGTGATGCGCTCTGGCGCGCCGCCTGCGGTGAGCCTTCCCGGCGGGGCTAGGGTCTGGGTGCTCTCTCCCAACCAAGAGGGATTGGCCCGCCTGTACCGTGTCTGGCAGGAGTACTTGGTGGAGAGAAACTTGCCTCAACTGCTTCAGGTGCCGGGGGTTGGCCCGATGGGAGCCGGCGACGCCCTCGTGCCCGGTTTTGTGCAACACCTGATGTTGCAGGCTCGCCCCAAGTTCGAGGTCATGCTCAAGGGCAGAGAAGAGGATCTTGCCGCACCGATCGAGACATTGGCCAAGCGAGACTTTGACGAGGATAACTCGCCGGCCAATGGCAGCAGCATTGCCCTGCTGTTCGAGTATGCCGGGCGCAGGCTGCTGCTCGCGGGCGATGCGCATCCCAGCGTGCTCGTCGAGGGCCTACGTGAATTGGGCTACAGCGCCCAATCCCCCCTGGAAGTGGATGCGCTCAAGCTCTCACACCACGGCAGCCGGGCGAACACCAGTGATGAGCTGTTGAGCGTGATCCGCTGCGGCCGTTACCTCATCTCGACTAACGGCAAGGCCTTCAACCATCCGGATAAAGAGTGTTTGGCGCGTGTCATCTGGACCAACCAGGAACGGCCTGACACAGTGCTCTACTTCAACTATGCTGGCACGGCCGCAGAACTGGCCCTCGCCGACGATGCCGACCAGCAGCGCTATCATTACCGCATTGAGCATTTGCTTCAGGGCAAATCGCTGATCTTGTAAGCCAGGAGGACTTCATGCACATCAGGGGCGTCTACCCACCGATCGCCACTCCCTTTGATGACCAGGGATGCCTTCACGTGGGAGCCTTGACGGCGAACATCCGCAAATGGGAAGACACAGGGCTAGATGGTTATGTGGTGGCCGGATCCAACGGCGAAAGCGTCTTGCTGGAGCCTGAGGAGATCGCGCAAGCCCTGCGCACCGTGCGCCAGGCAGCCTCCTCACACAAGCTGGTGATCGCCGGCACGGGCTGTCAATCCACATCGGCCACCATCCGCCTGACGCAGGCGGCCGCGGAGGCCGGGGCCGATGTGGCTCTGGTCATCCCACCCTATTTCTACACCGGCCAGATGACCGAATCTGCCCTTTTGTGCCACTATGAAGCTGTGGCGGATGCTTCGCCTATACCCATTCTGATCTACAATGTGCCCCAGAATACCCACCTGAACATCGCCCCCGAGACGGTGGCTCGGCTAGCTCACCATGAAAAGATCGTGGGCCTCAAGGACAGCGCCGGCAACATCGGGCAGATCGTTGACCTCATGCGCCTCTGTCCGCCTGACTTTGACGTGCTGATCGGCAACGCGCCGGCGTTCCTCGCTGGCCTGCAGGCTGGCGCCGTAGGAGGCATCCTCGCTTTGGCCAACGTGGCCCCGCGCGAATGCGTCAGCATATGGGAACTGGCAAGTCAGGGACGATTCGCCGAGGCTAGAGAGCTGCACTCCCGACTGATGCCCGTTGGCCGCGCCGTAACCACTGGGTACGGCGTGCCCGGCCTGAAAGCGGCAATGGACCAACTCGGCTACTACGGCGGCGCTCCCCGCCCGCCCTTGCTGCCCGTGACGGAGGCCGCGCGGGAAGCCCTGCGCAAGATACTCGTTGAGGCTGAGTTGCTGGCCTGAAGAGGACGCAAAAAAGGGGAGCGGAGTCAATACCTCCGCTCCCCAAGTGACAAACCCGAACTACTCGCTCAGCCGCAGCCGGTTGTGCGCGTGTACTTGGTGATGGTGCTGTCCTCGCGCACCTAACGCACCCGGTACTTCTCCACTGCGTCCAGATCCAACTCGCAGCCAAGCCCCGGCTTATCGGGGACAATGGCATAGCCATTCTCGAACTGCAAGCCCTCCACGACCAGGTCGTCCACCCGCGTCCAGGAGCCTACAAAGTCGCTACCGAGAACGCAGTTGCGCGCCGCTGCTGCAGCGTGCAGGTACGAGAGCTCCATAATCCCCAGATCAACTCCCGACCCGTGCCAGCAGGGGATCCCGGCCCCGTGGGCGATGGCCGCGTTGCGCACGAACTGCACCATACTGCCGCCCAGATTCAGATAGTCCACGGCCTCGGCCTTGATGGCATTGATGATGTCGCTGGGCGCTCCCAAGTGCAGCGCCACGGGCACGATCCCATGCTGCCGGAACATGTGATACCAGTCGAGATTCCACTTGGCCATGGGGTCCTCAAAGACCTTGACCTTGCCATACTTGACCAGCTCGCGGGCCATATCCAGGGCCTCGTTGAGCCGCCAGAAGCGCGTGTTGGGATCTATGGTCAGCTCAAAGTGTGGGCCAGCCACCTCCCAAATGGCCTTGCAGCGCTCCACTAACACTTCGTCGGCGGTGCACTTGAGCTTCATTCCCCTGAACCCACGCTGCACGGCCAGCTTAGTATTGGCGGCGGCCTCCTCTGGCGTCTGGATGCTGATCCAGTAGTCGGCGGGAACCCGATCGCGCACCGCACCACCCAGGAACCAATGCGCCGGCTGGTCGTAGACCCTGCCCAGGAGGTCAATGATGGCCATCTCAAAGGCCTCATAACCGTGCCGCGAGGGCCCACCCTCAGCCGCCTCCCACCAACGGTTGGGGTCAAAGTGATCCTTCGGCTTGACATCCAAAGAGCTTGTGGCCGGAAGCTGCTGCAAGATCATCTTGCGCGGGTCAAGCCCCTTGATCTCAGCGGCCATCTGCTGCACCGCCTCCAGAGGGCAGCCCCGCCCCGTCTCGCCCAGGCCATAGGCGCCGTCATCCGTATGGATGCGGATGATGTGCTTGGGCACCACATCCCAGCCGGAGGGGCCAAACTTGGCCGATTGCACCCGGCCCGGGATAGTGGGCACTACAACGGTCCAGATATCAGTTGACGTGATCTTCATAACATCTCCCTCTCTTAGCCTCTGAGTGCGCCCACCGTGATCCCCTGGGTCAGGCGGTTCTGGAAAATCGCGTATACCAGGAAGGTGGGCACAAGCATGATGATAAACCCGGCGAACATCGCACCCCAGTCTGTGACATAGTACGCCACTTCGTACAGGTTGGACATGCCCAAGGGAAGCGTCTTCAGCTCGTTCTTGGAGATGGTAATCAAGGCCCAGAAATACTCGTTCCACACTCCCAGAAAATTGAAAATGGCGATCGTCAGCATGCCGCTCTGCGCTAGGGGCAACATGATCCGGAAAAAGACGGCATAAAGTGAGGCACCATCAATGACTGCCGACTCCTCTAGCTCCTTGGGCAGGGTCTTGAAAAAGGCCTGCAGAAAGAACACGGTGAAAGGCAGGCTGGAGGCAGTGTATTGGATTATCAAACCGGCGCGGGTGCCCAGAGTGCCGATGGAGCGATGCAGGAACCAGGCCGGGATGAACGACAGCCACCCTGGGATCATCATTGCGGCGATAAAGTAGAAGTAGATCACGCGATTGCCCCGGAAGTCGTAGCGCGCCAACGCATAGGCGATCATGCTCCCGATGCCCATGATGCAGAACAGGCTGACGGCACTGACGAAAAGGCTGTTGAAAAGATAGGTGCCCACC
>Ga0209609_10001562_pt1 | contig 13243 bp, 8 predicted proteins | sample LakKivw325mmetaG_FD_184136 | JGI IMG/M metagenome (GOLD analysis project Ga0209609, IMG submission 184136) | Anoxic lake water microbial communities from Lake Kivu, Rwanda to study Microbial Dark Matter (Phase II) - Lake Kivu water 325m metaG... | ecosystem: Environmental > Aquatic > Freshwater...
GGGCGTGCTCTGGGGTGCGTTCGGCACGACGGGTCAACGCTGCACCGCGACCTCGCGGCTCATCGTCCAGGCCGGGGTCTACGAGAAGCTGGTCGGCATGGTGGTCGAGCGGGCGAAGAAGCTCAAGGTCGGCAACGGGCTCGACGAGAGCATCGAGGTCGGGCCGCTCGTGAGCGACGGCCAGCGCGAAGCGGTTCACGGCTACGTCGATGTCGGCCGGAAGGAAGGGGCGAGACTCCTCTGCGGCGGCGAGCCGCTCACGGGCGGAGCCTTTGACAAGGGCTTCTTCTACAAGCCGACCGTGTTCGGGGATGTGACGCCGAGCATGCGCATCGCCCGCGAAGAAATCTTCGGGCCCGTGCTGTCGTGCATCAAGGTAAGGGACTTCAGCGAGGCTGTGAAGGTACTGAATGACACGCCGTACGGCCTGTCGTCATCAATCTACACGTGGAATGTCAACTGCGCGATGAAGGCAATCGAGACCATCGAAGCCGGCATCACCTACGTGAACGCGCCGACCATCGGGGCTGAGTGCCACCTGCCGTTCGGGGGCGTGAAGGACACCGGCAACGGCCACCGCGAAGGCGGCTGGACCGCGTACGACATCTTCTCCGAGCCGAAGACCGTGTACATCGACTACTCCGGCGCGCTACAAAAAGCGCAGATTGACAACGCGGAATACTAGAACCGGACGAAGTCAGAAGCAGCGCTGGAACTCAAAGTCGTGGCGAGAGTTTGACTTCAGACTACGTCCTTCTAGACTAGCAGTGGAGGTCTTGTTGAAGTATCGCATCATTATCGAGCAGGATGAGGATGGGATGTTCGTGGCCGAATGTCCCAGCCTGCCTGGTGTCGTCTCTCAGGGCAAGACGCGTGCCGAGGCGCTGGCAAACGCCGCCGATGCTATTCAAGGGTATCTTGTAAGCCTCACCAAGCATGGCGACCCCGTTCCACCGCCCATATCCGAAGAGATAGTGGAAGTCGCAGTGTGAGCAAGTTGCCGGTCGTCTCCGGGCGCGGCGCCGTCAAAGCGTTCGAGAAGATTGGCTACGAGGTAGACCATCAGACCGGCAGTCACGTCATCCTCCGGCACTCAGATCCGCCGCATCGACGCCTATCAATACCTGACCACAAGGAAATTGCCAAAGGAACGCTGAGGGCACTGCTGCGACAGGCAGGCCTTACTGCCGAGGAATTTGCCTGCCTTCTTTAGGGAGCCCGAGAGCATCCCCTGGTCGGGCGCGCTCCAAAAGGCGCAGATTGACAACGCTGAATACTAGAACCGGACGAAGTCAGAAGGCAGAAGCTAGAAGCCAGAATTCCGGAGGGGTCGTCCACCCTTGTGCTTGAGCTTGAGCCTGCCCGATGCGGTCAGACCGCGTACAGGCGGACGCCGGGAATGCGGCGGAAGTGGCTGTCGAGGGTGAGAACCGAGAATCCGTGCTCAATGGCCAGCGCCGCAACTACCAGGTCGCTCATCGGTACGGTTCGGCCTTTGGAGCGAAGCTCGGCCGCGAGTTCTCCGGCGAGTCGCCAAGTCTGCTCCTGCATCTCCAGGTAGTCCAGACCGGCGAGCGCCTCCTGAAGTTGCTCGCGGTCCTCTCTGTTCCTGACGCCGGCGAGCAGTTCGGCCAGCACCACTCCGCACGCCACCGCCTGCGACGAGCGGATGAGGTCCTCGACTACCGCTGAGGACTTGCCTCGGCCGCTGCGGAGGAAATCGACCCAGACCGAGGTGTCAACGATGACGCCTGGAGTCCTCAAGCTCGGTCTTCTCCAGGTCGCGGCTTGCGTCCTCGATGTCCAGCTTGCCTCTGAGCGCCAGCAGGTGTTTCCGGCGGTTCCGGCGCACGAAATCGCTCAGCGCCAGCCGCACGGCCTCGTTCCGCTTCTTGGTCTTGAGAATCGCCGCCACGTCGCGCAGCAACTCCTCCGGTATGTCGATTGTTGTTCTCACGACTGCTCTTGCTCCATGATACATCAGAATGCACCAAAATCAAGCATCAGATTTCGGTGCGGCAACAGGGCATCAGCCGCGCTTGAGCTGAGTGTCGGCAGAGATCAAGAGACCACGAGACCTAGTGATCAAGAGGCAAAGAGACCAAGGGCGGACACTCGATTCCTTGATCCCTCGATCTCTCGATCCCTTCGGCCGAGGTCTCAGGCCGGCTGGGGCGATTCGTCGGGGACGACTTCGATGGCCAGCTTGTCCGGCCCTCTTATGACCGTCATCCTGGTCTTCGCGCCGATGCGCTGCTCGGTCAGCATCCGGCCAAGGTCGTCAATGTCCTTGGTGGGCCTGCTCTCGTACTCCACCAGCAGGTCACGCTCCCGCAGACCGGCCTTGTCTGCCGGGCTGTTCGGCTCGACCTGGATGATGAGCACTCCGCTATCCGCGGCAAGTCCGTGATACCGAACCAGCCGCCGCGGCAGATTGATGTTCTGCCCGCCGATGCCGATATAGGCTCGGCGGATGTGCCCGGCGCGTATCAGCGGTCCGGCAACCTGCCGAGCGGTGCTGGAAGGTATTGCGAAGCAGATGCCCTGGGCCGCCATCACAATGGCCGTGTTCACGCCGACCACGTCCCCGCACGCGGTGACCAGCGGCCCGCCGGAATTCCCCGGGTTCAGCGCGGCGTCGGTCTGAATCACGTCGTCTATCAGCCGGCCGGAAATCGAGCGCAGCGAGCGCCCGAGCGCGCTGACTACGCCGGCCGTAACCGGACACTGGAATCCGTATGGATTACCGATGGCGATGACCAACTGGCCGGGCTTCAAGTACCGTGAGTCGCCCAGCCGCACCGCCGTGAGGTCCGGCGCGGTGATGCGCACAACCGCCAGGTCGGTGCCCGGGTCGTCGCCGATGAGCCGGGCCTGGAAGTGGCGTCCGTCCACGAGCACGACTTCGACTTCCTCGGCCCCGTGCACCACGTGACTATTGGTCATGACGTAGCCGTCCGGAGTGAACACGAACCCCGAGCCGGTACCTCGTCCTTCGGGGTTGAACCGCGTGGGCCGGCCCTTGCTGACCGTGATGTTCACGACCGAAGGACTGACCTGCTCGACCACTCTCGTGACCGCCTGCGAGTAAGAATCAAGCAGCGCATCCTCGGGGCAGATCGAAGGTGGTGCCGGTGACTGGCTCTCAACCGTGCCCGCCGACGTTAAAAGAGAATCGTCGTACGGCGGGTCTTTCCTCTTCTTTTTCACGCTTTGTTAGATAGCCTGCGCTCCTTGCCCGGTTCATTCTCCAACCAGCGCCGCCCCGGCGACAAAGCCGGGGCGGCTGCGTGTCGCGCGGTCGTCTCCTGCGCGGTTCCGTGCCTTTCTCCTTGCGTCTCTGTGTCCGGGTGGTGAGTATCCTCGCCGGCCGGGAGGAGCTGCCCCAGAACCGAGATTGATGGCCACGAAGACACGAAAACAGAATGAAACGGACATGTGGCATCCCGCACCCATTCATTTCGTGTCCTTCGTGCTTTCGTGGCTCAAGTGTCGGAATCAGGGGTCAAGAGGATGCTTGACTTGGGGAAGGGCAGGACTATGCTGAGCGAGTCCAATGACCGGCGCGAGCGAAAATCCTGACAAGCTGCAGGCACTGCGCGATGGAATAGCCTCGGCCGCGACTCCGGCTGAGCGCGTCAAGGCCAAGCTGCTACTAGCCGATGAGCTCCGGTTGAGCGATCCCGCTGCCGCAAGGCCCCTGCTGGAACAGCTTGTTGCCGAAGCGGACGCGGCGGGTGAGATGGAGGCCTGGCGCGACGCTACGCATCTGCTCAGCGACGTGCTGCTGCGCGCAGGCGACATCGACGGCAGCGAGCGCCACGCGGAGCTCCTACTCAGGCACGCGGAGGTCACCGGCGACCGGAAAACCCGTGTCAGAGCGCTCCACCGCATCGGTTTGGTGGGCTGGCAACGCGGGGAGCTTCAGCGTGCCCTCGAGTGCTTCGAGGAGAATCTGCGAGTCAGCCGGGAAGTCGGGTTCAGGAGGGGCGAGTACGCAGCCCTGGCTGCGCTTGCCATCGTCTACTACGAGCAGGGCGACCTGGAAAAGGCCCTGGTGTACGATAGGGAGGCTCTGGAGATAAGCACCAAGGCCGGCGAATTGTACGACCGGGCCGGCAGTCTATCCAATATCGGCATGACCCTCCAGGCGATGGGTCGCTGGGCCGAGGCAACGGAGTGTCTCCATCGGGCCATGGCGCTCTGCGAGGAGCACAGCTTTCGTTACCTGCTGCTGCACACGCGGGTGGCGCTGGCTGAATTGTCGGCCCAGCGGTCGGACTACGAGAACGCCGTGCGGACATTCCAGACGATCATTGCGGCAGAGCGGGAAGCGAAGAGGACTGGCAAGCTGTTCAAATCCGCGCTCATGGACCTGGGTTGCACGTATTCAGAGGCCGGCGATTTGGCCCGAGCCGAGGAGACGCTGGACGAGGCGGCACAGGTCGGTGAAGCCGCACAAGACCGCTGCTATCTCGCGGTCGTAGACTGCAACCGGGCTGCGTTGGCGCTGGCCCAGGGGCGACTTGATGCGGCCGGTAGGCTGGTTGCGGAGGTATCCCGCCACGCCGCAGACCTGAACCTGCGCAGGGTGCAGGGCGAAGCGCAGCGCCTCGAGGCGCTGCTCGCGGCTGCCCGCGGCAATACCGGCCCGGCCCTCGAGCTCTTCGCCCGGTCCGAGGCCTTGTTTGAGGCGTCCGGCGATTCCAACCAACTCGCAGTAGCCCGGCTGCAGCACGGCCGTCTGCTCATCGAGCTCGGCCGGTCAGAGGAGGCACTGCCGCTGTTGCAGGCGTCGGCAAGGACGTTCCGCCGCCTTGGGGTTGTTAAGGAAGGCGAGGAGGCGAGCCGGCTGCTCTACCAGATTGAGGCGCGGACCAACCGTGATTCGGCCCTGCTTTCGGAACTCCTCGGCATCAGGTCGCTCAGTCTTGCCCCGGAGCGTTTCATCGAGCGCGCGCTCGGCATGCTCTGCGAGAGCCTCCGGTTCGAGCAGGGCTGCGTGCTGGTTGGTGACCGGCCGGTCGCTTTCAAAGGCAGACCGGACCTCACCGAGCTGCCAGGTGAGCGTTCTTCGCTGTCGCAGACTGACAATGCCCTGCTTCTGCCGGTCAGCCAGGACCGCTGCCTGCTCGGCTCGGTCTGGCTCAGGCGGGCGGCGCCGAACACGACCCGGGCCGAGGCCGGATTGCTGGAACTGGTGTCCTACATGCTCGCGCCGTCGCTTGCCAAGCTGGCGGAACTCGAGACGATCGAGGCCCGACGCGCTCCGGACATCACCGGACTGCGCTACCGCGGTTTGGTGGGACGCAACCGCGAGGTGCTCGAGTTGATGGCCCTGGTTCCGCGCGTGGCCGCAACCGACGTGCCGGTGCTGGTTCGCGGCGAGAGCGGCTCGGGCAAAGAACTCATCGCCCGGGCGCTGCACGAATCCGGCCCGCGGGCCGACAAGCCGTTCGTGACGGTCAACTGCGCGGCCGTGCCCGAGAGCCTGCTTGAGGCCGAGTTCTTCGGGGTCGAAGCGGGCGCTGCCACCGGCGTCGCGTCGCGGCCGGGCAAGTTCGAACTGGCTGAAAGCGGCACCATCTTCCTCGACGAGATCGGCGACATGAGCCCGGCCCTGCAGGCAAAGCTGCTCCGGGTCATCGAAGAAGGAACGGTCACGCGCGTGGGCGGGTCCCGGGAGACGAAGGTAGGCGTCCGGGTCATCGCCGCCACCAACATGGACCTGGACCTCCGTGAGCGCCAGGGCCTGTTCCGGCGCGACCTGCTGTACCGTCTGAACACGGTCCAATTCGTGCTGCCGCCGCTCCGCCGGCGACCCGAGGACATGCCGGTCCTGACCCGGTACTTCATCACCCGCAGCGCCCAGAAGTACGGCCGCAACGTGCGCCAGGCGAGCGAAGAGGTGCTCGCGCTCTTCGCCGGATACTCTTGGCCTGGGAACATCAGGCAGTTGCAGCACGTTGTCGAGCGGGCCGTGATTCTCTCCGCCGGTAGTGAACTCCAGGTGTCCGACCTCCCGCTTGAGCTCAGACAGTCCGGCTCGACCACGGACACGCCGGAGAGCCTGCGCAGTAGGTTCCGCGAGAAGACGGACGAGTCGGAAAGGGCCATGCTGGTCGAGGCCTTGAGGCAGGCTAAGGGGAACACGTCTGAAGCCATCAGGCTCACGGGCTTCAGCGAGAGGCACTTCTATCGCCTGCTCCGCAAACACAATCTAAGCAGCCGCTCCGACAACGTCGGGGAATAACCCCGGCTCACCTCCTTACCTTCTGTTTCCTCTCCCTTGAGGGAGAGGAAAGGGTGAGGGTCGCCACTGAATCACTGCCATAGATGGCAGTTTCGCGCCATTCGTGACATTGCTGCTGCAACTTCTTGGTAGGGAACGGTTTAGGTACATCTTCGGCCGTCTTCGTCACTGCCATAAATGGCAGAAGCTCTGGTCTCTCTTGGAGGCCCGCAATAGCGTATCTATCTGATTTGCAGTAGCTTGCACCAGGTGTCGGCTGCTGGCATGTCTCTTGCTGAGGTGCCGCTCGTGCGAGTGGAGACTAGAGACTTTGTCGATGTAGCCGCGAGAGCCCGGGAGCTCGGCTGCCCGGTTCCGACCGGGATTGCGCTGCTGCCCGGCAACTTCGCGACTGCGGCCAGTGCCGGCGAGTTCTGCTATCACGCGGCCACTCAGTACGTGCGCTCAGCCTGGCGGAGTATCGGGCTAATTGATGACGGCCCGGATGCGACCGGGCCGAACGTCCCGCTCGTGGCATTCTTCGGCCGCGAATTGCGCAGCGGACCGGCGCGGCTGGTCACGTACGCGCTCGGCGCGGTCGCGTCGGTCCTTTCCGCTCACCCGGGTGAGGCCGGTGCTCCGGAGATTCGGTTTGATGCAATAGTCGAGAGACCGGGCCGCGGCAGCTATGCCTGCGTAGAATACCGCGGCGATGCCTGCGAACTCATCACGCTCGCGGGGACAGTGCGGGAAATCCTCATGGGTAGCCCCAGCCCGGGCGCGGACGACGACGAAGGCGCGTAGTCGCATGAAGATTCCACTGATTCCGATGTTGAAGCCACGAAAGCAGGAAGGAAACGAGAAACCGCAGATGAACGCAGATAGACGCAGATATGGTCCCGGACTCGGGACGTCCATCGGCGTTGGTCGGCGTGTATCGGCGGTTTCAGAAACTCCGTTTTGGCCTCAACGGCCCCTGTCTGACAGTGCGTGTCTTCGTGGCCAGATCGGCTGGAGCTCAAAGGTCCTCCTGACCGGCTCCGATGGCGGCAGAAACAAACAGAAGAAGGTACCCGATTCCCAAGATAGGCCACGAAAACACGAAGGGGACGAGAAACCGCAGATGAACGCAGATGGACACCGATTTGGAATTGGGAATCGGCCCGAGCATCCGTGTTCATCCGTGGATAACCACTTCCCATCCTCGTGGCCATCAATTCCGGAATCAGGGACCATAAACAAGCAGAAGGAGGAGAAGATGCGAGCCAAGTTCGCAATCGTTCTCGCAATCGCAGGGCTGTTCATGACAGCCCTTTCGGCGGATGTTTCAACCACTCTCCCGAGTGAGAACGTCCGCGCAAACGGCGGGAAGATCATCGGCAACCTGCACGACCTGATGGCGAGCACCACGCAGCCGATCCCAGTTATCGTGGTGCTGAAAGCGTCCGCGACGACCGGCGCGGTGAACCGTCTGCAGGGGCTCGCCGGCAACTTCCCGGTCCGCTACCTATACAATGTCATCCCCGGGTTCGCCGCAGAACTGACCAGCGGGCAGATTACCGCTTTGGCCCGGGATGCCACTGTCTACCGGGTTGAATACGATGCCGAGGTCCATGTCTGTCTCGGTACGGCTCAGACCTGGTTCGGTACGGCCAAAGCCCGAACTGACTTCGGTGTAGACGGCGACAGGGACGGGAACCCGACCAGCTACACCACAGATGATGTCGTACTCACGATTCTGGATACCGGCATCGATTCGTTGCACATGGACCTCGATGGCGGTAAGGTTATCGGCTGGAAGGACTTCGTGAACGACTCGCTGCGGCCCTATGACGACCACGGCCACGGGACCCATTGCGCCTCGATTGCGGCCGGTTCCGGCGACGCCGACCCAACCTACAAGGGCGTAGCGCCGGGCGCGGCGCTGGTCGGGGTGAAGGTGATGAACAAGTACGGCAGCGGTTCGACTTCGACAATCATCGCCGGCATCGAGTGGGTCGTGGCCAACAAAGCGACCTACGGAATCCGCGTACTCTCGATCAGCCTCGGTTCCAGCGCCAACTCCGATGGCCAGGATGCCTTGTCGCTGGCCTGCAACAACGCGGTTGACGCCGGTATCGTGGTCTGTGTCTCCGCGGGCAACACCGGCCCGGCGAAGAACACAATCGGTTCACCGGCCGCCGCCGCCAAGCCGATAACGGTCGGCGCTATGTCCGACTGCGGTGAGTTGGGCTACTATCTTGCCGCCTTCTCGTCGCGCGGGCCGACCCTCGACAATCGGGTCAAACCGGACGTCTGCGCCCCGGGCGTGAACATCAACGCGGCAAAGGCGAACACGACCAATGAGTACACCATCAAGAGCGGGACGAGCATGTCGACGCCTTTTGCCGCCGGCACTGCTGCACTGATGCTCGATGCCGACCCATACCTGACACCGGCCAATGTCAAGAGCGAGCTAATGACCACGGCGCAGGACTGGGGCCCGACCGGAACGGAAGTCGACTACGGCTCCGGCCGCGAGCAGGGCTACGACGCGGTTAAGCTCGCCGGCAACTACACCGGCACCGGCCCCGTGGTCCCCGAGCACGCCTACAGGAGCGGCAACATCACCAAGAAGATGCAGAGTGATCATTGGTATGTTAATGTTAACTCGACCGCCTACCCGATTGCAATCACTTACATAAAGGCAGGCACGAACCAAGATTTCACTCTGGCCCTATTCAACCCGGAGGGTAACATTGTCGCATATAACGAGAACAATACCCGCCAGCTGTACATATACTACGCCCCGACCCTCACCGGCACCTATATTCTCGGCACCGGCTCAGCCTCAGGCAAGAAGCTCGGTCCTTACTGGTTCGACATAAGCTGCGCAAACGCCAGCTCAATCTACCTACGCAAGAAGGGGAACGGCTCCCAGGGTGAGCCTGCGCCCCTTGCCGGAAGCGGAGTACCGCTGCTGACCGAGCCAGCCGCGTTCCGCAACGGCGACTTGCGGCTTGGCTTCGAGTTGGCCCAGCCTGGACAAGTGCGAATGGCGGTGTATGACGGCTGTGGCCGGACGGTTGCCGTGTCGACCGCGAACGCCCAGTCCGGCCGGAACGAAATGACGGTTGGAATGCCCCAGGTATCCGGCGGAGTCTACTTCTACCGCCTGGAATCCGGTTCGGCATCAGCCGTCGGCAAGTTCGCAGTCATTCGGTAGGATGCAATAGCCGCTGAAGGGCGGGTCGGATACTGACCGGCCCGCCCGAGGCGGCAGAAACAAACAGAAAGAGGAGGAGAAGATGAGAAGCAGGTTCGCGATACTTCTCGCAATCGCAGGGCTGTTCATGACAGCTCTTTCAGCGGACGTTTCAACCGCTCTCCCGAGTGAGAACGTCCGCGCACACAGCGCGAAGGTCGCCGTTGACCTGAGCGCCTTGATGGCGTCAACCGTGCGGCCGATTCCGGTTATCGTGTTGCTGAACGCGTCCGCGACGACCGGCGCGGTGAGCCGCCTGCAGGAGCTCTCCGGCGCTTTCCCGGTCCGCTACGTCTACAAAGTCATCCCCGGATTCGCCGCCGACCTGACCAGCGGGCAGATTGCGGCGCTGGCCCGCGATGCCACTGTCCATCGGATTGAATTCGACGCCGAGGTTCGTGCCCATTCTCCCGCCGGAATGTCGTATGGCACCGACACGGCCCGAACCGACTTCCTTGTCGATGGCGACATGGACGGGAACCCGACCAACTACACCAAGGATGATGTCGTAATCACGATTCTGGATACCGGCATCGACACGTTGCACATGGACCTAGACGGCGGCAAGGTTATCGCCTGGAAGGACTTCGTGAACGACTCGGTCGCGCCGTATGACGACCGCGGCCACGGCACCGCCTGCGCTTCGATTGCGGCCGGTACCGGCGATGGTTCCAAAAACAAGGTTTACCAAGGCGTAGCTCCGGGTGCCGCGCTGGTCGGCGTGAAGGTGCTCGACAGCAACGGAAGCGGCCCGAGTTCGCGCGTTATCGCCGGCATTGATTGGGTAGTGGCCAACAAGGTCACCTACAACATCCGCGTACTTTCAATCAGCCTCGGTTGCAGCGGCAGCTCCGATGGCAAGGACGCCTTGTCGAAGGCCTGCAACAACGCGGTTGACGCCGGTCTGGTGGTCTGTGTCTCCGCGGGCAACAACGGCCCGCAGACGAACACAATCGGTTCACCGGCCGCCGCTGCCAAGCCGATTACGGTCGGGGCGATGAGCGCATACCATTCCTTAGGGGGCTGGTTCCTGTGCGACTTCTCGTCGCGCGGGCCGACCAAGGACAAGCGGGTCAAGCCCGACATTTGCGGCCCGGGCTACTGCATCGCAGCAGCCGCAGCGGGAACGACCGACGGGTACTGCGTGTTTAGCGGAACGAGCATGGCGGCCCCCTTTGTGGCGGGCGCTGCCGCACTGATGCTCGATGCCAAGCCCGACCTGACACCGGCCGTTATTAAGAGCGACCTGATCTCCACGGCGATGGACTGGGGCCCACCCAGCGCCGACATTGACTACGGCTCAGGCCGGCTGCTGGGCTACGATGCAGTCAGGCTGGCATACTACCAGGCTGGTCACGACACTGCCGGCTACACCAGCCCGTTTGACCTGCCCCACGTCTATAGGGCCGATAAGCTCGGCGGCAAGGGCAAGACCGACATCTGGCAGGTGAACTGCGACACCACGGGTATGCATGGCTGGTACCACGGCGGGCTCACGATGATCATGCCCAATTGGAAATCAGGCAGTAGCCCGAACTTCGACGTGTACCTGTACGACCCGACGGGCACGTTGGTGGACAGCGCGACAACGCAACTTCGACAGGACTACTTCTACCACCGAGGGATGAGGCTCGGCAACTGGCAGATCCGGGTCACATCCAAGGCCGGTTCAGGCAACTACTTCTTCGACCTGAGTTGCCCAAATGCAACCTCGATCACCCAGATCCAGAATCAGTTTGGACCTGGACCCCAGGGTGAGCCTGCGCCCCTTGCCGGAAGCGGAGTACCGCTGCTGACCGAGCCGGCCGAGTTCCGCAACGGCGACTTGAGGCTCGGCTTCGAGTTGGCCCAGCCGGGACAAGTGCGAATGGCGGTGTATGACGGTGCCGGCCGAGTGGTTGCCGCGTCAGCAGTAAACGCCCGGTCCGGCCGGAACGAAATGACGGTTGGATTGCCCCAGGCATCGGGCGGTGTCTACTTCTACCGCCTGGAAGCCGGTACGGCATCAGCCTTCGGCAAGTTCGCAGTCATTCGGTAGGATGCAATAGCCGCTGAAGGGCGGGTCGGATACTGACCGGCCCGCCCAAGGCGGTAGGAAAAGACAAGAAGGAGGAACGTCATGAGAAGACTCATGATACTGATCGCTGGAATCCTCATCATTCCGGCAGCAACAACAGCCCAGCTCACCGAGCAATGGGTCAGCAGCTACACCGGGCCATACGGAGGAGCCCTTGAGTACGGCAGAGCCGTCGCGCTGGACCAGGATGGCAACGTGTATTCATGCGGGTACGGCGAGGGGCCATCCGGGAACGAGGACTACATCACTGTCAAGTACAGCCCGACAACCGGCGAGACCCTGTGGGTCCGCTACTACAACGGCCCGGGCAACGGCCAAGACCGGACTTCGTCGATTGCGGTGGACAACTCGGGCGGTGTGTACGTAGCCGGGCCCAGCACAGGCCCAGGCGGGAACTGGGACTACGCGACCATCAGGTACAGCGCTTCTGATGGCAGCCAGACCTGGGTCAGCCGCTACAACGGCCCGGGCAACTACCATGACAACGCGCTCGCGATTGCGGTGGACAACTCGGGCGGTGTGTATGTGACCGGGTATAGCTATGGTTCAGGCACCGACCGCGACTACGCGACCATCAGGTACAGCGCTTCTGATGGCAGCCAGACCTGGGTCAGCCGCTACAACGGCCCAGACAACAGCTATGACCGGGCATACGCGATTGCGGTGGACAACTCGGGCGGTGTGTATGTGACTGGGTGTAGCATAGGCTCAGCCACGAGCTACGACTACGCGACCATCAGGTACAGCGCTTCTGATGGCAGCCAGACCTGGGTCAGCCGCTACAACGGCCCAGACAACAGCTATGACCTGGCATACGCGATTGCGGTGGACAACTCGGGCGGTGTGTATGTGACTGGAATCAGCCATGGCTTCGTCACCAGCATCGACTACGCGACCATCAAGTACAGTGTGTCTGATGGTAGCCAGACCTGGGTCAGCCGCTACAACGGCCCAGCCAACAACTATGACTACGCCCAAGCCATAGCGGTGGATGGCTCGGGCAACGCGTACGTGACCGGCAACAGTCCCGGTTCAGGGACCGGCTACGACTACGCGACCGTCAAGTACAGCGTGTCTGGTGGCAGCCAGACCTGGGTCAGCCGCTGGAATCGAGCGTGTGCCTCAGAATTCGGGCAGAAGGTTGCCTTTGACGCCAACGGCTATGTGTACGCTTGTGGGTATGGTCAGGGGTCAATCGGGAACTACGACTACATCACCATCAAGTACAGCCCGACAACCGGTGAGGCCCTTTGGGTCCGCTACTACAACGGCCTGGGCAACGGCGATGACCAGGCGTATGCGATTGCGGTGGACAACTCGGGCGGTGTGTATGTGACCGGGACCAACACAGGCTCAGGCACGAGCTACGACTACGCGACGGTCAAGTACGATGCGAACGGTACCCTGCAGTGGGTAGCGCGCTACAACGGCCCGGGCAACAGCTCTGACTACGCCTACGCCATCGCGGCGGACGGCTCGGGCAACGCGTACGTAGCTGGGCGCAGCTACGGCTCAGGCAGCGGTGACGACTACGCGACAATCAAGTACGACGCGAACGGCAACCAGCAGTGGGTCGCGCGCTACAACGGCCCGGGCAATAGCGCTGACTACGCCCAAGCCATAGCGGTGGATGGCTCGGGCAACGCGTACGTGACCGGGTACAGCCCCGGCTTGAGCACCAGCACTGACT
>Ga0209609_10001565_pt1 | contig 13221 bp, 8 predicted proteins | sample LakKivw325mmetaG_FD_184136 | JGI IMG/M metagenome (GOLD analysis project Ga0209609, IMG submission 184136) | Anoxic lake water microbial communities from Lake Kivu, Rwanda to study Microbial Dark Matter (Phase II) - Lake Kivu water 325m metaG... | ecosystem: Environmental > Aquatic > Freshwater...
GGACTGGTGGTGCTGGTGCTCATGACGAGTTCGCTGCTTGAGGCGCAGCCGCGGCCGTGGCACAATCCGGCCATGGACCCGGAGAGCGCGCGGACGGCGTTGCCGAAGGTGCTGCAGCAGACGCCGGCGGCGCTGGCGGCGCAGGTGCAGCGCGGCGGCCTGTCTGCGTCGGCCAACGACGAGCCCCGGCGGGCGCTGCAGGCGCTCCTGAGCAAGCCCGATGACCCGGCGTGTCGCGAGCGGGCCGTGGCCATCCTGGAGGCGGCGACGAAGCCGTTGCGGGAGGCGCCGGTGGCCGAGGTGCTCGCGCGCATTGATGAGAACGGGGCGGCGAATGCCGACAACCTGGCGCTCAAGAACGGGGCGTACGACCTGGCGCTGCTGGGCCGCGTCACGGGCGACCGCGAGCCCACGCGGCGGGCGGCCTTCATCCTGTACCGACTGTCGCAGGTGCTGCCCAAGTGGCCGCTGATCTCGCGCGAGAAGGAGCGCTTCGCCCAGACCGACCAGCGCTACCTGGCGCGGTGGGATGCCAACGGGCTGTGGGGCGGCTGGTACTACTTCGACATCGGGGACATCATCCCGGCGCTGCATGCGTATGACCTGTTGCTGGCGACGGACGTGTTCGATGAGCTTGGCTCCGTCGTGCGCCGCGACATCGAGCAGGGCCTGCTGCGCCACACCGTCGAGTTCAACACGGCCATCTCCCCGACGTACGGCAACCTCGAGCACGGGTTCATCATCCCCCTGGCGCGGGTGGGGCGGCTGCTGCCCGAGCCGGAGTACGTGCACTTCGCGGTGCGGCGGCTGGACCAGATCCTGCACGCGGCCTACTACGCGGACGGCATGTGGCACGAGGGGAGCGTGGACTACCACAAGGACATCTCGTGGGGGCTGTCCCGCACGTTCCCCGCGCTCGTGGCGGGCTATTCGGACCCGCCGGGCTTTCTGAGCAAGCTCGATGGCACGCGCTTTGACAACCTCGACCTGGCCGCGAGCCACAAGGTCGTCTTCGACCGGCTCTGGGAGGCCGAGGACCGCTACACGTTGCCGCCGCCGGGCAAGTACGCGCTGTGCGTGCACGACACGGGCTACCCGCGGCAGGCGTGGTGGACGCCGGAGGTGACGCAGTCGCGCCCACAACTGAACGGCTGCGCCGGGCATGCAGTGTTGGGCAACGGCGAGGGCAACCAGCAGACGCAGGTGCACCTGCACTTCTCGGGCATGCACGGGCACGAGCACTACGACACGCTGCAACTGTCGGTCCACACGCTGGGCAAGGAGTTCCTGTCCGAGACGAACTACCGGCCGATCCCCGGCGACGTCTCGACGCGCGATTGGCACGCGTCGGTGGCCGGGCACAACACGGTGATGATTGACGGCAAGGAGATGCCCGACCGGCAGAGCGGGCCGCGGCGGCCCAAGTCGCCCGATGACGCGGAACCGGGCATCCCTGACGGCCGCTACCGCTACCAGGGGCACGGCGACTCGCTGACCGACGGACGGCTGCGCTTCATGGCGACACGCTGGCTGCCCGTGCAGGTCGTCGAGGCCGAAGGGGAGCGCTCCTATCCCGGCGTGGCCGAGCTGTACCGACGGACGGTGGCGATGCTGACGGTCGCGCCCGGACAGGTGGTGCTGCTGGACATCTTCCGCGTGCGGGGCGGCGGGCAGCACGATTGGATGCTCCACGGGTGCCTGCAGGAGCCCTACCGCATCCAGACGACGCTGGCCCTGCAGCCGCGCGAGGACGTCGAGCACAAGATGCTCAAGGACCTCCGCAGCGCGGCGACGGCGGGCGACTGGCAGGCGGACTTCGTGTACGAGGATGGCAAGACGCATCGCCTGCACATGCTCGCCCAGCCGAACACGACCGTGACGGTCGCGCAGGGCCCGGCCATGCGGCGCAAGGGCTACACCGACTTCCTGGTGGTGCGGCACGCGGCGGCCGAGAGCTGCTTCGTGGCGGTGCACGAGTTCTTCGCGGGGGCGCCGGTCGTGAAGGCGGTGCGGCGTCTACCGGGAGTGGCGGCGGCGGATGTAGCGGTGGAGGTGGAACTCTCGGATGGACGAACGGAGGTGCTGTACTCGGCGTTCGCCGAGGAGCCTGCGGCAACGGCATTGGGCCGGCAGGATGCCGGCGCCCCTACGGCGCGGGTGCAGGCGCGGTTCGCGTGCCTTCGTCGGGATGCGCAGGGCTGGCTGGCGGCGTATCTCGTGGGCGGCAAGGCGCTGAGCCTGGGTGGGCGTGAGCGGACGTTCACGCCCGGCTGGAGCGGTCTGGTGCGGGCGGTGGAGCGGCGTGAGGCGGGCGCGGATGACGATGTCATCGCGACGGCTGAGAAGCTGCCGACCGAGCAGATGGCCGGGCGGGTGCTGCTGGTGGACTACGCCGACGAACTGCGCCAGGCCTTCCCGGTGCGCGAGGCCAAGCCGGCGGCGGAGGGGACGGCGCTGGCGATGGGCCATGACCCCGGCTTCACCGTGACGGGCGATCTCATCAAGCTGCACTACTACCCATTGTGGGGCATTCGCGGGGCGTGCCGCTACACGGTTGTAAGCGAGAGCCTGCTGGTGCGGGACGGGCAGGGGGAGTTGCAGCCGACGGCGCTGTGAGGCCGTGAGAGGAGCGAGAGATGAAGCAGATACCGATTGGCGACGCGATGAAGCTCAAGTACCCCGAGTGGGTGATGTTCGTCATCAGCCGCGACGGGGACGGCGCGCCGGACCTCATGCCCGCCGGGTGGTGCATGATCTGCAACAGCAACCCCGTGATGATGGCCGTGTCGGTGGGCTTCGGGCGCTACACGCACCGGTGCCTGGAAGAGACCGGGGAGTTCGTGCTGGCCTGGCCGGGCGTGGGGCAGGAGGAACTCATCAACCAGACGGGCTCGACCAGCGGGCGAGACATCAACAAGTTCGAGGAGTTCGGGCTGACGGAAGCGGACGCGGACGTCGTGGGGGCGCCGCTGGTGGAGGGCTGCGCCATCGCGCTGGAGTGCGTCGTCGTGAGCCAGCTCGAGCTGGAAGACCACTCGATCTTTGTGGGGGAGGTCGTGGCGGCGCACGTGGCCGACCCGCCGGTGGACAAGCTGGAGAACTTCAACGGGACGTATGCGGTGGCGCGGAAGGTGTGAGGCGGGAACCGGGATTCGGGAATCGTCGGGTTTGTCGGGAGTGTGATCTGATGCCGATGCTGGTAGCCTTGATGCTGCTTGTCCTTGCTGTCCCCGGGCAGGCCGGGCCACAGCGCCACGTCAACCTGCTGGCTAACGCCGGCTTCGAGACCACCGCGGGCGCCAGTGTACCGCCCTGGCAGTCCTACGTGCGCGGCTGTACTGTTGTCGCCGACGCGCACTCGGGGCTGCATGCCATCCGCTGCCAGTCCGGCGACAACAACACTATCCTCGGCGTGATGCAGACCGTGACGTTTGATCCCCCGCTCCGCCACCCGATCAAGTTCTCGGGTTGGAGCAAGGCCCAGGGCGTGACCGGAGGCGGGGACTACTGCTTGTGGCTGGATTGCGCCTACGATGACGGCACGCCGCTGTGGGGCATGAAGGCGCACTTTGCCACGGGCACCCACGACTGGCAGTACAGCGAGAATCTCTTCACCCCCGCGAAGCCCCTGCGCCTCATCCAGTGCATCGTGCTCTTCCGCCGCTGCCAGGGGGAGGTCTGGTTCGATGACCTGTCCCTTTCTCTGGCACCCTTCGAACTGCAGGCCGAGCAGTTGCTACCCGGCGTCTACGGCGGCAACAGCCTCGACTACTTCGCCCGGTTCTCCATCCCGGCGCAGTGGGAGGCCAGGGTGCTGAGGGGTGGGCGGCCGGTCTTCACTCAGCAGGGCCAGGGCACCGGCGTATCGGTGAGTTGGAATGGTCGGGATGCGGCCGGGAAGCTGCTGCCCGGCGGCGAGTATGCGCTGCGGGTGCTGGCGAAAGACGACTTGCTCGGCGAGCAGATGGACATCGAGAAGCACGCGACCACGAAGTCGGGCCCGGGGCAGGGCTATGTGGCCTGGACGGACAGCAGCATGGAGCGGACGCTAATCAACCGGCTGCCCCGCCCGGACCGGAAGCTGCAGGCGGAGATGTCCCTGGCGCGCAACGAATACGAGAGTTGCCAGGTCGCGCTCCGCCCCAGCTCGGAGCAGGAGCTGCGAGACTGTACGGTCAGCTTCACCGACCTGAAGGGCGCGGGCGGCGCGGTCTTCCGCCGGAGCAACCTGGAGTGGCAACTGGTCGGCTTCGTGCAGGCGCCCGCGCTGTCCACGGGAGCGACCTTGCCCGATGACGCGGTGCCCGGCTGGTGGCCCGACCCGCTGCTGCCGGTGCGGCGCTTCACCGTCCCGCCCGCGACGACGCAGGCCGTGTGGCTGACGGCCTATGCCCCGCCGGGCACGAAGGCCGGAGTCTACACGGGCACGGTCACGATCACCCCGGCCAAGGCCCCGGCGCTGAAGGTGCCGCTGAAGCTGACCGTCTACGACTTCGACCTGCCGACCCAGGGGCACATGAAGACGGCCTTCGCGTTGATGGACGGCTACCTGGAGAAGCTCTATGGCAAGCCCCTGACCCCGAAGTTGCGCCGGAAGTACGGCGACTTCGTGCTGCAGCACCGCCTCAACCCCGATGACATCTCGCGGACCGACCCGCCGGACATCGAGGATATCGCCTACTACAACGGCCGCGGGCTGAACGCCTTCAATGTCATCAACATGGTGCAGCCGCGCGGCGCGCGTATCTGGGTGTGCTGGAGCCCGTTGGAGGTGTACACGCCGACCTTCAAGCAACAGCTCATCGCGCGGCTGGACCCGTACGTGGCGGCGCTGAAGCGGCGGGGCCTGGCCGAGAAAGCCTACGTCTACACCTTCGATGAACGGGGCAAGGAGTTCTACCCGGTCATGCGGGAGTACTTCGGCCTCATCAAGGAGCGTTACGGCATCCCGACGCTGACGACGGCGAAGCTGGCGCAGGACCCGCAGGTAATGCGGGACCTGAACGTGGACTGGAACTGCCCGCTGACGCCGAGCTACCATCTAGAGGAGGCGGATCGGTGCCGGCAGGCGGGGCAGCAGGTGTGGGCCTACGTCTGCTGCGGGCCGCGCGGACCGTACGCGAACTTCCTGGCCGATGACGCGCTGATCGAGGCGCGGCTGATCTGGTGGCAAGCCTTCCAGCAGAAGATGGACGGCTTCCTGTACTGGGGGCTGAACATCTGGCACCGGGCGCACAATGACTACCTGATTGACCCGGAGCAGGACGGCCCGCGCCTGCGCTGGAGCATCACCACCGGCGGCAAGGAGGCATGGCTGCAGGCCCTGCACGGCGACGGCGACTTGCTCTACGCCGGCAAGGATGGCCCGCTCGGTTGCCTCCGGCTGGCGAACCTCCGGGACGGGCTGGATGACTACGAGTACCTCTGGCTGCTGGGAAGGCTGACGGGAAGCGGAGAACAGGCCCGGGCGGCGTGCGGCCCGGTGACCACCGACTTGACCACCTTCAGCCGCGATCCCCAGGTGCTCTCGGCCGAGCGGGAGCGCATTGCCCGGCGAATCGAGGCGTTGGCAGGCCAGCAGCGCCCGTAGCAGCGCAAGACCGGCTCAAGGAACCGCGATCGCGGCCAAAAAGGGATTCACAGAACCGCCACAAAACGGTACACTAGGCGTATCGAGCCGGAAAGCCGTTGTCTTCTCGGTAGCTGTGCCTGACCGGGCAACTATTTGTGCCTGTTCCCCGAGTGTCCTGCCGCCGCTCGAAGCGACCTGCAGCTTGACTTGGGTGAGGTGATCGTATGGCCAGCGACGATGTCTCGCCGGAACGCACTCGTGCCTTCTACAAGTTCAAGGAGGCCGAGCAACAAGCCGCCAAGCATCACTACGACCGGGCCCTGGAGTTGGCCCACGATGCCCTGGATGCGGACCCCACTTACACGGACGTGCGGTTCTGGATTGCCGATATCCATCGCCGGCAGGACCAGCCCCGCAAGGCCTCGCTGGTGTACCAGGACATCCTCCACCAGGACCGCGACAACCAGCAGGCGTGGGCGGCGCTGCGGGAGGTTGACGCGGCGGCCGCGGACCGGCTCGAGCGCCTGCACGACATTGCCCCCGATCCGTTTGTGGCCAACCGCACCGGCGAAGGGGTGGCCGATGACCTGGATGATCTGGCGGGCTTGGCCGATGAGTTCCCCACGGAACAGCCGGTGGAGGAGAAACTCTACCTCAGCCACGACATGGCCGTTGATGATCTGGACGACCTGGCTGACACCGGCGGCGTGCAGGCCATGTTGGAGGCAGAGGTCGGGAGCATCACGGGCGTTCAGCCGGCACACGCGGCGGGGGAGGCGGTGGCGGGGGATGACATGGGCGCGGCCGCTCCGCCACCTGCGGCGGAAGCCGCTCCGCCGGATTGGCTGTACGAAGAGGACCTCAAGTACCGAGACAAGATGGCGGCGAACCCGGTCTACGCCAAGCTGCTGCCCAACGTCATTGATTTCTGGAGGGACGACGAGCGGTGGGATACAGCCATCAGCGGGTCGGTGCACTTCGACCCCGCCCGGCACCCGGGGGTGCTGGAGGTGTGTCGCGAGGTGGAGGCGCGGCTGGGCGCACCCAAGTGGGAGCTGTGTCTGTGTCCGGAACGGCGCATGATCAGTTGCATCACCCGCGGCGCGCCGCCGACGATCTCGCTGACGACCGGGTGCATCAACACGCTGACCCACGAGGAACTCGTCTTCATGGTGGGGCGGTTCACGGCCATGATCGTCGCCGGGCACGTGGCCTTTCTCCAGATGACGATGCTGACTTTGGAGCGCAGCCCGCGCACCATCACCGATGTCGAGACGGACATGCTGTACCTGCTCAAGGATGAACACGCCGGCTGGGACGCGGGCGTGCATCGCGAAGACCGCATGAAGCTGGGGCAACTCTGCCATGCCTGGCAGCAGCGCGCGGAACTGTCGGCGGACCGCGGCGGTCTGATCTGTTGCGGCGATCTGGACGTGGCCTGTAAGGCCATCGCGCGGCTGACGGCGCCGGACTCCAACGCGGCGGAGAAGGTCACGGCGCAGGCGTTGATTGACAAGTTCCAGGGCCAGGACGTGGCCCAACTGGCGGCGATTCCGCCGAAGGAAGACCCCGCCCGCAACGAGGGCTATGCCCTCTACCGCATCAAGATGCTGCGGTGGTGGGCCAAGACGGCGGCGGGGCAGGCAGCCCTGGCGCGGTAGGCGCCCAACCCGTAGCGTGTCGCGTAGCGCAGCCGCTGCCGTGCGGCGGGGCCCAGGCCCCGCCGTGCACGTGTCAGCGACCTGACTGTGCGACGTCCCTGACGCGTCCTGGCTGTGCTTTGCCCATGGTCGGTCCGGCTCGGGCCGGTGTTTCACCCGGAGGTATTTGTGTCCGCTCATCAACGTCTGGAAGCGCACCGCCGCAAGCGCCAAACGCTGGCCTCCACGGCGGTGCTCATCGTCGGCGGCAGCTCCTACTTCAGCATGCTGGCGGGCGTGCTGCGTTCGGTCCTCGTGATGCGGCTGGTCGGCCCGGCCCCACAGGGCGTAAGGCGGACCGTGGACCTGATCCTCAAGTACCTCACCCACTCGCACCTCGGGGTCTTGCACGGCGCCAACAAGGAGCTGCCGATCCGCCTGGGGCAGAACGACGCGGCGGGGATACAAGAGGTCGAGGATGTTGGCGTGACGTGGGTGGTGGGCCTGACCCTCATCGCCTCGGTGGCCATGCTCATCGCCGGCCTGCTGAACCCCACCGGGCAGCGCGTCACTTCCATCGCCATCATGATCGGGGCCGGGCTGCTCATCGTGGGGCAGACGGTGACGCTGTACCGCACCATCGCGCGGGCGTGGGGGAATTTCCGGGCGCTGGGCATCGTCGCCGCGGTGGAGACGATCACAACCTTCGCCTTCACACTGCTGGGGGCGTACGGCTTCTACCACTTCGGCCGACCGGACCAGCATCGCGAGTACGCGGTGCTGGGGGCGATGCTGGGCGGGCTGTTGGCTGCGTGCGTAGCGTTGCTCATGCTCGGCAAGATGGCCCCCATCCACGTGCATGTTCGCTTTGACCGGCGGGTGGGGTGGCAACTGGCCAAGGCCGGCCTGCCGATCGCGGCGATGATCTTCGCCGACACGCTGCTGCGGACGGTGGACGGCGGCATCATCACCGCCTACTACGGCTCGTACTGGTTCGGGCTGTACAGCATGGCCATGCAGATGGCCGGCTACCTGTACGCGATTCCCGAGGCCGCGGGGTTCGTCATGTGGCCGCGCATCCTGGAGGCCTACGGCGCGGCCAATGGGGACCAGCAGGCGCTGCGCCGGCAGGTGGTGCTGCCGACGCTGATGGCGGGCATCTTCATGCCGGTCGTCGCCGGGACGGCGTACATTGCGCTGCCGCCGGTCGTCAACGCCGTGCTACCCAAGTTCATGCCCGCGATGGGGGCGACGCAAATCCTGGCGCTGGCGAGCGTCTTCCTGGCGCTGCCGATGGCAGCCAACAGCCTGCTGATCGCTCTGGACCGGGGCCATCATGTCGTCGCGTACAAGCTCGTCGGGGCGGCGGTGGTGGCCTGCGGCTGCTTCCTGCTGGCCCGGCACAACGTGCACGAGCTCAGTTCGTTCGCGATCGTGACCAGCTTCGGCTATGCCGTTGCGGCCATCTTGAGCGTGGGGATCGTGCTGCCGCAGTACGAAAGCAGCCTGCTGCGCCGCATCGAGTTGCTGTTCGGCACCTTCAGTCCGTTCGTGTGGGCCTGCTGCGCGCTGCTGCTGTCGCGCGTGCTGGGGAGCATCTTCATGCTTCCGGACGGGGGCAGCTTCGTCTGGGCCGTGTTGCGGCTGCTGCTCTTCCTGGGGCTGATGATCCCGGTGCTCCTGTTTGGCAACCGGCAAACGCATTTGCTCCACGAGCTGCGCGTGATGCGCAAGTCCTGGAACCGGAAGGACGTGGTTGACCATGAAACCGACGCTTGAGCTGCTCAAGGAGATCACGGAACTGGACGGCCCGTCCGGCTATGAAGCGCCGGTCGGGCGCTACGTGGCCGACATTCTCGCCGACACGGGCGAAATCACGCGCGACAACCTCGGCAGTGTCATCTGCCGCAAGCCCGGCGCGGCCGACGAGCCGCGGATCATGATCGCCGGCCACATGGACGAGATTGGCTTCATGGTCAAGCTCGTGACCAAGGAGGGCTTCGTCAAGTTCGCCCCGCTGGGCGGCTGGTGGAGCCAGGTGCTGCTCGCCCAGCGCGTGCGCATCCTCACCAGCAAGGGCGTCGTCACCGGCGTGGTGGGCAGCAAGCCGCCGCACCTGCTGCGCGACAACAAGCGGGGCGAAGTCGTGGACATGCATGACATGTTCATTGACGTCGGGGCCACCGACAAGGCGCAGGCCGAGGAGCAGTTCGGCATTCTCCCCGGCGACCCCATCGTGCCCGACAGCCCCTTCGCACGCATGAACGATGACCAGATGCTGCTGGCCAAGGCCTGGGACGACCGCGCCGGGGTGGCGATGTTCATCGAGACGCTGTGGCAGTTGGCCGAGGGCGGGCACCCCAACACCGTCTACGGCGTGGGCACGGTGCAGGAGGAGGTGGGGCTGCGCGGGGCCCAGACCGCCGCCGACGCCGTCCAGCCTCATGTGGCCCTGGTCGCCGAGACCGCCATCGCCGGTGACATGCCGGGCATCGAGGACCACGAGTCGCCGGTGAAGATGGGCCAGGGCCCCGTCATCTACGTGCTCGACGGCAGCATGATCCCCAACCTGCGGCTGCGCGATCTGGCCATCGCCACGTGCCGCGAGGCCGAGCTGCCATACCAGACCACGGTGCTGGAACGCGGGGGAACCGACGGCGGACGCATCCACGTTTATGCAAGGGGCGTTCCCAGCCTCGTCATCGGCGTGCCCACCCGGCACATCCACAGCCACGCCGCGATCATGCACCTGCGCGATTACGAGCAGTGCGTGCAGCTCATGGTGGCGCTGTGCCGGAAGCTGGATGCGGCGGCGGTGGCCACACTGACCGCCGAGTAGAACCTGACGCAACATGACTGGATTGCGGTGTGGGAGCGGTCACCGACCGCGACCTTGCGGTTCTCGGGTCGGTCGCGGTCTGGTGACCGCTCCTACACCCGGTTCCCCTGCTTCTGATTCTGGATTCCCGACCATTCAGGGAGCGATCACCTTGGACCTCAAGCAACTGGAAGAGCACATCGAGCAGAAGAGCCGCTGGGTCAAGCGGGTCAAGGCCGAGATCGGCAAGGTCATCGTCGGCCAGGACTACCTGATTGACCGGCTGCTGATCGCGCTGATCGCCGACGGCCATGCCCTCCTCGAGGGCGTGCCGGGCCTGGCGAAGACGCTGGCCGTGCGCACGCTGGCCCAGACACTGGACACCAGGTTCCAGCGCATCCAGTTCACGCCCGACCTGCTCCCCGGTGACATCGTCGGTACGATGATTTACAACGAGAAGGAGCACGACTTCTTCGCTCGCAAGGGCCCGGTGTTCGCCAACCTGATATTGGCCGACGAGATCAACCGCGCGCCGGCCAAAGTGCAGAGCGCGCTGCTGGAGTCCATGCAGGAGCGGCAGGTCACCATCGGCGAGCAGACCTTCCCCCTGCCGGTGCCGTTCCTGGTGCTGGCCACGCAGAACCCCATCGAGCAGGAGGGGACCTATCCGCTGCCCGAGGCGCAGGTGGACCGCTTCATGATGAAGCTGGCCATTGACTACCCGACGCGGCAGCAGGAGCTGGACATCCTGCGCCGCTGGACGGGCCTGCAGGAGCCGACGGCCCAACCGGTGGCGACCATCGCCGAGATCATGGAGGCCCGCGAGGCCATCCACGCCATCCACATGGAGGAAGTGCTGGAGCGCTACATCGTGGACCTGGTCTGGGCCACGCGCGAGCCGGCCGCCGCCGCCAAGGAGATCCGCGAGCGCTGGCGCAAGAGCCCCGAGCGCACCGCCGCCGGGCACACGGCCGCCGTCGAGGAGAACCTGACACGGCTGCAGGAGTGCGACAGCCTGATCGAGTACGGGGCCTCGCCACGGGCGACGCTCTACCTCGCCCTGTGCGCGCGCGCGAACGCGTTCATTCGTGGCCGCGCCTATGTGACGCCCGACGACGTCCTGGAGGTCGGGATGGATGTGCTGCGCCACCGCGTCATCGTCTCCTACGAAGCCGAAGCCGAACAGATCGGCAGCGAGGACATTGTGCGGCGGGTGTTTGAGACGATCGAGATACCGTGAGACGAGAGCGTGAGAGCGTGAGAGTGTGGGAGCGTGAGACAGGGAGGAACGGCGGTTGGAGTCGCAGCCGGGGCTTCACACTCATTGAACTGCTCGTTGCGATCGCGATCATCGCGATCCTGGCGGCGATGTTGTTCCCAGTCCTGGCCCGGGCGCGCGAAGCCGGGCGCAAGACCACCTGCAACGCGAACCTGCGGCAGATCGGCGTCGGCCTCCTGATGTATGTCGCCGACCATGACGACTGCTTCCCCAACAACGGGGATACGATGCTGTGGATGGGGCGGCGATGGCGCTGGCCGCTGCAGCCGTACCTGGCCTACGGCGCCCGGCGCGACACCGTGGACCCGGTCAACCCGAACCTGTCCAGCGGGGCGGGGGCGCACATCCTGGTCTGCCCCTCGGACAGCACGGCGCCCACGGCCTGGGACAGCACGTCGTACGCATACTCGGCCGCCTTCTACCATACGCCAGCCCAGATCAACGCGATGACGACGACGGACCTGTATAGTGCGACGAGCTTCGGCTGCGTGACCATGTCACAGGCCGACGTGGAGTACCCCAGCCGCAAGGCCATGGCGGCCGAATGGCTCAGCAACCACGACACGCCGCACGTCAGCTGGTGGGAATGGGGCGGGTCGCGCAACGTCCTGTTCGCCGACGGCCACGTGAAGTACCTTCCCGCTACGGCCATCCGACCGGCGGTGAACGGCTACCCGGACATCAACCTCACCCGCGACGGCTTGCGGGGACATGACGTGAATTGACCGAAGGGGTCGCGCTCTGGTGAGCGCTCCTACACCATACCCCATGAGTGGGACGATGTAGGAGCGCTCACCAGAGCGCGACCGGACCCGAATTGCTGAAGCAAATGCTGCCCACCGACCTGCTGCGCACAATCCGCCAGATCGAGATCCGCACCGATCATCTCGCCAATGATGTGTTCGCGGGCGCCTACCAGTCCACGTTCAAGGGCCAGGGCATGGAGTTCGCCGAGGTGCGCGAGTACCAGGCGGGCGATGACGCCCGGACGATTGACTGGCGCGTGAGCGCGCGGGCCGGGCGGCCCTATGTGCGCAAGTATGTCGAGGAGCGCGAACTGACCGTGATGCTGCTCGTGGACGCCAGCGGCAGCATGGATTTCGGCACGGCCCAGGCGACGAAGGCCGAGACGACCGCCGAGGCCGCCGCGACGCTGGCCTTCTCAGCCATCCGCAACAACGACAAGGTCGGGCTGCTGATCTTCACCGATGGGGTGGAGTGCTATGTCCCCCCGCGCAAGGGCCGCCGGCAGGTGTTGCGCGTCATCCGCGAGATTCTCTACGCCAAGCCCGCGCGCCGGCAGACGGACCTGGCGCAGGCCCTCGAATACGTCAACCATGTCCTCACGCGCCGCGCGATCGTCTTCGTCATCTCGGACTTCCTGACCGGCGGCTATGCCAAGCCCCTGCAGGTCGCGTCGCGACGGCACGATGTCGTATGCCTGCGGCTCGAGGACCCGCGCGAGGCAACCGTGCCCCCGGTGGGGCTGTTTGAGTTGGAGGACGCCGAGACGGGCGAGCGGCGGATCGTGGACCTGTCGGCGTCCCTCGACGAGACCATGCGCTTCCAGGCCACGCAGCGCAAGGGGCAACTGAAGCAGACGCTGGCGCGCTACCAGGCGGACCTGATCGAGCTACAGGCCGGGCAGCCGCCGGCGGAGCCCCTGATGGCGTTCTTCCAGAGGCGGGCGCGACGGCGATGACGACACCCACCCCCGCCTCGCTACGCTCGGCGACCCCTCCCCACGGGGGAGGGGTTGGGCGGTTGCGATCGGTTGCAGGATTCTCAGCTCCGACATCATCGCCAAGTGGCAGCCACGACGCATCGGCAGAAACCACCAGCGTGTCGAGACGCTCAACCCCTCCCCCGTGGGGAGGGGTCGGCCCGCAGGGCCGGGGGTGGGTCGCCATTC
>Ga0209609_10001566_pt1 | contig 13220 bp, 7 predicted proteins | sample LakKivw325mmetaG_FD_184136 | JGI IMG/M metagenome (GOLD analysis project Ga0209609, IMG submission 184136) | Anoxic lake water microbial communities from Lake Kivu, Rwanda to study Microbial Dark Matter (Phase II) - Lake Kivu water 325m metaG... | ecosystem: Environmental > Aquatic > Freshwater...
CCCCAACCCGCCCTGGCACAAGCATGAGCTGATCTACCCGTACTCCATGCAGGACAATATCACCGATGAGACCGCGGTGGTGGACTACCGCGCCCTGCACCTGGAGAACGAATTCCTCCACGCCATCGTGCTGCCGGAGCTGGGCGGGCGGTTGTACTCGCTGTACGACAAGATCGGCAAGCGCGAGACCTTCTACCGCAACAACGTGGTGAAGTATTGCCTCGTGGCGCGGCGGGGGGCGTGGATTTCGGGAGGCATCGAGTTCAACTTCCCCAAGGGCCACACGTGTGTGACGGTCGCGCCGGTGCTCGGGAGAATCCAGGAGGACGACGACGGCCCCGAGATCACCGTCGGCTGCCTGGACCGTGTCAGTCGCATGAGATGGTCGGTGGGCCTGTCCCTGGATGGGGCCAAGCTCGTGCAGCAGGTGAAGCTCGAGAACCCCACGCCGATCCGCCAGCGTCATTACTGGTGGTCCAACTCCGCCGTCCCCGCCACCGACGACTTGCACCTGGTCTACCCGGCCGTCAAGGCGCGCACTGGCGGCGGCGTCCACACCTATCCGCTCAAGGATGGTGTGGACATGAGCTGGTACAAGAACCACGACCACGCCGATGACATCTTCACACTCGATGTCCAGGACGACTTCTTCGGCTGCCACTACGTGGACAGCGATTGCGGGCTCGTCCACTGGTCCGACCATCGCCTGGAGGTCGGCAAGAAGTTCTTCACGTGGGGCACCGCCGATGACGGGATGATCTGGGTGGACCTGCTGACCGATGACGACGGCCAGTATGTCGAAATCCAGGCCGGGCGCTACGTGGACCAGAGCACCTTCGAGTTCCTCTTCCCCTTCCAGAGGGTCGCGTGGACGGAGCACTGGTGGCCGGTGCGCGGGATGGGCGGGTGGAACTGGGCCAACGAGGAAGCGGCGCTGAACGTTCAGGTCGGGAAGGGCCACGCCGAGGTCGGCATCTTTGCGACGAGCGTGAAGGGCAAGGGGGAAGTGATCCTCCAGGCGGGGGACCGCGTGCTGGCACAGCAGCCCTGCCAACTCAAGCCCGGCCGCCCGGTGCAGGTGGCGCTCGAAGCGAAGGCCCTCAGCCCCGACAGGCCCGTCAGCTTCATCATCACCCACGGCGACGACGAAGTCATCCGCTACGACAGCCCGCCGGACTACGAACTTCGCCGCCGCCAGCCGTTCGTGCTGCCACCGAAGCCCGAGCCACGGCCCGACACGCCGCAGAGCCTCACCGTCGCCGGCATGAAGGCCGAGCAGCACGCCAACTTGCGCCAGGCCCGGGAGCTGTTCAGCAAGGCGCTGGCGCTGGATGACCGCTACGCCCCGGCGCATGTCGGCGTGGGGCTGCTGGACTACCGTGCCGGGCTCTATGAAGCCGCCCGGGCCCATTTCCAGCAGGCCGCCGACGCCGACCCGGAGTGTGACGAGGCGGCGTACTACCTCGCCCTCGCGCTCAGGCAACTCGGCGAGTGCGATGAGGCCGAGCGCCAACTCGCCCTCCTCATTGGCCGCTCTGCCTGTCGCCGCGAGGCCGTCGAGCTACTGGACCGCCTCGGCTGTCGCGCCGGAAGTTCTCCGGTCTCAGTCCAGACCCTCGGCGAAGGCATGGACCGCTTCATGCGCATGATTGCGATGCAGACCGCGACGTGGGAGCCAGGAGCGATCACCGGCGAGGCGGAAGCGGAAGAAGCCTGGGAGCAGGTCTTCCGCCTGCCCGACACCGCCTGGCGGCAGGACCTCATCGTGGGGCAACTGGACGTTCTTGCCGCCAGTCCCCACGCCCGCCGCGACCCCCTCGTCTACTACCACCTCGCCTGCCACGAGCCGCAGCGCGCGGCCAAGCACATGGCGCGCCTGGCGAGGGTCGGTGACCCTGCCTACTGCTTCCCCTCGCGACTCGAAGACCTTCCCGTGCTTGAGCACGCGGTTGCCGCCAACCCGCAGGACTGGCTCGCCCGCCTCCTCCTCGGCGACCTCCTGGCTCATCTCGACCGCCGTGACGAAGCCCTCGCCACGTGGCAGGAAGCGGCGAAGATCGTGCAGGACGGCCCGGCGCCGGAGATCGTGCGGGCGAAGCGCATCCCGCCCGCCCTCGCCACGCTCTACCGCAACATCGGCCTTGCTCTCTCCGTGTGGCGCGAGCAGCACACGCAGGCCCTCAAGTGGTATGACCGCGCCATTGCGCAGAACCCGGATGAATACCACCTGCACCTCGAACGCGACGAGGTGACGCGCCGGGCCGCCCTGTCGCCCGAGCAGCGCCTGCGCGCACTGGACAAGGTGACGCCCGCCGTCGCCGCCCGCCGCGAGATCGCCACCCGCCGCGTGGACTGCCTCGTCGCGCTGGGGCGTTGGCACGAGGCGCTCGACCTGCTGGGAGCCCACTGGTTCAAGCCATGGGAGGGCGCCCGACAGATGCACGGCCTGTGGGTGCAGGCGCACCTGGGCCTTGCGGCGGAGCATGAAGCCGCCGAGGACTGGCCCGCCGCTCTCGCGTGCTACGAGCAGGCGCTGACGTACCCGCGCAACCTCGGCGTCGGCAAGCTCGCCTGCCCGAACGAGGCGAAGCTGCACTGGCTCGCCTATGAGGCCGCCACGAAGGCCGGCGACGACGCGACGGCGCAAGCACACCTGCAGGCCGCCGCCGATGAGCGCCAGCGCCACCCGGGCGAGGCCACGCAGTACAAGATCTTCGCCTTGCGCCAACTCGGTCGCAAGGCCGAGGCGCGCACGCTGGCGACGGACCTGCGGCGGTGGGCCCGCCGCCGCCTGCAGGAGCAGCCCGACGACTGGGTGGCGCAGCAGGTGCAGATCGACCTGGGACGGTAGTGCCGTTTCAGGCGTGAATCACTGCGTGGCCCAGGTGCGGGGTGGCCGGTTCGCGGTCGTATGCGAACCGGACGGGGGCCCCGCAACGTGGGCGGCCACCTGCTGCGGGGCCCCCGTCCCCGCCGCGGTGAGGCTGCGGCGGCTCCACCCCGCAACTGGCCCACCCAGCGACTGCCTCGCGGCTGGAAGCCGCTCGTACGACCATCGAAGGGACGAGACGGAAGGGAGACCCAATGCTTCGCGCCATGATCCTGGGATGCGGCGCCCGCGCCCACTGCCACGCTACCGTGTACCCGCAAGTTGCGGGGATGGAACTCGTCGCATGCTGCGAGCTTGACCGCGAGCGCGGCGAGGCCTTCGCCGCCGAGTTCGGCATCCCCGCTGTCTACACGGACTTCGCGGCCGCTCTGACCGAGGTCCGTCCGGATGTCGTCCACATCGTGACCAACCCCACACGTCGCGTGGCCGAGGCCGAGGCCGCCGCCGCCGCCGGCGTGCGCGCCATCGTCCTGGAAAAGCCCATCGCCATCCGCCCCGGCGAACTGCGCCGCCTGGTGGGGATCGAGGCGGAGACCGGCCTGCACATCCTCACCAACAGCCAGCGGCGCTACTTCCCCGAGGCCGTCAGCGGTGAACTGCACGAGATCATCCACGAGCGCCTCGGCGACCTGTACTTCGTGCGCTGCAGCACGAAGGGCAACCTCATGGGCATGGGCCCGCACCTGATGGACTGGCTGCTGCGCTTCCTGAATGAGGCGCGGCCCGAAGCCGTCTGGGCGATGGGCCATGGCCGCACCGACGAGGGTTACCAGCAGAGCCACATCGCCCCCGAGCATCTCCTCGCCGAATACTGGTTCCCCGGCAACGTCCGTGTCGTCTTCGATTGCGACCCGCTCGCCGTCGGCACGCCCGGCGACCCGCGGGGCTTCAACTGCCACCTGGAATTCCACGGGACGCGGGGGCGCCTGTCGGTCATGCAGCTTGCCAGCTACTGGTTCCAGACCGAAAGCATGGCCGAGCCGGTGCGGCATGAGGCCGACCCGGACAATCACAACCTCGGCCAACGGGAGCTGACGCGCGGCGTTGTCGCGCTGCTCAACGAGGGCGTGCCGCATCGCACGCGCCTGGAGATCGAGGCGCCCGTGTTCGAGGCGCTCTTTGCGGCGGAGCAGTCCGTCTTCGAGGGCCGACGGATCGAGTTGCCGGCCGACTGCCGCGATGAGGATTGGGAGTCGTTGATGCAGCGCCTGGCGGCAGGATGACCCGCGCACCCGGCGAAATGCCGCGTAGGCGGGTTCGTCCCCGGACCCGCAACTAGAATGGCAGGTGAGCTTCCATGTTGCGCATCGAGGACCCGATTCACGGCGCCGTCGTCAACCACCGCTGGGGCACGCAGGACGACAAGGGCCTGCGCCTGACCGTTACCGGCACGGCCCCGCCGCGCGGCCCCGTTACCGTCAACGGCGTGCCGGCGCAAGTCGCCTCCGGGCGGTTCTCCGCCGAGGTGCGCGTCAGCGAGCCGGAGCAGGAGATCACGGCGGCCTACGATGGCCCCTTCGGCCGGCAGGAACACACCATCCGTATCGTGTGGGACCAGTTCTCCCGCCCGCGCTATCGCTTCTCGATTGATGACAACAGCTTCTTCCTGCGCGACATTGCCCAGCAGAACTATGCCTCGATCTTCGACTGCTTCTATCTGGACATCCTGCGCGGGCTGAATCGCAAGTACGGCGCGAAGTTCACGCTCAACATCTACTCGCAGACCGACGACAACCCCGACAACCCGTTCTTCCTGGTGGATTTCCCCGACAAGTACAAGAGCGAGTTCGCCGACAACGCCAACTGGCTGGTGCTGGCGTTCCACGCCAAGTCCAACCTGCCGGACCGGCCCTACCAGTACGCCTCGGCCGAGAAGCTACTGGCCGACAAGCACATGGTGGAGGAGCAGATCGTCCGCCTCGCCGGCGAGGCGACGCTGGCCCAGCCGACCGTCATCCACTGGGGCATGGTCCCGCCCGAGGCCTGGAAGGCGATGTATGACGACGGCATCCGCGTGCTGTCGGGCTTCTCACACCCGACCAGCCGGGGCTATGATGTGAACTACTGGCTCGACCCGGAGCGCTCGGAGTGGCTCTTCCACCACGAGGCGCTCAAGGACTTCGACAGCGGCCTCGTCTTCTCGCTGGTGGACATCGTCTGCAACAACACGCCGGTCGAGAACATCGAGGCGACGCTCAAGCCGATGTACGACAACCCGCGCCAGGCCGAGATCATGGACCTGTTCACCCACGAGCAGTACTTCTGGCCCTTCTACGTGCGCCACGTGCCCGACCACGGCGAGCGCCTCGACCGCACCATCGGCTGGTGCGCGGAGCGCGGCTACGAGCCGGTGTTCTTCCATGAGGGGTTCATGGGGATATGACGGAGGGATGAGGAGATGAGGGGATGGGGAGAAACGGCGGTAGCGCGGCAGGCAGCCTCGCGATCTAGACGCCAACACGCGGGCCGTCGAAGGAGTGACTCTGTTGTTGATCCAGTCGCACCGGGACCTGCACGTCTGGCAGGAGGCCTTCCGACTCGCACAGCGCATCTTTGACTTGACGCGCCACTTCCCGGCCGAGGAGCGCTACTCCCTGACTGATCAGGTGCGGCGCTCCTCGCGTTCCGTCACCGCCAATCTGGCGGAAGCGTGGATCAAGCGGCGGTACAAAGCCGCCTTCGTCCTCAAACTCAACGATGCCATGGCGGAGGCCGCGGAGACGCAGACGTGGCTTGAGACCGCTCATAGCTGTGGCTATCTCGACCAACAGGTCTTCGAAGAGTTGTACCAGGACTACCACAATCTCATCGGCAAGCTGGTCAACGTGAGCCGCAAGGCGGATGACTGGCTGCTGAAGACTGGCAGTTAGGCCGTGTCCCCTCATCCCGCCATCTCCTCATCTCGCCATCCCGCTCTCTGGCCGCTCGCCGTCCTCGCTTGCCTCTTCGCCTTCGTCGCCACCCACCCCATCCGCCCGCATGACTTCTGGTGGCATCTGAAGCTCGGGCAGGAGATTGTCCAGACCCACCGCATCCCGCAGGTGGATACCTTCTCCTACACGATGCCGGGGGCGCCGTATCCCTCGAACAACGTCTACTGGCTGGCCGACGTGGCGCTCTACGGCGTCTACGCCCTCGGCGGGCCGGCGCTGAGCGTCTGTGCCCACACGCTGCTGATCACCGGCACGTTCTTCCTGCTGTTCCTGCTGTGCCGGCGGCTGTCGGGAAATAGTCAGATCGCGGCGGGGGCGGTGCTCGTGGCGGCGGTGCTCGGTGTGGACAACTACAACGTCCGCCCCCAGGCCGTCGTCTTCCCGCTCTTCGTCAGCGTCCTGTTCCTCATCCACCTGTTCCGCAACCAGGCCCGGCCCGCGCGCGGGTGGCTGCTGGCCTTCCCGGCGATCATGCTCCTGTGGACCAACTGCCACGGGTCGTCGCCGCTGGGCCTCGTGCTGGTCGGCGTGTGGCTGGTGGAGACGATCTGGGAGCGCTGGCGCATCGGGCCGCGCTCGCAGCGTGAGATCTGGGTGCCCGCGGCGGCACTGGGGCTCACGGCCGCGGCCATTCTCGCCAACCCGATGGGCGTGGGCCTGCTGGGCTACCTGCGCGCGATGAACGCCAACCCGGTGGTCCGCCACCTGCCCGAATGGGCGCCGGCCTCGCTGGCGACCAAGGACGGCCTTGCCTTCTTCATCGCGGCCCCGCTGGGTCTGGCGCTGTTGCTGTGGGCCGGGCGCGCCCGCAGTGGCCTGTACCACTGGCTGATGCTCCTGGGCTTTGCGCTGCTGGCGCTGAAGACCGGCCGCGCCATCGTGTGGTTCGGTCTCGCCCTCGCGCCGATCATCGCGGAGCTACTGCCGCAGGTATGGCCTGCTGGCAGGGCGGGGTGTCCCGAGCGTAGCCGAGGGGCGGCGACCCCGCCGAGGAGCGACCGTGCCGTCGTCGCCGCCATCATGCTCTGCTTCGTCGCCCTCATGGTCGTGACGCTGCCCTGGTTCAAGAGCCACCTCCCCCTGCCTGCAAAGAAGGCCGGCCTCATCTCGGCCGAAACGCCCGTGGCGGCGACCGACCTCATCATGCGCCACTGCCCGCCGCGCCTGTTCCACTATGCCGCCTATGGCAGCTACCTCATCTGGGCCGCGGCGCCACGGGTTCAGGTGTTCGTGGACCCGCGCATCGAGTTGTACTCGCCGGAGGTGTGGACTACTTACCACGCCCTCTCGCGCGGCGACCCGGGGTGGCAACGGACGCTGGACCGCTACGGGGTCAACACGCTCCTGCTGGATCGGGCCGAGCAGCCGGGCCTGATCCGGGCCGCGGGGGCGGACCCGCACTGGCGGCTGATCTACGACGACCCCGTCTGCGTCGTCTTTGTGCGCAAGGAGATGATCCGGCAATGATCGAGGAGTTCCTCAAGCAACAGGCCATGGCCGTGGTCGGCGTGTCCCCCAACCAGGAGAAGTACGGCTGGATCGTCTATCAGAACCTCAAGTCACGCGGCTATCGCGTCTACGCGGTGAACCCCAGGTACGACGACGTTCACGGCGACCCCTGCTATGACAGTGTGGCCGCCCTCCCCGAGCCCCCTGACGTGGTCATCACGGTCGTCCCGCCGACGGTGACGCGCGAGACAGTGCAGCAGGCCCTCGCCCTCGGCGTCACGCGCTTCTGGATGCAACCGGGCTCGGAAGATGACGAGGCCATAGCGGCCGCCGAGGCCGCCGGCGCGCAGGTCGTCCACCACCAGTGCGTGATGCTGCACTGACGCGTAGGCGGGTGCGTCCTCGCACCCGCCTACGCGACCATCACAGCTCGTAGCACTTCGCCTGCAGCGCCTCCAGCGTATCGGTCAGTTCACCGCCGGCGATCTTCCCCGCCGTCCCGCCCAGCACGTCCTTCGCCACTCCCGTCGCCTTCACGTCGGGCAGCCTCACCTTCACTTCCCGCGGCTCATACTTCGGGTTCACCACCAGCAGGTACGTCTTCCCCGCACAGGCGAAGGGCTTCTGCTGCACGACGACCTCGGGCGTCAGGTTCTCGGGCCGCAGCGACGCGCACGGCGACAGCCACAGCCGTTGCTGCCCACCCAACTCCTTCATCACCTGCGTCATCTGCGCCCAGAACTCCGGGTGCTCCTTGCCGATGTTCACACCGCGGATCTGGCCGTTGTTGTAGTAGGTGTCATCGAAGGCGTAGTACAGCAGCCCGCGCGCGCCGCCGGCCAGCGCGAGATAGCTCATGCAGCGTAGCTCGTCCTGCGTGGGCAGGCGCGGCAGCCCGTCCTGTGACTTCCCCGCCTCCGACACCGCCCTGACCGTGTAGCACTGCAGCGCCACCCACACCGGCTTGCGGTCGAAGACGGCCGCCACCGCGCCCTCCGTGTACCGCACCACGTGCATGAGGTCGGCCGGCCCTGCGCGGCGGATCGGGTAGGGATCGCACGCGAAGACATCGCAGGCGGGGGCATAGCGCATGAACTCGGCCGGCTTGTTGTGCAGCAGGAACATCGGATGCGTCGGGTCGGTCGCCGCCCAGTCCTCGTAGCGCTTGAGGATGTCGGCCGGCTGCCGCCCCTCCCCGCCGGGCTCGTCATCCACGTACCAGAAGAGCACCTCGGGGTGGCCCCGGTAGTGCGCCAGCGCGTCCTTGTGCCCGCCGATGGCCACCCCCATGAGCCCCACCGCGGCGCACTTCTCCAGGTAGCCCACGCCATCACTCGGCCTGCTCCAGCCGGGTGGGAACGTCGCCGTGAAGGGGATGCCAAGGTTCATGCCCCCGTCCTTGATCGTCTGGAGGTCCTCCTGCCGCACATGGTACGCCCCCAGCGGGAAGAACGGCTTGCCGCCAACGAGGCAGACGTTGTCGGGCGTGAAGCTGACGAAGTCGCGCACCGGCGGCGTGTAATGGAACGTGTGCTCGCACAGGGTCTCCCGGGCGCCGCCCCGCGCCACGCCGGTGACCTTCACGGCATACTCCCCGGCCGGCAGCTCGCGCACCGGCACCAGAACCCCTTCGTTGACGTCCTGCGCGGATAGCAGCGTGTCGAGAACCTGGCGGGCCTCGGCGTTGCGAACTTGCAGCACGATGTCCGGCATGGCCGCCGCCTGCGACGGCGTCAGCGCCCCGCCGACCAGGAACCCCGGCTGGTAGCGCAGCAGGTGCACGTACACATTGCTGCGCCACTTGTGGCCGAAGGTCTCGGCGCGGCTGGACAGGCTGATCTCGTCAATGGCGCCGACGAGCTTCTCGTCGGGGCCCCCATAGCTGCGCGCCCAGAAGGGGTTCTTCGGCTGGTTCACCTGCAGGGGCGACCCGGGCGGCACGTCCAGTTCCAGGTCAATCTCCCCGTTGACGAACAGCCCGATCTTCCGCGCCGCCCCATCGTACACCAGCGCCACATGCGTCCACTCGCCCACGGCGATCTTCTTCTGGCCCATCAGGTGGTTGCTCTGCGAGCCGAGTTGCACGCCGACATACATCAGGCCGGGCGGGCGAATGCTGATGATGGCGGCGCCGAGTTGTCCGCACAGGTCGGCCGTCCAGAAGGGGATCTGCCCGGTGGGCATCTGGTCCAGCTTCACCCACGCCTGCAGCGTGAAGGCCTCCAGCGGCGGGAAGGTGCCGGGGGTCGTGACATTGCCGTTGTCCTCCCCCCACACAAGCGCCTTCCCGAACTTCCCCTCGGTCCACTGCGCGCCCGTGATCTTGCCGACATGGCCCTGGCCGGAAGCATCGCTCGCCTCCTCGCCCTGCCCCTCGTCAAGGTGCCAGAGCAGGACGGTCGCGGCGTCGGCGGTGGGCGGACCCGAGGGTGGGCTTGCGTACGCCGGCCAGATCGCCGTCAGCCCAATGCCGACCAGGCAGATGAGGGCGCGCATGAAGGAACCTCCGTGGTGGGTCGGGAATCTACCGTATGGTTATCAAAGGAGTCCCAACCATGATTCGTCTATTGCCCGGTCTCTTCCTGCTCATCGTGTTCGCGACCGCCCTGCCCGCCCAAGCTGTTGACCTGATCCTCGCCGAGGGCGGCAAGACCACCTATGCCATCGTGATTGACCCGTCGTCCGTCCTGCCGCCGGATGCCGACGGCAAGGCGCGCCTTTCACCCACCCAGCATGCCGCCAACGAACTGGCCAAGTTCCTCAATCTCGTCACCGGCGCGGAGTTCCGTATCCTCGTCACGGCGGAACTGCCGCGCGGCAAGGTGCTGTGCGTCGGCCCGGGCAAGGTCCAGCAGTTGCTCGCTCCCAACCTGAAGCTCGACCAACTCAAGCCCGACGGCATTGTCATCGAGACGAGCGGCCTGAACCTGATCCTTGCCGGTGACGAGCCGCGCGGCACGCTCTACGCCGTCTACACGTTCCTGGAGGATGTCGTCGGCTGCCGCTGGTGGTCATCCAAGGCCAGCACCATCCCCGACAAGCCCAGTCTGACCGTCCCCGAGCAGCATGTGCGCTACATCCCGCCGCTGGAGTACCGCGAGTCCTTCTGGTTCGATGCCTTCGATGGTGACTTCGCGGTCCGCAACAAGTGCAACGGCCACCACGAGCGGGTGGACGAAGCGCGCGGCGGCAAGCTCACCTACGGCGGCACCTCCTTTGTCCACACCTTCGACCAACTCATGCCGCCGCGGGAATTCGCCAAGGACCATCCGGAGTACTACAGCGAGCGCGACGGCAAGCGGATTGTCGCGGAGATCCCCTACTGCCAGCTCTGCGTCACCAACCCCGACGTCAAGCGGATCGTGACCGAGCGCGTGCTGGCGTGGCTGGCCGCCAACCCCAAGGCCAACATCATCTCCGTCTCGCAAAACGATGCGGACCAGCACTGTCTGTGCGCCGAGTGCAAGAAGCTGGAGGAGGAGGAGGGCTCACCGGCCGGGCCGCTGCTGCACCTGGTCAACTATGTGGCCGCCGAAGTCGCCAAGCAGTACCCCAACGTGGCGATTGACACGCTGGCCTACCAGTACACCCGCAAGCCCCCGCTGCACGTCAAGCCGCTGCCCAATGTCATCGTGCGCCTGTGCAGCATCGAGTGCAATTTCGCCGAGCCGCTGACCGGCGAGACCAACCGCACATTCGCCGACGACATCCGCGGCTGGCACCAGGTCTGCGACCGCCTGTACATCTGGGATTACACCACCAACTTCGGCCACTACATCATGCCGCACCCGAACCTGCGGGTGCTGGGCCCCAATGTGCGCTTCTTCGTGGACAATGGCGTCAAGGGCGTCTTCGAGCAAGGCGCCTATCAGTCGTACGGGGCCGAGATGGCCGAGTTGCGCGCCTGGGTGCTGGCCAAGCTCTTGTGGAACCCGAAGCTGGATGACAAGAAGCTCATAGACGAGTTCCTCGACGGCTACTTCGGCCCGGCCGCCGCGCCGATCCGCCAGTACCTCAAGCTCGTGCATGACGAGTGCGAGAAGACCAAGACGTACCTGGCCATCTGGGTCCCGCCCGGCTCCGCCTTCCTCAACTTCGAGGTGATGTCCCGGGCTGAGAAGCTGTTCAACGACGCCGAGGCTGCGGTCAAGGACAGCCCTGACTTCCTCCAGCGCGTACAGATCGCCCGCCTGCCCCTCCGCTACGTCTGGGGCGTGCGCTGGTTTGAGTTCAAAGCGCTGGCCCGCAAGCAGAAGGTCGAGTGGCCCGGCCCGGCGGACTACGTCCAGAACCACAAGACCTTCATGGACCTGTGCCAGGCCAACAACATCGTCATGCTCTCCGAGGGGCGCCGCGTGGACGCCTTCGGGGTGCGCACGGTGGAGCTGGACCGCAAGGAATCGCCTCCCCCGCCAGGCTGTGAGAACCTGCCCGAGGATCAGTGGATTGACCTCCAGGACAGCGGCTTCAACCTCTGGAACGAGGGCACCGGCTCGGCCCTCAAGCACGACGACCTCGCCTCCGACAAGGTGGCCGCGTGGAACGCTGGCAACCACTTCGAGTGGTCCACCCAGCAACTGCTGTCGGTGGCCGCCCTCGATCCGGAGGCCACCTACGGCGTCTACGTCGCAGTCCGCTGCGAGAAGGTGGGCGAGGAGGGCGGGGCCTTCACCGCCGGGGTCTACGACGTGAAGAACAAGACCGGCCTCGGGCACCTCGGCGTCGCCGCCGAGAGCATCAAGAGCGACAAGTACGAGGTCTACAAGATCGCCAGCACCAAGCTCCACGACCAGGTGTACCTCTGGGTCGCCCCACCCAAGAACGAGGCTAACATGAAGGCCGTCTGGGTGGACCGCTTCTGGCTGGTCAAGGAGTAAGCCATGAACCTGCTCTTCATCGTCAGCGACACCCTGCGTTGGGACTACCTCGGCGCCTATGGCAACACGTGGATCAAGACGCCCAACCTCGACCGCCTCGCCGCCGAGAGCGTCGTGTTCGAGGACGCCTACGCCGAGGGCCTGCCGACCCTCCCCGCCCGCCGCGTCATGCAGACCGGCCGCCCCATTGTTCCCTTCAAGTACGTCCCACAGAAGAGCGACATGGTGCAACTGCACGGCTGGCACGGCGTCTTCGATGAGGACGTGACGGCCGCTGAATGGCTCCGCGAGCAGGGCTACGTCTCGGCCCTCATCACGGACGTTTACCACATGATGAAGCCCGGCAAGAACTTCCATCGGGGCTTCGACTGCTGGCACTGGATCCGCGGCGAAGAGGACGACCCGTTCATGCTGCGTGACGACGCGCAGGTGGCCGACCTGCTAGAGCGCTCCGCCCCCGGCGCCCAGTTCCGCAACCGCCACTGGCTCATCCAGCACCTGATGAACCGCAAGGACTGGGCCAGCGATGCCGACACCTTCGTCGGCCAGGTCATGCGCCAGGCCGCCGCGTGGCTCGAAGCCTACACTCTCGACGCGCCCTTTTACATGTGGGTGGACTGCTTCGACCCCCACGAGCCGTGGGACCCGCCGCTGGATTACGCGCGCCTCTACGACCCGGAGTTCGACAGCCTCGACGGCCTCGTCCCGCCGGGCATGACCAAGAACATGACTGAGGCGCAGGTGCGCAATGTCCTGACCGCCTACGCCGGCGAAGTGACGCTGGTGGACAAGTGGGTCGGCCACCTCCTCGACACGCTGAAGGGCACCGGCAAGCTGGCTGACACGCTCATCGTCTTCACCTCCGATCACGGCTGCATGATGGGTGAACAGGGCGAGATTCACAAGGGCGCGAACCGCCTGCGCAACCAATGCACGCGCTTACCGCTGTTCATTCGCCACCCGCAGGGCGAGGGCGCCGGCACGCGCGTCAAAGGCTTCGTGCAGCACACCGACATGCTACCGACCGCGCTGGGGATCATGGGCCAGCCCCAACACGAGCGGATGCTGGGG
>Ga0209609_10001568_pt1 | contig 13217 bp, 9 predicted proteins | sample LakKivw325mmetaG_FD_184136 | JGI IMG/M metagenome (GOLD analysis project Ga0209609, IMG submission 184136) | Anoxic lake water microbial communities from Lake Kivu, Rwanda to study Microbial Dark Matter (Phase II) - Lake Kivu water 325m metaG... | ecosystem: Environmental > Aquatic > Freshwater...
GCTGTATCAGCGCCTTCTTTCGCGCCGGGCCGACGCCGCGAATCGCGTCCAGCTCCGACTCGACCTGCTTCTTCCCGCGCAGTTTGCGGTGGAAGGTGATGGCGAAACGGTGTGATTCGTCACGAATGCGCTTGAGTAGCTTGAGCGCCGGGGAAGTGACCGGTATCGAAATCTCGCGGCCGTCGAGGAAGTACAAGAGGTCGGTGCGCTTGGCGAGGCCGAGAATCGGGATGTCCGCGTCATACTGGTGATACGCCTCAATCGCGGCCGAGAGCTGCGGCTTGCCGCCGTCCACGAGCACGAGGTCGGGCAGTGGCAGGTTCTTCTCAAGGATGCCGCGCACTCTTCGCGCCAGCACCTCGCGCATCATCGCAAAGTCGTTCGGCCCTTCGACCGTGCGCACCTTGAACAGCCGGTAGTCGCGCTTCACCGGCCGGTCGTCGCGGAACACGACAATCGAGCCGACCGCCTGGGTTCCTTGCGTGTTGGAGATGTCTACGCCTTCAATGACCCTGGGCACGGAATCAAGTCCGAGCAGCCGGGCCAGCTCGGCGTTGGCCTTTGCCACGCGCTCGTCAGGCGCGAGTTCGACCAGCGCCTTCTCGGCGTTGCGTCTCGCGAGGTCCAGGAGTCCGACCCGCTCACCGCGCTCGGGCACCAGGAGCCGGACCTTCCGGCCCCGGCGCTCGGACAAGAGCTCCTCGAACGCACCTGAGTCCTCGACCGCGGCCGGCAGCACGATCTCGTCCGGCAGGTCGGCGGTGTGAGTATGCACCGAGCGCAAGACCGTGGACAGTACCTCTGAGTCAGCCACGTCCGAGGTCGCATTCAGCGGATACTCTTCCCGGCCGGTGATCTTGCCTTCCCTGATTCGGAACAGTGCCGCAACTGCGGTCTTCGGACCCCGGGCCAGGCCGATGATGTCCTGGTTGACTTTGTCCTGGGACACCGCCTGCTGCTCACGCCTGATTTCGCGCAAGGCCATCACCTGGTCGCGCAGTATCGCGGCCCGCTCGAAGTGCTCTGCCTTGGACTCCTGCCACATCCGCTGTTCCAGTTCGGCGACCAGCTCATCCGACCTGCCGGACAGAAAGTCAATCACGTCCTTGACCTGCTGCCGGTACTCGGCCTGCGACACGTAGTCGGCGCAGGGCGCGGTACAACGGTTGAGCTGGTAGTCAAGACAGGGTCGAACCGGCTGGGGATTTTGGATTTTGGATTTCGGGTTTTGGATTTCTGACTTCTGCATTCTGGCTTCTGGCTTCTGGCTTCGTCCGTCCCTCGTCCCTTGATCCTGTATCTCCCGCTTGCAGGTCCGCACCTTGAATATCCGCTTCACCGCCTTGAGCGCCTTGCGCAGTTCGCGCGCCGATGTGTACGGCCCGAACACGGCCGAGCCGTCGGGCTTGATGTTGCGCGTCAGGTAGATACGCGGGTACGGCTCCTGCACCGTAACCTTGAGATACGGAAACTTCTTGTCATCCCTCAGCCGCACGTTGTAGCGCGGCTTCTTCATCTTGATGAAGTTCTCTTCGAGCACCAATGCCTCGACCTCGGAGCGGGTCACGACCGTCTCAAGGTCGGCCACCCGGCGCACGAGCGAAGCGAGCCTGGGGTCGTCGTGCGGCTGGGTGTAGGCAGCGAGCCGGTCGCGCAGGTTGCGCGCCTTGCCGATGTAGATGACCTTGCCCGAGCGGTCCTTCAGCAGATAGACGCCGGGCGCTTCCGGCGCCTGCGCAACCTTGTCGGCAAAGGAAGCCACTGGTGGTCTAGTGGTCTAGCGGTCTAGCGGTCAAGTGTTGGCTCTCGTTCTATCCGCACTCGACCACTGGACCACTTGGCCACTATCCTTTCACTACGCCCAACGGCTTCATCCGCGCCACCTTGCGGGCGATGCCGGCCCGGTCGCAGACGTTCACCACCGCGTCCACGTCCTTGTATGCGTCCGGCACCTCTTCGCGCAGCACCTCTTTGCTCGCGGCCATCACCATGATGCCCTGCTCGCGCAACTCCTGGGCCACGTTCCTTCGCTCTGTCTCCTTGAGCGCGCGGGTGCGGGACCACACCCGACCCGCGCCGTGGCAGGCCGAGGCAAACGTCTCTTCGGCCGCCTTCGCCGTGCCCAGGAGCAGATACGAACTCGTGCCCATGTCACCGGGAATCAGCACCGGCTGGCCGAGCTTGCGAAAGCGCGCCGGAATCGCCGCAGCGCCGGGCGGCAGGGCCCGGGTCGCGCCCTTGCGGTGCACGCACAAGTTCGCCGTTCGCACCGCGCCATTCGAGCCCCGCACCTGGTGCTGCTCAAACTTGGCGATGTTGTGCGCCACGTCGTACACCTGGGTCATGCCGAGTTGTTCGATAGACTGGCCCAGCACCTGTGCGAATGCCTCGCGCACCCAGTGGGCAATCGCTTGCCGGTTGGCCCACGCGTAGTTGGCCGCGCAGACCATCGCTCCGAAGTAACGCCGGCCTTCCGGCGACTCGATGGGCGCGCAGGCCAGTTGCCGGTCAACCAGTTCAATGCGGTAGCGCGCTGCCACCGCGCCAAGCGTCTTGACATTGTCGTCGCACACCTGGTATCCGAGCCCGCGCGAGCCGGTGTGAATCATCACCATCACCTGGCCCTTGCGGACGCCCATCTCCGACGCGGCCGGTTCATCGTACACCTCGGCCACCTCCTGGATTTCGAGGAAGTGGTTGCCTGCCCCGAGCGTGCCGAGCTGCGGCATGCCGCGTTCGAGCGCCCGCTGCGACACGCCGGCCAGGTCTGCGCCCGGCATCTCGCCCTGCTCCTCAGTGTACTCAAGGTCCGAATCAGTGCCGAAGCCGGCGTCCACTGCCCAGCGCGCACCCTTGGTCAGCACCTTTGCCACCTCGGCCTTGGATATCCGTATCTTGCCGGTCGAGCCCACGCCGGACGGCACGTTGTGATAGATCGCCTTGACCAGCCGCTCCAGCAAGGGGCTGGCGCGGCACGCGACTCGTGCCTCGGTCTGCCCCCTCCCTTCTATTCCCTCCCCCTCGAAGGGGGAGGGAGAGGGTGAGGGTGGACAGAGGTCCTCCCGCGTCAGCTTCGTGCGCAGCAGCCGCACGCCGCAGTTGATGTCGTACCCGACTCCGCCGGGAGACACCACGCCATCCTCGACTCGGAACGCCGCGACCCCGCCGATGGGGAATCCATAGCCCCAGTGGATGTCCGGCATGGCGAGCGAATGGCCGACGATACCGGGCAGGGTTGCGACGTTCGCCACCTGCTCAGGAGCCTGGTCCTGCTTGATGTCGGACAGCAGCGTCGCGTCGGCGTAGATGATGCCGTCGACCCGCATCCCTAGCTTGAAGCTCTTCGGAATCCTCAGCCGTACTTCGTCAATCTGCTCCAGCGGTCCGTTCCAGGTGGCCATGGTCTAGTATAGGGCCGTCAGCTAACGAGGCAAAGTCAGCAGCGGTTCAGCGTGCGTCGCCGCGACGCTACCCGAGTTGCGAGGTGCAGTTGGGGCAGCGGGTGGCCTTCACGGGGATGGCCGTGAAGCAATAGGGACATTCTCTGGTCGTGGCCGTGGCCGGCGAGGGCTTGCGCCGCATTGAGTTCATGCCCTTCACCAGCAGGAAGACGCAGAAGGCGATGATGACGAAGCTGATGATGGTGTTGGCGAACACGCCGACATTCAACGTCACCGCGCCCGCGGTCTTGGCCTGGGCAAGGGACGCGTACGGCCCTGCGGTCGTGCCGTTTCGCAAGAGGATGTAGAGGTTCGAGAAGTCAACGCGGCCGAGCAAGAGGCCGATGGGCGGCATGATGACGTCGTCCACCAGCGACTTGACGATAGTGCCGAACGCCGCGCCGATGATGATGCCCACGGCCATGTCCATGACATTGCCTTTGAGCGCGAATTCCCTGAACTCTTTCCACATAGTATCTTCCTTTCCGGTGGTCCTCTGCCCCCGGCCTGTTATCTCTCTACCACCAGTTTCTGAGTGAAGCGGTGCCCGCCCGCATCGAGGCGGACAAGATAAACACCGCGGGGCAGGGCGCGCAGGTCGAGCGGGATGGAGTAATGAAGTGATGAAGTGATGGGGTGATGGAGCACGCAACGGCCGGTAATGTCGAAGATGCGCAGGCTCGCAACTGGGCCCGGTGAACCCTGGACCCTGACCGCTGCAAAGCCTGCGGCCAGCGGGTTTGGCGAAATCGTCAATCGAAGATCGTAGATCGTAGATAGACCGGCCATGACTCCGCTTCTCGCTTGGGCTTGAGCTTGCGCTTGGGCTCTACTCGGTGTCACGTACCTCCACAGCTCATTGGTCTTGTTTCCCTTGAGCGCGTAGAAGGTGCCGTTGCCGAAGGTCGCGATTGAGCCGCCCTGGCGCACGAGCTTGCGCCGGCCGCTGGCGCCCGTGGCCGGCATGGTGTCGAGTTCGGCCCATGCACCGGCCACCGGCTCGTAGCTGTAGAACTGGCCGGTGTTGCCGCCCTTGAGAGCGTACAGCCTGTCGCTGAACCACGTGCCCGAGCCGCCGTTCTTGGAGCGCTTGTTGCGGGTTCCGCCCGGCGTCATTCCGGCCAGCGGCATTCCGGCAAGCGGGGTCTGGAACCAGTACCGGCTCGGAACGTCGTACTTGAACAGGTAGTGGCGCGTGCCGTCGTGGTATCGGGCTTGATGGCAATACAGTCTCTGTTGGCCGTCGTACACGAGGAATGAACCTGGGCCGTACTTCGCGTGCCCGCCGTGCGGCGCGTTGCCCAGGGTTTCCCAGCGTCGAGACAGGACATTGTAGCGGTAGAATTCGGTGCGACACCCTTTCAGCAGGTAGACCCAGCCGGTGTCCGCGGCGTCAACCACATATGCGAGCGCTGCTCCGCCCTTGACCTTGAGCCCGGCAGGACCGGCCGGCACGTCGGGCAGCCGGGTCCAGGTGTCGCCGGTGATGTCGTACTGCCAGAAACCGGAAGTATTGTTGCCTTTGGTCACGTAGATACGCTGCTCGCCGTCGGTTGTCGCGGCGCAGCCCTTGCCCGGCGGCCGGTTCCTGCCGCCTTCGTCAGCGGGAATCGCGGCCAGGGTCTGCCACGAGTCAGCGGCCGGGTCGTAGCACAGGAAGTCGGAGGTCTTGTTGCCACGGCAGACGTACAGGACAGGATTCGAGGATTCAAGGATTCGAGGAATCGAGTGAACGGTCCCTTGGTCCCTTGACCCCTTGATTCCTTGACCCCGGGCTGTCACTATCCATCCTCCGTCCTTCACCGGCACGTTTCCGGGCAGCGGTCTCATCTCGGTCCAGCCACAGACGACCGCTGGCCTGACTTCGAAGTCCTGCTCGACCTTGTTGTCCGTCTCGTCGCAGTCGCCGGCCAGTTCGGTTGAGCACCGGACGTGGAAGGCGCGGCTCGGCGTTGCCGTCCAGCTTTCACTGAACAGCACTTCGACTTCTTCGCCGGGTTCGAGCGCGGTCACTGCTGCCCGGTGGTCATAGCTCGTGCCTTCAATCACCAGCCGGACGTTGAAGTCCTCGGTCGCCTGGCCGTCGTTCTTCACCCTGACGCGCGGGAAGAGAGTCGTGCTCTCAGGAACGACGCCCGAAGGCGTGAGTATCGCAGTCGCGGCCACGTCGTGACGCGGGAGTTCCACCCGGAACGTGTCCGCCGGGCTGAAGCCCGAGCTGTTGCGAGCATAGTCCAGCGCCTCGACGCGCCAGAAGTAGTCGGTCAAGTCCGCCAGTTCCTCGCCCGGTTGAAGCGCGTAGCTTGAGCTGTCGTCAGGCTGCACGGTCTGGACAATGCTGCGCGTGATAACCGGCACCGGATTGCCGCGCTTGTACACCTCGACGTTGTACCGCCGCGCGTCAGGCACGTACTCCCAGTCAAGGACCGGCAGCACAGTGCTGACAGTCTCGCCCTGCACCGGGTAGAGTAGCTCAGGCACTGCGGGCGGGGTCAGGTCAACCGCGAACCAGTGGCTCGCGCTATATGCCGACGCGTTACCGGCTGAGTCAACTGCATTCACCTTCCAGCGATACACGCCGTCCGGCAGGGGCAGGGATTCCGGGTGGCTCCAGCAGGAGCTGTCCTCGCCTTCAGGCTGATGGATGGCGAGCGGGTATGGCTCCGGCGGCACGGTGTCAAGCCTAGTGTCAATGGTGTAACGCCGGGCGTCGGAGACGAAGCTCCAGTCGAAGTCCGGGGCATTGTCGGCAATCGTGTCCTGGGGCGGAAAACTGTCGGACAGCACCGGTACATCGGGCGCGGTGTAGTCGGTAGTGAAGTCCCAGACTTCGCTCCATCGGCTCAGGCAGCCGGCATCATCAGCCAGCACGCGCCAGTACAGCTTTCCTTCCGGCAGGTCGGCGTATGGCGTCCAGTTGCTGTCCGCAGCGGTTGTGTCGAACGCAGGCGCGACGAAGCCTAGGTCATCGTCAACCTGAATCCGATACGTCACCCTAGAGCCGCAGCCGCTCCACGAGAACACCGGTCGTCGCGAGCCGAGCGTATCGTGGTTCGCCGGAGCGATGAGCAGGGGAGGGGCGGGTATGGTCCCCTTGAGATAGAACGCCTCGTTCTCGGTTTCGGACTGGAGATGGTTGTACCAGGCGATGTGTACAAGGCTGTCGCCTTGCGCGGCGACCGAAGGATACCACAGGCTGTCGCGGCTGCCGGGCCAGCCGGCCGCAAGGCCGACTGAGGACCAGACGGTGCTGCGCAGCATCCGGTAGTGCACCTTCACGCCGGAAAGCGAATCCTCGTGTCCGCGCCAGGTGAAGTGCGCGACCGAGTCCGGCCCGACCGCCACGGCGCAGTGCCATTGGTCAAAGGCCGGGTTCGCGCTCACGGTCGCGGTCTGGCCCCACGTTCCGTTGGTCCGCGTGCGGCAGTAAATCCGCTCCGCCGCGCCGGACGAAGGCATCTGGGCCCAGACGCAGTACACTATGCTGCCGTCTGAGTTCACGGCGACGCCCGGGGTCCAAGCGTCGTATGAGTCGGCCACGTTCGACACCTGCTCTGCCGACGGGCTCCACGTGCCGGCGCCCGAGCGCGAGCGGTACATCACCTTGCGCTTGGAGCCGACCGATGTCGGCTGCTTCCAGGTGACGTATACGCTGTCGCCCGAGTCAACCGCGACCGACGCCTCTTCGGCAGTGGTCGCGTCGTTCAGGCTGACCCGCGTCGTCTGGGTCCAGCCTGAGCCGGGTACGTATTCCTTGTGCCAGATGCGGAAGAGCGTGTCGCTCGTCGGAGTCTTGCCGAACCAGACCACGTGGACGTTGTCCCCGCCGGGCCGGCAGGCGATTGACGGATAGTACTGGAGATAGTCGCCGCCCGGGTCGTGGATGCGCGTGATTGGGCCCCAGGAACCTGAGCCGGAGTCCCATTTGCGGTAGTAGATTCCGTAGTTCGAGCCGGTGCTTGAGTACCAGACTACGTGGACGTTGCCGGAGTTGTCGCAGGCGACCGCGGGCCGCAGGTTGTCGCAACCGCCCGCGGTCAATTGAAGCTCAGGCTCCCACGAGCCGGAGGCCGCGCTCCATCTGCGGTACTTGACCTCGCGCCGGGTGCCTGAGCCGCCGTACTGATACCAGACCACGTGGACGTTGCCGGACGGGTCGGTGGCGATGGTGTGCTGATAGCAGAAGCCCATGTGCAGCGCCTCGGCCGCGCCGTTCGCGTCGGACAACTGGAACGGCCGGGTCCAGGTGTCCGGCCGGGCCGGGAACACTGCGAGAATTGTGAGGACCAGAAGTGACATGCTGCTTCCGCTGTGCTTAGTCTGACTCTGAGGCAGTATAGGTTCGGCGCGCCTATGGTCAAGCGGGCGCGGCGGCCGTGGGCGACATCGCGGGAGAGGCGACCGCGCCTCTCCCGTTTCAGCCGTTGGGCCAGCGTCGGCGTGCAGGGCTTCCCGAGACCCGATACGCCGTTCCTACGGGCCGGGCGGGGCGCCGATGTCAAAGACCTGGGTCCTGATGTTCGCCAGCACGTCCGGGTTCAGACCGCGAGCCGACCACTTGTCCAGAAGGACCTGGGCGGCAAGGGCGAAGCTGTTGCCCGATATCCGGCGCACGCGCGAGGCCCGATACAGCTCCCGCGCGAAGTCGAGATACGGGACGAACAGCGCAGTGCTGACCCCGGCATCGTTGAGGACCTGCTTGGCCCGGACTTCTACGTCCCAGACCCCGGCCATCGCCTCGGCGTAGCGCTCCAGCATCCGCTGGCGCTTGCGGTCCAGCACCTGCTTGACCCGCTCGGTGTCGAACTTCACGTCCCAGGACTCGACCCTTTTCACCAAATCTGCCATGTTGCTCACCTCCTTTAGGCTTGCGGGCAGACGGTCTTTCTTCCTGTCTTTCACCCCGGCAAGGGCTATCCCGGCTTCCTGTGTGTCTCTACTAATATGAGATGCATCCGGAGGCCGAGATGTGACATCCTGCCCCTACACATATAGTGCGGACTTTGGAGTCGCATCGAACGCTCGAGAAGTGAGGATGTTGCAGCTACGCGCCGGTTCCAGGGCCTCGGTGACCGATATGAGGACCGAGAGTGACCCAGTGACTGGGGGAGTCACTTCCTGTCTGAATCCGGGTCTCAGGCGGCGGTTCAGTCCTGAATTGAGCCGCGCAATGATTCCGGCGCTGAGTCCGGCGTTCACTGTAAGACTCAAGTGCCGGCTGAGTAAGGAGTTGAGTCGGGCCGTGAGTACGGGGTTGAGACGGGCTGTGAGTCGGATACTCAGCGCCGGCCTGAGTCCGGGGCTCAACGCCGGGTTCAGACCGGAACTGACACGGCGATTCAGACGGCAGTTCAGAGCCGGACTGACACCCGGTGTATCGGTGTCGGCATCGGACAGTACTGCGGTTACGGCGCTGCCGGGCTTGCGGGTCGGGCTGAAGAAGGCATAATCCTGTTACATGGCGCTGTCGTTTGAGGAGTTCCGCGAGCTGATGCCGGTCGCGGAGCGTTTCGTCTATTTCAATCACGCCGGGACCGGGCCGCTGCCAACGAGCACTGTGAAGGTGCTGGCCGAGTTCTGCAAGCGCCAGTCTGAGACCGGCGAAGTGCCCTATGCCGAGGCCGAAGAGAAGGTCGAAGAGGCCCGCAAGCGCGTGGCCGATTTGCTGCACCTGCCGGCCTCGCACATCGCCTTTACGAAGAACACCTCGGCCGGGGTGCAGACTGCAATCGGCTCACTTGAGTGGCAGCCGGGTGACAACGTCGTGCTGATGAAGGACGACTTCCCGACGGTCACGTATCCGTTCCTTCTGATGCTGCCGGACGTCGAAAAGCGCTGGGTGAAGAGCGAAGACCTGGTCAAGGACCCGCAGGCGCTGTTGCGGCTGGTGGATGAGCGCACGCGCTGCGTCGCGGTGTCGTGGGTGCATTTTCTCACCGGCCGCCGCTTCGACGTAGCGGCAATCTGCCGGTTCTGCCGCGAGCGCGGGGTGTTCACGGTGATTGACGCGATACAGGGCGTCGGCGTGCTGGATCTTGACTGGTCGGAAATCGGCGCGGACATTGTCTGCTCGCACGCGGCCAAGTGGCTTCTGAGCCCGCAGGGGTCAGGGTTCATGGCGGTCAGGCCGGAGTCGCTTGAGCGGATGAAGCCCTATGGCCTGGGCTGGCTTTCGGCTGAGTGGAAGGAGTTCAACGACATCTTCTCGATGAAGCCCCTGAAGCCGGACGCGAGCCGGTTCGAGGAGAGCACGAAGAGCTATCTGTCAATCTACGGCCTGAACGCGAGCGTGCGGCTGTTTCTTGACGCCGGCATGGGGGCAATCGAGGCGCGCGTCCGGAAGCTCGGGGTCCGGCTGCGGGCGGGCCTCGCGGCGCACGGATTCGAGGTGCTCACGCCGCCGGAGAATGAGCGTTCGGCCGGGATGGTGACCGCGCACAAGCCGGGCACGTGCACCGGCTCGATTCACGCCTGGCTTCGGGCCGGGAACATGGTCTGTGCGCTGCGCGAGAACCTGTTGCGCATCGCGCCGCATTACTACAACACCGAAGACGAGGTTGACCGGTTCGTCGAACGGGCGGCAGCGCCTGAGGCCGCGGGCGTGAAGCCGTCGGAGTGCAAGACTTGAGGATGAAGGAGTATCCGCGGGGCGGATACGCAGACGAAGTCAGAAGCCAGAAGCTGGAATGCAGAAGGCAGAATGAGGACGGGCAATGGTGAAGATTGATTTGTCGGGCAAGGCGGCGCTGGTGACCGGTTCGAGCCGGGGACTGGGCAGGGCGGCGGCCCTGCTCCTCGCCGAGGCTGGGGCCGACATCGCCGTTAACTACGTCCGCGACCGTGAGGCGGCTGAAGAGACCGCTGCCCGTTGCGCGGCCTCAGGTGTCCGGGCGTTCGCGTTCAAGGCCGATATGGCCGCGCCGGCCGACGTTTCATCGCTCGTGCGCCGGACCCTGCGCCAGTTCAGCCGGCTCGACATCCTGGTGTGCAACGCCGGCATCTGGAAAGAGGCTGCCATCGACGCCATGACCGAGGAACAACTGGCCGAGATGCTCGATACCAACGTCCGGGGCGTGTTCCGCTGCTGCCGCGAGGTGGTGCCGGCGATGAAGGCCCAGGGCTCGGGCCGCATCATCCTGGTGTCGTCCACCGCGGGCCAGCGCGGCGAGCCGCTGCATTCGCACTACGCCGCGTCCAAGGGCGCGGTCCAGAGCCTGGCCAAGTCGCTTGCCCCGGAGCTCGCGGCCCACAACATCCTGGTGAACTGCATCGCGCCCGGCTGGTTTGACACCGACATGTCCAAGGCGACGCTGGCGGACGAGGAGGGAAGCCGGAAGGTGCTGGGCACAATCCCCTTGGGCCGGGTCGGCCGGCCCGAGGAGTTCGCGGGCGCAGTGCTGTTCCTGGCATCGGGCCTGTCAGGATTTGTCACCGGCGAGATTCTGAACGTGAACGGCGGCGCGGTGCTCTGCGGCTAGTCGCCGCCAAAGAGCCGGCGCAGGGGCGAAAGCAGCTTGTCTATCTCCGGCCGCAGGGGAATGGCCCGATGGTACTCAAACCTACGCCAGGTCGTCCGAAACAGGCCCGGCAGGGAATGCTCGCCAGTCAGTTCCAGTCTGACAGTGTCGCCCGCAATGTCCGGGACGCGACTGACCATGTCCCCGAGTTTCATCCGCACCTCGAACGGGAACGACGCGAGGAGCGAGTCCTGCGCTCTGACATGCACCGGGTCGTCGCGCCTGCCGGACGCCACCGTGTCGCCGGTCAGGAGCAGCGAGTAGCGCAGGTTGCGGACGTCCATTGCGAAGCGGTTGGGGTTGGCAACCAGAAGCCGCACTTCGGCTTGCTTCATCTCCTCGAGGCTGAGCGAACGGAAGTCCACGGTCGGCTCCTCGAACCTGGGCGCGCAGGAGAACGAGCAGGCAATCAGCGCGGCAGCCACTGAGCGCAGCATGGTTCTGGTATACAGCCTGATTGTGAAGAGTCAAGCCTTGCCGGCCGGCGCCGCTCTTCTTGAGGCAATTCATCGTGCGTAAAGAACTTAGCGGCCGACACCCCGTCCGCCTTGACACCCCAAAACCCGGCTTCTATAATCACAGGCTACCAAAGGAGGAAGCGTGCGCAGTAAGCACATCGCTCTTTCGGCTCTCGTTGCGCTGACCCTTGTCCTTTTGGCCCCGGTGTTTGCCCAGGAGGCAAACCACAAGCCCTGTCTGTGCCAACCGATGTTCAAACCGCTTGACGGGCTGGCCAAGACCGCGTTCGTGGCCACCGTCAAATACCAGGACGCGGACGGCGACCTGCCGGCCAAGGTCGTGGTCTACGTTGACAACTCGGCCTACCCGATGCGGCTGGTGAAGGGCAAGGCCGGTGACGGCCTGTACCGCGCCCGGCTGACCCTGCCCCCGGGTGAGCATTCCTACTATTTCTACACCGAAGACAGCCGCGGGCAATCCGAGCGCTGGCCCCGCTACGGCGCGAAGAAGGGCCCGTTCGTCGGCGGCAAGCGGCCGTACAACCGGATGCCGCTCCTGACCGACGGCGGAGTCTATTTCGAGAACGGAACCGATACCGACATCTACACTTTTACGGTCAAGTACTTCGACCGCGACTGTCCGCCGCCGCCGAAACTCAGGGCAGTCGTTGACGGCATCGCCCACGACATGAGCCTGCACAAGGGCACCCCGAACGACGGCATCTACCTGTACCAGGCGATGCTACCGGCCGGGCCGCACGCGTACTACTTCATTGCCAAGGACCAGAACGGCGGCTGCGTGACCCATCCGGCCAACGGATTCCTGCGCGGGCCGGAAGTGACCCAGTTGTCGAACACGCCGCCGGTGCTGTCCGAGGCCAAGGTCAATCCGCCCATCGGCAGCCACCGGACCAAGTACAGCTACACGGTGCAGTACCGGGACATGGACCAGGACGTGCCGTCGGTGGCGCTGATCTACGTTGACGACATCCCGCACGCGATGAAGCTGGTCGCGAGCAAGGCGTACAGCGGTCTCTACGTCTATCGCACCAATCATCATCTGGCTGCGGACCACAATTACTATTTCTACTTCGAAGACGGCCGGGGAGGCGTGTGCCGGTATCCGGCACGCGGCAGCTTCCATGGGCCGGTGGCGGTGAAGTAGAGCTGCAACAAGGAGGAAACACATGAAAATGAGTTGGCGAAGACTGGCGTTGACATCGGCGGCGGTTCTGGCCCTCTTGGTCATCGGCGGCAAGTGCGGCGACAAGCCGCCCGAAACTCCGGATTTCCTGGCGGGTCCGGATTCGACATACCAGCGCGGAAACACGACGTTCAAGGTGGTTTGCCCGAAGTCTCCTTCCGGCGACGTGCGGTTCGTGATGGACTGGGGCGACCGCGTCAAGGACACCACGACCAGCACCTACGCGGCGGGCGACACCGCGCGGCCGCGTCACGCCTGGTCCGACACGGGCACGTTCTACGTCAAGGCGATGGCGGTGTTGGATAAGAACCCCACCCTGGCATCAGACTGGTCCGACTCGGTCGGAATCCACGTCCTGCCCAACAGCCCGCCCCTGGTGCCGACGATGTTCGTGCCCAAGGTCGCGGTCAAGGACGTCAAGACGTACTTCCGCGCTACTACGACCGACCCGGACGGCAACGACGTGTCATACCGGTTCGAATTCAAGTCCGGGGAGACCGGCGAATGGTCCGCCTTTGTGCCGAGCGGCACCGAGGTCCGCGACTCGTTCGTCTATACGAAGATTGAGACGGTCCAGGTGCGCTGCCAGGCCCAGGAC
>Ga0209609_10001569_pt1 | contig 13213 bp, 11 predicted proteins | sample LakKivw325mmetaG_FD_184136 | JGI IMG/M metagenome (GOLD analysis project Ga0209609, IMG submission 184136) | Anoxic lake water microbial communities from Lake Kivu, Rwanda to study Microbial Dark Matter (Phase II) - Lake Kivu water 325m metaG... | ecosystem: Environmental > Aquatic > Freshwater...
AGTGGTAAAGACAAGATGTCCCGTGAGGGAGAACTTGATGGCGATGTCAGCCGTTTCCTCGTCACGGATCTCACCGATCAGCACGATATCCGGGTCCTGACGCAGAACGGAGCGCAAGGCAGAGGCAAAGGTGAGGCCGATCTGCTCCTTGGTTTCGATCTGGGTGATGCCTTCTAGGTGGTATTCGACGGGGTCTTCCACCGTGATGATATTGGTTTCGATATCCTGGATGGTTTTCAGGGCGGCGTGCAGGGTGGTGGATTTACCGCTTCCGGTGGGGCCGGAAACGATGATGATGCCATAGGGACGGCGGATGATCTTGCTGAAAATCGCCATGTCATCAGCTTCAAAACCAAGCGTGTTCAGCTTGAAACCGAATTCGCCCTTGTCCAGAAGACGCATCACGACTTTTTCGCCCAGCACCGTGGGTGTGATGGAAACACGGACGTCAACGCTCTTGTATTGAGTCTTGAGAGCGATGTGGCCATCCTGTGGCAAACGCCTTTCGGCGATGTTCAATTTGGACATAACCTTGACAATGGATACCAGACCCATGTGCATACCGATGGGCGGATTCATCACCTCGCGCAGAGCGCCGTCCACACGGAAACGGATCCTGGTGTGCTTGGTCAGGGGCTCGATGTGAATGTCAGTGGAATTCGCCTTGATGGCTTCATTGATGATCAGATTGATCAGCTTGACGATGGGAGCATCCGCATCAGCAGAAGCAGCCGAAATGCTGATCTCATTTTCATCTTCGTCAATGGCTACAAAGTCAAAGCCGCCGACCGCATCCTCCACCTGGGTGGTGGTTCTGATGCTTTTGTAGTATTTTTCCATAGCGTCATGGATCAGTGAATCGCCGATCAGCTTTGGTTTCAGGTTCTTGCCGAGAATCTTTTTCAAGCTGTCAATAACGGTCAGGTTTTCGGGATCGACCATGGCAACGACAACGCCATCACCCTCTTCCCGTAGTGCTATGACGCGGTTCTCAACGGCAAAGGGCTCAGGGATCATGGACACGGTCTTGACATCCAGATCCATCATCTCCTGATGCTGAACTATGTCGTAACCGAGCTGCAAATGCAGGGCAGTGAGCAGGTTCTTTTCAGACAGGTGTCCCAGCTTGATCAGGGTCTCGCCGATCTTGAGACCGAAGTTATTCTGTTTGAGCAGCGCCTCTTTGAGCTGATCCTCAGTGATGTAACCTTCGTGGATCAGGACTTCGCCGAGACGAGCAAATTGCGGGTTAAAACTCATTGTATCCTCTTACATTAGCACCAAGTGCGGTGCGTTCAAAAAACAATCTAACAGATTTCAGATCAACACCCTCAGAGAGGTGACTTTCCAATTATCGTTTTAAAATCAGGTTACAGAACCCGCAAATGGGGTTCTGTAACCATATAGTATGTTCTAAACAGTTTACCAGCCGATCCTGGTATTAGACCGGGTAGCGGATCAGCGTGGTGGTTGATGTGGCTGAGGCCGCTGTTCCCAGCAGACGAGCCGTTACGGTGACTGATGTGATACCGGGCGTCATGGTCATGGCGTCACCCAGGGGAACTTCAAAGGCAAAGAACCTGATCAATCCCTGCGCCAAGCCGTCCTGACCGTCGTTGATGTCATCATAGGAACCATAGACATTGGGGTCATAAACGGCAAACGGATCATACCAGTCCGTCACCACAATATGCGGCGTGGACACATACAGGAAGTTACAGTTCAATGGGTCTTCATTGGTGCCGACCGTGTATTCGAACACACCTCGGTTGGACGTCATGGAAATGCGGGCATTATGAATCGGACAGCCCTGCTGGTCAAACAGTGACAGATTGAGCCAGGCAGTGGCGGAAGCGGGAACAGGATTGGTATTGCCATGGAAGACAATATTTCCGGGAATGATCTCCAGTTCCAACTGGGGCTGATTCAAAGGCAGCACGATATAGGCAGTGCCGGTAACGGGAATTCCGTTAAGACCGCCTGTTTCGGCAGTGATCTGGAGCCGCTCGAAGGTATAAACACCTGAATAAATCAGAGTGGTATAAGCAACGCCGGCAGTTGAATCACCCGCCGCACTTTCATTGCCGACATAGGTATTGGCAACTATCTGGCAGTTAAAGATGTTGTTGGGAATGTAGAACCAGACGCTGGTGCCATAGTCAACAGGATTATTGTATGAGTCATAAACATTAGCGCCGGCTATTATTCTCCACAGACCGCCGCCCATGTCCTCACCGGTGTTTAAACCGCTGGCGAAAGGCACGACTCTGTGCGGAGGACCGGCGTGGATGACTATGTTTGGTTTTGTGGCTTTGACATATCTGCCGTCTGCATAACAGGAAGCGCGGATGTTCAGAATGCCTGGTTGCGTTCCGCTATTGACCGAGACCTGCGCTTCACCTCCATTGGAAATTACCAGGACAGAATCCGTCACCGGTTGGTTATTCAGATTTGCTCCGGCCGGCGGCTGAGGATTCATGATCTTGAAATAGACATTCTTGGGAGTGTCGATCAGGTTACCGTTGATGTCATAGAGTTTGACTCTCAGAATGGCTGATTCTGTTCCGCCGGTATTGGCCACGTTCAGGTCGATTTGGCCGGCCTGGGTGAACTGGATGGAATGCAGCATGGTGGATTTGATGTTGAAGATCAGCTGATCACTCAGAGTGTCACCATTGGCATAAGCTGTAATGGTAGCGGCACCGGCTTGCAGACCGGGCGTGAAACGGACTCTGGCAATTCCTTCCAGGTCGGAATTGGTCGTGATCTCCTGCACGGTATTGACGAAAGTTCCCAGATTGGTGGTGAACCTGATGGGTTTGGACGGAACCACATTGCTGTAGAGGTCTTTGATCTCGGCCTGCATCCAGATGTAGTTCGGGCTGTTCACGGAACTGGTGTCCGCTTCCACCATTTCGCCGTCAACTTCCACAAATGACCTCAGGGACAGGTTGGCAGGCCTGCCCGGACTGACCAGGATGTTGCGGCTGCTGGTCTGGTCGGAGATCCTGGCAGTCAGGACACCTACGCCTGCTATCGGTCCGGCGTTGAAAGTGGCTGTGGCGCGACCGTTGACCGTCGGAACAACGATCGAATCTCCGATGGTATTGCCCTCAACATCAGTAAAGAATCCCTTGGTGGAGCTGAAAGTTATCAAGGTGTTGTCCGGAACGTCATTGCCGAGTACATTTCTGGCTCTGGCGCGGACTGTGATGGACTGCATCACGATCATGGGCTGCGGATTCAGAGTGGAAGGAAGTTCCAGCGTCAATGAAGATATGGGCGGAACTCCGGCCACTGTGACATAGATTCTTTCCTTCGCTTCGGAAATCACTGAATCGGCTATTTCAGGATGATAGTTTCTGACATAAGCCCAGATCTCTGCAATGCCGCCAGGAGGGCCGTCATCCCAGAATGTGGATGTTGCCACACCGGTGCTGTCAGTGGTAACAGTGGTCAGGATTCTTCCGATGGAAGTCTTGAAAGTTACTACCTGACCTGGAACGGCAAACTGCTCACCGTTTTTCACGGTGACGCTGATGGTGGAAAAAGTGATCCCGTTATCAGCATATATAGTATCTGGTGATGCTGAGATTCTGGTGATGTAGCGTTCCTGGCTCTGTGGGATCGGTGGTGGAATTTCAGGAGCTACAGGTGGCGGATTGCGCCTGTCACAGGAAGTGACAAACGCCACCAGAACCATGACTAAAATCATGATAATGGGCAATAAGTTTCGCATACGTTTCATATTATCCCCTCCTTAATTTTGCCCTTCGTCTTCCTCGCCTTCATATTTGATCAGGCGCTTGGTAAGACGTTCATCTACGATCGGTTCTTGGGTAGGTTCAGTAGCTGCTATCAGCCTGGGGGTGATTTCCATGATCAGATCAGTGTTTTCCAAATCTTCTTGCCGATGCTGGAACACTTTACCGATGATCGGAATATCTCCCAAAAGTGGAAGCTTGTTGGTCTTTTGAGTGATCGTTGAATTCAACAATCCGCCTACAATAATCTTCTTTCCATCAGGGACCGTAACTGTGGAAGAAATCCTACGAACTTTGGTGCGCGGCAAATAACCGGACACAAAATCAATGATAGAACTAACCTCCGGACTTATCTTGGCAGTGATCTGCCCGTCCTTATTTATAGTTGGAACAACGTCCAGCATGATACCGACCTGCACGGTATTGACCTGAAAGTCATTTTCCAGGTTCTTGGCAACGTAGGGCACATCTTCACCTATATGGATGACGGCTTGTTCGCCATTCATGGCAGTAACACGGGTATCGGTCAGCATCTTGGCGGCATTGTTTTCCAGCAGCCAGTCGATCGTAATGTCAAAAGCAGTCAGTTGACGGCTGAAGTGGCCGATGTCGTTGAATCCGTCGATCCTCTGGAAATACTGCTGTTCAGGCAATTTCTCAAAATCAACGGGATCGCCGTGCGGCAGGTAACCGGTTTCATCAGTGTACTGGTAAGGAAGTCCGGCCCCTGCAGCATTGACAGGATCCTCAGCCAGGATCGTGGTCAACCGGTTGAGTTTGGACCAGTCGATGCCATATTTCTTGGCAGCAGTGAGCTGCACTTCGATCAGACGGACTCTGATCTCGATCTGTTTTTGAGGTATGTCCAAGCCTCTGACCATAGCTAAAATCTGCTCATAACTGTCTGGATTGCCGACCACCAGAAGTGAGTTCTGGCCTTCGATCGGAACAGTTTTGCCGGGTGCGTTTTGCAGAGCTTTGGAAATCTTGGCGGCATCGATGTTGTTAAGCTGGATGACGTAGGTGCGTTCACCCGATTCTTCACTGATCTTGGCTTTTTCACCGACCAGGAAAGTGTTTTCACCGACTACTCTGTAGGACAAACCGGCAGAACGGGCAACCAGAGATACAGCCTGTTCGATCTGAACGTCCTTGATGTGAACAGTGATCTTTCTTTCATCCTTCTTTTCTTTGTCTGCAGTAGCTTCCTCAGCCAACACAATATTGGCACCGCTGAGTCTGGCAAGTGCAGTTAAGATCGAGGATAAAGAAGCGTCATCGGCATCATAGGACACTCTTTTGGTAAAACTGGCGGCACTGCCCAACTGCTGAGCCATCAGCAGGGATGACAACAGCATCATGGCAACAACCAGGCAAAGCCAACGTGTGGATACTTTCGAATATCTCATATTTACTCCCACTTTTCTATATTAATAGTTAAATTCTGTATGGTCTGAACCTGTCTCGATGTCGGCAGGTTTTGGAGGAATGGGCTGCACCGTCATTGTGGCGCGAACTCCGCCCGAAACATATGTCAATTGTCTGTTTCCGATATCTATTATGCGTCTGCCGGCAACTGAATCGCCAATCTTATAGATACCGCTGCTGCCCTGATAATAGATGATCGCGCATTTTTCATCATCTTCATTAATAAAAGTTGCGGCAAGGCGAACCATGTTCTTCACCATGTTCTCCCATTCCTGCAGCCTGTCCAGCCTGTCTTTGATGACCGGGTCCTGGCGCAGAGGATCGGTGGGAACATTGAATGTGAAAGACTTTCTGTCTTGTATAGATTCTTCGATCACCTTAATCTTATCCATCAGTTCCTCATTCACTGAGATGTCTGAATAGATGGACTGATTGGGAACATCGGTAACTTTGTTGAAAATGGTGTAATCCTTGACGGCAAACACAAAGAGTATTATGAAGACAAGAGCGATCGCCAGATCTTTTACAAAGCGTGCTTCCATGTTAGACCTCCCTCTGAACCTTAAAGACTGAAAGTTCCAGAGCCACTTTGTATCTGGCGATCTGGGGACCGGCTGCTGCAGCTTTGGAGCCTGATCGACCAGATTCAGCATCGGTTAGAGGCATAACATCCAGCGTGTTGATCTTCACGATGTTATCCAGAGCTTCCAGGTTGGCAAGGAATTGGCCAAGTTGCACATAGGTTGTGTTCAGTTCAAAAATGTACTGCTGCTCAACCAGGTTGACACCAGTCTGAATCTCTTTGGGATATATGGCCAGAACGGCAATCTTGTTCCGGTCGGCAAGGTCAGCTAGGCTTTTGACAAAAGCGTTGATTTCATCATGAGAAAATGATTTCTCGTTGGTCAGGCTGTTGTCGATAATGATCGAAAATTGACTGAGCTGCTGATCCATAACCTTGGCGCTGTTAAGCTTTTCCTGCGAGATCTTGATGCTTCTGTCCAACTGGGAGATCTTACCAAGTTTCTTGCCGATCAGGGTTCCACTGAAGGTAAAGAACAGGACGGCAATCAGAATCATGCCCAGGGTAAAAATCAGGTACTTCTGTTTCATTGGGTTCCTCCCCTGCGGCGACCGTAGTCTTTGCTGAAGCAGTCTATCTGGAAGCGCAGAATATCTGTGTCTTTGACCTTATCACGGCTGGCCTTGGCATATTTGATCTCCGGGAAATCCATACTGATCTGCTCGTTGGCTTTGAGCTTGGAAATGAACATGTCGATCAGGTCGAATTCCCGCTGGTTTCTGTCAATCGATGTGACGCCAAACAGGCTCAGCACCCCGTTCTTGTATGAGAACTGGGTGATCGCCATTTTGTTGTCAATCTCATGAGACAGTGCCACCAGTTTTTTGGCCCAGAAGATTCTGTCGTTGAAGGTCCTGGCTAATAGGTCGAGGTCATTGCTGGAAAGAAAATCAGTGCTCTTTTCGTAAGAAGCGATCTGGCGCTCAGTTTCCTGCAGGAAATTTTGCCGGTTCTCGATCTTCTTGGTCAGCAGTGTATTCAGATACAGAACAAAAGCAAACAGCAGTATGGTTCCAATACAGAAAAACACAAGAGCCTGGATGAAGGTCTTCTTCTCCCTTTCCTGCTGGAGTTTCATTTCGCCGAACTTGTTCAGATTGATTTTAAAGTAGAATTGTTGCATCATCGTTTCACCTCGTCCTATTCCATTCTCATAGCCAGACCGATCGCCAAAGCCAACTGCGGATCTTTCTTATCCTGGAATTTTTCCGGCATCTCAACATTGATGAAGGGCATATATTGCTCTGTCGGGATATTGACTTTGTCCTGAACGTATTCCTGCAGGCCTTTCAGCTTTGCTGTGCCACCCATGAGATAGATCTTGCGGAAGTCACTGTTACCGGCTTCTTTCACATAGAACCTGAGGGAGCGTCTGATTTCTTCTACGATCAAATCTTCCGTCGTCTTTTCTGAGATATCGAGCATGCTGATCGTGGTTGATGAAGCAGCATTGGGATCATCCAGAAGCCCCCACTCCATTTTGTAGGCATCTGCCTCCGGAAATTCCAACTGGCGTTTGCGCATGATGTCACGCGTGAAATGATATCCGCCATAGGAAATGTCTCGGGCAAACAGCTTGGAACCGGGTCCCCAGATCACCATGTTGGTCCTGTGCGCACCAAGATTAAGCAGGACATACACGCCGTCCTCGACGAAGGAGTTCAGCGCAAAGCTATTGGCGATCGCCAGCGAATCCAGATCAACGATGTTGGGATTCAGTCCGGCGCTGACCAATACGTTGGTATGCTCATTCAGCAGTTCTTTGGTGGAAGCAGCCAACAGGATGTTCATGTTGTTGGTTTTTTCTTCCACGTCCAGCACCTGATAATCGAGGACCATATCATTCCCGCTGATGGGAATGTGTTTTTTGGCTTCAAAAAACAAGGCGGATTCCAGTTCGTCATCCGGCAGGAAGATGGTCTTGATCTGCTTGATGCTGGTGTTGTCGCCGCCTATGGCAGTAACCAGGTGTTTGACGCTTTTAGGGGCGATATGCAGAGTCTTCATCATTTCCACGATAATGGGCGCAAAGCGCTCCGGTCTCAAATCTGAAGGCACATACTCAATACCCTGCGGCACTGTTGGTCGAATCTCATAATTGAGAAGCTTGAAACCTTCGTGCAGACGCTTTAGGTGAACAATTTTAACGCTGTGGGAACCAACATCGATTCCCACAGACTCCCTGAACTTTACCGGTTTCTTTTTCTTCATAGTTCCTCTTTATCTATCACGTTTTTAGAAATGCTGCGGTGGTTTTCTCAGTGACCATGCCTCCGATTCGAATGGTGTCAGACCGCCTCTCACATGCACTTCCGGAAAGTCCGGCGGAGTGACAAATGAGAACCGGTTGTCAAAGTGATAATCTTTGGTGGAGTAGCCAACTCCCGATCCTGTGGCAAGCGGCGCATTCTGCGCTCTCCACGCTATGCCGAGAACAGGATCGTTGTATGTATTGCCTGCCGGGCCGCCGGCAAGATCCAGTGGAACATTCCAGACCTGATTGGGATTGGGATATTCGCTGTCGGAAAGGTTGCGGTGGACATATCCCCTTCTTCTCTGAGCCACGGAACCCCACAGGTGAATGGTGCCGCGTTCCGTGTAGGGATAGCCTTCAGGCCATAGCGGATTGTAATATGGCAGGTCGATATTGCCTGGCCAGGGTGCTGCGGCAGTGGGCGGATATGTCCTGCGGTGCAGGTCTATCTTGTCCCACACATAGGGATTTGTGCCCAGTTGGACTGCCGGTACAGATGGGTGAGGATGCTGGTATTCAAATGTGAAGATACCGTCCTTTTGCGGGACTCCTCCGCCATCGCCCAAAGCGCACATGGCTGCATAGATCCAGATCGCGCCCTGAGTCGTATTGCCGTCGCAATTAGGTTTCCAGCGGGTGGAATCCTGCGGATCGCGATAACCGTATTGTATGACAATGGATTTCTCCGATACCAGGCCGACATAGTCACTGCGGTTCAGGGATGAGCCTGATACTGAACCGTCAGGCGCCTGGCCCATATTGGTTCCGACCAGGGTGATATTGTCGTTCAGATACATAGTATCCACGGCGCACCAGGTTTGCGCTCCCTGGAAACTGCCCTTGATCCACAGTTTGGAATAAACTATATTGGAGTGCCCGATACTGGCTCCACTGGGTCCTGCTGTCCACAGCGTGTCATACTTGATCCAGCGGTTGCGGAACATATAGGTTCCCGCGCGCGGGGGATATTGAGTCCACACATCCGCCGTATCGGGACCGGCATTGACCACCTGTCCGATCCAGGATGAGTAAGAACCGCCGGTAACGGTCACGAACATGATCCTGTTCGGATCGAACGCCGTGGAGCCGATGGCGGCGCCGTGAGCCCTGATCAGGTCAGCGGTCGGATTGAATTCCAACGGGCTGACATGTTCCCAATAACCTGCTCTGAACACCTGCGCGTAGGGCGGTGTTCCGCTGAAGGACTGGATTTGCCCGGCTGTGTAAACCGGATCATGGAAAGTCGGCCAGCCGTTATTGGTACCGCCGCCCAATTGTTTCAACCAGATGTCGCTGTTGCTGTGAACCTTGCCGTAGATCACGTCCGGACCCCAGAAGTAAACATTGGTTGCATTCATGGATTGGTCTGTATCTGTAAAATAGTGATATCCGGCAAAGCTGTTTCTCCTGATGCCCTTTTCTCCGTATTTGGACACCATGGACATATTCCTGCCGAACAGAGTGTATGAGCCGGCGCCCCTGTCAGTATCGACCAGGGTTTTGATATTATAGCCCTGGGTGAAATACAGACCGCCGCCGGTGGAAATATTCTCTTTCACAATCTTGGTTCTCATTCTGTACTTGTTTTTGGAATGCGATCCGATGATTGTGGCATACTTGGGTTCCAGCGTGAATCCATCTCCGTTATAGTCCATACGCTGTGCCACCACCTGTGCCCTGATGGTCTCAGATCTCAGCAGGTGTAATTGTTGTATCGCATCAAAATCATATCTGGCATCGATCGTGTCCTTATAAGCCAGGGTCGCCATCGTTATGCCTGACATGATGCCAACTACCGCCAAAGCTAATGCTAAGGCAATATTGCCGCGTTGATTGCGAAGTATCTTTTTCATGCCTACCTCCCTTCGCTGTTAGCTTGCGATTTAATCATTGTTATTTCATTGTTAGCGCCATCCTGGTAGAATAAGAGACCGGAAAGTAAACATCCTTGTTATGCAGAAAAGTCTTGCGGAGTTTTACTCTTGCCTCCAATTCTACCAAAATGACTTTAGCCGGAACTCCAACCGGAGTTGCCTTGGTGAATTTCAGTTTGGTCACTTCAGTTTCATTGCCGCGGGACGGTTTGGGAAAAAGATAGAGCGGCGCCGGTGGCTGGAGAGTTCCATCCAGATAGGTCGTCCGCACATATCTCCCGTCCCACCAGATCCTGATGAAATCGTTCTGATGATAAATATCTGAAGCCGGCGGATATAGTATGATGCCGGTAGACGAGTGTCCGCTCAATCCCTGAAAAACGACAGAATCGGCCGTGGCGATGCCCTGAAACTTCAGGTTGGCGCCGCTGCCGATGGGAATGCCATTCTTGATCTTCTGCAGGCAATTAAAGGCATCCCTCTGCAGTTCCGTTCGTTTGTTCATTTCATCAAACTTGCTAAAAAACGCAGCAAATCCGCTCGCGGCAACTGCCATCAGAAATCCGGAGATCACAATCACGACCATGATTTCGGTAATCGTGAATCCGGTTTGAGAACGTAATAACTTCATTCTTATTTTCCTTGTCAGTTTTCGTCTGTCGCCATCAATAGAAGTCTTCCCGGATGACTATCTTGCGCTGGGTCCTGTCCCCCGGCTCCGTCCAGACCACTGTTACTTCCAGGATCTCATACGGGACATAGGTGCCGAAGGGACTTTCCACGGCTTCCGTCAGTCTGACTGACATCTGGCCTACCAGCTCTTTCTCACGGGCAAGCTTGTCGATAACTACAGAACGGCCGGTAAACAGATCATACTGCTTATAGTTCTTCCTGTAAAATATCTGCCATTCCAGTTCGCCGGAGGCGTGCAAAGTCGCCACCCGGTCATGATAGTTGCGCTGAATTTGTTTGTCAGCGTAAATAATGCCCGTATACAGACCAATCATAGATACTGCAACTATTATTGAGGTTGCAAGGATTTCCAAAAGGGTCATGCCCTTTTCGTTTTTCAGTCTGGTAATCATGCCTTTCCTCTGCTCCGAGTTTTTATAATCTGTGTCCTGAAAAATAAAACAGCTTGTCTCACTTCTCTTAGAAACCGGCTCCGGTCGCAAACATCTTGGGATTTTCCGCCAGCTCTTCAGCTATCGTTCTTTCCACCAGATTGTTCATCACCAGATTATACAGAGACTGGTCTCTGGTCTGCATGCCTTCTTTGCTGCCGGCCTGGATCACGGATGGGATCTGATAGGTCTTTTCCTCACGGATCAGGTTGCGCACAGCAGCGTTGGCGATCATGATCTCCACCGCGGGAACTCGTCCCTTGCCGTCTTTGGTCGGCAGCAGGGTCTGCGATACGACTGCTTCCAGTGATTCGGAAAGCATGGAACGCACCTGCTGCTGCTGTTCCTTCGGGAACATGTCAATGATACGGTCAATGGATTTGGTGCAGCTTCCCGTATGCAGAGTGGCAAACACCAGATGTCCCGTTTCAGCCGCTGTCAGAGCCAGAGATACAGTTTCCAGGTCACGCATTTCACCGACCAGGATGACGTCCGGGTCTTCACGCAGGGCTGAACGCAGCGCTGCCGTAAAGGACCAGGTGTCGTGCCCCAGTTCACGCTGGTTGATCAGGGAGTTTTTGCTTCTGTGCACAAACTCGATGGGATCTTCAATCGTGATTATGTGGCAGGCACGGTTGTCATTGATGGTATCGATCATGGTAGCCAGGGTGGTGGATTTTCCACTGCCGGTGGGTCCCGTGACCAAAATCAGCCCTTTTTCCTTGGTGGTCAGTTTCTTGAGCACTTCGGGAAGGTGGAGTTCCTCATACTGTTTGATCTCGTTGGGGATCACGCGAAAGGCTGCCGCGATACCATTGATCTGGTTAAAGGCATTGACACGGAATCTGACATCGTTGCTCAGTTTGGTGGAAAAGTCGATCTCCAGATTCTTGGAAAAGAGCTCTTTCTGGGATTCGTTCATGACGCTGAACACCAGATTCTGCAGCTCTTCCAGGGTCAGAATAGGAAGATTCAGCTTTTTCATTTTGCCGTTGACTCTGACCATCGGGTGTGAGCCAGAGCTGACATGCAGATCCGACGCTCCGGCTTCTGCCGTGAAGCGCAGTAAATCTTGAATGGTCAAATTATCCTCCCGGAGAGTTTAGTCTGATTCGATTCCTTGTGTATCAGGATTTGTCCAGCTATCCACTCCGTAACCGTGAAACTTTGATTCCTCTACATCATACCATACCTGCTTGCCTTCACCGGAAGCGAATTCCGAGGTTGAAGTAGCGACGTACTTCTTGGGCGGATTGCCTACGACTTCAAAGTTCCAGTTCAGCAGGGTTGACTGCCCCAGACGGGCATCTTTCTTGGCAAGGTCAATGGAGTAACCTTCTGAGGTTCCATTGGTCTGCACATATACATCATATGCTGTCCGCAACGAGCGAATGGCGGTTTGTGCTTCTGTGGAACGTGATTTTTCCACATAACGCAGATAACGGGGAACTGCAAAGGCAGCAAGTATGGCCACGATGATCACCACGACCAAGATTTCGATGAGAGTGAATCCTTTCTGATTCTTCATTTTTCTCAGCATTGTTTCCTCCTACAGAGATTATATTTTTTTGCTGTTTTTGTTATTGCACTTTGTGTGCCAATCCGGATGAAATTTTTCATTTTCACCCTTGCCCTTAACCTCTACATTCTTGTTTCCGATCACCTGACCACGTTTTTTGGGAAAACACGGTCAACCCTATCATAATTTAGCCAATTTCCTCTCGATTTGGAGACAACTTTACAATTAGATTTTAATAATTGGTGAACCATATTTTCGTCAATAATTAATTGCATTTTACCCGGAATTTTTTTAGCCCGCATCTCCTATTCCTATATCATATAATCACTTAACCATTTTTCACCGGAAGTGATCTCTACCCCGCCTACTGTTTTTCCGGAGTTCAAAATTCCCCCGCTTATCTGTCAATGGTATATTTCTCCATAGGGAATTTCGGACTTCGTAAAACAAAATATTAGGAATACATAGTCCTGCAGGAGTTCAAAATTCCAACACCAACTATCATTTTGACCTATGAACTAAGGGAATTTCGGACTTCGCGCATGGATCGAACCTTATTAATGTGGAGCTTGTCCTTTTCCCGAAGTCCATTTTGCCCTATGATCATATACCACCTTTGGTTTGCGCTGGCAAAATTGACTCCCGGAGGTATCCTGACTTCTGGAGA
>Ga0209609_10001571_pt1 | contig 13210 bp, 9 predicted proteins | sample LakKivw325mmetaG_FD_184136 | JGI IMG/M metagenome (GOLD analysis project Ga0209609, IMG submission 184136) | Anoxic lake water microbial communities from Lake Kivu, Rwanda to study Microbial Dark Matter (Phase II) - Lake Kivu water 325m metaG... | ecosystem: Environmental > Aquatic > Freshwater...
TTCGGTGCATTGTTCGTTGCATTGCCCTTGGTGAGAGCATTCTATGACTTTGCCAATGATATCGTCTTTAACATCTCTGATGTTGTCGGGGAGCTGGTCTGTTTTGATGTCTATCTGATAATTCCTTGGTTCAGGGTCTTTCCAGGAGTAGCCCTGCTCTATGGCTTGTTCTTTGGTCAAGGGGAAGTATTCTTGGGCGATGGTCTCATTGTAGCAGAAGGGAGATAATTCGGGTGGGAAGAACTCGCCATACCTGTAGGTTCTGCCTTGCTTGTCAACATAGGGCATTTGGTTCATATGCTCTATTATCTTGGGGACAAGGGCTTCGTATTCTTCTTTGGTGTATTGCTTGTTGAGGATGCAGTATTGCTTGTTGCGCAGGCCGATACAGGCGAAGAGATTATTACTATTATGACAATTATAAGAATATGAGATATTGGTTGAGTTCATCACAATAGCTGAACACAATGCCCTAAACACTGGGAATATCATACAACTTTCATAGCATAATTCACTCCCGAGACCAATATGATTAACTTCCCGGCAATCCTTCACCCCAGCGGCGGTAATAAGCAAATTTTTACAATCTTGCGCACCGTCAAGAACGTCAAAACAATTTTGGCAATTTTTAGTATTATAAACATTATTACCTGTAACGTTTTGGCTATTAACCATAACCGCGAAACGATGAACTGCCTGCTTCTCAAAATCACTAAACTTTGCTTTAATTTTCTGCAAGGTGCCGAAGCTGCCATCAGACAAATCCTTTAATTTTTTTTCGTATTCTTCTTTGGTGTATTGTTCATTAAAAATGCAATTTGATTTATTCCTTAAATTAACACAACCAAAACATTCTGAACAATTACGGCAATTGTAAAGAAAGGCGGAATTATTGCAACTCTGGCAATAACGGCTGAAAAAAAGCTTATAGCCATTTTCACTATCCGATAATTCATAGCATAGCTCGCTTTTATTTGCCCAATACAAATCGAAACTATCTTTGCAATGTTGAGAAAGCGTATTATAAGAGACGTTCTCGCAAAAATCGCCGCCGAAAGAAAGGTAGCAATTTTTATTGCCAACCGCTGAGTTACAATAATCGCTGTTGACAGCATTGATATTTATTAAAGATATAACAGGCACTTCATCTAATAATCTCCTGAATTGCTTAAAAAATGTTTCGGAAAAATTATAGGCGCGACCATAGTCAAGCGGGCTCCAATCATCGCCCCACCAATACTTTTGTTCAAAAATCTTAAAGGGTTTATCAGGAGAATAAATTGATATAAGCTCTTTACCAAAGATGTCTCTCCTCTTGTACAAGGTGCGTTCGTTTCTCCAGCTCATACGGCGCGTTAACTTGCAATCAGAACACCAAGTCGGAGGCGGCACTTTTATCTTTTCGTAGAAATCAAAATCCTCGGGCTCAATGATGAAGCCCTGCTTGCAGTTTTGGCAAACTCTTGTCTCTGGGTTCATAAAATGTTTAAATCCCGGCTTTAAACAGCAAGTGTTTAAAGCCGGGATTTAAACATTAGTCAAACTCCAAGTCGCTCGGGTCTTGAAATTCTTTTCTCACCTTATCATCTTCGCCTTCTATTAAAATTTCGCGGGGTTTGGCGCCATCGCCCGGGCCGATAACCCCATTGGTTTCCAATAAATCCAGTAAACGGGCGGCTCTAGCATAGCCAATCTGCAATCGCCGCTGTAGCAAAGAGGCCGAGGCCTTGTGATACTGCAAAACAACTTGCTTGGCTTCTTCATAGAGTTCGTCGGGCGCAGAAAAATTGGTGATTTCTTCTTGCAAATTGCGGGGCGGCGTTGTGCCGCTGCCGTTACCTGCGCCAAAGACCATTCCGCTTTCTGTTTCTTCTGCTTCGCTGAATTCCTGAAGAGGGGCTTCGGCTGCATTTTCTTTAACAATAAAATTAACGGCTTTTTTAATCTCAGTAGGGCCGACAAAACTGCCCTGAATACGTTTGGGCCGTGAAAATTCTGCGGAAAGATAAAGCATATCACCTCTGCCCAGTAATTTTTCAGCGCCGGCAGTGTCCAGAATAGTTCGCGAGTCAATCTGGCTGGCCACCTGAAAGGCAATACGGCTGGTGATATTGGCTTTAATCAAACCAGTGATAACCTCAACTGACGGCCTTTGAGTTGCGACAATCAAGTGGATACCAACCGCCCTTGCCAACTGACTCAATCGCACAATGGCCGCTTCTACCTCCTTACCCTTTGACATCATTAAATCAGCTAATTCGTCAATGATTAAAACAATGTAAGGCATAACCTCAAAGCCCTCCTCCTGCTTCTTTGGCTTTCTGGCCAAGTCGTGGTTATAAGTGCCAATGTCTCTGGCTCCGAACTCCCTCAATACTTCAAATCGCCTTTCCATTTCTCCCACCAGCCAATTCAAAGCGTTAACCGCTTTTCTGCCGTTCAAAATAACCGGAGTTAAAAGATGGGGCAGGTCACCATAAACCGGAAATTCAACCCGCTTGGGGTCAATTAAAATTAAACGCAAAATCCTGGGCGAGTTGCGGCAGATTAAACTGACAATCAAAGAGTTTAAGCAAATCGTCTTGCCCGAGCCCGTGGCACCAGCCACTAACAAATGCGGCATACCGCCTAAATTAGCGAAAATCGGAGAGCCCATTACGTCTTGGCCTAGACCTAAATATAAAGGCGCGGTTGATTTCTGAAATTCTGGAGTAGCCATCAAAGTACCCAACTTCACTTTTGCTTTTATCTTATTAGGTACCTCAATGCCTACCAGCGACCTGCCAGGGATGGGCGCCTCAATCCTAATCGGATGAGCGGCTAATGACAACGCCAAATCGTTGTTCAGGGTAGTAATCTTTGCCAACTTAACCCCCTCGGCTGGTTTGAGGGTATACTGCGTTACCGTGGGACCAACGTTAACCTCTGACATCTCAACGGCAATGCCAAAATTAGCCAAGGTTTTCTGGATTACCGCGGCGTTGTAATTGGTATCACCGCTAGCTGGTTTTTCTTCTTCAATGTCAAACAAACTTAACGGCGGGCGCTTATAATCGTCGTCGACCTTAGCAACAGCCGTTTCAGCGGACGTTTTTTCAATCTTTTCGGTAACAACCGGCTCTTTCTTACGCTTGGGCAAATCCAGGGTTTTAATTTCCAGCTTGGGCTTTTCTTTAGCCACTTTTTCCTTCATCGCCAATGGTTCCTCCTCCCCTTCCTCTTCAATCTCTTCTTCATCTAATTTTTTCTTTTCTTCCTTCGGCCGCCTGGGCAGTAATTCCCCAATAATCAAAGTGCCGATAACAATCAAGGCGGCAAAAACCACAAAGCCAACTATCGGGCTAAAATACTTCAGCAAGGGCCAGCTGATTATTGCGCCCAGCCAGCCGCCATTTTTAGCAGCGACATCCCGCAAAGTCAAAAGCCCGGCAATGCCGCTGGTTAAAAAAACCAAAGAAACAATTAAAGGGGCAATAATCTTCTTGGCGGGCCGCAATACCAGAAAACCTGCCAAAAGAAACAAAAAAGGCAAAGCAAAAACCGTTTGCCCAACAAAAAATCGGAAAAATTTGACAATGAAATTGCCGCCCTCGCCCGACCTGTGAAAAAACGCCAAGGCAATAACCACAGCCAATACGAACAAAATGATAGCGCCAATCCAACGTTTAATCCGGCCGCTCAAAACCTTCTCGCCACTGCTGTTGCCATTCTTTCTCCCATTCTGATTTTTCTTGTTATTTTTCTTAGCCATTCTTCAATTTTAGCACAAAACCAACGAAAACAAAATTTGCTGTGTTAAAATCTTGCTGGACAAAAATTTATATTTGCTATACTACAACCAATACAACGACAAGGCACAACACAGGCCTTGTGTCGTATGCCGCTAAAAGTCCCTCTTGCAAGGATTTTAGTTTATCCAATCTCTGACATAATAAACTTGTGCTTATTCCTCCGATTTAGCAGGGATTTTTGCTGAACGAACTATTTTGTCATCAACCACAAAGGCCCAGCGCTTATCCCCTTTTACTAAAACCGCATATTCAACGCCGAAGGTTTTTGCCTTGTCAAGCAGTCGCTTTTTGACCTTTTGCGTTTGCTCCTTGCTGGCGCTTTTAGCCAAAAAATCAGCCATAATGCAAGGGATTCCTTTCTGCCAAACAACCATTCCCGCGAAATCAAACATACCCAGCCCAAAGCCAGCATCAAGAGTGATGTCCTCGGATTGATAGCCGTATTTTTCCATCAGCTCAATTAAAAACCTGGATTTAATGTCTTCAATCTCTTTTTGTTCAGCCGTTCGGCTGAAAAAGAAAACGGGCTTATAAAAATCATTGTCCTCGTCTTCAAAAATTCCTACGCCCCCATTGCCTTCGCGCAGGATTAAAAGTGTAATGGTTTCAATTTCTTTTTGCATATTTTTACTTTATTTTATGCTTAATGCGTGATGTGAAATTCTTGACAGATGCGGTAAGGAGTTGTACGGGGTCAGACCCCTTTAAATCTCGCATGTAGTTTTCGGGGGGTCTGACCCCGTACAACTCTCTCATAATTCTGCCTGTCAGAAATTTCACATCACGCATTATACTTATACTTTATTTTACACTAATTTTCTTTGTTTGAAACTAAAAAATTTGGTCTTGGTCAAAATAATGTGGTCAATCACTGGAATACCCATAATCTTGCCTGCTTCCACCAGCCGTTTGTTTATTGTTATGTCGCTCGCGGAGGGCTCGGGGTTGCCCGAGGGGTGATTATGCACAAAAATCACCGAGGCGGCATTTTGCCGCAAGGCCACGGCAAAAATCTCCCGCGGATGAACTAAGTTTGCGTTTAAGGTGCCAACAAACATTGGCTTTTTAAAAATCATTTCGCCCCGGCCGTTAAGATACAAAACCAAAAAATGCTCTCGTTGTTTTTCCCTTAAATAAACCGCCTGGGCAATAATATCGTTGATACTCCTGATAGAGGGTAAGGTGTCTTCTTTCACCGCCAAAGTTCTTTTAACAAGCTCCTGGGCCGCTAAAATCAGGCAGGCCTTAGCGCGACCAATGCCTTCTATCTTGGCAAGCTCCCTGAAATCCGAATTAAGCATTTTTTTCTTGGGGTGCTTGGCCAAAATCTCCTCGGCCAATTTCAAAACATTTTTTTGTTTTAGCCCCGAGCCCAGCAAGATAGCCAAAAGCTCGCTATCTTTTAGGTTCTTTGCCCCTTTCTCCATCAACCTCTCTCGCGGCCGCTCCGCATAAGGCAACTCTTTGATTTTGCAATCTGCCCGTGATTCGGTTGACATAACATTATTTTTCCACAAGGTCTTGCTTGACAAAAAAATTATGCTATAATTATATCACAGTATCGAAAAAAGGCGTCGACCGTTAGGACGATGGCCTTTTTTCTTTTACTTTATGAAATCCAATGGTAATCTTTGTTTCGCATCCTTGTCTACAAAAACATTAAAGGACTTACTCTTAAAACCACTAATAAATTCTTTAACACCTAAGTTGTTCTTAAAATGCGCCAAAAGCCGCTTTTTATACTTATCGCCATGAAGGATTATACCTGTTGTCAGTTTCAAATCATAATTTATAGCGCCAATCATTAAATCGGCTACTTGTAATAAGTCATTTGATTTTGAATTAAAGCGACAAACGCCAGCAACGGCCAACCTTTTATAGAGCTCATTGATTTTTCTTTTAACATTCACTTCAAACTTAATTTCTTTTGGCGTTGTAACATAATCGGCAATAACAATAATTATTTCATTTTGAGAAATAGCGGATTCTAAAACTCGCATCGTAATATCTTCATAGGCCTTCCACGGATTCCCGCTAAATTCTCTATTAAAATATTCTCCATGTTTATCCAATGAATAGGAATAAAAAGAGATACTTCGGGTATCAAAAAAAGCATCCAACGCCCACTTGCAAAATTCAAGATTATTTTTTGAGAGTTTGTTGAAATGCATTTCGTCACGAAAATTACGTTTGTCCCGCTCATAAAGAATTTTGCTTTGTAAATAATAGGGCTGGGAGCACTTAATAAAACCTAATGTAAAAAATGGGTCTTTGGGGTTACACAAACTCCCGCTTTCATCAAGAAAACAAAACTTCGTCCAAATATCCTTATAGTCACACAAACAAAGGTTTGCTTCTTCTTTTTTAAATAGACCTTTAAACATAGTTTATGAAAGACGCCTTATCAGCCATTGATTTTGCTACTATTATCTACCTAAATCACTCCACAACATCAAAAACCTCCCGCGGCTGAATGGGAAACCAAATTCTCTTTTTCGAATTTTTGCTTAAAAAATTGGTTCGCATTTTCATTAAACCAATCGTATAAATCCACCAAGAGAAAATCAAAAAATTCCTTGAATTCTTTTTCGGAAAACTTTATTTCCTCCTCCTCGCAATATTCTTTGTAAAACTCTTTAATATCGGTTTCTATGCTCATACTATTTATTATCTAGCTAAGATTATCGTTTCAGACATCTGGATAAAAGAAATGCCTATCCAGTTCAAAAAATTTATCTGCTGTAAGCCTTAATTTATTATTCAACCCAAGAGAAAAAGCGCTTACATAAACCCTGATGCCAAGCCGTTGGACTTCCTCTACTAAAGGAATATAATCGCCGTCTCCAGTAAAAAGATGCATTATATCCATATGTTGGTGAAAGGCATGGTGTAATGCTATAACCGTTAATCCAATATCGTCGCCTTTTACATCTCGTTCACTTCTGTCTTTTTTGATGACGCGTGGCAAGAATGTTTGATCGGTATTCATTCGAATCTGGGTATTTTTTATTTTTTCAATATATTCTCTAATTAAAGCAACGTCGCAAACAAAGTAGGTAAAATAATATCCCCGGATAATATCATAAGTTTCTAAACCCATAGGTAAGCTTTTTGGATGCTCAAAATGAAAAGGTATCCAAACGAAAGTATCTTTGATCTCCTCAACTTTTTCAAACGGCCTTTTGCCAGATTCTTTCAAGCCATTAAAGCGTGCGGCTAAGTTCTTACCATCTACAAATAACATAACCCTTTTTATTTGTGTTGGAATTGTCATAGAAGTCACTGATGCCATATTTTTAACTTGCTATTTCAAAAATTTTTTTGACTAATCCTGTTCTGGCATAAAAAGCACGAGTAGCTGAGCCATGCCCTTTGCCCTTTGTTCTCGGCTGCAACCATTTGCCATAACTGCCAGTCAAATTTTCAAAGCCATCCTCTATCAATCTCTTACGAATAAAATCATAATCGGCCTTTATCTCTTTTATCAATTTATCGTCTTCGGCGAAGTCCAAACTGGCAACCTTCAACAACTCCCCAGTTTCTGAATTTATCCCATGCCACATCACTGCGCAGAAAATAATTGATTTCAGCTTAGCCCAGCAGTGGCTTTCAAAAAATGAGTCCCTCTTTAATTCATTCGGGTTAATCATTGCTATCGCCATTGTTTCTTTAGGCATCAACTTATTTTTAACGTAACGAAAAGCGACTGATTTTATCTCATAAGACAAACCGTTCGGAGCCTTCGAAACATTGTTTTGGAGCCCAGCTAACCGTTCTAAAACAAGGCCTTTCCAGCCCTTATTTTGCTTGCCGTCTTTATAAATAGTAATTCCGAAACTTTCAGCAAGCTTTCGCAAATCCTGACCAAGATATTTGTTCAAATTTTTGATAGCTGTAGCCCTGATTACTATTTTCATAATTTAATAAGTTTATTTTTTAAATTTTTGTCCAAATCCTCAAACCTTTTAATTGATAGATCTAAAAACTTTGAATCAGTGTCAATGCCGATAAATTGCCGGCCCAAAAGATAAGCGGCAATACCAGTGGTTGAGCTGCCCGTAAATGGATCAAGAATCAAATCTCCTTTGTTGGTGCTGGCTAAAACAATCCTTTTCAATAGATCTTCTGGTTTTTGGGTGGGATGTTTGCCGAATTTTTTTTCAATGGGCTTGGGCGTGCCAATGGCCCAAACCGAGCGCATCTGCGTGTCTGGCTTTTTAATGAAATCTTCGGGCCATTTGCCATTTTTCATCAAATCGTAGTTAAAAATATGTTTGGCGTTTTTCTCTTTTCGAGCCCAAAGCAATGTCTCATGGCTAGCAGTAAAAAAGCGACAGCTCAAATTTGGAGCGGCATTTGGCTTGAACCAAGCAATATCATTGAGAATGTGAAATTTATTAACCTGTAGAGCAAACCCACATTGGTAAATTGAATGATAAGTGCCACTGATCCAAATAGTGCCCTGCGGTTTCAATACTCGGCGACAGGCTTTAATCCAAGACAAATGAAACTCAAAATCTTCTTTCAGGCCATTGCTAACATCCCAATCGCCTTTATGAACGCTCACCTGCTTTCCGGCCTGGCAAGTAAAACCGCCATTAGACAAAAGATAGGGTGGATCAGCAAAAATCATATCAACCGAATTTTCAGGCAGTTCGGCGAGAATGTCGAGGCAGTTAGCATGATATAATTTAAATTTAGATTTTTCGTAATAGGGCTTCGGGAGTTCTTTTTGAAATACCTCTACTGCCTCTACGGCCTTTTGCTCCTCTAACTCTCTCACTACACTAATAACCTTGCCCTGGATAATCACGGATTTGACATAGATGGGTTTGAGGTGGGGATTGGCGGGTTGGAGGCGGATGCGGTTTTTTTCTCTGAAAATCTTTTTGAGGGTAACCTCGTTGCCGTTAATCAGGGCCACGGCGGTTTCACCGTTTTCAATGGTGTTTTGCTTTCTGATAATAACCGTGTCGCCGTCAAAGATGCCTTCGTCAATCATACTGTCGCCCTTGATGCCCAAAGCAAAATGTTCGCCTGACGATGAAACCATATTCTTGGGCACGGTGATTGTCTCGTATTCCTCAACCGCCTCAATCGGCTGGCCTGCGGCAATATAGCCCCTGAACGGCACGCTAACAACCTCGGCCTGTTTGCCGATTTCAACAGCCCGGGCCGCATTTTTCTCCCGCTTGATATAGCCCTTGGCCTGCAAAATCCTCATATAGTGATTGACCGTTGAGACCGAGGCCAATCTAAAATGCCGGCGAATTTCCTCGTGCGAAGGGCTGTAGCCGTGCTTTTGAGAAAATCCCTGGATATAATCAAGAATTTTCTTTTGCTTGGGGGTTAAAGAGGACATAAGACAAGGGGTAATCAAGGGGGTGGCAATTTGCCTACACCCTTTGTTTACATTATATTAGAATAAAAATAGAAAATCAAATAAAGTTATCCACAGATAAAGCTTTTCGCAAACAAAAAACCGCTCCGAAAATCCGGGGCGGTCTTAGTCAACCAGCAAAAAGGGGTCAGACCTCTCCTAATTTGAAAAAACATTATAAAAAGTTAAAAGAGGTCTGACCCCCAGGGAGAATTGATAATTGAATGCCTATGCCCTAAAGCCAGTACCAGCTGGGATAAGGCGGCCTAAAATCACATTTTCTTTGAGGCCGTTGAGGTGGTCTTCCCGACCCTCCAAGGCCGACTTGATAAGAATTCTGGATGTTTCCTGAAATGAGGCAGCTGACAAGAAACTATCCGAGGTCAAGGCCACCCGTGAGATGCCCAAAATGATGCGACGGGCCTTAGCCGGCTTTTTCTTGCTCTTAAGCAAATCCCTTTGAATCTCTCCAAATTCGGCCAAAGAAACAATCTGGCCAATTACCCATGGGCCATCACCCGGTTCAACGATTCTCAAGCGCGAGAACATCTGTTTAACCACAATCTCAATGTGCTTGTCGTGGATATTAATGCCCTCTGAAGTATAAATCCTCTGAATCTCGCGCAAAATGTACCTCTGGGTGGCCAGAAGGCCGGTGGTTTTGAAAAGTTTTTTCAAGTCCAAACTGCCCTGGCACAAGGCCTGACCCGGCTCAACCGTATCACCTTTTTTCACATAAACCTCGGTTTCCAAAGGAATGTGGTATTCAACAACATCGCCATCTTTGCTCTTTTTCTTTTTGGCTGAAGCCGCATCGCCTTTCTTGCCGATGACCCGTATTTTGATAATGCCTTTTTCCAAATCAACTTCCTCAATCTTTCCCTTGTTCAATGACATAGTGCCTTCGCCTTTGGGCACCCTTGCTTCAAAGATTTCCTCAACCCGCGGCAACCCACGGGTAATATCACCGGCACTTGAAACACCGCCAGTGTGGAAGGTTCTCATTGTCAATTGAGTGCCTGGCTCGCCAATTGATTGAGCAGCCACAATGCCAACTGCCTCGCCCAGTCGTACCAAAGTATTGCGGCCCATATCCCAGCCATAGCACATTTGGCAGACGCGGCGAGTATTCTTACAGGTTAATGGAGACCTCACCCTTAATTTCTCAATCTTTAATTCATCAATCTCGTTAGCTGCTTTCCAGCTGATAATCTCTCCCGCTTTAACAATCATTTGCTTGGTTTGCGGATTTTTTATATCTTCCAAAATCACCCGGCCAACAATCTTAAAACGAAAATCCTGGCCGATATCGCTGGCCTCTTTTCTTAAGACCTCCAAGCCCTCGCCATCTCCACAATCTTTGTCTGAAATAATCATCTCATGAACCACGTCAACCAAACGGCGGGTGAGATAGCCCGAAGCCGACGTTCTTAAAGCAGTATCTGAGGTACCTTTTCTGGCGCCATGCGTGGAAATAAAATACTCCAAAATATCGAAGCCCTCCTTAAAGGAGCTTTTCACAGGCATTTCAATAATACGGCCTGAAGGCGAAGTTACCAAGCCCTTCATACCAGCCATTTGCACGGGTTGCGCCCACGAGCCGCGAGCGCCCGAGTTAATCATTGAAAATACCGGGCCATCCTTTGGTAAGGCATCGGGAATCATTTTCTCAATTTGCGCTTTAACTTTCTGCCAGATTTCAATCAGTTTGTTGCTGCGCTCTTGGCGCGACAGAAAGCCCTTTTTGTAATGCGCTTCAATCTTCTCAACTTCGGCCTCGGCCTCCTTTACTAAAACATCTTTGGCCTTGGGCACAATCAAATCGTCCATACCCCAGCTCATACCTGATTGGGTGGCGTATTCAAAGCCCACATCCTTGATTTTATCCAAAACCTCTCGGGTTTCATCTAAAGTATAATTTTCTACGACGCGGCTTAAAATTTTAGAAATCTTCTTGGAAGTGGCCTGGTCGTTGAAAAAAGGAAAGGTTGCGGGCAAAACCTGATTAAAAATCAAACGGCCGCAGGTTGTTTCCACTAATCCCGATTTTTCTAACTTATCTGGCTTGTCTGATTTTCTGGTTTTACTCCCTTTCTTAACTGAATCTTTGGCTGGCATCAAAACCTTAATTTTTGAACGTAAACCCACAACACCCATTTGTTGCGCTAAAATGGCGTCTTGCGGAGAGACAAATGCCATACCCTCGCCTAAGCTCCCCTCATCTAAGCCCGTAAGGTAATAACAACCCAAAATCATATCCTTGGCTGGGGTAACAATGGGCAGGCCGTCAGCCGGCTTCAAGATGTTTTTCGCTGACAGCATTAAATCAGCCGCCTCCTGCTGGGCTGCCTCGGACAATGGCACGTGGACAGCCATTTGGTCGCCGTCAAAGTCAGCATTAAAAGCCGCACAAACCATCGGATGCAATTTAATGGCCTCCCCTTCAATCAATTTCGGCTCAAAGGCCTGAATGCCCAAGCGGTGCAGGGTTGGCGCCCGATTTAAAAGCACCAATTTACCCTCCACCACTTCTTCCAAAGAGGCCCAGACCTCATCCACCCCCTCTTCAATCAAGCGAGCGGCCCCGCGGATGTTATAAGCCAACTCCTTTTCCAGAAGTTTCTTTATGACGAATGGACGGAATAACTCCAAAGCCATAATTTTAGGAATGCCGCACTGAAACAATTGAAACTCCGGGCCCGGTGCAATAACCGACCTGCCAGAATAGTCAACCCGTTTACCCAAAAGATTTTTTCTAAATCGGCCCTGCTTGCCACTTAAGATGTCAGCCAATGATTTCAATACCCTTTTACCGCCAGTGGTGGCTGTAACCATTTGACTCTTTCTCATCTTATTATCCATTAAAGCATCAACCGCTTCTTGCAGCATCCGTTTTTCGTTTCTAACTATGACGTCCGGAGCGGCAATCTCCAACAAGTATTTCAAACGATTATTACGGTTGATTACCCTGCGGTAAAGGTCATTTAAATCCGAAGAGGCGTATCTGCCCCCGTCCAATTGCACCATTGGCCGTAAATCCGGCGGCAAAACCGGCAACGCCTTTAAAATCATCCATTCGGGCCGAAGCCCGGCTTTTTGCATACCTTCGGCCAAGCGCAAAGCCGCCAAGGTTTTCTTGCGATTAGCCCCGACTTCTTTTTCCGCTTTTTCCCGTAAATTGGCTATTTCTTTTTTCAGGTCAATCTTTTCAAAAAGAGTTCTGATGGTTTCCGCTCCCGTGCCCGCTTCAAAAATTTCGCCATAGCGAGCGATAAAGTCCCGGTATTGGGCCTCTGAAAGAATGGTCAGGGGCTCCAAAGACAAAATCTCTTGTTTACGAGACAAATAAGTATTTTTTAGGGCATCTTGTTCAGTATTAACGACCTTCTCTTTCTTGGCAGTTTGTTTTTTAATACTGTGGCTTTTTGTTTTAAATTCCTCATCTAATTCTTTGAGCAAGCGCATCTTGGCCTGCTCGTCAACCTTGGTGATAATGTAAGCGGCAAAATAAATAACTTTTTCCAGACGCTGCGAGGGCAAGCCCAAAACCATACCGATGCGAGAAGGCACGCCCCGTAAAAACCAAATGTGAGAAACCGGCACAGCCAATTTAATGTGGCCCATTCGCTCTCGCCGCACCGCGCTCTTGGTAACCTCCACGCCGCACCTATCGCAAATAATACCCTTGAAACGGATTCCCTTGTATTTACTGCAATAACACTCAAAGTCCTTGGTCGGGCCAAAAATCTTTTCGCAAAACAGCCCGTCTTTTTCCGGCCGTTGGGTGCGGTAATTTATTGTTTCTGGTTTTTTGACCTCGCCGTGCGACCAACTCAAAATCTCCTCGGGCGAGGCAATTTTTATTCTTAAGGCCTGTAAATCAGCGGCGCGCATAAGTTAGTGATTAGTGATTAGTGATTAGTGATTAGTAGGTTTATACAATTTCCTCTTCAGTGGCAATGGGCAACCGATTTTCTAAGGCCTCGGCCTCCTCATCTCTAACAAGGCCCTTCACTTCAACATTAAGACACAATGACTT
>Ga0209609_10001573_pt1 | contig 13200 bp, 7 predicted proteins | sample LakKivw325mmetaG_FD_184136 | JGI IMG/M metagenome (GOLD analysis project Ga0209609, IMG submission 184136) | Anoxic lake water microbial communities from Lake Kivu, Rwanda to study Microbial Dark Matter (Phase II) - Lake Kivu water 325m metaG... | ecosystem: Environmental > Aquatic > Freshwater...
CTCCACGTGCGAGGAGGTCCACGGCCCCGCCAAGCTGGGTGAGGTGTTCCGCACCTACCTTTCCTATGAGAAAGCCGAAGCAGGCTTGGGCTGGCGTGCGCAAGTCCCGCTCCATGAGGGATTGAAAAAGACGGTGGCCCACTTTCGAACGCTCAAGCACTAGGTGAGCCAGGCCCCATATATAGTATCTAGCCTGAGGTTTGGACAAGGTCAGCTATGCAGCGCGAGGAGCGTGAACTAGACGCAGGGTCAGGCTCCGCCGAAGGGCGGCCATCCCTTTTGCCGGATGATCTCACTGAGGAGACCGGGGGGATAGGCATGTCGGTCGAGGACTTGCTCGCCTCCATTTCCCAGGCGATGAACACCTCGGAGGGAAAGCAGGTCGTTTACGTCAAGGTGTTGGACCGCCGCGAGGCACAGCTTGCTGACCCGGAGCCTCCGCTTCCGGACTCTCTGCAACACGCCCTCGACTACATGGGCATCTCGCACCTGTATACTCATCAGGTTGAGTCGCTCCAGCGAGCACGCAACGGCGAGGACGTCGTTGTAGTCACTGCGACCTCGAGCGGCAAGACCCTCTGTTACAATTTGCCCGTCATCGAGAGAATCCTCGGCGACCGCACCACACGAGCGATCTACATCTACCCCATTAATGCCCTGGTCAACGACCAGCTCAAAGGCCTCTTCAGGATCAACCTGGCCCTGGGCAAGGAGGCGGTCGGCATCTCCCGATATACCGGCGCCCTCACCGGCGACAAACGCAAAGAAGCCCGTGCACGCAGCCCGCATATTTGGCTGACAAACCCGGAGATGCTCCACTTCAGTTTCTTGCTCTGGCATCAGAATTGGGAAGAGCTGTGGCGCAACCTGCGCTTCATCGTGGTAGATGAGATTCACACTTACCGGGGTGTATTTGGCTCGAATATGGCGCACCTCTTCCGCCGTATGTTGCGCGTCGCCGCCCACTATGGCTCAACGCCGCAGTTCATCTGCTGTTCGGCGACCATCGCCAACCCCCAGGAATTGGCAGAGAGGTTGACGGGCAAGCAGTTCTCTGTGGTGGACCAGGATGGTGCCGGGCGGGGGCGCAAGTACTTTGCCCTGTGGAATCCCCCGCCCGAGAGTCACGATGATTCGAACTTGCGCCGCTCTTATGCTGAGGAGTCGGTAGATCTCCTTTTGCATTGCGTACGCGCCAATTACAACACGATCCTCTTTGCCCGCGCGCGACGCCTGACCGAGCGCATGTTGCGCCTGAGTCGCAGCCTCACCGAGGAGCGCGGGGAAAGCAACCTACTCGAGCGCATCAGCTCCTACCGGGCCGGGTATCTGGCCGAGGAACGGGAGGACATCGAGGGCAAACTGAAATCGGGGGAGATCAAGGGGATCATCACTACCAACGCCTTGGAGCTGGGCATTGACATCGGCGGTCTGGATGCGGCGATCATCTCCGGCTACCCCGGCACGATTATGTCCACATGGCAGCAGGCTGGCAGGGCGGGACGCAGAGGACGCGACGCGCTGATCCTTTTGGTGGCCTCGCAGAACCCCCTGGACCAGTACTATGTGAATCACCCACAAGAGTTCTTTGCCCAGCCCCACGAGCTTGCCGTGGTGGACCTGGACAACCAGACCATACGCCTCAAGCATCTGCTCTGTTCGGCACGCGAGCTTCCCTTCAGCCCTTCCGAAATAACCCAGATGCCTCCCGAGTTGCGCGGCCTTGTTGACGAGCTCCGCGCAGCGAAACTCCTCGTGTCTCGGGCGCAGGATGACGGCTCCGAAGAGCTTGCCTTCCCCGCAAGTGGCCGCGATATTCACTTTCGCACTTCCCTGCGGGCGGCGGGCCAGGAGACGTACCACATCCTCGACGAGAACCACAATGAGGTCGGCACCATCGAGCCGCCTAACGTGTTCCGCGAGGCGCACCCTGGCGCGATCTATCAGCATGGCGGCGACGACTACCGCGTGACCTATCTCGATCAGCAGCGCAAGATCGTTCGCGTGCGCGAGGAGCACGCCCCTCACTATACCCGGGCCAGTAGCACGCTCAACGTCAGGGTAGAGCACGTCTACGTCTCACACAGGCTGAAGCTGGGTGCCGTGCCTTTCGGCGTGGCCCTGGGCGATGTCTTGGTTGAGGAGACGATCCGCAGTTATCAGGAACTCAAGCTGGGGAGTGAGGAGATGGTCAAGCGAGTGAACCTGGATTACCCCCTGACCATCCGCCTGCGCACAACGGCCATGTGGATTACCATCCCCCCAGGCATGGAGGAGCTTGTCTTGGCAGCCGCGCCCCTGGAGCCGAGCGGGACGAGCAAAGAGGAGGATGAGGGTGAGACGGTTCAGGAATCTCCCTTTGGTGGAGGGTTGCACGCCCTACAGCACCTCATGACAGGGATGATGCCCTTGCTGGTCATGTGTGATCAGCGCGACGTGGACGGGTTTCACCATCTCAGCCACCCGGACCTCTCTGCTCCGGCGGTGTTCATCTACGATGCCTACGAGGGGGGAATCGGCTTGGCAGAGGTCGCCTACCACCGCGCTGGCGAGCTGCTGCGCCTAGCCTATGATACTGTGGCCCGCTGCGGCTGCAGAGCAGGGTGCCCTTCATGCATCCAATCAAGCACTTGTCGCCTGCGGAACGAGTCACTCAATAAGGCGGCCTCTCGGACGATCTTGGGCGTTCTGACAGGCCGAGAAGACGCTGGCGCCGAGATCGCAGCGCTGTCCCCAGGCAATGACGCGGATGGCCAGCGGACGTTACTGGCCGATGAGGCGCTCCCAATAGCCGGGGAAAGGTCAGCCCTGGGCAAAACCCGTGCCTTGCTGGAGCTGCTGGAGAGCACACGACGCAAGGATGTCTATGACCGCCTCGTTTCTGCCGAGCAGGCCGCGCCCGAGCCCAAGTTTGCCAAGGGCGATTGGGTGGACCAATCCCCCTATGGGCGCGGGCTGGTACTTGCCTCGCGCATCGAGGGCCAGCGCGAGATCGTCACCATTCGCTTTCTGCGCGGGCTTGTCAAGGAGGTTGATGCCTCCAAAGGAGCACTGCGCAAGGTGCGTTAGGCTGCGAAGGAATCGTTCCTCGAAATCGTACACCACCCATTGCTCGAGGAGGGATAAATATGCTGAGCTACCAAGCTCCAGGCCCCGTGCGCACTTTCATGGTCACCTTCCGCCGCGGCGACTATATCATCGAGGAGTTACGCGCCTTCTTTGAGCGGGAGGGAATCGAGACCGCGCTGATCACCTCAGGCATTGGCTCCTTGGATGTGTGCAAGCTGCATACCATCACGAACACCGACCTCCCACCGGTAGATCGCTATTTTGGCCTGGAGGGGCCGATCGAGGTCGGCTCGCTCCAAGGCTCAGTGGCCGGCGGTGAGCCACACATCCACGTGGTGGTGCACGATGTAGCCAGGGACAAGGTCTACGTGGGGCATCTTGAGCCGGGCTCGCGCTGCTGCTTCCGGGCGGAGTTGGGGGTCATTGCACTGGATGGCATCAAGACACAGCGAGTGGTTGATCCCCAGACGAAGCTGGTTGACATCATCCCTGCATAGGCAAGGAGAAAGCTCGCTCTCCCTCATCACCTGAGAGAAGGCTCTGGCTCAGGTCGGCGAGGTCTCAGCCGGGTTCCGGCGTACTCTCAGAAGAAGGCGCACCATGCTGACCAAGTCTTGGGGATCGAACGGCTTGAGCAGGTAAGGCAGCCCCTCATCTACTACGCGCTTGGCGCAAGCATCCTCAGTAAACCAGCCACTCACGAAAAGAAACCGCGCCTCCGGATGCAGTTTGCGCAGCTCCTGGTATGCCTGGTAACCGTTTTTGCGGGGCATATAAAGGTCGAGGATGACCAGATCGAAGGGGATCCCTTCGGCTGGCCAGGCGCTCACGGCTTGGAAGCCGTCGCCAACTCGTACCACTTGCCAACCCTGTCGGCTCAGGATGCGGTACATCAGCATGGCAATCTCCGCATCATCATCCGCAAGCAGAAGGCGAGCTGGCGCATCTGACCTGCGTAACACTTCGGGAGCGGCGCCCAAATCACGGGCAAGTGCGGAATCTGCCTTGTTGGCGACTTCCCCCATTTGCAGACCTTCCTCCCGGGCCAGGCCGGAAAACAGAACACCGAATGCACACCTAGGAAGCACGCGCCGAGCACAAGGCCGATGCTCCCTGCACACCACCGTCCATCTGATGCACGTTCACGCCAGGGGGGAGGAGGCGCGATCCATGCTACTTTTGCCTATGATACAATATTCTGACGCCAATTTCAAGTCCCAGATATGGCTTTTCCGTCAAGAACCATGATATTTCTTTGACAGATTTATCTCGCATCAACGCGGCTCGCTGTGGAGACCAAGACCGGACAGGTTTCCTGAACCTGTCCGGCCTCTTCCATCTCTAGCTCCTGCCGCCGGGACGGCGGTGTGCCATTTTCAGGCTAGACCTGGCCGTAGTACTTGATATAGTAGGCCCGAACCTCTTCCGGGGAGGGAATCACGCACTTGGCCCAGACGTCGGTCACCTCTTGGAGCTGCTCTGCACCCGTCTGGCCAGCGAAGAGCTCGCGCAGGAACTTGGTGTTATCCTGGATGTCGCGCCGGGCATACTCGGTAATCTGCTCAGCGGTGTAGAAACGCAAGAGGTTAAAACGCCGGCGAAAGTCCTTCATGCCATGCACCTTCTCCAGCTCTCTGGGATCGGGCACCATATAGCCAAAGATGGGGTTCTTGATCCAGCTCTTGATCTTGCGATGCTCTACCAGATCCAACAAGAGCTTGGAATCCTGCACGGTGATCTTTTCCCCCTGGCCCACGTAGCGCACGTTGCCCTTTTGGTCCAGGTCGGGCTGGCCGGTGGCTTCATCAATCTTGACGATGGGGTTCCCATCGGCGTCCTTGCGCAGGATTTGCCGCCCCTCCAGATCATATTCGCCGACATAGCCGGAGTTGATGACGAAAAAGACCAGCTTGCCATCCAAACCCAGGCCAAGATCGGAATAGGCCTTCAGCTTGAGGATGGTCTGCAAGGATTCCTCGCGGCACATAAAGTCCGTGGCGGCATAGGAACGCACGCGCTGGCCGGTAGGCTTGCCGGCGACGGCCGAGGTCACGATGGATTCGCAGGCCGCGTCGAGAGCGCAGGCCATCCCCGGGTCGGTGACGCGGATGATCGGCTCCATGATGTCAAAGCGGCGAAAAGATAGCCCCTCCGACTTGAGCCATTTCTCCGTCTCTGGCTTCCAGTGGGGGTTCAGCTCGGAGAACTTGAAGATAAAGCGCCCATTGGTGGTGCCGCTCTTGGTGTAGCGCGTGCACCGGAGCGAGCCGACCTTCTCCCCTGGGATTTGCCATGGAATCTTGGCTTTACGGCCGGCGACCTCCACCATAGCGTAGTCCACACCCTCGCAATCCACGTTCATCACCAGCACGACCGGGCGGCTGCCATCAGGGCCAAGCTGCTTGGACTTCATCAGCCCGGGCCATTCGGGGCTGGTAGGCACCAGGCCCTCGCTCTTGGCAAAGGAAGCCGCCTCCAGGCCAATGATTTTGACGGCGGTGACCTTGCCCTCCTTGTAGATGGGCAGCCCCAGGCAGGCATCGTCCTGCTCGAGCTGCGGCCCGACGCTGAGGGTGGTCTTGCCTGTGCCCGAAAGGCCCTTGAGGATGCGGTCCGAGGTCGCCCCGGCATGGTAGGATATCAGGCCATCGCCCTCGCCACGATTCCAGACCAGGGTGAGGTTGGGCTTCTTGTACGTCCCTCCGAAATAGTCCACGTGGTAGTTCAAGACGCGGCGCACGTCCCGATCCATCCCCGTCAGGTCGTAGACGGTAAAAGGCTCATCGGGTTTGAACTCCGGCCAGAAACTCTTGATTTCGGCGATGTACTCCTCCGGCAGGCGCTCGGGGATAGTGTAGTTGTAGCATTGAGGCTGCGCGCTAGGCTCCGGCGGGAAGACCATCTTTAGGCCCATCCAGGCGATGTAGGCACTGTGGGGATTCTCGATGCTGATGATCACCCGCAGGTTGGTCTTGTAGGCCGCCTCACCCTGCACGCCATCCTGAACGATAACCCGTGCGGTCTTCAGATAGCGCTTCATCACCTCAAAGAGCTTCAGCCCGATCTCGCGGGGAAACTCGCTCTGCAACAGCTTCCCTAGCTTGTACCCCTTGGGGATCATGTAGTAAGCGACGTCAGGACGACGGCCCGCCTGCGTGGTGCCGAAAAGATACTGGCCATCCGCAGTGACCACGTAATAGGGCTTCAGGTATTCGATGAACCAGGGGTCATCGGGGTTCAGGATAACCTTACTGGGATCAAAAACAAGATCTGGCTCAGCCGTGATGATCTCTTTTTCCGCCGTCATGATCTGCTTGACCATCTTTTCTGTACTCCTTTTGACTTTTACTTGCTCTTGCGGGACACAGATCCATGACCGCGCGTCGTTGGCGCGAGTGCGGCGCTGTACTTACGGGCCAGGGCATTGTACCGCTTGCAACAAGGGGCAAAGAACAAAACCTGGGACTCAATACATCCACAGGTAGAAAAGGCCAATTTCCCCCCATTCTAATTGGGCATCATGATACTTGAAAAGCGCCGTCAAGTCAAAGCAGCGAAGCATTTGCGAGTTGCGCGGTCTTGAGTCTACTTCCGGCAAACGCTCCATCCTTGACATGTGTACCGCCGGGCATATACTCAAAACGATTCTGAGTGAAGGAGCTCTGAGATGATTGCCCTGATGAGGGCCTTTGCGCGGATTGGTGGCCTCACGCGCCTGAGGATCCACCTCAAGCGCTGGCGCAGGCTACTCACCGGAGCGTTGCTCGCCGTTTTGCTTTTCTTTCTGTTGACGCGCGTGCGTGGCAAAAGGCCCCTGCCGGCGACCTTGACGGATCTGGACGAGCTGAACCTGGCCGGCCATCAGCGGATCCTCGTCCTGGCTCCTCATTGCGATGACGAGACCCTGTCCTCCGCCGGCCTGATTACCCAAGCTCTTAGATCAGGAATGCAGGTGCGCGTGGTCGTCGCCACTAATGGCGACGGCTTTATCTTTGCCACCATGGAAGAGTTTCGCCATGCCTTCCCCACGCATGGGGATTACATTCGCATGGGCGTCTTGCGCCAACAGGAATCGTTGAACGCCCTGAAGCTGCTCGGCGTTGGCCCCGAACAGGTAACCTTCCTCAGCTACCCCGATCGGGGGCTGCCCGCCCTATGGCAGAATCACTGGAGCAGGTCCACCCCCTATCGCTCGCCCTATAATGGGGCCACGCACAGCCCTTATCCGCTTACGTATAACCCTCAGGCCGTCTATGCCGGTGAGGACTTATTGGCGGACCTCCAGGCGATCCTGAAGGCCTATCGGCCAGACCTGGTGATCTATCCCCACCCCAGCGATGTCCATCCCGACCATTGGGGCCTGGGCCTCTTCGTCCGGCTGGCATTGGCTCTGATGCAGCATGAGGACCCCAGCTACCAGCCCGAAGCCTATGCCTACCTGGTTCACCGGCCCGACTTCCCCTCTCCCAAGGGGTTGCAGCCAGGACAAGTGTTGATGCCCCCCGCCACCTTATTGGCCGTGAATCCCCACTGGGTGCGCCTGAGCATGAGCAACGAGGACACCCAACACAAATGGGAGGCGATCCAGGCCTACCAGAGCCAACTCCCTCTCTTGCGGGGCTTACTGGAGCGTTTTGCGCGCCAGAACGAGCTTTTCGCGCGCCTGGAGACCCCTGCCCTTCCCCGGCTGGCGGCAAGCGCCCCGAATGACCCAGCCACCTGGATGAACCTGAGCGGCAGCGTCGTCAAGCCCGTGCAGCAAGAGCCAATGGGAGATCTAGCCGTGTCCGACAGCGTTGCCTCGGCCGATCTGGTGGAGCTTTATGCCGGGCTGAACCCCGATGGCTCATTGGCCGTCTGCGCGCAGGCACGGGGCAAGGTGGAGCCGACCCTTACCTACATCCTGCACATCACCACAGTCGGCGTTGAGGGCCCCAAGCACCATGTGGTGAGTTGGGGCCAGGGCGCGGGGAGCTCACCCCAAGCCACAGCATCCGGGCACTCGATCTGCGGCCGGATACCGGCGACGGAACTGGGAGATGCCTGGCTCTTGGTGATCGGGGCGGAGGTGCACGGCGCTCAATTGGCCACCCTGGATCGGGTGGCCTACCAATTGGTGCTGGTTAACCCACCCTGAGATGCCTCCAACTCATAGCACACCAAGGCCGGATAGGCCTGCGAGACCTGCCTGATCCGGCTTACATGCGCGGATGGCCTGGTGTATAATGTCCGTGAGCAGTTGATCTCGTTGAGTCGTGGCAGCGCAGCTTGCGAAGGAGTGAAGGAGATGTCCAAGGCATTGGAGGTCTTTAGGGCGGAAGAGCTGTATGCGGTGGGCAAGCCGCCGATCTATGAGGGAGAGCGGCTGCGCGAGATTGCCTTCCCCCTGGGCGGGATAGGAACAGGCTGCGTTTCGCTTTCCGGCCGGGGCGAACTGGTAGATTGGGAAGTCTTTAACCGGCCGAACAAGGGCTTTGCTTTACCGTATAGCTTCTTTATCCTCTGGGCCAGAGCGGAGGGACAAGCCCCCCTGACCCGCGTCTTGCAATCCCCTCCCGCGCCTCCCTTCAGCGGCCAGGGTGGTGGCAGCTATCGTGGCTTTGGCTTCGGGGTGACGCGCGAGAGCGGCTCCGGCCTGCCCCATATGCGTGCTGCTCGCTTCACAGGAGAGTTTCCCTTCGCCGAGATCGAGTTCCAGGACCCCAAGCTCCCTCTGGAGGTCACTCTAGAAGCCTACAGCCCCTTCATCCCCCTGAACGCTGACGATTCGGGTCTGCCCATCGCCGTGCTGCGCTTTCATCTGCGTAACAAGGGCACGCCCACAGTACAAGTAAGCCTGGCGGGCAGCCTCTTCAACCCCATCGGCTACCAGGGATCGGGGCCACTGGTGAACGAGCACCTGGGGCAGAACGTCAACGAGTACGTGGACGAGGGAGGCGTGCGCGGACTGTCCCTCACCTCGCGCAAATACCCGGCGGAAGCTCCTGTCTTCGGCTCGCTGGCCCTGACGACTGCCTGGGCTGATGTCGCGTGCCAGCCCCATTGGCTGCGTGCGGGCTGGTTCGACGCCCTGCACGAGTTCTGGGATGCCTTCTCGGCCCATGGGACACTTCCCGAGCACACCTACGGCCCGTCCGAGGAGGGCAAGAGCGACGTGGGCACGCTCGCCTTGCGGGCTACCCTGCAACCCGGAGAGTCGGTCACGCTACCCTTCTTCCTCACCTGGCATTTCCCCCACTTTACCAAGTATTGGCAGGGCGCGGGGCAAAAGTGCGCCTGCAGTGAGCGCCCCACCTGGCGCAACTACTATGCTTCCCAATGGCGCGACGCCCTTGACGTGGCCCGCTACTATGCGGCCAATGAAGAGCGGCTCTACCGCCAGACGCGCGACTTCCACAAGGCGCTTTTCGCCTCCACGCTGCCCCCTTACGTGCTGGACGCCCTTTCCAGCCAGGCCTCGATCCTGCACAGCCCGACGGTGCTCCGGCTGGAGGATGGCACTTTCTATGGCTTTGAGGGCTGCCACGCGGAGAGTGGTTGCTGCGAGGGCAGTTGTACTCACGTGTGGAACTATGCTCAGGCCGTGGCCTTTCTCTTCCCCTCCCTGGAGCGCTCCCTGCGCAACGCCGACTATACCTACAACCTGCGCGAGGATGGGCGCATGTGCTTCCGCATCCAGCTCCCCCTGGGCAGTCCCCTATGGGAGTTTCACGCCGCCGCCGATGGCCAATTGGGGGGAGTGCTCAAGGTCTATCGGGATTGGCGGCTTTGCGGAGATGACGAGTGGCTGCGCGGGCTTTGGCCCAAGGTGAAAAAGGCGTTGGAGTACGCCTGGACGCAATGGGACCCTGACCAGGATGGGGTGATCGAGGGCATCCAGCATAACACCTATGACATCGAGTTCCAGGGGCCAAACACGATGATCGGCAGCTTCTACCTGGGCGCGTTGCGGGCAGCGGAGGAGATGGCCCAACACCTGGGCGACTCGGAGGCGATGGTCAAGTACTGTCGCATCTATGAAAGCGGGCGCGCGCGCATGGAGCGGGAGCTGTTCAACGGCGAGTATTACATCCAAAAGTACGACCCCGCCAAGGCTCCCAAATACCAGTATGGCGAGGGGTGCCTTTCTGATCAATTGATCGGCCAGTGGCTCGCGCACATCGTGGGCTTGGGGTATCTCTTTGAGCCTGAGCATGTGCGCAGTGCGCTCAAGGCCATCTTTGAGCGCAACTGGCGCAGCGACTTCTGGGAGCATGGCAACCCCCAACGCATCTATGCCTTGAACGACGAGCAGGGGCTGCTCCTCTGTTCCTGGCCACGGGGCGGCCGGCCGGCCTTCCCCTTCCCCTATTCGGACGAGGTGTGGTGTGGCATCGAGTATCAGGTGGCCAGCCATCTGATCTATGAGGGCTATGTGGAGGAGGGGTTGGCCATCGTCAAGGGGGTGCGCGCGCGGCACGATGGCTACCGCCGCAACCCCTGGAACGAGTTCGAGTGCGGCAGCCACTACGCCCGTTCGCTGGCCTCCTGGGCTGTCCTGACGGCGCTCTCCGGCTATCACTTTGACTTGCCCCACAAGACCCTGGGCTTCGCGCCGCGCTTGCGCGCCGACGATTGGTGCAGCTTTTGGTCCACCAATAGCGGCTGGGGCACCTACTCGCAACAACTGGGCGAAGGCCAGGGCGAGGCGACCTTGAGCGTGGCCTATGGCGCGTTGGAGCTGGAGACTTTGCTCCTGGGCGGCATCATGAGGCGGGTCAAAGGGGTGGTGACGCTCGACGGCCAGGAGCTGGAGGCGACCATCTGGCCCAGGGGAGGCCGGCTGCGCGTTCACTTGAAGCGTCCTGTGCACTTGAGCGAGGGCCAGACGCTGAAGGTGAAACTTCTGTGGTGAAAGACGACCGTTCCACTCAGGAGGAAGTGCGATGAACGATATATTGAAGAAGCTGCAGGCAGCCAATCCCAAGCTGGGGTTACTCTCCATAGAGGCCCCAGAGTTCGCCCGCTATGGCAAAGTGCTCAAGCGTTACGATCCCAGCGAGATAATCGTCCGGGCCAAGGCCATCTTGCCCAAGACGGGGGGCATCGTCTATGAGCCTTCGGTGCCCGCGCTCGAAAAGCCCTCCTCGTTCAACACGGCCATGGTCCGCGAGGTCTATGGGGGCATGCCCATGCAGGTGGGCTGGTGCTATGGCGTAAACCTGCAGATGGCTGGCTTGGAGTATCACCGAGGGAGCGAGGTGGACGTCTGCCTGACGGATCAGGTGCTCCTGGTGGGGCACATAGAGGATATCATCTACGGCGATGAGATCACTTACGACACCCGTCATGTAGCCGCATTCTACGCCCCGGCGGGGAGCGTGGTCGAGCTACCAGCCTGGAATCTGCACTTTGCGCCCATCCATGTAAGCAAAGGGGGCAGCTTTGCCACCCTGGTCTATCTGCCCAAGGGCACGAACGAGCCTTTGACCTTCAGCGTGGAAAAGGTGGGAGAAAACAAGCTGCTCTTTGCCATCAACAAGTGGCTTATCGTCCACCCAGGAGCCAAGGCCCTCGTCGAGCAGGGTGCTTACCCGGGCATGATCGGCAAGGATATCTTTGTCACGCCGGCATAGGCTCGGCGTGAGGTAAATGCTTGACGCAATTGCGCCCCGCTGCTTTTGCGGCATAGAGTGCCCGGTCTGCGGCTCGGAGCAACTCTTCGCCGGTGGTGCCGTGCTGGGGGAAGGCGGCTATGCCGGCCGAAAACGTGGCCTGTAGCTCATCTTCCCCGCATCTTACGCGCAGCGCCTCAAAGGTCTGGCGCAAGGCGTTGATCCGCTGATAGGCATACTCAAGCGACAGACCCGGCAAGACCAGCACAAACTCCTCGCCGCCGTACCGGCAGACGATGTCATCGCTGCGGGTCTGAGTGCGGAGCAGATTCCCTAGTGCGCGCAATATGAGATCGCCGGCCTCGTGCCCAGAGGTGTCGTTGATCTTCTTTAAGCGGTCAAGGTCTATCATCACCAGGACGATAGGATACCCCTCACGCGCTGCCCGCGACAGCTCTCTGGGCAACGTCTCCTGGAGATAACGGCGGTTGAATAGCCCCGTGAGCGAATCCCGAATGGCCTCCTCGCGTAACTCGGCCTGAAGGGCCTCAATCTCGGCCAATTGAGTTTGGAGGCGCTCATTGGCCTGCTTGAGCTGCATCTCGGCCTGGTAGCGCCGGGTGATGTCGCGCAGGACGACTAGCCGCCCTGTGAAGCGCCTCCGCCGATCATATAGCGGAGAAACGCGCAAATCCGCATACCGAGGCACGGCTCGATCCAACATGAACTCCACCTGAGCCTCTGCACTAGCGTGGCAAAGCCCGGTCACCTCGGGCCACTGCGCCAGCACCTCTTCGCCACGCCGCCCAATACAAGCAGGGGTTTGCCCGAGCAACCGCTGCCCAGCCGGGTTTATGTCCACGATGCGGCATTGCTCGTCCAGCACCAGCACCCCGTCACCCATGTTCTCGACCAGTGTATCGCGCGCCACAGGGACGAGGTCGAGCAGTTGAAGACGAACGATACTGACCCAGAGGATCAGGCCGGTGGCTGCAAAGCTCACGGGCGTGAGGTTAAGGCCGGGGAGGGGACTCAGCCCAAATACGTAAACGGCGTTCCCAATCCAGGGGATAACGGCGGCGACTATTACGGCTATCGCCTGGCGGCGGTGCAAGGCGGGCGAGCGCAGGGCCATTTTGATGAGAAGCCAAGTCGCCACGAGCACATAGGCATAGGCGGATGCCACCACGAACCAGAAATAGAGGCCATGATGATAGACCATGAGATTGCTCCCGCTGGGGCCTGGCGCAAAGCCGCTCCAGGCGAGGCCGTGCCATTCGTTGGTCGCCACCATAGCGATGTTGATAAGCGGAACAACCCACAGAAGAGCCATCCTGCGGCGCGTCAGCCACTTGTCCTGACCTGTATACTGCATGGCAAAGATGAGCATAAAAACCATGGTGCTCTGAGAGCCCACGTATTCCAGCTTGGACCACAAGATCTTGGCCAACCGCTCCACTGCCGCTGCTTCCAGAGCATCAACCAAAGCCAATTCGGTTATGGCCAGCATCAGCAGAGCAAAAGCGGTGCCGCCAGA
>Ga0209609_10001577_pt1 | contig 13193 bp, 1 predicted proteins | sample LakKivw325mmetaG_FD_184136 | JGI IMG/M metagenome (GOLD analysis project Ga0209609, IMG submission 184136) | Anoxic lake water microbial communities from Lake Kivu, Rwanda to study Microbial Dark Matter (Phase II) - Lake Kivu water 325m metaG... | ecosystem: Environmental > Aquatic > Freshwater...
ACGCGGACATGACCAACGATGCCGCGATGTTCCTGGTGTCAGCGCAGGGCGGCGGGACCACGTTGGTTGAAGTGCGGCAGATGGATCTGGGCGACACGATCCCTCCGCGGTGCTCGTTCAGCGGGGCGCTCGGCTCCAGTGGTTCCAGTATCGCTGTGGATATCCTGTTTGACGAGAGTGCGACCGGTTTCGAGGACACGGATATCGTCTACAGCAGCGTAAACTGCGGGGCGTCCCTTGTGAGCCTGACGGATGTATCCGGTACCGGCCAGCGGTACCAGGCGGTGTTTTCCATCAGCAGCCGGTTCGGGAGCCTGTCCCTGACGATCCCCGCGGGCAGTCTGACCGACATTAGCGGAAACCTGAACCCCAATCCCGAGTACCGGTTCACCTACACCATTCCGTTCCTGAGGACGGATTACTTCGACGATTTTGAAGGCATGGCCACATCGTGGAAGCCGACGACGACCGAGTACGAGGACTACACGACTGCCGGATGGCGCTGGGGTGTTCCGGAATTCGGGACGGGGTGGACTGGTCCGGTGGCGGCCGCCAGCGGGAGCAAGTGTCTGGGTGTCATGGACGGTCCCTATGCCAAGCGGCTGGATGCGTGGATCGAGTCCCCCAGTATCCGCGTGGGAACGAGTCCGGTGTTGAGCTTCCAGGTGTGGATGGAGGCGGGGGCGTACGGGTCCGCGTTTGGGGCCGTCGAGGTGCATAATGGGTATGGCTGGTACGACATGACTCCCGGCGGGGCGTTTGTGAGTACCGCCGGCGGGTGGCTGCCGCAGGATATTGAGTTGGATGACGCCGTGTTTGGTAATCGCGTCTTGCGTGTGCGGTTCCGTGCGGTGGCGTATGTCGCCGGAAGATTGTCCGCCATGTACGTGGATGACGTCATGCTTCAAAGCCAGCAACCGCCGGGTGTGTATGTGACCGCAGTCAGTCCGGATAGCGGCTCGGCGGGCACAACTGTCCCGGTGTCGGTATCCATCTACAATTCCACCGCATCCGAGCAATCGAACCTGATGGGCGTGGTGACTTGTGCGGACTCGGGTGTGACGATCACGAATGGAATTCCGGTGTTCTATGGCAACGTGGATGCGGGCGGGGTGGCCACGGGCGCGGCGCCGTTCCAGTTGGAGTTGGCCGCCTCCGGCGGGTTCGACGTGGCGAAAATCACGTTGCAGCACCAGGCGAAATCGGGCTGGACTCCCGTTGCGTCGGATGCCGTTGTTTTCACGGTGCTGGACGCGGGTGTGGCGGCCGCCACGAATCTTGTGACCGTCCGTGCGGGTTCCGGGGTGACCAACTGGGTTGGCGAGTTCCTGTCCGGCGACGGCAGTTCCGGATCCTGCCTGTTCCAGGTGATTTATGCCGGAGCCAATGGTGTGGTTGATCCCCCCCGGGCCGATGGCGGCGTCACGGGGGATGACCGCCTGCTGATCGGCGCCGTGGACGGCATGACTCCGGGCCGGTTTGGCGAGGGAGATGTGGTCCCGAACGCCGGGTTGTTCTCCCGGATTGTGGCGCATGGATTGGCGAGCAATGCCCTTGTGTATGTGCGCGCGTGGGACGCGTCAAGCTTTGCCAATGCCGCTGCCTACGGCGATTCCGTGCTCAAGGCTGTGTCCGGTGCGCCCAGCCAGACGATCACGTTTGGCGGCTGGGGTGTGGCCCGGGTTCTCCGGATTCCCGGGGCGAGTCTGTCCGACCTGGCCGACCGTGACGGCGACTCCATCCCCGATGCGTGGTGCGCGTTGTTCCGGGTCGCGCCCAACCGGCCGATCCAGTCACTGGCGCCTTCGGTGACGATGGAAGCTTCCGTCACAGGTCTCAATCGCCCCGGTCGCGTGGCGGTTTCGAGCAACCTGGTGTTTATTGCCGACACCGACAACAACCGTATCGAGGTCTGGAACCGCGCCCTCTCGACCCGTCTCGTCCGGCTTGGCTCGTTCGGAACGGGGACGAACAATTTCAACCGGCCGCAGGGACTGAGCGTCAGTCCCGACGGGACACGCCTCCTGGTGGGCGATACCTTGAACTACCGGATCATGATGTTCGGGGTGAATCCTGTTTCGGGCGCGCTGACGCATCTCTGGTCGGCCGGTTCGCAGGGTGCGACGGCGGATGGCCCGTTGCTGTTCCGGGGACCGTTTGGCGTAAGCCTGCGGGATGACGGGGGCTTCCTGGTGGCGGACAGCCATTCCACGGACTACTATGCCAACCACAGCGTGCAGGTCTATGACCCGCCATCCAGCCGGGTGACGTTCATTGGAATGGCCGCCGGTTCGGGGGAGGGGTCTTTTATGCGGCCCCTGGGTGTGGACGCCGGACCGGCCGGTGAAATCTTTGTGGCCGACTCCGGCAACCACAGGCTCCAGGGATTCCTGGGGGACGGCACATTCTCGTGGGCGTTTGGTTCCTTTGGAACCAACGCGGGCCAGTTCAAGGAACCGCGGGATGTGGCCCTTGGATTGGGTGGGCGCCTGTATGTGGCGGAAACCGGCGGGAGCCGGCTCCAGGTCCTCGATGTGGATGCGGCTCCGGTTGTGAAGTCCATCGCGCTCCTGGGGTCCAACGGCTCGGGCCCCGGCCAGTTCCGGGCGCCGCAGGGTGTGGCTCCGGTGCTGGATGATGGGATTATTTATGTGGCCGACACGTTCAACAACCGGGTGCAGAAACTGCGGGTTGTTCTGGATGGCGATGGCGACGGGATGGAGGACGTCTGGGAGGAACTCCACGGGCTCGATTGCAACGACCCGTCGGATGCCGGGGAGGATCCGGATGGCGACGGGCTGTCGAACATCGGCGAATACCGGCTGGGAACCGACCCTGCGCGCCGCGACACGAATGGAAACGGCGCCAGTGACGGGTGGGATGTGGCGCACGGTCTCAACCCGGCGGCAACCGGCGGCTACGCCGTGACGCCGCCCACAGTGACGATTACGAGCGATCCGTCGGGGACGGTGTATGCCGGAGCGGTGGTGCGCATGACGGCTACGTTCAGCGATGCAGTCTCCAATGCACCTGCGCCGAAACTGTCGCTGGATGGCGGCGCGTTCCTGTGGCAGACGGCTATGACGATGAGCGGCCCTTCCTCATGGTATTACGACTATACGGTCCAGTCCGGCGATGCCGGGCCGGTGAATGCCGCGGTGAGCGGCGCGGTGGACTTGGAAGGCTTGAGCCTCGATACCGATCCGACCGTTGTCAATGCGCTCTTTACCGTTGGCACTGCGGCGTCCCTGGCGATCACCGGCTTCGGGGGGATTCCGCAGGCAATTTCGTGGCCCGCCCTTATGGACGGCATTTACCAGATCCAGAGTTCGACCAATCTGATGACGAATTTGTGGACGGATGTGGGTGCGGTGACATCGCCGGTTAGCGGGGCGATGATCTGGACCAACACGGCGCCGTCGGTGAACCCGGTGGAGTTCTTCAGGGTTCGGTGGATAAATGCGCCGTGAGGAACAGGAGGGCGGAAGCCCCGGGAGAGCTTCTGCCTGAATGCTGTGTTCTGACGCGGATGTTGGGAAAGTGGAAAGAACGGGGAATATAGATATGGTGAGGATGGGCATACGAACGATTGGTTGCTCAGCCATCATTTGCGGTGTGGCTGTGATGGCGGGCTGTTCCAAGAAGGAACCGCCGGTCAAGGCGAAGGCGGACGGGGCGGCAAAGCCTGCCGTGGCGGCGGAACAGAAGTCGAAACCTGTCCAGACCCCTGTGATCCCGCCGCAGGCCCGGTTCGTCCGTCCGGGTGCCACCAATGTTCCGGCGATATCGCCGGACGAGTCCATGCGGCAGATGCGTGCGAGGATGTATGCGAACGCGGAGAAGATGGTAAAGAACGAGGTCGGCATGACCGCGGCGGCCATGGAGAAGAGTTCGGCGGATCTCCTGGCGCTGGTGGAGAAGATCCGGTCACAGTCGCCCGCGGCGCGCGATGCCTTTGCGGCGCGCCAGAAGGCGGAGGCGGAGTGTGCACGGCTGATCAAGGACGCGCCGGGCATGGCGGAGTTGCAGGCGCGGATGGGGAAGGCCGAACTGGATTACACCGCGGCTGCCACGAAAGCAGGCACCGGGGAAGACCAGGAGAAGGCGCGGCAGGCCTTGCTGGCCATTCATCGGCAGATGGTGGAGACCGAGACGGCGGCCCGCCAGGCGGGCGGCGAGTATGCCGGGGCTTGCGAGGCGCGGGATGCGGCGGCCAAGGCGTATAATGAGGAACTTTCGAAGAACGAGGAGTATCAGGCGGCGCTCCAGCAGCGCGCGAAGTTCCAGGATCAATACAACGGGCTGGTGGCCCGTTTGGCGGAATTGGAGAAACAGGAGAAGCAGAGACCATGAGTACTACATTCAGCCCGATGACGAAAAAAGCGGTCAATCTCTTGCGCGGCGCCATTCTCTCGGCGGCGCTGGGATTGGCTTTTTCTGCGACCCCGGCGTCCGCGCAAGTGAGCGTTACCATTTTGCCCAATCCGACTGGAGCCGGGACGGCAAGTATTATCCAGACGCCTCCTTATACAAATGGGCAGCCGGTTGACATTTACGCCTTTCCTACCGACAATCCAAGCACATCGGATCCGGAATATATATTTGAAGGGTGGACTGTTTATAATGGCGGCCCTCTTGCACTTCATAGAACGAACGCGTTTAATTCGGTGGTTGTCAGCAATAACACCCTGATAATCGCCAACTTTGTCAGCGGGTTGCCGAAATACAACCTGACCATGGTTGCCGGGGTCGGTGGCACGACCTCCCCGACGGGGACGGTCACGGGGCTCAGCAAGGACTGGTTCAATATCTCGGCTACACCGTCCGCGGGATACCTGTTTGACAGTTGGACGGGGGCCGCCGGTGTGGAGAATGCGGCGGCCGCCAGCACGCGGATCTATATGGACGACAACAAGACCGTCACCGCCAACTTTAAGCTGCTCCTGCGATACACGGGGTATGATCCCACGGGGCCGGGCACGGCGCCCATCCAGACGAATCTTTCGAATGGCCAGATTTTCACGGCGGCGGTTCCGAGCCCGTTGGTCATTGTCAATGCCAGCCAACGCAGACAGTGCGTCGGGTGGCGGCAGGGCGCGGGGGATGTTCCCGCCACCGGCACGTATTCGTCCCATGGTCCGTTCACGGTGACCACGGCATCGAGCAACCGGTGGGTGTGGACCAACGAGTATCTCGTGGTGGTGACGGCTTCGACTGGCGCGGACATTGTGGACCATCTCGGGACCAACTGGTGGACGGAGGGTTCCACGTGGACCCTGAACGCCAAACCGTTGCCCGGCTATATTTTCACGGGCTGGAAGATCGGTTCGTCGAATGTGTCGGGCACGTTGAACCTGACAGTCACCGGCCCCCTGAACATCGCGGCCTATTTCGCGGCCATTGGCGGGGATTCCGATGGGGACGGTCTGCCCGATAACTGGGAAGAGCGGTTCGGGCTGGATCCCCTGAGCGCCAGCGGCAATGACGGGCCTGACGGCGACCCGGATCGTGACGGATTGAGCAATTACGAGGAGTTCTCCATCCAGGCGACCAATCGCAACTGGTATGCCAGCCCGGTGGATGCCGATAGCGATGGTGATGGAATGGACGATTTCTACGAGAAGTACTATATCGATCCGACAAACCTGACCGTGGAGACCGCCAGGGACTTCGTTTCCGCTGTTCTCGATTCCGGCATCGTGAACATCAATAACGGCCCGAACGGCAATCCGGATGGCGACTGCAAGTGGAGCACGGTCAATGGATACCGGCTGTCCAACAGCAAGCTTTTCAATATCGAGGAGTGGCGCGGGCCGGATGGAATCGCCCCCTGCACCTACCAGACCGTGAATCTGGGCGATCCGCTCTATCCGTTCGGCAACAACCGGGGGCCGGTAAAGGTCAAGGTTGCCAACCCGTTGGACACCGACGATCAGAGCCGGGCCAACAACACGGATTCGGACCAGGACGGATTCGATGACGGGTATGAATATACGTGGGACCGTTGGCAGCAGACGAATGGCGGAACCAACGAAGTTTTTGTCATTGGTGTCACGAACCTGACCATTCTAACGATTACCAACACGGTGCCTGTGTGGGATGGCGCCGCCAATACGTTGCGGCGGTATAACCCCAAGACGATACATGCGGACGTGGATGGCGTGGATGGCGCCCCGGACCATGACGTGCTGTACGATTATCTGTCAGGCGGTGTGTCCGCCTACTGGTATTCCGACATCATGGAATACAACGCCTCGGCTTCCAACGCCTTCAGTTCCGGGATCGCGGGCGCCCCGCACAGCATTCGGCGCGACCAGACCCCGACGCCGGACAATCCGCCCCGCTGCACGCATCCGTTCCTGATGGATGTGGACCAGGATGGCCTGCCGGACGGGTATGAGGTCATTTTCGGATACGATCCGTGGTTGAAGGTCACGCCCGGACTGGCTACGACGGATGACCGGGACAATCGGGACGATGATTGGATGGCGATTGAGGGCGGGACCAACCTGACCGTGCTGCGGCACGCCGAGATTTACGCGGCCTACGGGTTCGACCCGCGCACGGGGTGGGCGGCGACGTATCCGATGCCGGGCGACATGCCCGGGCCCGGAGCAAGTGCGTCGCCCAACACGGGCCCTTATACGGCCCGGGAGGAAATGTGGGGTCCCGACGTCGTCATGATGATTGTGCCGAAGGGTACGACAGACGTGATTGATGATGCGTCCAGTCCTGTGAACCCGGATACGGACGGGGATGGTATCTGGGATGGGTGGGAAGGGTACATGGCGTTGAATCCCGCCGATCCGGTGGACGGCCGCCTGGACGCCGATGGCGACGGGTTGTCCAACTGGCAGGAATTCCAGAGTTTCGTCACGTCCTCCACCAACCGGTTGGCGCTGACACCGGTGACGAACTGGCTCAACAAGATTTTCCCGACGGACATCAATAACGGGGATACCGATGACGACGATCTGCCGGACAGCGCGGAGCGGGGCGCCTTCCAGGGCGGGTTGGCTACAGACGTCACCAATGACGTAAGCATTGCCGTCCAGGTGGGGACAAATACGGTCTATGTCATGACGCAGCAGGTCTTCACGGCCTTTACTTGGAATGGAGCCTGTTACACGGCTGGCGGCCTCAATCCGACCTCCTGGGATACGGATGGCGACACGTTGCCCGACCCGTGGGAAGCGGCATTCGCAGGCGCGGTAAATGGCACCTTGGGCGATACCTTTGCCGACCCGGATGACGACAAGTTGCCCAACTACCTCGAATACATGACGGCGGCGACCTACCACTGGCAGTACGATGCGTGGGCGCCGAATCAGCCCTCGTACAACACGCGCGATTTCTTCCAGCGCACGGCCAAGCCGTGGGACTGGCGGCCCACGGATTGCGGGGAGCCGGCCCGGTACATGCCGTCTCTGACCCCGGGCGGGGCGATTCCGTATTCCAGCACTGATCCGGGCAGTCCGGACTCCGATGCCGACGGAATGGATGATTACTGGGAAATCTATCACGGCCTGAACCCGACATACGGCTTCTACTCGCTGCCCGCGAGCCGTATTCTCCCGCGGATGGTGATAGTAGGTGACCCTGCAGCTCCATTCATTGTTGCCGACCCACGGGTTCTTCCCTACGTCAGCGGCACGCCGGAGATGGATCCCGACGGCGACGGTCTGCACAACGGTGGCGAGGCGGTGGACTACGCCAACGAGGCCTATTCGCCGACCTATCACACGGATCCGACGCCGCTGTGGATCACCGACCCGTCTTACGGGCGCAGTTGGGTCAATCTGTATTACACGCCGGGAACCTATTGGCCCAACGCCTGGGCGTCGTACCCTCTCCCCGACAAGCGTCCCTCCTATATGTACGACTTCGAGATGAACGAAGGATATGACACGGACAATGACAATGTTGGCGATTACCAGGAGTTGAACCAGACCTATACCGATCCGCTCAGCACGGAAAGTCCGATCAAGCGGCGTGCCCTGTATCTGCCACTCGGTCGTGATGCCTATGCCCGCACGGATCCGCAGTTCCATTACATGATTGATACGCTGCGCAGTTTCACGGTTGAGGCATGGGTGAAGCCCTTGAATCCGGCATCCGGACAGCGCCAGATCATTGTGGAGCGACCGCTGGTGGTGCCCGCCGGCAATCCGCTGGGCGGCGATTCGCTGCGGATCAATTTCCGCCTGGCGATCGACGAGACGGGGCTGCCCTATGTGGAATACACAGGGGAAGGCGACCCTGTGATCTTCTATACGGCCAAGGCGTCCTCGATGCCTCTTTCCACCACGAACTGGGTCCACTTGGCGGGAACGTACTCCGTGCCGATTCCCGGTCAGCAGCGCGGCCGGCTGACCCTGTATGTCAACGGCAAGGTGGCGCAGTCCATCACGCCCAATGAGTTGCCCGCCGTGGGGCGTTTTGACAATGGCGGCAGTGTCCGCCTCAGTTGTGCGCCGTTCATCATCGGCGCCGGCGATTACCAGCCTGATGGCACTGTGATCCCGCGTTTTATGGTTCCTCCGCCCAACCCGCACAGTTTCTTCAAGGGCTGGATTGACGAGGTTCGCATCTGGGACGGTTGCCGCAGCCAGGCGGAAGTGGCCGGCAACATGAAGCGCCGGATGAAGCAGGTGGATGTGGTGGCGGCCGCCGCGACGCCGACGCGCCTGTACGGGCTGTACACGTTTGATGACCTTCCGGATCCCGATCATTCGCCGGTCTCCCCCGAGGGGTTTGATGTCGTCCACATGAACAACAAGCCGGCCGACTATGTGGCGGTGATGTTCTGGGCGGCAAGTCCGGAAGTTTCCATGCGGTACACGGACTACAGTTATGTGCCATGGATCGAGAACACGGTATCCCATATTCCGGAGAATCCGGCCGTGGATCTTGGTGATCCGCGGCGAACCTCCGACATGGTGTATGCGAACCAGGCGAATCCCTATAACATGCGTTTCTTTACGGCGCCCAGTGTGCTGGCGGAGATCAACCCGGCCAGCAGCGGATATATTTATGGTTTGCCGGTTGCCGTGGACCACCCGCTGTTCTCCGACCTTCTGCCGTTGCGCTGGGCCGAAGCGGACGAGGATACCGCGATGTGGGATGGCGGCGGCGCGCCTGCCGCTTCGCCGTTTGACTCCGATGGCGACGGTTTGCCCGACGCCTGGGAGGAACTCTATGGGCTGGATCCCTTGAGCGCGGCCGGTGGCGACGGGGCGTGGGGTGATTTCGACGGCGATTTCCTGCCGAACTTTGTCGAATACTTGTGCGGCCTTAACCCCTCGAGCGTGGATTCCGACCGCGATGGCACGGAAGACGGGTATGAGGACGCCGACGGGGACGGATTGAGCAACTATGACGAGGTGTACTTCTATGGTTCCAATCCCGGCGATCCGGATACGGATGATGACGGAGTATCGGACGGCGCGGAATTGGATCCGGCGATACGCAAGGCCGATGGCCGGACGCTGACAAACCCTCTGGATTCCAGGAGCCCGGTTGTGCAGCGTGCGATGGTCCTGACGGGCAACGCGTATGATGTGCCGGGTGTTGGAAAAGACGGTTCGGACCGGCTGGACCTGAATGCCGTGGCCGCGGATACGAAGTGGACCCTGGAAGCCTGGGTCAAGCTTGAGACAGCGTCCCAGACCGGTTCCATTGTGGCGCGGTATACGGATCAGGGGCAGACGGCCTATGCATTGCGTGTGGTCAGCAACTCGCCGGTGGTGGAGTTCACAACCACGACGGGTCATCGCTATGCGGCGGGCGCGAACATTGTCCTTGCTTCCAATACATGGACGCATCTGGCCGGTGTCTGGGACGGTCCGGCCAACACCCTGCAATTGTATGTCAATGGCGTTGCCTATCAGGCGCAGCAGTGCCTAGAGATCCCGGCTGCCGGTTCCGGTGCCACACGTGTCGGGCAGGGGCTTACGGGGTACCTGGATGAACTCCGGATATGGGATGTGGCGCGCACGGCCGGCGAGGTGGTGTCCAATATGCGCCTCTTCGGCGGGCAGTTCGTCAAGGGTACATTGAACGAGAATTCGGCCTCCTACAAGGGGGTGTTCTTCCCCGATGGCGAGCTGGCCTTTGCGGATTCGGTCTTCGCCTATGAAGGCGCCAGCGAGAGCAATCATACCGAGAACCTGTATGCCGACCCTGAAAAGGCCCTGGGCATCCCCGACAGCGACGGGATCAACGGGAACTGGGTCAGCCTGGGCCGTTCGGATCTGGTTGTGTCCAGCACGGGTATGACGTTCAGCACGGGTTATGTCTGCCTGCAGTTCACGAACACCTTCCTGCAGGGAAGCGGCGACATCCGCCCCGACTTGTATGTGTTCCAGGACCTGGTCGCGGGTGAGCGTTCATATGTGGCCATCAGCCGGGATGGCAGTTCCTGGATTCCGGTCGGGTATGCCGACAGGAGTGTTGCAGGTATCGATATCGATCCCTACATCGACTCCACGGAGGACACGTATCGTTTCGTGCTCATCATCGACGCGGGCGACAATCCCCCGGCCGCGTATACCGGCCTTGGGCGGCCCGGGCCCGATCTGGACGCGGTTGGCCTTGTCAGCTATCTGAAGGCACCGTTAGCCTGGTATCCGTTCGATGACGGGGAGAATACGACGGTTGCCAACTTGTTGACGGGAACGGTGACAGGACATGGCGCGGAGGATTTCGCCAATCCGCTGAACTGGAACTATGCCATGAACGGCATCACGTTCACGACGAATGTCACGGTCGATCTGGTGGGAGAAGCGGATTCCGACTCGGATGGCTTGCCGAATTGGTGGGAAACCCTGCATTTTGATTCGGATGCCGCCGCGACGAATGACCTGGACGCGGACGGGCTGAACAACCTGTACGAGTTCTATTGCGATACCAATCCGCACGACAACGACAGCGACAATGACGGCGATTGGGACGGGGCCGAGGATTGCGACAACGACGGCCTCGAGAACCAGGACGAGCAGTGGCATTTGTCCGACCCGTGGCTCGCGGATACGGATGACGACGGCGTTGGGGACCTGGCGGAGAAGGTGGCGGGCACGAACCCGTCCAGTTCGCAGAGTCCGCAGCAGCAGCGCGGGATTATCCTGCCCGGGACGGCTGGTTCCTATGTCGAGATGCCGCTGGATGGGCGGTTTGCCCTCAAGGAATGGACCTTGGAAGCATGGGTGTGCCCGTCTGCCGCGCAGGCTGGCAACGTGATCTATCGCCGGGCCCAGCCGGGAGACCCGAACTACTTCCTCGGTTTCAATTCCAGCATGCATCCGGTTGCGGGATTCGGGACGAATCTGCTGACCGCCTCCGCGGTGGTGCCGGTTGGCGGCGCGATGACGAGCGCCTCGAACTGGACGCATATCGCGGCGACCTACCAGGTCAACGGGCAGTATCTGCGCCTCTATGTGAACGGGGCGGAGGTGGCGAGCATGGTTTGCCCGCGGAATCCGAATGTGGGAGGCGTGGGTCCGGTTATCCAGCGTTTGGGCGAGAATTTTGCCGGCGCCATGGATGAGGTGCGGATCTGGAGCGTGGTACGCGGGTCGAACGACCTGATGGAAACCATGTCGGAACCTCTGACCGGCGCGGAGCCCGGACTGGTGGCGTACTACCGGTTTGATGACGGCACCTCGTATCGCGCGGGTGCGGTGGGGACAAGCCGCAACCAGGCGTGGACCCATGGCCAGGTGGAGGACTTTGCGGCCGGATACGAACGGGATTGGGAACAGGATTGGCGCAACGCGGCTTCGATTGTCGGGTCGGTGACCTGGACAAACCTGCCCTACAGCGTGCCGGTCCTGATCGCGCTGGATTCGGATGGCGACGGGCTGCCGGACTGGTGGGAAAGCCAGTACACGGGCTGCGGCCTGGATCCGCTCTCGTCGGTCGGCGACGCCGGCGCGTATGGCGATCCGGACGCGGACGGCATCATCAACATCGATGAATATCGCCAGGGCAGCAGTCCCTGTGTGGCGGATATCCTAACCATTACCCCGTTGGTCATCGAAGTTCAGGTGGGACATTCCACGACGGCGACCGTTTCCTTCATCATGCGGACGGGGATGACCAATGCGACGGTCAGCGTATTGAGCAGCGATGACTCGCTGTTCACGGTGGAACCGGGTGAGTTGACCTTTGACGCGGCCAACACGAGTGCCGTGGTGACCATCACGGGTGTGGCGCTGGGCGAAGGCCTTGGCGCCAATGATGGGGTGCTCCTGATGGTGGGCAGTTCCGGCGGCGCCCAGATCCCGGTGACCGTCTACAACGGGGTTAGCCTGACGCTCGGGATGACCCTGGCGCAGGACGGCAACGTGGTGGCCGGTGATACGGCTACGATGAGCATCAGCCGCCAGAGAAGCGTCGGATCGATTGCCCAGCCTCAGGAGGTCACGTTGAGCGTGGCCAATTCCAATCTCCTGTCCGTGCCCGCCACGGTCACCATTCCGGCTGGTTCGGACACGTTCTGGTTCCCGGTGACGGGTGTGTCCGTTGCCTCGAACGTGATCGTCAAGGCGGAGGCGCCCGGGTATCCGCATGCGGATTACGCGGTCAGTGTTTCGGCACCGGCGATCTCGGTGATCCAGGACGGTGTGCCGACGAACTACGTGGTGCTCCCCAGGGATACCGTGACCCGCATCCAGATATCCCGCGGGAGCGGTCAGGAGGCGGCGCCGTTGAACTTGTCGATCGAATCCTCCAACACGAACATGGTGTCGCTTGTGACCAACTTCGTCAGTTTCGCGGCGAGGGATTCGGTGGAGTGGGTTGATTTGACCACCGCGAGCCTTTCCGGTTCGGTTGTCCTGCGCCTCTCGTCCGGCATCTGGTACCAGGATTACCTGGTGACGGTTGTCGGCGGCAGCGTGGGTGGCGATACAGGGCCCTATGGCGATCCGGATGGTGACGGGTTGTGCAACCTGTATGAAGGGTTTGCCGGGACCAACCCGAACGACTGGGATTCGGATGATGACGGGTTCAGCGATTATGACAGCCGGCAGGGGCCTGGCTACCGGACCTATGGGGAGTTGTATGACGATGGTGACGGGATCCCGGACGCGTGGGAAATCCTGTACAAGGGTCCGTGTCTGGAGACGGGGATCCGCGGGCTTGATCCGGCGTACTATGATGCCAACCTCGATCCGGACCGGGATGGCTGGAGC
>Ga0209609_10001579_pt1 | contig 13181 bp, 9 predicted proteins | sample LakKivw325mmetaG_FD_184136 | JGI IMG/M metagenome (GOLD analysis project Ga0209609, IMG submission 184136) | Anoxic lake water microbial communities from Lake Kivu, Rwanda to study Microbial Dark Matter (Phase II) - Lake Kivu water 325m metaG... | ecosystem: Environmental > Aquatic > Freshwater...
CGCCTGTTCGCGGCCGATCACTGTATTGATGGCGATGAGGCGCCGGTTCAACGTGTCGAAACGATTCGCATAATGGGCCTCGATCTTGTCGATCTCCACCTGTTGCTCCGCCGTGAGCCGGACGCTTTCGGGGATTTCGGTGTTCGCAAATCGGTCGGCTGGGCTCATGCTGCTCCAGTCGTAAGCGAAGGCGCTGCCGATGGCGAGCGCGACCGCCAGCGAAACCAGCGCGAGCGTTCTCAGGCCGGCGGGTTTTCCCCTCGTCGCGCGCTCCCAGCCCAGCAGGCCACCGACGAACGTCGCCAGCAACATCCGAATGACTATCTCCCACCAAGCCAACATTGCGGCACTCTCCATGTTTCCTAGAGCGACTGCTCCGCTAGGAAGCGAGAGAACAGATCGCCATAATCCGTGCAGAACATGTCGGGGTTCCATGCCACGGACTGTCGAAAGACCTCAGGGTCGCAGGAACCCTCGTAGATCATGAACTGGAGGGAGCGCTCGCGGCAGGCGGCGACGAAGGCCTCGCTCATATAGCACAGCTTGGTCGTGACGATGCGTGCCCCAAAGCGCTCGTGGGCTTTGACGACGTCGGCCACGCTCGTGACGTCAACCTCGATCGCCAGCCGTGGGTCGAGGCGATGCAGCTCCAGATACCACTCCTCTGAACCACTATAGAAGTAGGAGTCATGCTCCATGCCCACGTCATACACCAGGTCTATCAATCGCTGGGGCTCGACGCACTTGGCGTCAAAGTAGACTCCGGCCTTGCCCTTGATCCACCGCAGCAGGGGCTCGAGCCGCGGGACGTGCTCACCGGCGTACTGCGGTCCGAACCAGCTTCCGGCCTCCAGACGATCAATCTCGGCTGAGGTCATCTCGGCGAACTGGCCGGAGCCATTGGTGGTCCGGTCCACCGTTGGGTCGTGCATCAGGTAAAGCACGCCGTCGCGGCTGGTGCGCACATCAACCTCCACATAGTCCATGCCCCAGTCCACGCAGAGGCGGACTCCCGCGAACGTGTTCTCCGGAGCCTGATAGCGGGCCCCCATGTGACAGACGATCTGGATCTTGTGACGTGGCATCGTGCTCCTTTCGGTTGTGTCTATGGGTCTCGTGATGTTCGTTGCTATAGTGTCCTTATCTCGACACGATCTCATCTACGGCCATATCGCCGATCATAGCGATGGCGATGCTGTCCACGGCAGGGCCCATCGCGAGCCGATCCTCCAATCGGCCTAGAATACAACTCCACCGCCCAGGGCATCGGCCAGGGCCCGCGGATTGTTCGACGCGATGCGATCCACCCCCGCCTCAAGCAGCTGCCGCGCGGTCTCGACGTGCCGTGGATAGGCCGCATCCAGAGTCCATGCGCTGACGATCACGCCGCGCTCGTGAAGGAAGTGGACCCAGTCAAAGCCATCGTCGAGTGCCCTGGCCAAAGTGGTGCCCCGGATGTACCAGGCTTGTGCGTAGGGCAACTGCATCCAAAGAAGCTCGGCGCGCTCGGCCAGGTACGCGACCGGCAGCCCCCATTTCTCGCGCGCCAGGGGATGCTTGTCGCGATAGCCATAGGCCCCGCCGCCCCTTCTCGGGCCCGCGTCCAGGTATAGATACGGATCAAAGCCGAGGCTGAGATCGGGGGCCACGGCATGGAGGCGGCGCAGGTTCCAGTCCGCCGGGCTCGACACGCGCACTCCTGTCCCCAGCGGCCGGAGCAGTTGGGCGAGCGAACGCAGTTGTCCATCGGTGAGGATCTGCGCGGGTGGTATCTTTAGGTCAATCTGCACTTCGGGTGGGCGGGTCTTTGAATGCAACAAGGCCACCACCTGGCTCAGGGTAGCCACCGGGTGGTCGGTGGGCTTGCCGGCGGCCAGCAGGCGCAAGCGGGAGACCTGCTGCCCGGTATGCGCGCCAGCGAGGCCCTGCCCCGTGGTTGCGTGCTCGAGCTGGGCGTCATGCAGCAAGGCGAAATCCCCATCGGCCAGCGCGTGGACGTCAATCTCGATAGCCAGCGCGCCTGCTTCCAGGCAGGCGACGATCCCGGCAAGCGAGCTGGGCGGGAAGGGATGCCCGTTGTTGGCCGCATGATGAATCAGAAGGGGGAAGTCTGCGCCCAGAACAGCCACTATCTGCCCGCTAGCCCGGTGAAAGCTACGCCCTTGACGAACAGCCGTTGGCAGGAGAAGAACAGAATGAGCAGGGGCAACGTGATGACCGTCGCGACGGTCATCTGGTAGTTCAAGACGGGCATATCGGTGTAACTACCAGAGAACGTCCAGAGGCCCAGTTGCGCGGTGAAAGCCCTCTTATCCGAGACGTACAGCAGCGGCCGCATAAAGTCGTTGTAACGTGCGATCGAGGAAAAGACGACCACCGAAGTGATGGCTGGCTTGCTCAGAGGCGCGATGAGCTGCACAAGGATACGCCACGAACTGGCTCCATCGATGCGCGCGGACTCGTCGATCTCGATCGGCAGGCTGCGCATGAACTGGCGGAAGAGAAAGATGTAGAACGGGACGCCGAACCACTCCGGCACGATGAGCGGCAAATAGGTGCCCACCCAGCCTATCTTGAAGAACATAACGAACTCGGGCACCAGGGTCACCACGCCCGGAAGCATCATGGTGCCCAGCACAATCGCGAACACGGCCTCGCGCCCGGGCCAGCGCAAGCGGGCCAAGCCGTAGCCGGCCAGCATGGAGCTGATCACGTTGCCCGAGGCGCACATCACCACGATAAAAGCAGAATTGAGCATGTAGCGGCCAATGGGCGCAAACTGGAACACGAACACATAGTTGTCCCACCTAAGCTGTTTCGGGATCAGCACCATGGGGACAACTTCCCCCGAGCTCTTGAATGACGTGGACACCACCCACCAGAGTGGCAGCAGAGCGGCGGCTGCGGGGACGGCCAGAATCAGATACAGCGCAGCGTGCAGCACGGTTCGCCCAAGCTGGCGTCGTCTGTGATAGTTGATCGGGCTGCGCTGGTTCATGGACAGGATCCCTCGCTTTCAAGCATGCATGTACCACGACCGATATGCCCAGCCGTGGCGTTGCTCTGCCACCGGTGGCGAGTGGTCGCGCTCCTCTCCTGGCAGCTAGGCGGTCTCATAGTAGACCCATCGGTTGGTGATGCGCAGTTGGATGATGGTCACAACCATGATGATGGCGAACAGCAGCCAGGCCAGGACGCACGCGTAGCCCATGCGGAACAACGTCCAGGCCGTATCGTAGAGGTAAAGCACCATGAACAGGGTGGCGTTCTGCGGGCCGCCGTTGGTCATGATCTTGGCCATCGAAAAGACCTGAAAGCTGCCGATGATCCCCATGGTCAGGTTGAGCAGGATCACGGGGGAGACCATCGGGATGGTGATGTGCACAAAGCGGGCCCACGCGCCGGCGCCATCAATCTTGGCTGCCTCGAGCATCTCCTGCGGCGTGTTCTGCAGTGCAGCCAAAAAGATGATCATTTCGGGACCCACGCCCCAAAGGCTGATCCCGATAAAGACCGGCTTGGCCAGGGGCGGGTTGTACAGCCAGGCGACGCCCGGCAGACCAAACCAGCCCAGTATCGTGTTGAGGATGCCGCCGTCCGGGGTGAGTATTTGCATCCAGATGACGGCGTTGGCCACGGCCGGGAGGAGCACCGGCAGGTAAAAGATGGTGCGCAGGATGGATGTGCCGCGCAGGCCCTGGTTGAGGGCCATCGCCAGGGCAAAGGCTGTCGCCAGACGCAGGGGCACGCCCAGGAAGGTGTAGTAGGCCGTGTTCCAGAGTGCCACGCCCACCATAGGATCGTGGATAAGCCGCTGGAAGTTGCCCAGGCCGATGTACTTGGGCGGGACGACCAGCTTCCACTCCTGGGTGACCATCACCAGCGAAAACAGCATGGGTCCTATCCAGAAGAGCAGCACGCCGAGCAGGAAGGGCGTGAGTGACAACCAGCCGTCTCTGGCCTCGACGCGCGAGAGGCCAGAGTGACGCCGGCGGATGCGGGCCTTGGTCTTTGGTATGGCGATGCTGCTGGCTGGACGAGAATTGGTGGACAAGGACTATCTCCTCTTGACACGCTGGAGCCGCTTGGTGCAAAGCCTGTCACAGCCGCCTTTGCCTGCCACGAGTGCGTTCGCTTAATGGCTCAATACCCGGTGTCCAGGAACAGATGGGTAAGTGCGCCCGCGGGCGCACTTACCCATTCTACGCAGCTACTTGCGAGTTGACCAGTACTCGTCGATCTTGGCCTGAAGCTTGACATTCACGTCTGGAATGAGGTCCTTGGCCAGTGCACCGGCCATCATGGCCTCCTTGGCTGCCGGAAGCGCCTGCCCTGCAGCCGTCAGCCGGTTCAGCGTTATCTCGCCGCCGCTGATGACAAAGTACCGTCCTTCTTGTTGGCCCGTGATGAAGGCTTGAGGGTTGTCGACGTTGTATGCGTCCTTGACGGTGCCGGGCCAGTACTCCTTCGCAATCTTGAGCTGGGCCGGCATGCGGCCCCCATCGGCAATGCGCTTCTGCGCATCGTCGTCCGTGAGGAACATGATGACCTTGAAGGCGGCCTCGGGAACCTTGCTGTCCTTGGCAATCATGTGGCCGCTGCACTGTGCCGGCATCTCGATCTTACCAGTCTTGCCCTTGGGGGGTTCCACGACCCCATAGTTCAGGCCACCCGGCGTGACGGCCTTGGGCCCCCACGCGTTGGCGAGGTACCACGGTCCGGCCATGGCCATGGCGCCATTCCCGTTCCAGAACGAGATGCCAGCCGTCCAGTCCGAGTCTATGGGCGCCCATTTTTGCACGTACTCCTCGCGAGCAATCCAGTCGATCTCCGCGATGAGGTCCGGCTGGTCCCACTGGGCCTTGGTGGGCTCGACGATCTGGTCCCACTCCTGGTTCCCATCCTTCCGCATGATCGCTGCCCACACCTGGAACTCGTAACACTCATGCATATAGCCCCAGGTGTGCTTGCCCCCCTCATCAAAAGTGAGCCGGGCAACCTTCGCCTTGAATTCGTCCCAGGTCAAGTCGTCGGTGGGATACGGCTCGCCCCGCTTGTCGAAGATGTCCTTGTTGTAGAAGAGCGAATAGCAGCCGGAGTCCATCGGCGACATGTAGGTTTGGTCGTGCCATACCGTGCTCTGCTTGTAGATCTCAAAGTCAGGCCACCTGCTCTGCGCGTTGTTGGCTGCAATCTGGTCATCGAGAGGCAGCACCAGGCCGAGGTCGGCGAGCATCTGCCACTCAAAGCCCTGCGTGTAGAGGACGTCAGCCGAGTTGCCGGCCGCAAAGTTGGTCATCAGCTTTGTGTAATAGTTCCCGACATAGGTCTCCATGGTGAGCGCGATGTCGGTGACCTGCTTCTCGAACAGCGTAGCAATGCCGGCATAGACGGCCTGGTCCACAGCGGCGCCCCAGACCGACATGCGCACGATGGCCGGTCCTGTGTGCGCCTTCTTTGGCTCCGGCGTGGCGGTAACGACCTTTTCCTTAGGCGCGCCCTCGACGACAACCGTCTCCTTGACGACCTTTTCCTCGACCTTAGGTGCGCCTTCGACGACGACCGTCTCCTTGACGACCTTTGTAACCTCGACGATCTTCTCCTTCGTGCAGGCTTGTGCGAGCAGCCCTGTGCACGCGATCGCCGCATAGCCGAGCAGCTTCCGACGCGAAATACGATTGCTGAACATAGAACTCCTCCTTCTTGACTAGGTGAAAAACGACACCATCTTGACCGGCCCAGACTTCTGACTTATTATACCGGCTGAGCGTGCTTTCCGACCCTGACCAAACCCTGACATTCTATGTCATCCCACGGAGGATCGCATGCCCGCCGCGGCCGCCAAACCGACCATCACCCGCGCTGAGGTGCACGAAGCCCTGGAGCGCTTGTATGATGGCCCGTCACTGGCCCAGGTGACACTGGCCGCGCGCCTGCCGGCGGTGTCCGGCCTCGACTCGGTGCCGGGACGCGCTCTGAAGTTGCGGGCTTTGCTCCTGGATGCCATCGAGCTCCTGCAGCCCGCCCGCTCCCAGTCTTTCCGTTCGGCTGCCACGCGCAGCTACGATGTTATAGCCATGCACTTTGTGCGCGGCCTGTCAATGGCGCGAGTTGCCGCGGAGCTGTACGTCAGCGAGCGGCAGGTCTACCGCGACCTGGCTCACGCCGAGGCGCGGGTAGCCGAGATTCTGAGCACTGGCGGGGGGGAGGCCGGGTCCGGGCAGCGGGCAGGCACAATGCCGCAAGCCGATCCGGTCCGCTCCGAGCTACAGGGCTTTGCCCAGGAGAGCGGCCGGGTTGATGTGGCTGAGCTGCTCAGCCACGCGGTGCGCACGGTTGCACCCCTGGCCGAGCGCCTCGGCGTCTCTTTCGACTGCTCCCAGTTCGGCTCCCCTATCCTGGCCACAGGGGACGAGGCCCTGCTGCGGGCCACGTTCGTGCAGATGCTTAGCATCGCCACGCGCCATGCGACCGGCAACACGGTAAGCGTTGCGGTGTATCCCTTAAAGGAGCGAGTCACGGTCGTCGTAACCTTGTCTTGCCGCTCAGTCCGCGAGTTACGCAGCGCCTTCGGCGACCTGGCCAGCCTGATGGACGCTCAGCGCCTGAAGTGGAGCCTGGAAGAGAGCGTCGCCGGCACATGCAGGGTCTCCACCACGCTCTCGCGCATACCTTGCCGAACGGTGCTGCTACTCGAGGACAATCCAAGCGCCGTCGAGCTGTATCGTCGCTATCTGAGCGGGAACGGCGAGTGGGAGCTAGTGGCCGCGCCCACCGCGGATGCCGCGATCGAGATTGCCCGCCAAGGTCACCCGGCGGTCATCGTCCTCGACCTTCTGATGCCCGCAAAGGACGGCTGGCAAGTCCTCCAGACCCTGCGCGCGCTGCCAAAGACGGCGGACATACCGGTCCTGATATGCTCGGTTTTTGATGAGTCGGATCTGGCCTCCGCCTTGGGAGCGAACAACTACCTCAAGAAGCCGGTATCGCGCGAGCAGTTCCTCGCTGGCCTTAGAGCCTGTGCGGCTGGGAGACGTAGTCGGCCTTGACTGTGGCGAGAACGCTCTTCAGCATCTGTAGCACCTGATCCCCCGTAAGGCCAGCCGGTTTGGCGACGACAAAAGTATCCCTGCCAGTGGGCAAGGCCTCCTCGGGGAGCCTTGCGCCGCTCACAAACACCACGGGCACGTCGGCCAGCGACGCATCGGCCCGCATGGCTTGAGCCAAGGTGAGGCCGTTCGTCTTGGGCAGCACGATGTCGAGCAGCGCAAGCGCCGGGGGCGCGGCACGCATCTTGGCGAGGGCCTCCTCCGCGTTGTAAGCCCAGCGCAGCCGCTGACCTTGGCCAATGGATCGGAAGGTACGCCCCACAAACTGCACAAAACCGCGATCGTCATCAACCACCATCACCTCGCCCCGGGGCGCCAGGCGCTGCGCCACGCTCAGGAGCGCCTCCGGCATCACGGGCTTGACCAGCAGCGTCATCTCTTGGCCATCCTGGTCTACTAAGCGGCGACTGGGCAGGTAGCAGCCAATGACTGGCACGCCGGCCGGCAGGTCCAGCTCCCCAATCGTGCGGCTGCCCCGCCCGCCAAAGCTACCCAGATCAACGATCACGGCTGCCGGGTGCCAATCGCTGACCATCTTGCGCGCCTGTGCAGTGGTGCGCGCGTGGCGGAGCTCAAAGCCCTCCATGCGGCGCGCAAGGTAGCCGTAAGGATAGTCGTGAGCGCAGAGTACGACTACGCTCGTCACGCGAGACGCTGTCTGCCGCGGCCCAGGCGTGCGCACCAGAGTAGAGGCCGCGCCAGGCTCCAGCGGCAGCACAAACATCATGCGCGTGCCTTCGCCCAGTTTGCTCTCCGCCCAAATGCGCCCACCATGCAGGCCAACGAGGTGCTTGGCGATGGCAAGCCCCAACCCCTTGCCGGATTCCTCCGCGCGCTGCCAGGCACCTGCCTGCTCGAATTCCGAAAAGACGAGCTCAAGCTTCTCTGGCGGGATTCCGGAACCCGTGTCGGCCACGCAGACGAGCACCTCGTCGCCCCTTAACTCGGCAGTGACCGTGATCTTGCCCCGCTCCGTGAACCGGCAGGCGTTGGTGAGCAGATTGATCAGAACCTGGCGAATCCGCGTGGGGTCGGTGTACAGCATCGGCAGATTGGGGTCGAGGGCTACCTCCAAGGCCACCGGCTTATTCTCCAGCAGGCTATGCACGATTTCCACGGCTTCTGAGACCACCTGCGGCAGACTCGTCGTCACCCGATGCAACGGCATGTGCAGGGTGTCAATGCGCGCCAGATCGAGGATGTCGTCAACGAAGCTGGCGAGATGGCTGGCGTTGCGCCGGATCTCCAGAATGTCGCCGCGTAGCATGGGCGGCCAGAGCATATCACCGTAGACCTCCGGCGAGCGGCTCATGATCTCGGTGAACCCCAGAATGTTGTTGAGCGGCGTGCGCAGCTCGTGGCTGATGTTGGAGACGAACTCCGTTTTCAGTCGGCGCGCCTCCTCGGCCTCCCTGCGGGCCAACTCGAGCTCGCGCGTAGTCCGCTCAAGCACCTCGTGCGTCGTGCGCAGTGAGTCTACCGTGCGTCGCAGCTCCCCCCGCCGGCGGCGGGCCTCATCTGCCGCCTCCCAGGCTGATCTCTGGCTTGTCAAGGCCCAGGAGAGCACCGTGTAGAGATTGCGCGACGAGAGCCAGCTCGCGATGGCCGTGGCCCAGGTTAGCGCGAAGGGGGGAAGCAACCCATAGCCTGGAACCCCAGGGCCAGGCCCGAAAACGACCACCGTCGCGGTCGTAAGCAATGCGGCCGCAGAGAAGGATGCGGCCGGGCCCATAAGCAGCGCGGATACAACCACAACCAGCGGTTGGAAGAAGAGCCAGAGCCAACTGGTCGCTCCTCCAGACCAGGGGCCGACGGCTATTGCCATGCCGACCAGGAACAGGATGCTGCGCCAGGATAGTGGCAGACTGCTGCTGGTCAGGCTGATGCACGAGAAGACGAACAGGGCAGCCGGTGCCAGAAGGGGGGCCAGTGCGTGGGTGTGCTCGTTCAAAGTAGCGGCGACGGCCAGCCAGACGAACCCGAGCGCAATGCCGGCAGCATCCAGCACCTGCAACACCGGCTTGCGCAGATCGTCGAGATCGGCTTCGTGGGAGTAACTCGTGGCCATTTCCATGCTCTGCAACGCCATCGCTTACCTCCTGACCATACCGGGCGAGTTACCGGGGTTCGTGCAGTGGTTCACAAGGGCATTCTACGCGCCTCCGATACCCGGTCAAGGGCGCACAGCGGGTTGCGGCAATTCCCAATGGGCGGCCTCCCTTCTTTGTTGTGCCGCTTACACACACCCATGGGATGGCAGGACACGATCCGGCTCTTGTCTGGGGGAATTGGAACTGCAACTGTTCAGATTTGATGGGACGAGCTATACTAAATAAACAGATCAAAAGGGAGAATCACATGCACACGACACCCACCACCAAGGCCGAGGATATGCAGAAGGCCCGAGCATGGGCAGGGCGCTTCTTTGCCAACGCGGCGGATCTTCCGATCTCGTTCGTGCTCGATGGGGAGGCCATCCGGGGCATCCCAGAGGCGTGGCATCCGACGTCCAGTCGGCGTCTCATTGACGCCAATATCACAGAGACTGTTTTCCAAGGCACGGATACCGGAACTGGGTTGAGTGTCCGGGTCGTATTGACAGAATACCGGGACTATCCGGTCGTGGAATGGGGGGCCCGGTTCACCAACACGGGGCCAAACACCACGCCGATTATCCGCGACATCCAGGCCATGGACGGCACCTTCGGCGGTTCTTCACCCGTCCTGTATCACTGTAATGGGGACTATTACAGTGCGGAAGGATATACGCCGCAGGAGACGGCCCTACAAGCAGGAAGCGAGATCGTTTTTTCCCCCAATGGGGGCCGTCCCTGCGACGGTGCATTCCCCTACTACCGGGTCACGTTCGAGGGTGGGGGGCTATCCATGGCCATTGGCTGGCCCGCTCAGTGGGCGGCTCGTTTCACCGGGCTTTCGGACGGTGTGCACGTCAGGGCGGGGCAGGAAGTGACCAACCTGCGGCTTGAGCCGGGCGAGTGCGTCCGCACGCCACGCATGACCGTGCTGTTCTGGAACGGCGACGCCACACGGGGTGTCAACCTGTGGCGTCGTTGGTACCTCGCCCACATCCTTCCCCGGCCCAACGGTCAACCGATGAAGCCACTCCTGGCTTGCGCCGGCACGGACGAGGGCGTGGAATTCACCGCCGCGACAGAAAAGAACCAGATTCGCTACATCGAGAGGTTCGAACAGCGTGGCGTTCGGCCCGATGTGTGGTGGATTGATGCCGGGTGGTACCCGTGCCGCAACAAGGACGGCGAGCGCGACTGGGGGATCACGGGTAGCTGGGAACCCGATCCGGAGAGGTTCCCGCATGGGCTCAAGCCGGTATCCGACTATGCGGCCCGCTACGGGGCCAGCCTCCTGATCTGGTTTGAGCCGGAACGGGTGCGGCCGGGTACGCGAATTGACGTGGAACACCCGGAGTGGCTGCTCAGGGTGAAGGGCAAGGACGATGCCCTGCTGAACCTGGGCAACCCGCACTGCCGCCGTTGGCTCACCGACCACGTCTGCAAGCTGATCGCGGACAACGGAATCAAGATCTACCGGCAAGACTACAACTTTTCCCCCCTGGAGCACTGGCGCAAGAACGAGCCAGAGGACCGGCAGGGGCTGAACGAGAACCTGCACGTTCAGGGTTATCTTCGGTACTGGGATGACCTGCTGGCGCGCAATCCTGGCCTGTGGATTGATTCGTGCGCGAGCGGAGGACGCCGCAACGATCTCGAGACTATGCGCCGTGCCGTGCCGTTGCACTATAGCGACTATGGGTACGGGGAGCATCCGGTCAAGCTGGCCTTCCACCGCACGCTGTACGAGTGGCTACCATACTTTAAGGATTGTTCGCTCTCCTGGGATAAGAGTGGGGACGCGAGTTTCGACCACGTTAAAGACAGCTACTCTTTTCACTGCGGAATGGCTCCGATGCTGGTCCCCGATCTGGACATCCGACGCGATGACTATGACTATGGGATTGCGCTCAAGATGATTGCCATCTGGCGCAGAGCGTCCGGCCTGCTGCTCTACGGCGACTATTACCCGCACACGCCCTTCCATCGTAGTGCTCAAGGGTGGGTCGCCTGGCAGTTTGACTCTCCGGTAACTGGCCGTGGGCTGGTGCAGGCGATCCGTTTCCCGGCCTCTCCGCAAGAGACGCTAACCATTCACCTGAAGGGGATCAGCCCAGATGCAACCTACCTGTTCGAGAACCCCGAGATAGGTGAAGTGAAGGACATCTCAGGCGCGGACCTGATCCGCGACGGCTTTACAGTTGCGTTTGCGCCGCGCAGTGGGGCAGTCTGGTTCTACCAGATCAGAGGTGCTGCGACAGTCCTTGATTGAGGCTCTTGTGATCACCAGCCGCGCTAACCCCAGAATCAAACAAGCCCGCGCGCTGCGCCAGCGCAAAGAGCGCGAGGCGACGGGCCTCTTTCTCGTCGAGGGCATCACCCATGTGGCCGCGGCCATCGAGGCGGGGGCACAGGTGGAGTATATCTGCCACGCGCCCGAATTGCTCACCAGCCCCTTCGCCCACGAGTTGCTCGAGCGCCAGGCTGCGCGCGGCCTGCCCTGCTACCCAACTACGTCCGAGGTGTTCGAGTCCCTCAGCGAAAAGGATAACCCGGTCGGCATCATTGCCGTGGTGCGGCAACGGCGCTGGACGCTCGAAGGCTTGACGCCCGAGGCTTTCCGGTTTGGCGTTGCCCTGGTCTCGCCGCAGGATCCGGGCAATATCGGGGCGATCCTGCGCACGGTTGATGCGGTGGGCGCAAGCGGGCTGCTCCTGCTCGACGGCGGCGCGGATGCCTACCATCCCCACGCCGTGCGCGCCAGCATGGGGGCGCTCTTCACCAAGCCGGTGGCCTCGGCAACATTTGACGATTTCGCGCGCTGGGCGCGGCAGCGCGGTTATCGCCTCATCGGCACCTCGGCCCATGCCGGTGCCGACTACCGCACGGCGCGCTATGTTCTTCCGCTGATTCTGCTCCTGGGCAGCGAGCAGAAGGGGCTTTCGCCGGAGCAGATCGCGCTATGCGACGAGGCGGTGCACATGCCGATGCTGGGCAAGGTCAGCTCGCTGAACTTGGCCGTCGCCGCCGGGGTGATGCTGTACGAAGTGATTCGAGGGAGCACTCCAACGCTCCCTAGTTCTCGCATCTCAGAGGAGGGGGCGTGAAGCTGACCCTGCGGGCATACCGGGATGAAGAGGATTGCTGGCGCATCCGCCAGTTCCTGCGCGAGGTGTTGCTGCTGAATGAGCGCCACGAATGGAGCTGGCCCGTCGCCCGGCTCGACTACTGGCGCTGGCACGGCGTGGAGAACCTTGAACACCTGCGGCTGGAAGAGGTGGTGTTTCTCTGGGAGACACTCAACGGGCAGCTTGCAGCAGTGGTGAACCCGGAGGGAAAAGGCGAGGCACATCTGCAGGTGGACCCTCGCCTGCGCACGCCGGAGCTGGAGGAGGAGATGCTGGCCGTCGCCGAGGGACATCTGGCCAGCCCCGACTCAGAGGGCCGGCTGAAGCTGTGCGTCTGGGCTACCGACCGCGACGACCTGCGTCGCGATATCCTGGCCCGCCGCGGTTACGCCAAAAGCGGCTGGCCCGAGCATCTGCGGCGGCGGACGCTGGCAGAGCCGATCCTGGAGGCCTTACCCCCGCCGGGGTATGCCGTTCGCGCGTTGGGCGAGGGGGCAGAACTGCTCGAACGCTGCTATGCCTCCGGGCTGGCCTTTCATGAGGGCGATATTCAGATTGCGGCCGATAACCGGGCGGATGTGAGCTGGTACCGCAACATCCAAAACGCCCCCCTCTATCGTCGCGACCTGGACATTGTGGTCATCGCATCGGATGGGGCCGTGGTCTCCTTTTGCACTATCTGGTTTGACGATGTAACTCGCACAGCCCATTTCGAGCCTGTGGGCACGGTGCCGGCGCATCAGCGGCGCGGGTTGGCCAGGGCCGCGCTGTGCGAAGGGCTGCATCGGCTCAAGCGATCGGGGGCGACGATGGCCTATGTGGGGGGATACTCGCCGGCAGCCAACGCCCTGTAC
>Ga0209609_10001581_pt1 | contig 13172 bp, 9 predicted proteins | sample LakKivw325mmetaG_FD_184136 | JGI IMG/M metagenome (GOLD analysis project Ga0209609, IMG submission 184136) | Anoxic lake water microbial communities from Lake Kivu, Rwanda to study Microbial Dark Matter (Phase II) - Lake Kivu water 325m metaG... | ecosystem: Environmental > Aquatic > Freshwater...
TCATTGGCTCGTAGCGGGTACTGTATTCTCAAGAAGTGAGGTTTTTCAGCAGTCACATCATCGCGATCCTGGCGGCGATCCTGTTCCCGGTTTTCGCCAAGGCACGGGGCAAGGCCCGGCAAGCAAGCTGTCTGTCCAACATGAAACAACTCGGCCTCGGACTGATGAGCTACACGTCCGACTATGACGAGATGTTCCCGCCGTCGTACAGCTACCTGAACGGCAGCGGCGGCGCCGGTGGCTACAACCACTGGAGCGGCGCCATCAGTCCGTACGTCAAGAGCAACCAGATCTACGTCTGCCCTGGCGACAAGAACAAGGGCCTGGATCCCACCAACACCTTCGATCTGCAGGCCCCCAAGATCAGCTACATCTCCAACGAGGTCGTCATGGGCCGCCCGCGGGCGCACTACCAGGTCGTCAGCCAGGCTGCCATTGACGAGCCGGCCTCGCTCATCTGCCTCGCGGAGATCACCGACTACCCGTACGCCATCGGCGGCTCCTCGGGTCCCTCCGGCGTGGCCTACAAGAGCCATCGCCCGGCCAACGTCTTCACCTCGTCATGCACCAACAGCGACTCGGCGCCGGCTGGTCCGCCCTTTACCCAGGCCAGCTACCAGGAGTGCCAAGCCGCCTTCGACCAGGCCGCCACACTCACCGGCATGCTCGCTGAGGGCCCGACCCACGCCATCTACATGAGCCCGGACCGCCACAACGGCGGCTCGAACTACTGCTACGCCGACGGCCATGCCAAGTGGCAGAAGTTCCAGAGCGTGTTGAGCAACTACCAGTTCGGGACCCGCTTCTACAGCATGTATGGCAGCCCGGCGATCAACTAGTCACCTGCCTCTGGGGAGAGGACCGACGCTGCACAGCCCCGACTAACCTGGCGCGAGAGGCCGACGGGCCGGAGCCGACGATGGCTCCGGCCCCCTTTTCTTGTTTGTCTGATGACCGCTCAGGGGGCGACGGACACGACGTAGACATCCTGTCGCCCGTCGCGCGCCGCGTTGAAGGCCACCCATTGCCCCGTCGGGTCGGCCAACGGGTGCGGATGCGTGTACTGCGACCCCGGCTGGATGCTGTCCCATTCCGTGTCATGCCGGCAGATTGGCTCCAGCTCCGGCTCCGGCCCCGGTGGCCCGTCGGTGACCAGCCACTGCAGCGTGTCGGGGGAGAAGTCACCGTCGAGGATGAGCGCCGGGCGCGTCCGGTCCGGGGTGAGATGGCCGTACGCCCGCGCCTGGGGGTACTTGCCCTCCCAGATCGTCACGCCGTCCGGCTGCGTGAGGCCGAGGTACACGCCGCCGCCGGGCAGGAACCCGTGATAGGCCAGCGCCGAACCGTCCCATAGCCACGCGGTGTGGACCTGGAAGAGCGGCTCGCCGCGCAGCGGGTGGGCCCGGCCGGAGCCGACGTGCAGGAGCCATACCCGCGGCGTCACGCCGTCGCCGCCGCACCAGTACTGCGGGGCCATGTCCAAGTCGAAGTACAGCAGGTCCGGGTCGGTCGGGCAGAAGGCGCAGTGGGCCGAGCCGGCGCCCTCGTGCTCGAAGACCGTCTCCATGCGCCCGCTGCCATCGAGCGCCACCCGCACCAGCCGCAGCCGATGGTCGGGGTAGCTGCGGTAGTCGCGCGTGACGGGCTCGCCGGCGAGCATCTGCGGGTGTGCGGAACTGAGCGCGAGAGCGACCCACTGCTCTTCCGGGTCCACCGCCGGCGCGCCGAAGATCCACTCCTCACCACAGTCCGCCAGTAGCACGCGCTCTGCTTGGGTCCGCAGGTCCACGACCCGGAGCGTCCGCTCGCAGGTGAAGACCGCCTGCCCGGACCGCGGCGCCAGGCACAGGCGGTTGCCGCAGATTCCGCGCCCGTCCCACCCCGGCCCCGCCTGCTCCATGCTGCGATGAAGGTAGCTGCGATCACCGACGCCCGGCGCGCGCCAGAGCGCGGTCAGTTCCCCCGTCTCGACGTGCGCCTTCAGAACGTACGTTGCCCCCTCGCGCACGGAGACGAACGCCAGGAACTCCCCGTCGGCGGTGAAGCCGGAGTGGGTGTGATAGGTCGGGGTCATGTTGATGCGGCCGGCCGAGGTGAGGCGGCGGACGAGGCGGCCGGTCAGGGGATCGGCGTACGCGACGGCCTCGTTCCAGGTGTGGCCCACGTTCATGGTACGCCCTCCGGCACCCGTCGGCCCCTCCCCGGCGTTCTTACGTATTGCGCCCGTCCGGCAGGTACACCTGCCCTTCGGGGCCAATCGTGCCGTACGCTTTCGGGAGGCCCGCCATGCGCTCACGCGGCTTCACGCTCATTGAACTGCTCGTCGTCATCGCCATCATCACCATCCTGGCCGCGATCCTCTTCCCGGTCTTCGCCCGCGCGCGCGAGAAGGCCCGCCAGACCGCCTGCGTCAGCAACATGCGGCAGATTGCCATGGCCTTCTTCCAGTACTCACAGGACTACGACGGGGGCGGGGTGCCCGGCGTCATGGAGCAGACCGCGCCGGTCGTCTACGGCTACTGGGTGCGGGCCGTGCAGCCGTACATCGCCAACGATCAGATCATGATCTGCCCGAGCAACCAGAACCGCCTGAACTCCACTGACGGCGCCTGGGCCCCGAAGGTTGTGGATTACGGCTACAACGGCTGGCTGAGCTTGCGGATGGAGGACCATGCGATGAGCCCCGGCGCGACCATGGCCAACACCTTCATCTTCTGCGACTGCGGGATGCCCGACCCGACCGAGCGCGAACACCTGTATGACGGCCCGCCGAACCACTACGGCGCCGCGCCGCACAACGAGGGCGCGAACTTCGCATTCCTCGACGGCCACGCCAAGTGGCAGAAGCACACGGGCGGGGCGACGAATGCCTACCGGGGCGTGGTCTACTTCGGGGAGCCGACGCGGGACTGACCGTGCCAAAGCCGACGCCTCCGACCCCGCAACCTACCGACCTCGCCCCGCGCCTGCTGCCGTGGTTCGAGGCCCACGGCCGCGACATGCCCTGGCGGTTCGACCATCACCCCTACCGCCTCCTCGTCGCCGTCATCATGCTCCAGCAGACGCAAGTCGCCACCGTCATCCCCTACCAGCGGCGCTTCCTGAAGGCCTTCCCGTCACTCCAGGCGCTCGCGGCTGCGCCGGTCGAAAACGTCCTGAAGCTGTGGGAGGGGCTAGGCTACTACTCGCGGGCGCGGAACCTGCATCGCGCGGCGCAGATCATCGTGGCCGCACATGGCGGGCGCCTCCCGCGCACGGAGCGTGAGTTGCGGGCCCTGCCCGGCGTGGGAGCGTACACGGCGGCGGCGCTGCTGAGCATCGCCTTCGACCAGCCCGTCGCGGCCATTGACGGCAACGTGCTGCGCATCCTGTCGCGGGTCTTTTGGCTCCCCGGTGGCGGGCGCGAGGGGAAGGAGAAGGCGCGCGCGGAGAAGCTGGCACGGGCCGCGGTGCCGGCCGACCACCCCGGCGACTACAACCAGGCGTTGATGGACCTGGGCGCCGTCGTCTGCACGCCCCGGGCGCCGGCGTGCGAGGTGTGCCCGTTCGGCGACCTCTGCCGGGCCCGGGCGCGGGGGCAGGCGGAGGCCATTCCGAAGCGGCGGCGAGCATCGCTACGGGCCGTGCAGACGGTCGCCGGCTTCGTCCGCAAGGGGAGCAAGCTGCTGCTCGCGCAGCGGCCGCACGAGGGCGTATGGGGCGGGCTGTGGGAGTTGCCGAATGTGGAGGTCACGGCAGGCACCGACCCGGCCGAGGCCCTTGGCGCGTATCTGCACGAGGCCTTCGGCCTGCAGGTGCAGGTCGGCGAGGTGCGCGCCACTCACCGCTACGGCATCACGAATCGCCAGGTGACGTTGACGGTTCTGGAGGGCACGGTCACGGGGGGGCGGCTGCGGTGCCGCGAGCACACCTGTGCGCGGTGGTTTGCGGTCAGTGAGCTTGAGGGCGTGGCCTTGCCGGCGCCGCACCGCAAGGTGCTGGCTCAGGTCTTGACCTGAACGTCCAGCACGACCATGCCCCTGGGCGGGACGCGCGTGGCCAGCGTCGTGCCCTGCGGCTCAATCGGCTTGCCGGGGAAGTGGCTGGCGATGCGCACCTCCCGGATCTCCCGGCCGAAGTCCAGTTGCGGCTGCGTGTACCAGTACGCCTCGTTCCCGATCAGCACCCGCACCCACCCCGGTGCCGTCTCGTACGCCAGCACCCGCGCCTCCGCCACCCCGTTGATGACTTGCGGCACGTCCGACAGCGCTGTCAGCACCTGCGCGCACGCCTGCAGGAACTCCTCGCTCGCGGGCCGGAAGTACAGGTCGTGGAGGTAGTTGGGCGGGTCGGGCATCTCATCTGCAAGGTCGGCCTGCGGGACCGGTGCGAGGTCGGGCAGCGCCACTTGCTTTGTCGGGCGGTAGACCCGCAGGCAGAGCAGTTCGGGGCCGGGGCCCTCGGCCAGCGTCAGGTCGGCCGCAGGGAGGACCATCTCGTTGCGCCCCATCACGGCGACCATGCCCGGGTGCGCGAGTGCGGTCTGTAGCTCCCCCTCGGGCAGCAACTCCGGCCGCGGCACGAACAGCGGCCCGGCGACCGTGCCCAGGTCCTCCGCCCGCGCGACGCAGTGCAGCGGCGCGCCGTGGAACATCAGCTTCGCGCACAGCTTGTGCCGCGTCAGCGTGCGGTGCGCCACGTAGTCGGCGAACTCCGTCTCCAGCGCTGCCTCCGACCACAGGATCGTCGGGGCCAGCAGCTTGCTCGGCGACTGCTCATAGGCCACGAGCCAGTTGCGGTCCATCCAGCGCCACTGCGGCTCGTTGATGCCGTCGGCGAGGCACACGATCGGCCCGGACGAGGCGTGGCGGCAGCCCGAGGCGTCCTGCGCGAACATGCTGCCCAGCAGGTAGTGCTCGCGCTCGCACACCGGCGGCAGGTGGTTGAGCACGTCCCAGTTCTCGGTCGTGTCGCCGGTGCAGTTCAGGCACATGAGCTGCGTGCCGGGCAGGCAGGCCTGCATGAACAGCAGCATCACGTTCATGTCGGCGCGCAGCTCGCACGGCACGCCTTCGGCGCCGATGGAGTTCCCCGCCCCCACGGTCTCGAGGATCAGCGCGTCCACGCCCGCCCGCACGATGCGCCGGTAATCCATCCCGTAGCGCAGGTATGCCGCGAAGGGCTCCTGGGTCCACACGTTGTTGAAGGCCGTGCCCTTGCCCAACTCGCGCATGGCGGCGCACAGCTTCGTCCAGAACTGCTCCCAGCGCCGGGCGTAGAACTCGCACCACTCGTGGCGCAGGTTGGCCCAGATGAACTGCGCGCGGGCTTCGGCGCGCTCGGGGTCGCCGTCGCAGGAGCGGCGCGGTTCATCGCGCCCGGCACCCGAGGGCGCGGTGAACCGCGCCGCTACATCCATCATCTCCATGAACTGCCCCACCATGTCATCGGAGTAGTCGGCCTGTGACACCGGCCGCCGGGGCCCGGCGATGCCGTCCGCTCCGTGGAAGCCGTCGAAGCCATAGTCGGTCACGACCTCGCGCAGCTTCGCCACAAAGAAGTCCTCGTAGTAGGTGCCATCCGCCATCTGCTTGAGCGGGTTGATCGAGCCGGAGTCCTCGCCCGTGTGCCGCACGGCCCAGATCTCCGGGTGGCTGTCGGCCCACGGGCTGCGGTACGGCTGGCCGTCCAGATGGCTCGCGAAGACGTCCATCACCGAGCAATAGACGCGGGCGCCACGCTGCTGCAACTCGCGCACCAGCCCGCGGAACTGCCAGTTGGTCCATTCCTGGCGCTGGCGCTCGGCGTTGTAGCCGCGCCCACCGTACGCGCACATGTCCGAGGGCAGGACGACTTCGGTCTCCATCCCCGCGTGCATGTTGACGAAGTCCGGGCAGCACAGATGGAAGGTAAGCAGATCCGGGACGAAGCCGGCGTTGTCCAGGAAGGCGGCGACACCGTAGTCGGGCTGCGCGTTGTCGAAGCCGAGCAGCTCGATCCACATCCAGCGTTGGCAATTGGGGCGGGATTCTGACATGGCACCACTTCCAGGAGGCAGGCGGGATAGGGTGAGCATCGAAATATGGGTTCAGCGCGTGCGGGCCGGAACCGCACCAGACACAATCAAGAGCCGGAACCGAGCCAGACCCAGCCCTGGGCCGCAGCCGTGTCCGACCTGACCATGCGCCGGGCCGTGTCCGACCTGACCATGCGCCGGGCCGTGTCCGACCCCGAAGGGGTCCGCGTATGTAGCCACGGGCGTAAGCCCGTGGGCGACAGCGGCGCACCTTACACCGGCGCCCCGAAGGGGCCGCCGAGATTCGACCACGGAGGGCTGAGACATGAGAGCAATTCCCGCCATCTCCACGCTCATCCTGCTTCTGCTCTGCACGTTGGGGCATGCCGCCGACAACGGCCTCGTGGCCCGCTATGACTTCGAGGACGGGCAGGGCGCCGTCGCCACCGACCGCAGCGGCAACAACCTCAACGGCACCCTCGTCGGCGCGGCCGCGTGGGAGACCGGCGACTTCGGCACGGCCCTGCGCCTCAACGGTACGGACAGCTATGTGGACTGCGGCAGCCCCCCGGCGCTCAACCTCGCCGCCGGCGGCAGCTTCGCCCTGTGGGCCAAGCCGCGGGAGCCGCTACAGGGCGGGCTTGTCTCCTGGGCCACCGGCGGCGGCTGGAACGACGAGCGCCTCGTGTTGGCCTTCGACACCTACCACGGCGCGCCGGTGCTGATGTGGGTCATGGCCGACGGGAAGGGCTGCGGCTCGGGCAAGCTCCCCAACCCCCCGGTCGGCGTCTGGAGCCACCTCGCGCTGACCTTCGACGGCAAGAGCGTGCGCGTGTACCGTGACGGCGTGCTGGTCAACAGCCAGGGGCAGCCTGTCAAGCCGCTCCTCGATGGCGTCAAGCTGAACCTGGGGCGCTGCCAGGGCCTGGGCAAGGACATCTTCTCGGGGCTCATTGACGAGGCGGCCATCTACAACCGCCCGCTGGCCGATACGGAAGTCCTGGCCCTCTACAAGGCCGAGGCGGCGCGGCGGGGCAAGGACACTGCCGCCTTCGCGCGGCCGACGGTCCAGGCCCTGCCGAACGCCATGACCGGGCGGCTGCAGGTCAGCGTGAACTACGGGCTGATGCGGCCGCTGCCGGCGAAGGCGCATGTGCTGGTCCGCGTGACCAAGCCCGGCGCGGCCCGTCCCCTCGCCAACGTGGACCTGCCCGCCGCCGAGGGGCCTGGCGTGTCCCCGCTGGTGGATCTGCAGGCCGAGCCGCCGGGCAAGCTGACCGTGACGGCGCAAGTCCTCGATGCCGCCGGCAAGCCGGTGGGCCAGGCCGCGCAGGCCGCGGTGGACTGGCCCAAGCGCGACCCGCGCTTCTCCCCGGAGCGTGGTGTGAAGGTCCTCAACAACATGTGCTTCGAGCTGCTGAACGTGGCGAAGCCGGGGACCAAGACGTACACGGTCAACAGCCCGCGCGAGGGCTGGCTGTATCTCTGTGTCGTGCCCACGCCGTACAACCTCGCGACCGTCATACCGCAGGTAGTGGTGGATGACGTGGTGGTGAAGCTGCGGCTGGTGGGGCGGAAGTGGGAGGCGATGCGGTACCTTCCCGCCGGGCCGCACCGAGTCCGCATCACCGTCGGCAACGCGGATTGGGCGGGCCGCCTCATTGTTCGCGCCGTCGGCGAGTACGTCTACGCCATGTACGGGGCGAACCCACTCGTGCCCGAGACGGGCAACTACACCTGGGAGTGGCTGCGGAAGCACTGCCTGGACAGCTACAACGTCGTCATCGGCCCGGCCCGGATGGACTTCGCGGCCGAGGAGATCAAGGAGTGGACGAGCGAGGGCAAGCAGTGGATGACCCAGCGCAACCTGCCTTTCGACATGGACGTGGACGGGGTCTTCGACTACTGGACGAAGGAACCGGGCTTCGCGCACCCGCTGATGAGCGGCATCTGGGCCGACGAGTTCTACGGCGGCGAGAAGATGCAGAAGATGTACCCGATCTGGTGCGAGGCCCTCAGGCGCATCCACGCCGACCCGCGCTACCGGGGCAAGCGCTTCTACGCCTTCACCGGCGCGACGTACATCGCGGACTACGACCTGCTGGTCAAGACGCTGCTGGAGTGCGACTACCGCATCGGGGCGGAGTGGTACGTGCGCGAGGTGCCCTCGGCGGCGGACATCGAGGGGACGTTCGGCCCCGAGTGGGAGCGCAACAGCCGCGCCGCGTGGGATGCGGCCGCCCCCGAGGCCTCCATGAGCCGCCTGTGGGTCCTAGGCCTGCTCTCCCAGCCCGAGGAAAGCTGCGACATCTACCCCCAGTGCGACTACAACGCGTTCCTGGACCTGCAGATGGAGTTCCTGGCCACCGACCCCGCGCTGTTCGGCGTGCGCGGGCTGTACGGCTACTACTCGCCGTACGTCGGCGAGGAGCAGACGCGCCTGATGGCCGCGCTCGTGCGGCATTACGGCCTCGAGGGGCGCACCGACCGCTTCCTGCCGGGCAGCTACGACCTGCCCCATCTACAGAACCCGGACTTCGTGGACGGCCTGCAGGGCTGGCAGGTCGCCGCCGTGGCCGAGGGCAGCGTGGCGCCAAAGGTCGTCGAGCGCTTCGGCTTCCTGCAGGGCCGCTATGCCACGAACGTCGGCGACACGACCGTCTGGACCAAGCGCGGCGCCGCGAAGCCCAACACGCTCACCCAGGAGCTGCGCGACCTGCAGCCGGGGAAGCCGTACTCACTGCGCTTCTTCACGGGGAACTACCAGGACTACCTGGCGGGGAAGTCCAACCCGTACAAGCACGGGGTCTCGGTCACGATCACCGACGCGAAGCTCGTGCCGGAGAAGTGCTTCCAGGCGGTCATCAAGAGCAACTACGCCCACAAGTTCGCGCAGTTCGACGCCAAGAACCCCTACCGGATGAACTACCACCAGGTCGTGTTCATCCCGCAGGGGCAGACGGCGCGGCTGACGCTGTCGGACTGGAAGACGCCGACCGACCCCGGCGGGCCGGAGGGCGAGGAGATCATCTGGAACTTCGTGCAGGTGCAGCCGTACTTCGGGGAGCGGACGGAGTAGGACTTCCTGACATGCAGGCGGGGGAGGCGCAGGGGCGCCTCCCCCGTCGGTGGCTTCAGATTAGCACGCTAGTCCAGCCAGATGTACAGGTCCGGCTGCGAGGCGAAGGTGTGTGGCAACTGCCGCGCCGGGCCCACGATCTCGAAGATGTTCTTGATGCGTTGGCCCCAGACCTGCGCCAGCGACCACGGCGTGCTGTGGTTGGCCGCCGCGTCGGCGCTGGTGGCCGTCACGAAGAACACGCCGTTGGCATGGATGGCCACGCCACCTTCGGTGGGCAGGTAGCTCATCTGCACCGGCACCCGCCACTCGGTGTGCGTCAGCGCCTTGATGAGGCGGAACTCCAGCGTGGCGCGGCGGTCGGCCGCGCTCATGCCACCGGCCGGCACCCGGAACTTGAGGATGTGCTGGCCGCCGATGTCCACACTCGCCGGGTCCCAGCCATAGAAGTCGCCGGCACAGGCGACGGACGCCACCAATCCGAGCAGCACAATAAGCAGTACGATCCGCATGATCGTCCTCCCACAGACAACGACATCCCGGCCCGTCGGGTCGGTGAACTCGACTTGCGCAATGACTCTACTTCGCGGTCCCGTTCCGGATCCCTTCCCGCGGCTCAAGATTTTCGCAGGAAATCGCGCTCCCGGCCGCGAACCCCCCTTGCTGACATCACTTGAGGAGACGCGCCATGAGCGACTGCAATGCTGCCTACGAACTACTCGCCGCCGGTCTGACCGACCGCGGTGTTGACCTCGGCACAATCAAGGGCTTGCTGAAGGCCCAACAGATCGAGACCCCATCCTGGGGCTATGCCGACTCGGGCACCCGCTTCAATGTCTTCAAGCAGCCCGGGGCCGCCATCACCATCCAGGAGAAGCTGGATGACGCCGCCCAGGTCCACAAGTTCACCGGCGTCACGCCCACCGTCGCCGTCCACGTCGCCTGGGATTTCGTCGAGGGTGTGGACCCGCAGGAGGTCGTCAAGTACGCCGCGAGCCAGGGGGTCCAGGTCGGGGCCATCAACCCCACCATGTTCCAGGAGCAGTTCTACCTGAACGGCAGCATCGCGAACCAGGACCCGCAGGCGCGGCGGCACGTCGTGGATCACATGCTCCACTCGGTGGACATCGGCCGGCAGGTCGGCTCCGATGTGCTCAGCCTGTGGTTCGCCGACGGCACCAACTACCCCGGCCAGGGCGATTTCGTCAAGCGCAAGCACTGGGTCACTGAATGCCTGCAGGAAGTCTACGCCGCCATGCCGCCCTCGATGCGCATGATGATCGAGTACAAGCTCTTCGAGCCGGGCTTCTACCACACCGACATCGCCGACTGGGGGATGGCCTACGTCTTCTGCCGGCAGTGCGGGCCGCAGGCGCAGGTGCTGGTGGACCTCGGCCATCACGCCCGCAGCGTCAACATCGAGCACATCGTCGCCTTCCTGCTCGACGAGGGCGCCCTGGGCGGCTTCCACTTCAACGACGCCCGCTATGCCGATGACGATTTGACCACCGGCTCGGTCAACCCGTACCAGGTCTTCCTGATCTACACCGAGCTGGTGAAGGCCGCGAACCGGGCGCGGGACGTGGCCTACATGGTGGACCAGTCCCACGGCGAGAAGCCCAAGATCGAGGCGATGATCCAGACGGTCTGCAACATCCAGAAGGCGTACGCCAAGGCGCTGCTGGTGGAGTGGGCCGCGCTGGAGCAGGCGCAGGCCGAGGGCAACATCGTGGACGGCGAGAATGTGCTCATTGACGCCTTCAACACCGATGTCGAGCCGCTGCTGCGGCAGGTGCGCGAGGAGATGGGTCTGGCGCCCGACCCGCTGGCGGCCTATCGCGCCAGCGGCTACCAGGCGAAGATAGACAGCGAGCGGGGCTTCCGGGACAATCCCGGCGGCCTGGGCTAACACCGACATGCCCGTCTACTGCCCTGCGGTCCCGTCGGGCCGCAGGGCAGTGCCTTTGTGCAGTGACTCAATTCCCTCCGTGAGGCCCGCCCATGCCCGACCGCCCCAACTTCATCGTCTTCTACACCGACGACCACGGCTACGGCGACCTGTCGTGCGTGGGCCCGACCGATGTCCGCACCCCACATCTCGATGCCCTCGCCGCCACCGGCGTACGCTTCACTAACTGGTACTCCAACTGCCCGGTCTGCTCGCCCTCGCGGGCCTCACTACTGACGGGGCAATACCCGGCCCGCGCCGGGGTGCGCAGCATTCTCAGCGGCAAGCGCGACACCGAGGGCCTGCCGGCCGGCAAGCCCACCCTCGCCAGCGCGCTGCGGCAGCACGGCTATCAGACCGCGATGTTCGGCAAGTGGCATCTCGGGCTGACCGAGGCCGCCCGGCCGCACCACTTCGGCTTCGACGAATGGTTCGGCTTCCTGGCCGGCTGCATTGACTACTACTCGCACCTGTTCGTGTACGAGATGGCGCGCGGGGTGAACCCGATTCATGATCTGTGGGAGAACGGCAAGGAGTTCTGGGCCAACGGGCGCTACATGACCGAGATGATCACCGAGCGCGCGCTGGACTTCCTCGACCGCGCCGACCAGCCGTTCTTCCTGTATCTGCCCTACAATGCCCCGCACTACCCCATGCACGCGCCGGAGGAGGTCGTCGCGCGCTTCGACCACCTGCCGTGGGACCGGCAGATCATGGCCGCGATGATCGCTTGCGTGGACGACGGCGTTGGGGAGATCGTCGGCAAGCTCGAGAGCCTTGGCCTGCGCAACAACACCTGTCTGTTCTTCTCCAGCGACAATGGCCCGTCGCGCGAGAGCCGCAACTGGCTGGACGGCACCCCGGATCATTACTACGGGGGCACGACCGGCGGCCTGCGCGGTCACAAGGGCTCGCTGTTCGAGGGCGGCATTCGCGAGCCGGCGCTCATCAACTGGCCGGCGGGCCTGCCGCAAGGAGTCGTCCGGGATCAGATGGGCGCGATGATGGACCTCATGCCGACCTTCCTGACCATGGCCGGCGTGGACCCGGCCGACTACGACCTCGACGGCAGGGACGCGCTGCCGATGATCGCCGACGGCGCGCCCACGCCGCACGAGCGTCTCTTCTGGGAGTACGGTAAGCAGACGGCGGTGCGGCAGGGGGACCACAAGCTCGTCCTCAACGGCGTCGAGGCCGAGGCGGCCGAGCCGTACCCGCCGCACCTGGCGGACCTCGCCGAGGACTTCTCGGAACAGCGCAACCTGTATGATGAGCAGCCCGCCATCGCCCGGGAGTTGGAGCAGGCAGCGACGGCCTGGTGCGCGGACCTCGAGGCGCAGTGGCAGCAGGCGCACCCCTGACGATCTGCTGTAGGCGGGGGCTTGTACCCCGCCCATCCACAGGAGCGGGTAGAGCGGGCGTCTCGCCCGCCGGCGGTCACCGGGGCGGGCGAGACGCCCGCTCTACCCGCTCAAATGGAGCCTGATGGGCGGGGTACGAGCCCCCGCCCTACAGCGGCCGGCAGGTAATGGCTCCCCATGGCGGGAATCTCCAACCGGAGGTCCCCGCCATGCGCTGCCCGCGCCTGCTCGCCCTGCTGCTCCTTCTGACGATTCCACTGGCTGCCTCCACCACCACCCTCGTCGTCTCCCCCCAGGGCCAGGACGGCGCCGCCGGCACGCAAGCCGCCCCTCTCGCCTCGATCCAGGAAGCCCTCAGCCGTGCTCGTGCCGGCGACACCGTGCATGTCCTCCCGGGCGTCTACCATGAGCGCGTGGCCTTCGAGCGTGGCGGCGAGCACGGCCGGCCCGTGACACTGGAGGGCGAGCCGGGCGCCATCCTGGACGCCTCCGGCACGCCCGATTCCTCAACCGTCAATTTCACGGCGCCGGCCCTGTGGGCGTTTGGGGCGAAATCGAAGACCTTCACGCTGACCGGCGACAACCTGGGCACCAACATTTTCGCGGCAAGCATCACCAACAACTCCGGCCCCAATACCACCTCAGTTACGAAAGACGGGGCCGGCACCTGGTGGCTGAGCAACCCGGCTAACACGTACACCGGTCAGACCACGATCGCGGAGGGCACGTTGGTTGTGAGCACGCTTGCCGGCCTCGGCACCAACAGTCCGCTGGGCGCCCCCCCTACCG
>Ga0209609_10001582_pt1 | contig 13169 bp, 11 predicted proteins | sample LakKivw325mmetaG_FD_184136 | JGI IMG/M metagenome (GOLD analysis project Ga0209609, IMG submission 184136) | Anoxic lake water microbial communities from Lake Kivu, Rwanda to study Microbial Dark Matter (Phase II) - Lake Kivu water 325m metaG... | ecosystem: Environmental > Aquatic > Freshwater...
ACTTAATACTAATATTTATATTAACCTTATGTCTGTTTTTTACTTGAGCATTAAGATAATTTCTAAAATTTTCATTTAAAAATTTATTGGTTTCTCTTCTGGAAGCAATCAAATCTATTTTCTTATTAATCGGAATTATCTTTTTTGAATAAATTCTATCGAGTAAAATATTGGCAACATAATTATAAAGGACTGCTTTTTCTTCCTACTTTTTCTGGCAAATTATCTGTAAAAAATCTAATAGTTATTCCAATCGTTTTTTTATCTTTCTTCATAATTAGAGATTATTTAGAATCGGTAATTCAACCTTTAATTTTTCTTAACTCATCCACAGTTGCCATATAGCTTATTTTAATTGATTTCTTTTTTTTAGGTCAAAAATTGCTCAGGAGCGAGGCAAGTGGTTTCAGGATGACTTAAAGTTTTTAATCTGCCCGAAGATTATCCCTGAAAACCAGCTTACCGAGCGAAATACCATTCTAAAACTGCTTTGGCTACCGGTAGGGCGGCAACTTCGCCTTCTTTGACATCCTTTACCACTACCGTCAAAACTATCTTGGGGTCGTCATAGGGAGCGAAAACAGTAACCCAGCTATCTAAATATTCTTTGCCATCCCTGGGGTCTTTTTTCCCGGTCTGAGCCGTTCCGGTTTTAGCGGCAGCGGCGATGGGCAATCTGTCTAACCAACCTGTGGCAGAACCCTGGGTCACGGCCTGTCTCATTCCTTCCCTGACAACTTGGAGATTCTCCGGTTTAATGAAATTTTCTCGGATAATTTGAGGGTTGAATTCTTCAATCAAACTTTTTTCTTTATCAACAATCTTTTGAGCCACTTGAGGTTTAAAAAGTCTGCCGCCATTAGCAATGGCAACAAAACTGGCTGCCATCTGCAAAGGAGTAACTTGAAGATATTCTTGGCCGATGGATAAATAGTAAGTATCGCCATCGCGCCAAATTTTGTCTTCGGGTTTCTCAAAATAGTTTCTCTTCCATTCCGGGTCGGGAACCAATCCCTCAACCTCTCCGGGTAAATCAATGCCAAGTTTCTGCCCCCAGCCAAAAAGGGATAGATATTGCTTAATCTTGGTCGGTCCCAATCCCTCCTGGTCTCCGTATCCTCCGCCAATATGATAAAAATAAACGTTACAGGACTCGGCAATGGCTTTTCTCATGTCGGTCCAGCCATGAACTTTCCAATCACGATATTCATAAATAATTTCCGGGAGATATTGATGGGGAACTTCGATTTTGCCCTGACAGTTAATCTTTTTTTCAGGAGAGATTATTTTTTCTTCCAAAGCTGCCGAAGCAATTAAAGGTTTAACGGCGGAACCTGTGAGAAATCCCCCGGAAATAGCCCGGTTAAAAAGCGGTTTAAGAGGGCCTTCATTCAGTTCTATCCATTCTGCTTCGGTCATTCCTTTAGAAAATAGGTTATTATCGAAAGAAGGAAGGCTAACTAAGGCTAGAACTCCGCCGGTTTTTGGGTCCAGAGCCACTGCCGCCCCAATCTTTGCTTTGACCACATTAAGACTTTTTTCAAGTTCCTCTTCAATTTTTTTCTGAAGTTCGGAATCTAACCATAAAACTATGCTTTTTCCCGATTCCGGAAAAGAAACAATTTTTTGAGAAATTAAATTTCCTTTAACATCTCTTTCAGTCAGAATCTCTCCCGGTTTTTCCCCCAATACTTCATCGTACGAGAACTCCAATCCCGTCTTTTCTCCGGTTCTCCTTTTATAACCGATTAAATGCGTAAAGCTGGAACCCGTTTCGTACTCCCTTACCGTATTATTTTTAATTTGGAATCCGGGAAGCTCTCCGATTTTTGTCTCAAGTCGAACCAGAGTTTGATGGGAAAGATTTTCCGAAATTGTAATTACGGGCTCTTCGCTTTTTTCAATCTCCGCTTTCAGGTCCTCAAGGTTTTTTTCTAAAATTAGAGAGACTTCTTTTAAAACCTTTAACTTCTCTTCTTCCGATGAGGGAAGTTTTCCGATTTCGCAGATTAAATCAAAACTGGGTTGATTAAAAACTAACTGGTTGAGGTTCCTATCATAAATTACTCCCCTTTCAGCTTGAATCTGATATATTTTAAATTTATTTTGCTCAGAAGCAGTCTTGAGTTCTTTACCCTCAACTATTTGGAATTGAAAAGTTTTAGCAAAAAGAATTAAATTCAAAAAGATGGCGGAAAATAAAAGCGCCATCAAAACTTTTTCTTGAAGGGGAACCTCTAATTTTTTTTCGGAAACACCGAGTTCCTTTTCTTTCTTTTGAGCCAGCGCATCTAATAAAATCTCATGCGGCTCTATATCCTCTTTGAATCCGAGTTTTATTTTTTTATTTTTAAACTCTCCGGAGAATGGGAAACCGAACATATTTTTTGAAAATAAATTTAATAAAGAGGGATATAGCCAACAAAGTCAGAATCCAAAATCCAAAAAAGTTTTCGGAAAAAATATCCAAAAAAAATCCACCAATAAAAGCTGACATGATTCCTAAATTTTTTTGAGATTCTTCAAAAAGGTTAATGAAAATAGTAATAATTAAAATGAAATTTAAAACATAACCTAAAATACCAAAATGGACTAAAAAACTGGATTGTAACAGGGCTAAAATATAAAAAGAAGGGATTAAAAGTAAGAAATTTCTCACCCCGTTAGAAGTTTGCATATGTATTATTGGCCAAAAAAGACCGAAGGTTCTTTTTTGGCGTGAGTTTAATGAGATAAAGTAATTGTTTAAGCTTTAACATGTTTGACTGTGGCAAACTTCTAACGGGGCTCATTTAAAATTGGTGATAACGAATAAAATTTCTAACTCGTTAAGATTAAAAGCTGGCGAAATTTCAGCCTGTTGCCAAGCCATGACATCGCTTTTTAATACTTTTTCAACTTCACCGATTAAAAGCCCTCTGGGAAAAATTCCTCCCAGGGAACTGGTCAATGCCAAATCGCCTTCTTTAATTTCTTTTTCTCGAGGAATAAGGTCTAAAAGAAGCTTACCATTTTCTTTTCCTCTCGCTACGGCTTGAATGCCTGAGTTAGGAATTTCCGCATCAAAGGTGCTTTCTTTATTAGAAACTAAAATAACCTTTGAGAAATTTTCGTAAACTTCGCCAATTTTTCCTACTAACACTTTTTGCTGATTGATTACCGGGTAGTCTTTAAAAACACCGTCTCTTGAGCCGAGGTTTATCAAAAGGGTGTCCCGCGAAACGTCTTTTCCCATCACTTCGGCTAAGAGTAACTTAAATTCTTTTCCCAAGCCAATATCCAATGCCTCTCTTAAAACTTCGTTTTCTCTTTTTAATTCTCCCAATTTTGTATTTTCGGCTAATAAGCCTACGATTTTTAATTTAAGTTCCGTGTTTTCCTTTTTTAAGTTTTTAATTTCTCGGACCATTTCAAAAAAATAAGAAACGTTATCTCCTGTCCCCCAAAGAGCTTTTTGAATTGGAGCGGATATTAAATAAAAGAAGTTTTTAGTTTCTTTTTTGACGGGAGCTAAATTTAAAACTATAAAAAACGTAATCAAAAGAATTGCAATTAAGATTAGAGCAACGGGTGGACGACGTCCGATTTTAAATTTCGGGGATAATTTCATTAAATTATTATACCATATTTTGGGGGCTTGCCCCGTTAGAAGTCTTGGGCAAAAAAATTTAGAATAAATTTTTTTGCTTAGAACTAACAAAGGTTTAACCATAAATCATACTTAAACTACTTGTAAAGTAGTGAAGGGTTGAGGACAGACTTCTAACGGGGCTTGCCCCGTTAGAAGTCCTAGGCAGAAAAAATTTCACAGAAATTTTTTCTTCTTGCTAATTGTGAGCAATAGGAAATAAAAATTGTCTTCTGGAAAAAGAGTACTATAACTGGAATCACAGACTTCTAACGGGGCTTGACAGGCTTTTTTGACTAAATATAATATTTTTAGTAATTCCAAAAGGTCGAAGTAATCTATTTAAAATGAGATTTAAATTATCTTTATATTATGACTGATGAAAGACTCTACACCTTACCAGTTTGGGAAGAAGAGAGTTTTGAAGATGAAGAGGAAAAAGAAGAGGAGGAAAAATGGCCAGAAGAAGCGGAGGAGGAAGAAGAAGAAGAAGAACTCGAATAAAATAAAACCCTAGTAGCTGGCTTTCTCTTAAATACAAAAGTGGGGACTACCTACTTTCTCGCCGAAGCAATATCATTGGCCTTGAGGAATTTCACGACTCTGTTCGATATGGGAAGAGGTGGAACATCCTCAGTATAATCCCCACTTTTATATCCAACCTCGGTTGGGCCCCCGAAGGGGACGCCAAATACTAGGGTTTTATTTTTTTTGTGGTCATTAATTGCTAGCCAAGAAAGAAAAATTGATAACCCTATTAGTACTGCTCCTCTTAATCCCTTGCGGGACTTACAAGTGCAGCCTATCAACGTCATAGTCTCTGACGGGGTTAAGAGTCCTAATCTTGAGGCCTGCTTCGCGCTTAGATGCTTTCAGCGCTTATCAGTTCCCGACTTAGCTACCCAGCGATGCTCTTGGCAGAACAGCTGGCAGACCAGAGGTCGGTTCGTCCTGGTCCTCTCGTACTGAGGACGACCCCTCTCAAGACTCTACGCCTGCGGTAGATAGGGACCAACCTGTCTTACGCTATGAATCATTTATTACTAAATGTTTGGACTATACCATTTTCCTTGAAAATCAAGGAAATCAACGTATTAATCCCGCATTGGGATTCTGGCTTTAAAGCCAAGTCTCTACGGGGTTAATATATGTTTTTTCCGCTTTTTGGAATAGTTTAATTCTCTAAAACGGTCAATCAATTTTGCCAATCGATAAAAATCTTTTTTTGTTTCAATTTTTTCTTTCTTTTTCAAGATTTCTGTCATTAATCTTACTTGTTTTCGTTTAAGAATTGTGAAAGGTTTAACTATGTTGAGGAATTGCCGTAAATTCCCTTCTTTGCTAATTATGTATTCCAATATTCCATCCTTCCTAATTCTTAAATGCCCTAAACCAATCATAGAACAAATCTTTTCGAAGTTTTTTTGTTCTTTTTTTGATTGGAATAAGACAATGTATGGCGCTATTTGAAAGCCATATTTGTAACTTGAATTTGGCTTTAGACGCACATAAATGCTCCCATCGCCATCAAGGAATCCTGCAAGATAAGATTTTTGCACTTGATTGAACATATACAACTTCCCTCGATATTATCCTAACATACGACAGGTTAAAATACAAGTTAGGATTCCATCGATATGAGTTGATTTTTCAATCCGAATTGCTACGGAAAGCCGCCGTTTTGACGGTTTGAACCCAGCTCACGTACCACTTTAATTGGCGAACAGCCAAACCCTTGGAAGCTACTTCACCTCCAGGATGTGATGAGCCGACATCGTACTTTTTCTATTATTACTAATAGTGTGGACTATATCTTCACCCTCCGAAGCTTTAGCGAAGGAGGGGTTGGCATATTATAGCAGTTTAATCTGCTATCTTCCCGATTTTATCAGGAAAGTCTCTACGGGGTCAAGCACTCGCTCCGCTCGCTAAATTCAAAATGCAAAAGTCAAAAGTCAAAATTTTTGAACTTTGATTTTTTATTTTTGATTTTAGCATTTTGCAAGAGCAAAATGCGCTGACTTCCCACGGTATTACCCATTCTTTTATTTTATCATAAAAGAATTCGGGCTTCACCGTTATTAGCCAATTTTTTATATGACATTACTGTCATAGCACCCCGATTCGTCGGCGAATTTTGAGGTGCCGAACAGGGCCGTTGATGAGGACTCGCGGGCCCTACTAGCCTGTTCAATCCTCTATTCGGATTAGACTATATCTTCACCCACCGAGCTTTTGCGAAGCAAAAGCGAAGGTCGAGAAGAGAACGAAGTTCTCTTCGAGTCGACATCGATGGGGACGGCGTATTAGCAAGGATTTTACCCTTACTCTGTCCACAACGTGGACAAGTCGTTACGGGGTCAAGAAGGAAGTTTATAGTTAAATTGAGGAAGAATATGACCTTTAATGAGATTTTTTAATTTTTGTGTTTCTCTGGGAGAAAAGTAAAGTGCATATCCTTTCTTTTTCTGTTTTACTCTACTTAAGATATTGAATCTCCTTAATAGAGTTAACATGACGATTTCAGCTTCATTTCTACTAACATTTCCTAAATAAAGATAGCTACATTTATCTCTTAGATAATAATATCCATCATCCATAAACCAAACTGCTAATGTTAGAGGCGACAAATATCTCTCAAGTTTTTCGGGAACTATCTTTTTTCCTTCAGGATAAAAGATTTTTCTCAATTTCCCCAAGTAAGGAGTTGATTGAGATTGATGACGCCAATAACAATATATTCTTTTTGTGATTGGATGGATTCTCTCAAGGTATTTTGCTTTACCTTGAAAAAGAGGACTAAGATTACTCACTTTCCAAAAAAGATATTCTTTTTGATTTTTTCCATGCTCTAATCTTAATCTTGCGTTTTTCTCTCCTGTTTTTTGGAGATACCCATCCCCAAGAATTATCCCAAAAAGAATTGATTTTTGGTTTCGAGTTAAAGAAATCACAAATGAAAATAAATTCCTTCTGACTTCCCACGGTATTGCGAGAATTTAAAACCTAAATTTTTTTTAGGAAGACCAACTCTCGGTCTACCGTTATAAGCCGTACATTCTCCACCTTACGGTGGAGTCGGACAACAAACTCTTATTTCAGAGTTTATCCCCGGGGTAACTTTTGGCTGATGATCTTCGGATTTTCTACTAAAATCCGTCGGTTCACTAAGTTCGAGTTTCCTCTCTGCGCGGCAGATTTGCCTTGCAGTCAAGCCGGCTTATGGCTTTGCCCGACCACTCCGATTTCCATCCGGAGCTAGCCGACCTTTAAACGCCTCCATTACCTTTTAGGAGGCAAGTGCCCCACTTAAACTGACCGAGTAGCACTGTTTTCGCCTCAACGGCGAGTTAGAATTAAGAACTTCAAAGATGGGTGTTTCATCGGCGGCTCCATTCTGGCCGAAACCAGAACTTCAAAGCCTCCCCACTACGCTACGCATCAAAGCCCAAAATCCAATACCACCCTACAGTAAAGCTCCCGGGGTCTTTCCGTCTAGCCGCAGGTAAAGCGCATCTTCACGCTTATTGCATTTTCACCGGGCAACTCCTGGAGACAGTCCCCCAGTCGTGAAGCCTTTCATGCGGGCCACAACTTGCGTGGCAAGGGGTTACGCTACTTTAACACGGTTATAGTTACCGCGGACGTTTGCCTGTGGCTTAAGTCACTCAGCTATTCGAGAAACTTCCCAAATAACCGGCGAATTTAACACACAGGTACTGGTCAGGCTTCAGCCCCTATACATCCTCTTACGAGTTAAGCAGGGACCTGTGTTTTTGATAAACAGTCGCTAGGGGTCTTTTGTTGCAACCGCCTCAGCGGCGGTAGGTCTTCTCGCGAACTTACGACCACTTTTTTGCCGAGTTCCTTCAGGAGCTTTCACCCGTTCACCTTGGCACTCTTACGCCAACCTACCTGTGTCGGTTTGCGGTACGAATCCCATTAGATAGTATATTTCAAACTTTTCTAGGCAATCTAATTTTTGGGGCGGCAGATTACTCTACCTCGGAATCCAATAACCTTCCCAAAAACTTTGATTGCGTCATTTGAAGTTTATCTAACGGGAGGGCCGGAATATTAACCGGCTGTCCATCAGCTGCCCCTTTCGGGTTTGCTTAAGGCTCGCCTAACCCTTGGTTGATTGTCATTGCCAAGGAAACCTTAGGTTTTCGGTGTGACAGGTTTTCACTGCCATTGCGGTTACTCATACCAACATTCTCGCTTCTCAGCGCTCCATCAAACCTCACGGTTTGACTTCGCTGCACTAAGAACGCTCCCCTACCTCCCACACATAACAAGTTATGTGTGGAATCTTATCTTCGGTACTGAGCTTAGCCCCGATAAATACTTGGGTGCAGAATTCCTTAGCTAGTAAGCTGTTACGCACTTTTTAAAGGGTAGCTGCTTCTAAGCTAACCTCCTAGCTATCAAAGGAGTTCCACTTCCTTTGAAACACTTAGCTCAGTTTAGGGACCTTAGATGAAGATCTGGGCTGTTTCCTTTTTGACCACGGAGCTTAGCCCCCGTAGTCTAACTACTCGCTTAAATTTTCCAGCATTCGGAGTTTGGTAAGAATGCCTGGCTTTCGCCACGATATTCTTTCCAGTGCTCTACCTCTGGAAAACAAAATTTTAGCGGGCGCTAGTCCCAAAACTATTTCGGGGAGAACCAGCTATTACCAAGCTCGTTTAGCTTTTCACTTCTTACCACAGCTCATCCCAGAGTATTGCACGGCTCACGGGTTCGGGCCTCCCCTCGTCTTTCGACGAAGTTCACCCTGGCCATGGCAAGCTCGCTTTGGCTTCGGGTCTTCCGCACTTTCTAAAAACGCGCATTTAACGCTTGCTTTCACTTCGCCTCCGCGGCAGAACCGCTTAGACAAAGAAAGTGCAGAAACTCGTTGGTTCGTTGTCCAAAAAGTACGCCGTCACCCCGCCATCTAAGCACATCACAAAATCTAAGTGTTTTATTCGTTGAAATTTAAAAATAAAAACTCTTAAAAATTTGTCATGAGCATAGATGGCGGGGCTCCGACTTTTTGTGAGCGAGATGGTTTCAGGTTCTATTTCACCGGGATCACCTCCCTACTTTTCACCTTTCCCTCACGGTACTGGTTCACTATCGGTGAGGTTGAGTATTTAGCCTTGGGTCGTTAGTCGACCCAGCTTCCCACAGGATTTTCGTTTCCCGCGGTACTTAAGAAAAGAAGCTAGGAGATTGCTCGGTTTTTGACTACGGGACTATTACCCTCTCTGGTATCTCTTTCCAGAGTATTTCGTCTAACCGTCAATTTTTTCACTCCCTCCAAAGTTTTCACTTAAGACGAAAGCCTTGGAACGCCTCTCTCTCATCAACTGCGTATTTTTAAAAAATACGCTCTGGGCTCTTCCCTTTTCGCTCGCCGCTACTGGGGGAATAAAAATTTCTTTTTCTTTTTCCTCCGCTTACTGAGATGTTTCACTTCAGCGGGTTTGCGGCCGCCTCTGCGGCGGACGAGTGCCGATGAGGCACTCGGGTTTCCCCATTCGGAAATCCCCGGATTAAAGGTTGCTAGACACCTCCCCGAGGCTTATCGCAGTCACGCCACGTCCTTCGTCGCCTCAACCTCCCGAGGCATCCTCCATCCGCCCATAAGTAACCAATCTTGGCTAGCAATTAATAACCACACGTTATTAATTTTTAATTTTCAATTTTCAATTTTCAAAGTTCTTTCTGTTTCAACCCGCCTCTCCGGCGGGTGCGCCGACGAGGCGCAATCAAAAATCGCTTCCGAGGAAGCGATTTCTGCGAACATTAAAGTGGCAGAATATTAACCGCTTCCTTTAATCAAAATACTTCTAACTTTTCTCATACCAATACTAAATTTACCAAAGACAAAATAGTTTGTCAAGTCTCAATTGTGAATTTTATCCCTGAAGCTTTTTTCTCAAATTCTGCAAAATATCAGCGGCCACCTCTTTTCCGCCAAGACCAAAAGAAATTCCAATTGCCAGAACCAACATAGCTACTATCCCGGTGAATAGGGTTTCCATAAAAGGCCTGGCCACTCCTAATTGGTGCAAGATAGCCAAAATGGCGAAAATCCAGATTGACCACTTGATAATTGCGCTGGCTAAATGTCCGTAGCCAACTTTTATCCCTTCCACCGCCGTCCTGACAATTTTCTCAACAATGTCAACTAAAATTACGGTAACCACTAGAATAAGAACAGCAACAACCACATTGGGTAAATAAGCTAAGATACTTTTCAGAAAACTAGCAAACTCAACAAATCCCAAAATTTCCACCGCCACTAGCAAAAAGACAATGACCAAAATCCATTTGCAAATTGCACCGATAAATTCAGCTGGATTGACTTTTAACTCTGCTTTTTCTAAAGCTCCCTTCCAGCCAGCTTTTTCAAAAAGCTGATTAAATTTTATCCTGGTCAAAATTTCAGCAATTAATCGACCAATGCCAACAGCAACAAACCAACCGATAATGAAAACAATTATCGCTCCGATTAAAGCAGGAATAAAGTTTAAAAATCCCTGCCAGAGATTCTGAAGAGCTTGGAGGGTAACCAATCCCCAATCTTGTGCCATAATTCAAAATTTCTAATTATTAGTTACCAATTTTTTCGACCTTTAGGGATTGTTTTATTATACCAAAACAAAAGAAATAAAAAAGTTTTCATTGTGGAAAACTTTGCGGTGGACTCCACCTCACCACAAAATTTTATTAAAATTTTGTGGACCCGGTGGGAGTCGAACCCACGCTTTTCGCATTGCAAATGCGACGTTTTACCACTAAACTACAGGCCCTCGGTCCATGTTAACAGATTTAATCCAAAAATCAAGCCCAAAAATCTTTTATCTCTTAAAGATTAGAGAAATTAAGAAAAACAAAGCTGAAGCAAGAATAATTAAAGGACCGGCTGGAAGGTGGGTAACTTTAAAAAGTAAACTGCCCAAGAGACAGCTTAAAATGCCAAAAATTATGCTTCCCAAATAATATTCTTTTAAATTTTTGCTCAAATTTTTAGAGGCGGCAGCCGGAAGGGCAGTCAAACCAGCAACTAAAAGACCACCAACAAATTTTACTCCCAAAGCGACTACGGCTGAAATTGAAAGCAAATACAAAAATTGGTATTTTTTCAGATTAATTCCTTCGGCCTTTGCCAAATCTTCCGAAACTGAAATCAAAAGCAATTTAGAATAGATTTTTTGCAAAAGAAAGAAAACGCCCGAACAAATCAAAATCGTGATTACTCCTTCAAAAAAGCCAATTTTTGAGATGTCTCCAATTAATGCCTCTTCAATTTCATGTTCGGATAAAAACAAAAAAGTTATTGCTAAAGAAGCTGAAAATAAGATGGCAATAACGGTTTCGGTTGGCAATTTTGTTTTCGATTCTAAAAACCAAATCAAAATGGTGCCAATAAAAAGAAACAAAAAGGCACCCAAAGAAATATCTTTTCCAAAAATTAAAGCCAGAGCAACCCCGGGTAATGCCAAATGGGAAAGAGGGTCAACAACAATCGTCATTTTTCTTGAAAGCATCAAAGAACCTAAATAACCAGCAATGGCTCCGATAAAAATTACTGTAATTAAAATTATTAAAAATTGAATTTCCATTTTAATGCTGATGATGATGTTCGTAAAATTTCACTTCTTGGCCGTAAAGCTTTGAAAGAATTTCCGGACTTAAAACCTCCTTTGGGGTTCCCTGACAAACCGGACATTTATTTAAACAAATGACACGGTCTGAAAATTTGTAGACAACGCTTAAATCGTGAGTAACCAAAATAATTGTCAACTTCTTCTCATTTTTCAATCTTTCCAAAAGCTGGTAAATTGTTTCCTCTCCCGTAATATCAATTCCCGTCGTCGGTTCATCAAAAAGCAAAACATCAGGATTTCCAATGAGCGCCCAGGCAACCAAAATTCGCTGATATTGACCTGAAGAAAGTTCACCGATATTCTTTTTCAAGAAATTTTCGTCAAAGCCAACCAATTTTATCACCTCTTTTGTTTCTCTTTTAATTCCCTTTAAGGTGAAAAATTCCTCAATATTCATCGGCACGTCTTTGACAAAAGGTACTCTTTGAGGAACATAACCAATTTTCACTCCGCTTTCCCATTCAATTTTCCCTTTATATGGAAAAATTCCCAACAAAGTTTTCAGCAAAACCGTCTTTCCTGCTCCGTTGGGCCCCAAAATCGTCAAAACCTCTCCCCTTTTCACCTCAAAAGACAAATTTTCCAAAATCCTTTCTCCTTCCAACTCAACATTTAAATTTTTCACTTTTAAAACAATATCATTTTCCATATAATTGATTTATTCTATCAAAAAATCGTCGAGCAGGCGATTTTTTGATAATCTATTTACGATGTTGATTATTCTGAGTGCTCGAATTAAAGGAATTCAAACTTTCTCTATCATTTTACCTAATTTATTCCATAAATCAAGGAAAAAAGACTTAAAAGGCTAAAAACCTTACCCCCGACTATATACATTTTTAGTGTTTCTTTTTGTTGGCTCGGTCGCTCGCTTCGGCTCGCTCGCCGAAGCAACAGCAAGGCGTGAGATGAGGCAAAGCCTCAGCGAACCCTCGCCCTATTTTGTATTCAAAAATGAGGTTTTTAAGATAAAAAGGTTAAAATTTCTATATAAAAAAGTCTGCGTTCACTCTGCATTCTGGAATGCAGACTTTTTCAAAACTTGGCGTTGACTTGGCGTTGACTTAGTATTCTAGAACGCCAAGTTTTTGGCAATAAAAATTGCTCGGCGATAGGCTTTCTGGTTTTTACTCCACCCTGCTACTCACTATTTCTCAGATAGAAATCTTGATTGGACGATTCAAAAACAATAAACGTCTTATTCCTCTGTTTATCAAATTAAATAATACTTCAACCTTTGTACCAATTGATATGCTACCACAGAAATTATAATTGCAATAATAATACTGCCAAAAATATCAATAGGTTGATGAACACCCACACATATTCTCGATAACCCAACTAACAGAGTAAGTATCCATCCTGCTATACTCACTTTTTTACTGAAAGGATAGAGCACTGAGGAAATTGCGGCACTAACTAAAGTATGGTCTGATGGGAATCCATTGTCGGCCTCGTGGGGAATAAGAGGTTGAAAACCACCTAAGACAAAGGGTCGTGTGCTATAATAAAAAAGACTCGCGATTTTTGCGACGATATAGATTAGAGGTAAAGCAACGGCGGTAAAAATAAAAATTTGCTTCTGAGTAGCTCGTGGTTGTTTCCAAAAATAAATAATTGCAATAATTCCTACCACTAAATATAAATATTTTGCACTGAATATAAAAAGCGTGTTTATCATGCTCGAACTTTATTCTATCAAAAATCGTCTGATTGACGGTTCTTGTTGGCTACACACAATAAATTCAGCTTTTTAAAATTTTACCTTTTCAATGTTAAATAAGGGATAAGTAACCATTCAGTTGTTTCCACAAAAACTACTATCAAAAAACCCGTTACTCCTCCTTTTGTAATTAAATAAATGATAAGAGGTATATCAA
>Ga0209609_10001585_pt1 | contig 13156 bp, 11 predicted proteins | sample LakKivw325mmetaG_FD_184136 | JGI IMG/M metagenome (GOLD analysis project Ga0209609, IMG submission 184136) | Anoxic lake water microbial communities from Lake Kivu, Rwanda to study Microbial Dark Matter (Phase II) - Lake Kivu water 325m metaG... | ecosystem: Environmental > Aquatic > Freshwater...
AAGTAGCAGAGCGGGAAGTGGGCGCATTATGTCACCCCTGCTGACCGAAGGCGAACGGCTTGCGGGCAGGATGCCCGCGGTCCCAGTAACGGCTACGGCTCCAGCCTGTCGTACCCCGGCAGCTTCAGCAACCTCAGCGCATTCCCCTGCTCAATCGCCTCGCGCCATTCCGCGTTCTCGATCGCGTTCACCCAGCGCACCTGCGGGTAGTCCACCCCGTGCTTGCACACGTCCGTCCCCATCAGCAGCTTGCGCCAGTTGCGCGCGACGAAGCCCGGCGTGAAGTCCGGGTCGCGGGTCAGCGCGTTCCAGCCTGACCCGGCGCTGAGGTCGGCGTACATGTTATCATATTCCTGCAAGAAGCGGTCCACCGCCCCGTCGGGCGTGATCCTGCCCTTCGTGTAGCCGTACATCGTGTCGGGCGTCACGTCGCCCGAGATGTTCGTCCAGTAGCCCGGCCCGTGCCCGACGAAGAGGCAGTCGGGGAACTCCTGCAGGCAGGCCTCGAGCCGCGGCAGGCCCGGCTCATCGGTCAGCCCGCAGCCGCAGATGTCCATCACCATCGGCAGGTTGTACTCGGCGCACTTGCGGTAGATGACCTTGTTCAACTCGTGGTCGAACGGCAGGCCCGGGATGTGCTCGCCGAAGCCCTTGCAGTCGTACTGCTTCACGAACACATCGAAGAGTTGCTCGACCTTCGGGTAGCGCGGGTCAATGCACATGAAGGCCACGAAGCGCTCGGGGAACTTGTCGCGGGCGGCGATGCAGTCCTCGGTCAGCAGCCAGCCCCAGCCGCCCTCGGGGCTCTCCAGCGGCAGCAGCACGGAGATGTCAATGCCCTCGCGGTTCATCCGGTCGAGGCACTGCTCGGCGGTGAAGGCCGGAACCTGCGGATAGGACTCACGGTAGAGACGACCGATATGGCAGTGGAAGTCAATCATCGAAGACCTCGCGGTGCGAGAGTGCGGACTTGGCCGCCGCGCATGTGCGGCTGGGCGCCCTGACGGCTGTGCGCTACAGCTTCAGCCGCATCTCGTAGTAGTCCTGCCCGTCCGAGCCTTGCCACATGCCGGTGCGCGCAAAGCCGAAGCTCTCATACAGGCGCTGGGCCCGCTCGTTGCTCTGCACGACCGTCAGCTCGACGCCCTCCTTGCCCAGCTCGCGCGCCCGCGTGAGAACGCGGCCCATGAGTTCCTTGCCGTGGCCCTGGCCGCAATACGCCTCGGCCAGGCCGATGCCGAACGACGGGGCCGGCCGGTCGAGCGCCTGCAGGAACGACCAGCCGACGATGCGGCCGCGATGCTCGAGCACCTGGTCCACGCGCTCGCCGTCCGCGCTCTGCCGGCAGAGCGCCGTGCACTGGCGCAGGCCCATGTTCCACCCGGCGGGGCGGAACAGGCGGCGTGTCTCCGTGCCCAGCGAGTTGAAGAAGCGCTGCAGCGCGGGCCCGTCGTCGGCCGTCAGCTCGCGAACGCGTGGGCCGGGACATCCTGGACCGGCCGTCAGGCCCCCATCATCGGGCCGGTCCAGGATGTCCCGGCCCACGCGCTCCTCCCACAGCTCCTCCAGCATCTCCAGCGCCTGCTCGACCATCGTCTCGCCCGTGCCGGGCGCGACGCGGCAGTGCCACCCGACCCACGTCTGGTAGCCGCCGTCCTCGTAGGCCTTCCGGTCGGGGAGGTAGCCAATCTCTTCGTTGGCCAGGCCGACAATGATGGTGTGGCGGAACGGGGAGCGGCGGCGCAAGCTCAGCCCCAGTCGCGCGTACATCTCGCCGGGGATGCCCACGAGGGCGACTTCCCCCAGGCGCATCGCGGTCAGCAGGGTCGTGCGCGGTTCGCCCTGCACCGGCGCCATCTCGGCCCGCATGGCCCCGAAGGTGCGCTGCTGGCCCTCGGACTGCTCGGGGAAGTAGCGCTCGGCGTAGCGGCGGACGTCCTCGGCCGCACGGGTCTCGTCGAACTCGCGCAGCCGATATGTGAAGGGGCGCTGCAGGACGCTCACGGGGCCGAACAGGCACGGCCGGGCGTTCTGCACGCCGTCCTCGACCGCGGCAACGAGCCGATGCACCAGTTCGGGCGCCGGCACGCCGCTGCCGTTGTAGGTGATGTTGTGCGAGGAGCCGAAGGCGCCGGGCAGATAGAGCGCTATGGTGTCGTGCAGGCGCTCGACCTCACCCCGCGCGAGTCCGGAGAACGCGGGGGAGAAGATGCCCTCCTTCGTCGCGCCGATGTTGTGGACGGAGTGATTGAAGACGATGCCGGCCTCCGTACCGTCGGGCCGGCGGAAGACCAACACCGGCACGTCCACGTCGTGAGGGCCGGTCGGCCGGACGACATCTTCCGCCTCGTAGCTGTACCAGCCGACCTGCCCGTCCTTGAGCAGCAGACGGCTGTTGCGCCCGATGGTCGCCTCCTGGCTCTGCCCGAGCAGCAGTTCCACCTGGGTCTCATTCGGGCCGCGCGCGGGGTCGTCGAGCACGGCGCAAGCTTGCCGCACCGCCTGCACGATCCCGTCCTCCATGCGGCGCAGGTACTCCGCGTTGGGCGTGCAGCCGAAGAAGTCCAGCGTGGACGGCCCGCTGTGGGTGTGAGTGGCGCAAATGAGGACATGCTCGGCAGGGATGGACGTGGCGGCGGCGATGCGGGCGGCGGCGGAACGGATAGGCGCCGCGGGAATGACGAGAGCGTCACACGCCACGAGGCACAGCCGCACCTCCCCCTCCACGACGAGAGCCGTGGCGCGGAACTCGCCCTCGTGGCCCTTCGCGAAGACCGGCTCAGCGCCGGGGTAGGCCTCGTCGGTGAGGGATACAGCAGCGGCGGCAGCGCGGAGAATGGACATGGCCCTGCTCCTGTGACGTCAGATGAGGCGCGTCCCCCATTTCGCCGCGCCGGAAGTCGAGCCGGACAACAAAATGGGGGAGAGGCCGGTGCGGCGCCGGTACTCGTCGGCGATGTCGTTGAGCAGCGGGCGGGCCTCGTGGCGCATCAGGATGGCGACCGTGCCGCCCGAGCCGCCGCCGGTGATCTTCGCGCCGAGCAGGCCCTGCTGCGGGCCGCGGTCGCGCACGAGCTGGACCAGCAGGTCGGTCTCGTCGCAACCGAGGCCGCAGGCCGAGTAGCTCGCATGCGACTCATACATCAGCTTGCCGGCCGCCCGCATCGAGCGGTCGTCGCCGCGCTCGAGCAACGCCACGAAACGGCGCACGCGGGCGTTCTCGAACACCGGATGCCGCGAGGCCTGCCGCACGGGATAGACCATGTCGGGCTGAACGGTCGTCACGGCATCATGCGTGCGGCCGTATCGTTCGGTGAACTCGCGCCCGGTCATCTGCTCCGGCAACTCGTGCTCGATCTGCGCGAACTCCGTCGGCGTGGCCCGACACCAGAAGCCGCCATAGTCGGCCTTCGAGTTCAGAGTCTCCATGATCCGGTAGCCCATGAAGGCTGCGCAACGCACGCGGCCGTAGGCCGTGCCCCCCACCGAGTGCTTCACCGCGGAGTTGATCCCGACGAACTGGTAGCCGTCCGGCACGCGATGCAGCCCCTCGACCTCGCACGGCTGGCAGCACAGGGCCAGCAGCCGGTTCGTCTGACCGAGTTCGGAGGTGACTTGATCCATGATGCCGCACGGGGCGCCAACGACGCGGTTCTCGACGACCTGGCAGAGCTGTGCCAGACGGAGGGGCTCGATGGACGCCCCGAAGGCGGCGATGACGGCGTTCATGGCTGCGACTTCGATGGCCGCCGAGGACGCGACGCCGGCCCCGATGGGGATGTCGCTGAGCAGCAGGAGATTCAGCCCGTGCGGCCACCGGTCCACCACGCCCTCACGCTGCAGCGCGTGCAGGGTGCCGAGCACGTAGCCGGCCCAGCGCCCGCCGCCGGCGAAGACCTTCCGGACCTGCTCATAGGTCTTGGGCTTGTCGCGGGAGAGCAGGTCATCCAGGTTGATCTCGACGGGCTCGGCCTCGGCCACGCCCACACTCATGGCGCGCAGCTTGCGGTCGCGCCGCGGCTGCACTGCGGCATAGACCGCCCGCGCCAGCGTGCCTTCGAGCACCAGCGAGCCGGAGTAGTCAGCAATGCCGCCCATGACATCCAGCCGCGCCGGGGCCCGGGCGATACGGATGGGCGTCCGGGCTGACAGGAACTGCCCCCGCTGTGCGGCGATCATGTCGTGTGCTTTGCGCCAGGAGAGAAGCATGCCGTTGGCCCATGGAAATGGCGGGCCAGATAGCCCGCCGGAGAAGGTTGTGGGAAGAGTGCGCCTGCCCGGCCCCACGCGCGGGGTCGCTCAGTTCATCTCCGAGATCAGCCACTCGTCGCCGACCTTGATCAGGTCCAGCCCGGTCACCCGCCCGTCCAGCACCGCGTGGGCCTCGTCGCCGTTCACCTCAACGGTCTCGATCTTCGTGTCGCCGGAGAAGTGCGTGGACCACATCTCGAGGCTCTTGGCCTTCTCCTCAGCCCACTTGGATTCCTTGACGATGAGCTTGCGCTGGCTGGTGCTGAAGGTGTCCCAGTCGGAGTTGCCCGCCCGGCCCTGGGCGTCGTAGTCCCACAGCAGGGCCGCTTCCAGCCACTTGCCGGCCTTCATGTAGCTCAGGTACGCGCGGGTGGCGCTTTCGGGCGTCTTGTTCGGCTTGCCCCCACAGCCGGCCAACGGCGCCAGCAGCACCGCTATCATCAGCACGGACATGGTCGCTCGCATCGTCAGGTCACTCCTTGCGGGCCACGTAAAAGGCCCGGTCCGTCCAGGGCGTTACCGGGGTGAACCGGTAGGCGTCGTACGACTTGTGGCGGCGGAAGCCGGCGGCCTCCAGCGCGCCCACGATCTCACGGCTGGTGTAGGCCCGCTGGTAGTGGGTCTCGCGGAACTCGCGCACCCCTTCGGGCGCGTGGTAGCCGAACCACATCTCGACCCGGCACAGGCGCGTCCAAGGGTCCCAGTACGCGTGCCAGTCATAGTGGAGCGGGTCGGGGCCGCTGAGGCTGGCCTGGGTGAACATCGCCGTGGACAGCGCCCGGATCGTGTTCATGTCAAAGACGAACAGGCCCTTGCTGCGCAACACCCGGTGGGCCTCGGCCATCGCTCGCTCGAACTGCGCCAGGTCGAGGATGTAGTTGAGGCTGTCGTACAGGCAGACGACCAGGTCGAAGCTGTCGTCGGCCAGGGCCAGGGCGCCGGCGTCGCAGACCGCGGCGGACAGCGGCGGGGCCTGCCGGGCGCATTCGCGGACCATCGGCTCAGACAGGTCCGCGCCGATGACCTCGTAGCCCCGGCGCAGCATCTCACTGCCGACCTTGCCGGTGCCGCAGGCCAGGTCCAGCACGCGGCGCGGATAGGACTTCCACCGCCGCAGCATGGCCTCCACGTAGTCCACCCAGCCCGTGTACGGCACGGTGCGCATGAGGTGGTCGTAGTATTCGGCGACGGCGTCGAATTCGCCCTGGCCCGGGCGCGTGATGTCGGCCGGCTCGGACAACTACTCCGCCCCCTCGCCGATCTGCGCCAGCAGTTCCCGCAGGCGGGTCACGCAGTTGCGGCTGCCCGCGATCTTCGGCTGGAAGTGCGTCTCCAGCACGAGCAGCCCCTCGTAGCTGTCGGCCTTCAGGGCCTGGAGTTGGCCGAGCCAGTCCACGTCACCGTCGCCGGGGACGATGGCGTGGTTGGTGCCCGGCCGGTAGTCCTTGACGTGCGTGTGAATGTGCACGGGCTTGAGCGCCTCATAGGCTGCCCGGAAGTCCTCCCCGGTGGCGTGGCAGTGGTTGCCCGGGTCCCAGTTGGCCTTCAGGTTCGGGTGGTTGATCTCAGCGATCAGTTGCGCCAGGGCCGGCCCGCTGCCGCCGTAGCAGATCGGTTCGTTCTCCAGGGCGAGCACCAGCCCGCGGCGCGCGGCGTTCGCGGCGGCCTGGCGCAGGTCATCCACGACGTGTGCGGGCCAGCTCAGCCACTGGTCGTAGCCGCCGCAGATGGGCGGGAAGAGCACGACGATCCCGGCCCCAAGCGTCTCGGCCAGGTCGTAGCACTGTTCCTGGAAGTCGCTGCAATGCGCGGGATAGGCGGGGTCGTCGAGCTTGATCTTGAACAGCCCCGGCGAGATCGAGGGGAAGTCCAGGCCGAAGTCGTCCGCGACCTGCCGTACCCGCTTCATGTCGCCCTCGCTCATGCCGGCCGGAGCGCGGGTGGTCATCCACAGGCGGAACTCCAGGTGCTTCAGGCCCCAGTCGGCCGCCAACTCACAGGCGGCCACGGGATCAACGGAGATCTCATCAGAGAGAATCGAGATGCGCATCGGTGCCTACCGTCCTACAATGGTTCGGGGGTGAACCCCCGTCGTCCGCCATCCCCTGATCCCTGTCACTTCCCCTGCACGTAGTCCATCACCAGGATCATCGGCTGCAGGTCACGCCGGACGTCCGGGCCGTAGTCATCGTCGGGCCACTTGATGCGCACGCAGACCATCAAGCGGTTGGCGCGGTCGCCGTGCCCGCCCTTGACGCGCACCGGGACCTTCTTGATGATGGTGTCCCCCGCACGCAGCGAGATGGACTCCAGCGTCCCCGCCAACTCCACCCCCTCGGTCTTCTCCAGCGACATGGTGATGCGGCTGACGGGCTTCTTGGTGGTGTTCTCAATCGTCAGTTGTCCCTCGACGGTGGTGTTCAGCGGCGCCGAGGTGGGCATCTCCAGCTTGGCCACGAGCGGGAAGACGCGCCAGTCCATGCGGATGGTGGAGAAGGCGGCGCCCCCGGCCAGCGCCCACTCGGTGCCGGGGTGTGGCCAGGTCGGGTGCGGGCTCTGGGCGCGGTTGATGTCGTGCAGGAATCCGCCGAGGGTCAGGCCGCCCTGCAGGTAGCCCTTGCCCTTGGCGCCGTGGGCCGTGATGATGCGGTCGTAGAACTCCTCGGGCGCGGCGGGCCTCAGCGTCTTCTGGTGCCAGTAGAAGTCCATCTGGTCGCCGGGGCAGAGGTTGACTTGCCCCGCCGCCAGATAGGCGTTCCAGTCGCGCGCCATCGTGTCGAAGTGCAGCCGGTTGGGCACCTGGTAGAGCATCGGCGCCAGCAGTCCGACGCCGGCGTCGGTGAACATGATCGGGTCCTGGCCGTGCTGCTTGCCGTGCCACCAGCTCAGGACGAAGATCCACAGGGGCTTCTTGAGTTGCCCGATGGTGATCATGTCGTGGACGTTGCTGGCGCCCAGGTGGGCGCGGTACCAGTTCCACGCATCGTAGAAGCGCGGGTCCTTCTGCCACTCCCGCTCGACCCGTTGGGCCACATGGCCCCACCGCCGGGCCCGGCTCCACTGGGCGAAGCCGTTGGGCAGGCGCAGCGGCATCTCTTGCGTGAACCGGTCCACGAGTTCATAGGCGCCGCGGTCGCTGCGCATGTAGTCCAGGCCCAGGTAGTCCACGTTCGGGTCGGCCTGGATGCGCGCCAGGAAGTTGGCGACGTGGTTCACGCGCCGCTTGTCCAGCAGCGAGACGAAGTCCAGGCTGCGGATGGCGCCGGAAGCGCGCGAGATGTCCTTCGCGTAGTCGTACGGGGGTTTCCCCGAGTTGGACTTGGTCGGGTAGGTCGAGTAGGCCGAGGCCCAGGCGCCAAACCGCAGGCCGCGGTGTCGGGCCTCGGCGGCCATCTGCGGAATGGCGGTGATGTTCTCCTCGTTGAAGGGGTGCTCCATTGACAGCGAGCCGTTGTACACCTCGGTGACCGCGCCGCGGAACCAGAAGGTGTCCGCGCCGATGAACTCACACCAGTCGAACATCGCGCGCCAGTCGCCGACGGTGCCGTCCGGACGGCGGATGCCCGTGGCGCGGAAGTCCGGCTCCCAAGTGGCCACGCACGTGCCTTTGGGGATGTCGGCGCGCGGGGCGAGGCCGGTGATGACGAACCGGGTGCGCGCCACGCACCAGGCCTCTCCCTCCGGCGCGGTCGCTTCGGTCTGCTTGCGGCGCTCCCGTCGCCGCTGGCGCCGGGTCTCCTCTGTCTCCCAACCCCAGGCCGCGGGGTTGGTGATCTTGATCTTGGCCTCAGCCACATATTCGCCGGCCGGGCAGTTCCACGGCACGGGCCAGTGGGCCACGTACGACTGGCTGTTGCGGTCAAAGCGAGTGCCGATGGTGCGGAAGTCACCGATGGTGCTGACGATCTGGCCGTCTCGCGTCACCGTGACCTGCGGCGGGTTGGCCGCTGTGGACAGGCGGGTGCCCTGCGGGTCCGTCATGACCGCGGCGAGGCGGATCAGGGCGAAGCGCAGGTAGGCGGGTGACTCGACGGACAACTCCAGGGGGAACGCCGTCGAGCCGGCCTGCTGGGTATCGCGGCTGTGGCGTCCGAAGACCGAGAAGATCGGGCCGCGCCAGACGATGATCACCACGAGCAGGGAGATGGCCACGATGGCGCAGCAGCAGCAACTGGACTGCTGTTGCGCGCGCCGTCGCCGCCGCTGGCTGCGCGGCGTCTCGCGCGAGATTAGGGGAGGGGGTTCATAGGCCATACGCACGCCGGAAGGCAGAGTGTCGGAACGCGAAGACAGACACAGGCCGGGCCAGCGGCCCGACGGCTAGTCGGTGACGTCGCACACGACGATCCAGGCCGCTTCGCGCCGCGGCGTCCCGGTGGAGTGCAGCCGCACCAGGTTGGCTCCACGGCTCAGGCGGGTGGTGACCTTCACCGCTTGCGTCGCCGCGTCGTACTTGAGCTCAGCGCCGCGCCCCCCCTCCGCCGCCAGGGAGTCCGCTGCGTCTGTGTCGCCAAGCTGGGCGGTGAAGCTGTAGGAGCGGGAGGTGACCCGCGCGCCCAGCGGCGGCTCGCGCCCGGTCAGGTGCAGCGGCTGGGTGTCCAGATGGCGCTGGAACGTCTTGAGCGACGTCCCGTCCACGACCATCTTGCGCGGCAGGGCGTACGGGTCGCTCTGGTTGTCAATGGCGCCCGGGTCAATGCTCAAGCCCAGCCGATAGCCCGACTCCTTGGTCGTCTGCATCACGTACTCGTCGTAGTTGCCAAACGGGTACGCCATCGCGACGGGGGCCTGGCCCAACTCCTCCTCAATCTTTGTGTAGGAGGCCGCAAGCTCGTCGCGCACCTTCTCCCGGAACTCCTCCAGGGTCAGCTTCTTGAGCTTGCGCGTCAGGTTCAGGTGAGTGGTCGTATGCGAATCGATCTCGTAGCCCGCCTGGGCGAGGGTCTTGAGATCATCCCAGGTCAGGAAGCCCTTGCCGCCGACACTGCCGGGGTTGATGAACAGCACGGCCTGGTAGCCGAACTGGTCGAGCAGCGGCTTAGCCGTCTTGAGTACGCTGGCGCGACCGTCATCGAAGGAGATGATGACGGACTTCTCCGGGAGGTCCTGGACGTTGGTCAGGTAGTCCGCCAGTTGCCTGCAGTTGATGCTCTGGTAGCCGCCGTCCTTGAGGGCCTGAAGCTGCGCGCGGAAATCCGCGGGCTTGACGTCATACACGCTCTTGGGCGTTTCACTCAGATGGTGATAGCAGAGCACATGGGTGAAGCGATAGGGGAGAGGGGCTTTGGGCGCCGCCGCTTCCTTGCCCTGCGGGGTCCCGTGACGGCAGCCGCAGCCCGCCAGGAGGGACAGGAAGAGCACAGGTAGCAGCAACAGGACCAGACGACGCGGTTGCGGCATGGCAAGCCAACCTCGATGTGTGCTGATGATCAGAGCTGTAGCAGTTCCTTGGCCGAGCGGATGGCCCGGTCGCACGCCTCGACCACCATCGCGATTTCGGCGCTGGTGATGACGGCCGGTGGCTCCAGCCGGAAGACCTCCGGCCGGTTAAGCGTGAACGCCGTCAGGATGTTCTCCTGGGCCAGACCGGCGATGACCAGGTTGCCGATGTCGGCATCGGCGAACTCGACGCCCACCAGCAAGCCCTGGCCTCGGACCTCTCGTACCAGTTCAGGGTATTCCGCGCCCACCTGCTGAATCCCTGCCAGCAGTTCCGCCCCGCGCGTGCGGCACTTCTCGACAATGCCTTCATCCTGCAGCACCTGCACGGCGGTGATGGCGGCGCGGCAGGCCAGGGGGTTGCCGCCAAAGGTCGAGGTGTGCAGGTAGGGGTTGTCGTGGAAGACTTCCCAGATCTCGGGCCGGGCCATGAACGCCCCGACGGGCACGACCCCGCCCCCGAGCGCCTTGCCCAGGGTCATCATGTCCGGCGCAACGCCCTCGTGATCACAGCCCCAGACGGTCCCGGTCCGGCCGAAGCCGGTCTGGATCTCATCGAGGATGAGCAGGGCGCCGGCGGCATCACAGATCTCGCGCGCGGCGCGCAAGTAGCCCTCCGGCGGGATGATGATCCCGGCCTCACACTGGATCGGCTCAAGCAGCACCGCCGCCGTCTGTTCGTCCACGGCGGCTCGCAGAGCTTCCGTGTCGCCAAACGGGACGTGGCTGAAGCCGGGCAAGAGCGGCTCGAACGGCGCCTTGTAGGTGTCCCGCCCGGAAGCGCTCAGCGCCCCGAAGGTCTTCCCGTGGAAGCCGTTGACGGCGCACACGAAGTGGGGGCGGCCGGTGTAGGCGCGGGCGATCTTCAGCGCCCCCTCCACCGCCTCCGCCCCGGAGTTGCAGAAGAACGTGTACTGCAGGTCTCCGGGGGCCAGGCCGGCGATGACCTCGGCGGCCTCCGCCAGCACGGGGTCGAGCAGCAGGTGGGAAGAGAGCGGCATCTCCTGCAGTTGCCGGGTCACGGCCGCGACGATGCGCGGGTGGCGATGGCCGAAGGTGAACACCCCCGGCCCGCCCAGGCAGTCCAGGTACTTCTCGCCCTCCGGGCCGTAGACATAGCAGCCCTCGGCGGTCCACTCCACCGTCTCGAAGCCCATGAACTTGACGACGGTGGCCATGCCGGGGCTGACGTGGCGGGTATAGCGGTCGAAGGTCAGATCGAACAGTTCCTGGGAGGTGGGCATGGGAAACCTCGTAGGGGCGCGCTGCGGCGCACCGGTGGGCGCAGTGAATTGCGCCGCCACAACCATGGACGCCCAGGGCCGCGAGGGTCCTGGGCGCCTGTTTGCCGGCCGGGCCGGCGGTAAGACTATGGTCGGGGCGACTGGACTCGAACCAGCGACCTTTGGTCCCCCAGACCAACGCGCTAACCAAACTGCGCCACGCCCCGACACTGTTCACCGGGACAGAAAGCCCTGCCATCACCACAGGTGATGTACATGCGGCTTCGTGCCACCGTGTGTTCCCAGCGAAGACTACTTCACGGCGTCCTTGAGAGCCTTCCCGGCCTTGAACGCGGGCACCTTACTGGCCGGGATGTCAATGGTGGCCCCGGTGCGCAGGTTCTTGCCCTTGCGCGCCTTGCGGCTGCGGACCTCGAACACCCCGAAGCCCGTCAACTGGACCTTGTCGCCCCGCTTGAGCGCGCTGGTGATCACGCCCATGCAGGCTTCGAGTGCGGCGGCGGAATCCTTCTTGCTCAGGCCCGTCTTCTCAGCGACCATGTCGGCGACGTCGGCCTTGCCCATCGTTGCAGCCATCTGGAAGCCCTCCCAACCGTGATTTCCGCTGCCACGCGCCAGCCCAATCAGTTGAGCCAACCGACCTGTGTCGGCCTCGCGGACTATTCCTCTTCCGCCCGCCACCGTCGGGCCATCAGCGACTTGACCCCGTCGGCGGGGGATGTCTCCTGCGCCAGGACTTGTGCCAACGTCTCGGTGATGGGCATCTCGACCCCGACCTCACGAGCCCGGTTGCGGGCCGCGAACGTCGTGAAGATCCCCTCCGCTACGCTGTGCAGGCTACCCGCAATCCCATCGGGGCTCTCGCCTTGTCCGAGACGGTAGCCCACTGTCCAGTTGCGGCTGTGATGGCTGTGGCATGTGGCGATCAGATCACCCATGCCGGCAATGCCGGCGAACGTATCCGGCAGTGCGCCGAGCCTGAGGCCCAACCGCCTGATCTCAGCCATGCCCCGGGTCAGTAGCGCCGCCTTGGCGTTGCTACCAAACCCCAGGCCGTCGCTGATGCCGGCCCCGATGGCGATGACGTTCTTGATCGCCCCACAAAGCTCGACGCCTATTATATCAGAGTTTGTGTAAACGCGGAAGAGGCTATTTGAGAGCAGTTCCTGGGCCGCGCGCACCGCCGCGATCTCCCCGGCCGCCGCGACGCTGACTGCCGGCTCCCCGGCGATGATCTCTGCCGACAGATTCGGCCCCGATAGTGCCACCAAACGGGGCTCTCGCGTCCCCAACGTCTCCTGCAGCACCTGGCTCATCCGCAGCCCGGAGGGCCGCTCGAGGCCCTTCGTGGCGCAGATGATCAGCGCGCCCGGCTCCAGATGCTCACAGGCCCGCCGGGTCACCTCGCGCAGGCCGTGGGAGGGCACCGCCACAATCACGCGGGCAGCGCCTGCCAACGCCACCTGGAGATCGCCCGTGGGCTCAACGCCTGCGTGCAAGGTCGCGCCGGGCAGGTAGTCGCGGTTCTCGCGATCCCGGGCCAGTTGGGCCGCGAAGTCGGACCGCCGGGCCCACAGTCGCACCGGGTGGCCCTGTGCGGCCTGCAGACATGCGAGGGTCGTCCCCCAGGCCCCCGCGCCCAGCACGGCCACAGGCTGCCCGGGATGGCTCATGGTGCGGCCTCGGCATCGGCGGCGGGGCGTTCCTTCTGCCCGATCTTGCGTTCCGTCCCGTTCAGCAGGCGCTGGATGTTGGCGGCGTGGCGGACTACCACGATCGCGGTAACCAGCGTCATCGCCAGGGCGAAGGGCATGGGTGTGCCGAACAGGTACATCAGGCCGGCCCCGGCGCCGACCCCCAGCATCGAGGCGAGAGAGATGTAGCGTGTCAGGGCCACCACCACCAGCCAGACGGTGAAGGCGATCACGCCCACGCGCCAGTCCAGCCCGATCGCCACGCCGAGGCTTGTGGACACCCCGCGTCCGCCGGTGAAGCGCAGATAGATGGAGCAGCAGTGACCGACGAGGGCCCCCAAGGCCGTCGCTGCGACCCAGACATCGGGCAGCCCCAGGACCAGGCGCGCCACCAGCACCGGCGCGAGGCCCTTCAGGGCATCCGCCAGCCACACGAACAGCCCGGCCTTCACGCCGATCACCCGCAGGACGTTGCTGGCCCCGATGTTGCCGCTGCCGTACTTGCGGATGTCGTCAATGCCCTTGGCC
>Ga0209609_10001588_pt1 | contig 13141 bp, 8 predicted proteins | sample LakKivw325mmetaG_FD_184136 | JGI IMG/M metagenome (GOLD analysis project Ga0209609, IMG submission 184136) | Anoxic lake water microbial communities from Lake Kivu, Rwanda to study Microbial Dark Matter (Phase II) - Lake Kivu water 325m metaG... | ecosystem: Environmental > Aquatic > Freshwater...
ACCGACCGCTATACGCCCGTCCGGGTCCTAGGCCTGTCGGGAGTGATCGCCGTCGCCGCCGGGGAGCTTCACGGCCTGGCCCTCGAAAGCGACGGCACGATCTGGGCCTGGGGGAATAATGCCTACGGCCAGCTCGGCGACGGCACCACGAACACCCAGCTCGTCCCGGTCAAGATCCCGTCCCTTTCGGGCATGGCTGCGATCGGCGCCAAGGGCTTTCACTCGGCGGCGGTCAAGAGCGGCGGCTCGCTCTGGGCCTGGGGCAGCGGGCCCTACGGGGAGCTCGGCATCGGAGACCGTGTGTCGGTCCTGCCCTATCCGACGCAGGCGTTCGGCTTCGCCGCGGCGGCGGCGGTCGATGCCGGCGGCTTTCACACCGTGGCCGTGATCGAGGGCGGAACGCTCCGGGCCTGCGGCAACAACGTCTATGGCCAGCTCGGCGACGGGACGAACACGGATTCCTCAGTCGCGGTCACGGTCCAGGTGATCTCCGGCGTCATCGATGCCGGGGCCGGGCTGGACTTCACGGTCGCCATCGCGGGCGACGGCACGGTCTGGACGTGGGGCCACAACGCCAACTACCAGCTCGGCGACGGCGCAACGACCGACCGGTGGCTGCCGGCCGCCATCATCTTTTAGGCCGGCACCCCGGCTCCGCATCGGCGCGTCCGCCGCATTTCCAATAGGCGATGGACCCCGCGAAATCCTTGGACCCGTGACAGCCGTGGACGGGCTGGCCGGCCCGGCCCGGCGCGCCGAAGTGGACGTGGACGTCGATCGCATGGGCCAGGGCTTGGCCCCCTCCCCTGGCCTTCTTGTAAGGCCGCCGCGAGACGCCTGTCAAGCGCCGTGTCGGCTGGTCGGGCAAGGAGCCCTTGTTGACACCGGCAGCGTTCGCGTGGATGATGAGGGCCGATCGGCCCCTGCTTGGCGGAGGGAGGAACACATGGACAAGCACGGCTCGAAGGACGGCCGCTCGGCGGCCACCTTGTCGGTCTGGGGAGGCGAAGAGGAGTCCCTGGTCCAGGGCGCGACGCAGGTCCCGATCGTCTACAGCGCCGCCTACGGATATCCCGACGTGGACAGCTGGATCGAGGTGGCTCTCGGCCGCAGGCCCGGACACATCTACTCGAGGAACACCAATCCCACCGTCGAGGCCTTCGAGACCAAGGTCCGCCTGCTCGAAAGCGCCGAAGCGGCCACAAGCTTCGCGAGCGGCATGGCCGCCATCAGCAACACGCTCTTCACCCTGCTTTCGCCGGGCGACCGGATCGTCTCGGTCAAGGACTCCTACGGCGGCACGAACAAGCTCTTCCTCGAATTCCTGCCCCGCTTCGGCATCCGGGCGGACCTCTGCGACACGACGGATCACGAGCAGATCGAGGCGGCCGTCGCCAAGGGCTGCCAAATCGTCTATCTCGAAACGCCGACCAACCCGACGCTCAAGGTCATGGACATCGCCCGGATCGCGGCGGCCGGGCACCGCGCCGGCGCGGTCGTCGTCGCCGACAACACCTTCGCGACACCGATCAACCAGAACCCGCTCGCCCTCGGCGCGGACCTCGTCATCCACAGCGCCACGAAGTTCCTGGGAGGGCACGCCGACGCCTTGGGCGGCGCCGTCTGCGGCGGGCGCGAGCTCGTCGGCCGCATCTACCACTTCCGCGAGATCACGGGCGCCGCTCTCGACCCGATGGCCGCCTTCCTCCTCGTCCGAGGCATGAAGACGCTCCACCTGCGGATCAAGCAGCAGAACGAGAGCGCCCTCACGATCGCCCGTTGGCTCCAGGCCCATCCGGCCGTCGCTTCAGTCTTTTACCCCGGCCTCGAAACCCATCTGCACCACGACGTCGCCCGCCGCCAGATGCGCGGCTTTGGAGGCGTGCTGAGCTTCATGCTCAAGGGCGGGTTCGCAGCGGTCAAGCGCGTCCTGCCCGAGCTGCGCCTGGCCCGCCGGGCCGCCAACCTGGGTGCGGTCGAGACGATCGCCGGTCCCCCGGCGACGACGAGCCACGTCGAGTGCACGGCCGAGGAGCGCGAGGCCATGGGCATCCCCGAGGGGCTCGTCCGCTATTCCGTCGGCATCGAGGACACGGGCGAGCTCATCGCCGACCTCGAAAGGGCCCTTAAGCTCGCTTAGGGACCGGCGCCGCCGCGGAAGTTTCCTTTTCGCCTCGTTTGGATTATGCTGACAGGCTTATGGCCCGGCCTCAGGGGCCAGAGATGAGAGGTCATCATGCGCAACGCCGCCCTTCGCGCCCTGCTTGCCGGATTCGCCGGCCTGATCATCCTCGGCTCCGTGCCGGGTCCGGCTCGAAGCCAATCGCCCGATCCCAAGTCGCCCACGCTCTATCTCGTCGGCTACGCCCACCTCGACACGCAATGGCGCTGGGACTATCCCACGACCATCCGCGAATACCTGCCGAAGACGATGCGGACGAACTTTGACCTGTTCGAGAAGTATCCGCACTACGTTTTCAATTTCAGCGGCGCCAACCGCTATCGGATGATGAAGGAATACTACCCGGCAGGCTACGAGGAGGTTAAGAAGTATGTCGCCGCGGGCCGCTGGTATCCGGCCGGCTCCTCGATGGAGGAGAACGACGTCAACTCGCCCTCGGCCGAATCGACCATCCGCCAGATCCTCTACGGCACGCAGTGGTTCCGGGCCGAGTTCGGCAAAACGTCGGCCGAGTATATGCTGCCCGACTGCTTCGGCTTCCCGGCCTCGCTGCCGAGCATCCTCGCCCACTGCGGCCTGCTCGGCTTCTCGACCCAGAAGCTCTCATGGGGCTCGTTCGCCCCGGTGGGCGGCCCGGATTCGCCCGAGAAGACCCCCGCGGGCATCCCCTTCAACGTCGGCGTTTGGGAAGGTCTGGACGGCCAGAGCGTCGTCGCCGCCTTCAACCCGGGCTCCTATGGCGGCTCCGTGACCTATGATCTCACCAAAACTCCGCCGCCTCCTCCCCCGCCTCCGGCGAGCGCGGGGCAGGGCCAGCGCCGCGCCCCGGCCATCGACTGGCCGGCCCGGATCGCGCTCGACGGCCAGGCCTCCGGCCTCTTCGCCGACACCATGTACTACGGCACCGGCGATACCGGCGGCTCGCCGGGCGAGAGCTCGGTCAGACTCATGGAGGCGATCGTGACCGGTTCTCCGGCGGTCCTCGAGCCGGGCGCCGCGGCGGTCAAGGTCGGCGACGGCCCGGTCCGCGTCCTCTCGGCGACGTCCGACCGGCTTTTCCGGGACATCACGCCCGAGGCCAAGGCCAAGCTCCCCCGCTATAAGGGCGACCTGGAGCTGACGAACCACTCGGCCGGCTCCATCACGTCGCAGGCCTACATGAAGGGCTGGAACAGGCGCAACGAGGTCCTGGCCGACGACGCCGAGCGGGCCTCGGTCGCGGCCGACTGGCTCGGCGGCCGGGCCTATCCGCGGCGCCGCCTCAACGACGCCTGGACCCTGGTCATGGGCGGCCAGTTCCACGACATCATCCCGGGCACGAGCATCCCCAAGGCCTATGAGTATTCCTGGAACGACGAGGTCCTGGCCCTCAACCAGTTCGGCGGCGTGCTCACGAGCGCGGTCGGGTCCGTGGCCTCGGCCATGGACACGCGGACCCAAGGCGCGGCCGTCATCGTCACGAACGGCCTGTCCGTCCCGCGCGAGGACATCGTCGAGGCCGCGATCGAGTTCGCGGGCGGGACGCTTCAGGCCGTGCGCGTCTTCGGCCCCGACGGCCGGGAAACCCCGGCCCAGCTCTCCGGCGGCAAGGTCATCTTTCTGGCCAAGGCCCCATCGGTAGGCTTCGCGGTCTACGACGTCCGGCCGGCCGACGCTCCGATGGCCTCGACGCTCAAGGCCGGCCCCGCGTCCCTCGAGAACGCCCGCTACCGGGTGAGCCTCAACGAGGCGGGCGATGTGGCCTCCATCTTCGACAAGGCGGTCGGCCGCGAGCTCCTGGCCGCGCCGGCCCGCCTCGAGATCAAGACCGACAAGCCCGCGCAGTGGCCGGCTTGGAACATGGATTGGGCCGATCAGAGCCGCCCGGCCCGCGCCTATGTGGCGGGGCCCGTCAAAGTCCGCGTCGTCGAGAACGGCCCGGCCCGCGTCGCGCTCGAGGTCAGCCGCTCCGCCGAGGGCTCCACGTTCGTCCAGACGATCCGGCTCATGGCGGGCGGCGCTTCGGGACGGGTCGAGTTCGCGACGATCATCGACTGGAAGACCGCGGCGAGCCACGTCAAGGCCGTCTTCCCGCTCGCGGCCAAGAATAAGGTCGCGACCTACAACTGGGACATCGGCACGATCGAGCGGCCGACCGACAGCGAAAAGCAGTTCGAGATGCCTTCGCACCAGTGGGTCGACCTGACCGACGCCTCGGGCGCGTTCGGGGCGACGATCCTAACCGGGGCCAAGTTCGGCTCGGACAAGCCGGACGACCACACCCTCCGGCTGACCCTCGTCCGTACCCCGGGCATCGAGGGCAGCCGCGGCTATACCGACCAGACCTCGCAGGATTGGGGCCGGCACGAGATCGTTTACGGCCTCGCCGGGCACGTCGGCGATTTCCGCAAGGGCAATACCGATTGGGAGGCCCTCCGCCTCGACCAGCCCCCGGCCGCGTTCCTGACGCCGTCTCACAGCGGCGCCCTCGGCAAGACATTCTCCCTGATGACGGTCTCGCACGGCCGCGTCCGCGCCCTGGCCCTCAAGAAGGCCGAGCAGAGCGACGAGGTCGTGGTCCGGCTGGTCGAGATGAGCGGCCGGCCGGCCAAGGGCGTCAAGGTCTCGTTCGCGGCGCCCCTCGCCGCGGCCCGGGAAGTGAACGGCATCGAGGACTCGATCGGTCCCGCCCGGCTCGCGGGCGGCGCTCTCGTCGCCGACTTCGGCCCCTTCGAAGTCCGCTCCTTCACCGTGAAGCTGGGCCCGGCCCCGGCCCGCACCGCCGCGCCGACGTTCGCGACGCTGCCCCTCACCTACGACGTTTATGCGACGACGCGCGACGGCGAGGTCCCGGTCGGCGGGTTCGACGCCGAAGGCCGGTCGATGCCGGCCGAAATGCTCCCGGCCCGCATCGCTTACAATGGGATCGAATTCGCCCTCGGACCGGCCGGCGAACGGAACGCCATGACCGCCCGCGGCCAGGTCCTGGATCTCCCCGGCAACGCGAACGGCCGCGCTTACATTCTCGCCGCGTCGGCCGCAGGCGACCAGAAGGCCGTGTTCAAAGTCGGCGAGAAACCGGCCGAGCTCACGGTCCAGGACTGGGGCGGATACATCGGCCAGTGGGACAACCGCGTCTGGACGAGCCGGCAGGAATACGGGCCCGGCCCCCGCGGCGGCGCTCCCCGCCTTATGACGATCCAGGAATACACGGCTCTTATCCCCGGCTATGTCAAACCGGCTCCTGTGGCCTGGTTCGCCTCGCACCGGCACCTTCAGGACGGGACGAACGATCCCTATGCCTATTCTTATCTTTTCGCCTACGAGATCGAGGTCCCGGCCGGGGCGGCGTCCCTGACGCTCCCGGCGAACGACCGGATCCGCGTCCTGGCCGTCACCGTCTCGGACGAAGGCGCGCCGGTGCGCCCGGCCCGGCCGCTCTTCGACACCCTCGTTCGCTGAGGCCCGTCCAATTATTTTGACAGAACCTTGACAACTTTCGCCGGCCGCGATGCTATTTAAGGAGCGGCAGGCCAAAGAACCGCCAAGGAAAGGACGATCGCCTCATGACGGGAGCGACGCGGTCTCCAAAAGATCGGTTATTCACGGCGTCCGCGAGGATCCTGCTCGCCATCCTCTTTATCGCAGGTCTCAGCGGCGCTCTCCTTCAAGCCGGGGACAAGCGCGGGGCGACGGTCTCGGTCAAGCTGACCGACGGCACCCTGGCCTACGGCGAGCTCGTCCGCGTCGAGCCGACCCGGCTTGTCCTATCCGCCGAGCGCGGCCGGACGAAGCGGACAGTCGCCATCGAAGCGATCGCCACGATCCAGGTCTTCAGGGAGAGACGTTTCGAGCCTCGCCTGCTCAACGGGGCGGCGCTCGGCGTCTTTGCCGGCCTTCTCGCCTCCTCATCCAACCGGGACTATCACGACGATTACGCGCCGACCCTGGCTCCGTCCTTGTTGGGGGTCGCGGGCTTGCTGGCCGGTCTTGGACTTGAAGCCGCCGGCAAGAGGTCGGAAACGATCTCGCTCGAAGGCCTTTCATCGACGCTCCGGTCGAGTCTGCTGAACGACCTCGAGGCCGACAGTCGCGACCACAGAGCCGGACACCGCGATTGGCTGGGCGGCTTTCGTCTCTCGCTGAGGCCCTATTTCCACCCGCCCCTGCCGATCCGCCTGGACGGCGCGGCCTCGCTTCCCGCGCCGTATGGCTCAACCGCGACCGAGGCGACCCACCGGAAGGACCAGAGCTATCCCAACCGGCTGGGGCGCGTTCGCGTCGACTACGGGCTTCGTCCCTGGCTCTTCCTGGGATTCGAGTTCGCATCCCTGGGCGGCCATCAGGTCGGCGCCGTCGACTACCCGAGCGTCGTCCGGGACGGCCAAACATGTGTCTCGGGCTTGTTCACCTCCGGCACCGTCGAGGCGACAGCGGCCGTCCTGGGGGTCAGCCTCGGGGCCGCCTCCGGCCCCAGGGTGGAGCTGGGGGCGGGCCTGGCCTTCTCTTCCCTGAGGGAATTCGGCCCGATCGAGGGCTCGCCATGGATCGGGGACGCCCCGCGCTCGTTCCGGCTCAAGGCAAGCCCCGTCTTCCAGCTCGGGGCGTCGTGGGAATTCTCGCCGGGCGACGCGATATCGGGAGGCGTCTTCGCCGGCTATATGGTCCTCAGACCCATGCTGCCGGCGACAACGTTCAACGGAGGGCTGAGCTTCTATCCGGGGACGGAATTGGGCACCGACAGGCCCGTGGCCTTTCGACTGGACTCGGAGCTGACCTTTCCGGCCCAGCATGTCGGCCTGAGCGGCTTCAATTTCGGGGTCTTCATCCGCATCAAGTAGACTGCTCCGCTCCTGCGCAGGCCCCCCCGACGGGCCTCTACCGTCATTCCCCGCCGATCTGCAGGACCTTGATGCGGAAGGACGGCGCGGCCATGGCCTCGTTCAGGTCGAGGTCGTCGGCGACCAGGTCGAGTCCGTTGAAGATCTCCTCGGCCGTGCCCGCGATCGTCAGTCCCTTCACCGGGAAGGCGATCTGGCCGTTCTCGATCCAGAGCCCGGAGGCGCCGCCGCTGAAATTGCCGTTGACCGGATTGATGCCGTAGCCCGTGACCTCCTTGACCAGGAGACCGGTCTTCGTGGCCTTGATGATGTCCTCGAGCTTGGCCGTCCCCGCGGCCATGAAGAAGTTGTGCGGCCCGATCCCGGGCAGGCTGCCGAAGTCGCCGCGCGAAGCATTGCCCGTGCTCTTGACCCCGGCACGTTTGGCCACGGCGGTATTGTAAAGGAAGCTTTTCAGCACGCCTTTGTCGACGATGACCCGTTTCTGGGTCGGCACGCCTTCGCCGTCGAACGGGGCGCTGGCCATCCCTTTCTCGCGTGTACCATCATCGATGACGGTGATGAGCTCCGAGCCGATCTTCTGACCCAGCTTTTGGGCCAGGAAGCTCGCGCCCTGCAGGACGCGCTCGCCGTCAACGGCGCCCAGGATGCCGCCGAGCAGCATGCTCGAGACGTCGGTGTGGAAGATGACCGCGGTCCGCTGCGTCTTGACCGGCCGCGGATCGAGGGCATCGATGGCGTCCTTGGCCGCCTTGGCGGCGACCTCCTCGGCCGGCTTGAGGTCCCCGTAGAAGCGGCGGCTGCAGGAATCGCCGCCTGACGACTTCTGCTCGCCCTTCTCGGCGACGATCGAAACGCCGAAGCCGCAGCCCGACGAACGATAGCTCTTGCTGAGTCCGTTGGAGTTGGCGACGGCCACCTCGCCCTCGGCTTCCCTGTAGCTCGCACCGTCGCTCTTGGTGACGCCGGGGATCGCCAGGGCCAGCTTTTCGGTCCGCTTGGCCAAGTCGATCTTCTCGTCCATCGACACCTGGGCGATGCGGGGATCATAGAGCCCGGCCACCTCGGTCGTACCTTTGTCGTCCGTCAGGACATTGTTCTCGTCGGGCGTCGTGATCCGGGCGAACTCGATGGCCCGGCCGACCGCGTCGTCCAGGGCCTTGCCGCCCAGGTCGTTGGAGCTGGCGAAGGCCATCCGCCCCTTGACGAAGACGCGGATCCCGGCCCCGGCCGCCGAAGCCTCCTGGACCGTCTCGATTTCGCCCTTGCGCACGTCGAGGCTCAGGTTGCGGGCCGTCTCGATGTAGACCTCGGCCGCGTCGGCGCCCTTCCGCAGGCAGGTCTTGACCAGCTGTTCCGATAGTCCCTTGATGTCCATCGTCGTTGTCCTTTCCGCGCCTCAGCGCGCCCTCGAGCCGCCGACGTTGATGCCCCGGATCCGCACCGTGGGCTGCCCGGCCGTGACCTCGGCCGCCTGGCCCTTGCCGCAGATCCCCGGCCCGAAGTCGAGGTCGTCCCCGACCGCGTCGACACCCTTGATGACGTCGAGGCAGTTGCCGATCAGGGTCGCGCCCTTGACCGGCGTCGTTTTCTTGCCTTTCTCAATGAGATAGGCCTCGCGGCAGGTGAAGTTGAAGACGCCGTCAGTCGGGTTGACGCTGCCGCCGCTCAGGCTCTGGACGTAGATGCCGCTCTCGGTTGAAGCCAGGATGTCGGCCGGCTTGTCCGTCCCCTTCTCGATGAAGGTGTTGGTCATGCGCACGATCGGCATGTAGCGGAACGACTCGCGCCGCCCGTTGCCGGTGCGCCCCATCTTGAGCTGCTTGGCCGAGAGGACGTCGGTCATGAACCGGACCAGGCGCCCCTCCTGGATGAGGACGTTGCGCGTCATCGGCGTGCCCTCGTCGTCGAAGTCGGTCGTGCCGCGGAAGCCGGGGAGCGAGCCGTCGTCGATCATCGTGAACTTGGGGTTGGCCACGTCCTTCCCGAGCTTGCCGACGAAGACGCCCGTCTCGCGGGAGATGTTGTCGCCCTCGAGCGGGTGCCCGACGGCCTCATGGACGAGGACGCCGCCCCAGCCGTTCTGCATGACGACGTCCATCTTGCCCGCGGGCGCGTCCTCGGCGTCGAGCATCGTCACCGATTCTCGGGCGCAGTTGCGGGCCGCGTCCTCGGGCTTGAGGTCGTCGAACATCTCGATCCCGGCGTGCCGGCTCAGCCGCTCGCGCCCCATGTGGGACGTGCCGTTGCCGACGGCCAGGGCCTGGACGATGAAGAAGATGAGCGGCAGCTCGTCGGTGACGTAGAGGCCCTCGCTGTTGGCGATCGTCCGGCCGCGGACCTCGTCGTAATAATCGATCGAGGCCATCTTGATCCGATTGTCATAGGAAAGGGCTACGTCCTGGGCCCGCTTCATGATCTCGAGCCGCTTCTCTTCGGCCACGGTCCGGAGCGGGACCTTGACGGTGATGAACGACGGCCGTTTCACTTCCTTGATATCGACGGGCGCCACGGCCTTGGACCCCCGCGCGATATACGAAGCGACGTCGGCCGCGCGCAGGAAGGCCTCGAGGGTCAGGTCGTCGGTATAGGCGTAGCCGGTCTTGTCCCCCGAGATGACGCGGACGCCCGCGCCCTGGCTGATGCCGAAGAGGGCGCTCTTGAATTTGCCTTCCTCGAGGAGGATCGAGCGCGAGACGCGGTTCTCGATGTAGATCTCGCCGAACTCGCCGCCCTTCGAGAGGGCGCGCCGGATGACCTTGTTCAGGTCCTCCAGGGCGAACCGCGGCGGCGGCGGCGCCTGCCCGGTCCGGGCGCAGCGCATGAGGCCCGGCACGGCGGCCAGGGCGATGCCGCCCTTGAGCCCGAGCTCGAGGAAGCGGCGGCGGGGAATGTCTTCGACGGCATAGATCGATTTGGTCATGGGCCTCACCTTCAGATGGTCTCAAAGACGTGACGGGTCACGGGTCGATGACTATAGCGCAGGATTCAGAGCTTTGTGACGACGACCTGATAGAGCCACCACCAATTTGACTCCGGCGGCGTTGTTTGTTCCACGGTCTGGAGACTGATGCCGATCCAGTTCTCCGACCCTGGCGGATTCGGGACGTCCTGCCTGAAGACGACCAGGATGTGCTGGGACTCCACGGGCTCGCTGGTGACGGTCATCTGTTGGATGACGTCCTGTCCTTTCAAGACATCGCAGCGGAACGGAGTTCCCTTCTGGCCCGTATAGAGGAAGATCGAGAAGTCCAGGACGAAGGTCCCGGCTTCTCTCATCAGGACCTTGGGGCCGTCGACGAGATGGAGATAGGGAAAGGCGTCCAAGGCGGTGTTGAACCAGACTTCCGACGGACGGACGAACACCGGCGCCTCGAACAGGATATAGCCCTTCTCTCCGGCCGAGAGCTGGGTGGGCGTGAAGCGGCAATATTCGCTGGCCGAAGGGACGTCATTCAAGCCGGCACCAATGAACGCGGTCCGCAGCTCGGCCGCCGTGAGCGCTTGAGCGACCTTTCCAACCCCGGGGGGCATTGACGACATGCGGGAAGCTCTGGCGGTTCCGGCTTTCGCGACCAAGGGGGTCGCCGTCCTGAGGTCGACCAAGGTGATGTTCCGTCTTGAGAGCGGGCGCTCGACCGGCTGGCGCTGCACCTGCCGTGGCTGCTGGGCCAGACTGAGGGACGCGCAAAGGACAAGTCCCGTGATCAAAACCAGCGAACGCGTTTTCATCGGCTCCTCCTGAGGCAGATCTGTTCCGCCGTTAATTGAACCGATGGTAATGCCACCGCTTCCGGCATGTCAAGATTGACACGCTCGGACCGGCTCGCTAGAATCGGGCCAACCTCGATCGGAGAGCGGCCATGAGCGATCCAAGCCCGGCGGCATCGTCCTCGAAGCTCGGCCTCAAGGCCCTTCTCGGGAGCGGCGACAAGATCTTGCCGTTCACGGCGCCTTTCCTCGCGGCCGGCCTCGTCCTGAACACCCTCTTCCCCGCCGTGTTCCGCGTCGGCGGCCCGTCGCACGTGCTGAAAGCGGCCGCCGGGCTCCTGCTTGTCCCCGGTGTCGTGATCTGGCTCTGGGCGGTCGCCCTGATCGTAACGAAAGCCCGGCGGGGCGAGATCGTCACGACCGGGCCCTACGCCCTGGTCAAGCATCCCATCTACACAAGTGTCGGGCTCCTGGTCATCCCGTCGTTCTGCGTCCTTCTCAACACCTGGATCGGGCTTGTCATCGGGATCGCCCTCTATGTCGGAGCCCGGATGTATGCGCCAAAGGAAGAAGAAGAACTGGCGAAGCGGTTCGGGCCGGCCTGGAACGCTTACACTCGCAACGTCAAGATTCCGTGGCTCTAAGCCAGGGTCGCGGCGTATCGCCCTCCCGAACGAGCCGGAGATCCCCGGCGCCGCCCCGGTTGGGGCCATCTTCGACGGCCCTACGGGCGCTCACCGTCTTTCCTCCGGAGGCCGCAGAGCCCGGAAATTCCGGTAGAGCAGGGCGTCATAGACGAGCTTCAGTCCGCCCGAAAGGAAGAACGGCAGGCTGAAGAGGGCCGGCGAAGCCAGGAAGATCCCGGTCAACGAGGGGGAGATGGCCGCGCCGACCGAGCGGGCGATGCTCGTCACTCCGGAAGCCGCCGACCTCTCGTCGGGCGCGACGACGGCCATCGTGTAGGACTGCCGCGTCGGGACGTCCATCTGCGAAATACTGAAGCGGAGCAGGAGCATGACCACGGCCAACGGCAGGGTCGGCATCAGGGGGACGAGGATCAACAGGATGTTCGAGGGGACGTGGGTGAAGACCATGGTGTTGATCAGGCCGAACCGCCGCGCCAGGCGGGCCGCGGTGAGGGCCGAGATCCCCGCCAGCACGTTCGCCCCGAAGAAGATCGAGCCGATGAGTCCCGCGTCGATGCCGAACTTGAGGTGGAACCAGTAGGCGATCATGGACTGGACGACGAGCCCGCCGGCGAAGGCGTCCAGTGAGAACAGGGCGGCGAGCTTGATCACGAAAGGCCGCGAACGATGCAATCCCAGCGAGCGCGGGGCGGCCCCGGCCGCCAGCGGGGCGGCGCCGACCTCGATCTCGCGAGTGAGTGACAGGAACAGGACCGCCAGGATCAGGCCGCCGAGAGCGTAACCCGCGAGGATCGTGCGGTAGGCCTCGAGGGCGGAGGCTCCCTTGGCCTGGAGCAGTTGGGCCAGCCAGCCGCCCGAGAGGGCTCCGCTGGCCGTCGCGAACGATCCGGCCAGGTTGTACCAGGCAAAGACGTGGGTCCGCCTCTCGCCTGGCAGGAGCTGGCTCAGCGCGGCCTGTTCGACGGAGAGGAACGGCCCGATCTCGTTGCCGCTCGGGCTGATGACGCCGATGATGGCCGCGGCCATGAGCAGGGCCACCTCCCGCGTCAGGATGAAGACGACGCCCGCCCCGAGCATCAGCAGGGCCCCGGCGATGAGCGTCCGTTTGCGGCCGAACCGGTCCGCGGTCGTCGTCAGCCAGAGCGTGATCCCCGCGTCGCCGGCGAGGGTCAGGGTGAAGAGGAGCCCGATCTGCTGTTCGCGAAGCCCGACCTGGGCCAGGTAGAGGGCCAGGACGACGGAAAGGAACCCGTAGCAGAACAGGCGGATGATCCGGGTCGCGAAGAGGACGGCGACATCGTAACCGCGGGTTCTCCCGTTCATTTCAGCTTCGGGTCCTGGCCGGGCCCGCCCGTCGCGGCGAACTTCAGGAGGCGCGACTCGACCGCCGGGAGCGGCGGGAATTTGGCGTGCGGCTCCATCTGGTACCAGTAGGCCACGGAATAGAGGTTATCCGAGCGCAGGTTGGCGTGGCCGTCCTCGATCGTGGCCTTGATCGAGGTGTGGAAGCGCACCGGCGCTTCGAGATGGAAGCGGTAGTGCGAGAACCTCGAGCCGGGCTCCCAGCCGTGGAACTCGGTCAGCCCGACGAGCGGGAAGTCGTAGAGCGTCGAGAATCCCCAGGCCCCGTTGAAATAATCCTCGCCCCCCGTGCCGTGGATGCGCGGCTCGGCCTCGCCGTCGATCCAGAACATCTCGTCGCCCTCGTTCCAGCCGCCCCACTGGTTCTGGAACACGGACAGGGTCACGCCGACGAAATGGCCCTCGCCGCGGGCCTCGAG
>Ga0209609_10001591_pt1 | contig 13123 bp, 12 predicted proteins | sample LakKivw325mmetaG_FD_184136 | JGI IMG/M metagenome (GOLD analysis project Ga0209609, IMG submission 184136) | Anoxic lake water microbial communities from Lake Kivu, Rwanda to study Microbial Dark Matter (Phase II) - Lake Kivu water 325m metaG... | ecosystem: Environmental > Aquatic > Freshwater...
CTGTATATATAGCGCCGCCGTGGCTGGCTCCATGATCGTGCCGGCACCCAGTATGATGCGGTCGTCGCTTCTGAAATGCGCGCAAACCTCTTTGAACACCTCGTGCGCCAGGTCCCCCCGGTTGGTGAACTCGAAGCAGCGCACGCCGCCCGCGGCGCAGGCCTCCGCCACCTCGATCACGACCCTGCTGTCGCTGTGGTAGAAGACGGGCACCAGGCCGCTCTCCACCATGGTGGTCAGTACCTTGAGACGAGAGTATTTAGCCATTTCACCTTTCCTCGCTATCGAATTAGCGGCTGACGCGTCCCGACGCGTCGCCCCCGAGCAGCTTCTCCACCTCCGCGATGGAGACCAGGTTGAAATCGCCGTAGACGGTGTGCTTCAGCGCCGAGGCCGCCGCGGCGAAGTCCAGCGCCCTCTGAGGTCTGGCGGGCGCCGTGACCAAGCTGTAGATCAGTCCCGCTGCGAAGCTGTCCCCGCCGCCCACGCGGTCCACGATGTGCGTTATATCGAACCCGGGACCTTTGAAGAATTTCCCCTTCTGCCATAGCACCGCGCTCCAGGCGTTGTGCGAGGCCGAGAAGGAGCCGCGCAGCGTAATCGCAATCGTCGTCAGGTTCTTGAATTTCTTCGCCAGCGATTCGCACACGTAGCGGTATCTGTCGGCCGGCACCTTGCCTTTAGCCACATCGGACCTGGGCGCCCGGATGCCGAACACCTTTTCGGCGTCTTCCTCGTTGCCGATGGCGACGTCGCACAGCGAGACCAGCTCACGCATGACCTCGCCCGCGGGCCTGCCCCACTTCCACAGCTTGGCGCGGTAGTTGAGGTCGCAGGAGACGGTCAGGCCCAGCTTGCGCGCTGTCTTGACCGCCTGCAGGCACGTCTCCGCCGCTCCCTCTGAGACGGCGGGCGTGATGCCGGTCCAGTGGAACCATCCCGCGTCCTTGAATATCTTCTTCCAGTCGAACATGTCCGGCGTCACGCCTGCGAAGGAGGAGTTCTCCCGGTCGTAGATCACCTGGCTGGCGCGCATCACGGCGCCGGCCTCCAGGAAGTAGATGCCCAGGCGTCCGCCGCCGCGCTGTATACACCGGGTGCCCACGCCGTACTGGCGCAGGCACTGCAGGCAGGCCTGGCCCAGGTCGTTCTGCGGCAGGCGCGTGACGAACTCGGTTTCAAGTCCGAAGTTGGAGAGCGAGACGGCCACGTTGGCCTCGCCGCCACCGTAGGCGACGTCGAAGCTGCGCGCCTGTGCGAACCTCAGCTGTCCCGGCGGCGACAGCCGCAGCATGATCTCCCCGAATGTAACGATCTTCTTCATCTCATCCCTCTATAAGCGCTGTATATGGAACCCGCCGTCCACGTCGATCACCTGTCCCGTGGAAAATGGTAAATAGTCTTCTGCGATGGCCGTCACCGCTCGCGCCACGTCCTCCGGCCGGCCCCAGCGTTTAATGGGCGTGACGCCGTCGGCGATCAATTTATCGTACTTGCCCCTGACGCCCTCCGTCATGGGGGTTTTGATGATGCCCGGACGTATCTCATACACGTTGATGCCCTCGCCGGCCAGACGGTCGGCGTAGAGCAGCGTGGTCATGGCCAGGGCCGCCTTGGAGATGCAGTACTCGGCGCGGCTGGTGCTGCTGGTATAGGCGCTGATGGAGCCGATGTTCACGATCTTGGCCGATTTGATCACCTTCTTTTTAATCAGCTGGATCATCTTCCTGGCTACGAGTTGCGTCAGAAAATAGGGCCCGAGCGCGTTGACCGCCATCACCTCCTCCATGCTCTCCTCGCTGACCTCCAGCATATCCCCGCGCACGCGCGGGCCGATGCCCGCGTTGTTGACCAGCAGGTCCACCCTGCCGTACTTTCTGATCGCCGCGTCCAGCAGCTTTTTACGGTCGGCCGCCGAGGTGATGTCGGCCGTCACCACGATGCCGTCCCCACCCGCTTTGCGCACCAGCCTGAGTGTCTCGTTGGCGGGCTTCTTATCGCCGATATCGTTGATGACGGTCGTCCAGCCGGCCGCAGCCAGCCCTGCCGCGATGCCGCGTCCGATGCCCCTGCCGGCCCCGGTGATAATGGCGACCTTCGCTTTTTTAACCATTTTACCCGCTCTTGCTGTGCAACCTCACACTGAAATTGAGCATATCATTTCAGGTGCTCCATCCGCAACTGAGCAGTGCATCATTTTGAATCCGTTGTATATACTGAATATTAAGATAGTAAATACCTGTTGACATATGATATCATTATTGATACTATTTAGTGGAATGACGGATGCTGTAGCGAAAATAGTTGAACGGATGCGGAGGAATCCGCAAAATGTCAGTTTCAGCGACCTCTGCAGAGTTTGTGAATACTATTTTGGTAGCCCTCGGCAGAGGGACAGCAGTCATCGTATATATAAGACTCCCTGGAAGGGCGATCCCAGAATAAATATACAGGACGATAACGGTAAGGCTAAGGCATACCAGGTCGGACAGGTTTTAAAGGCCATAGACAGACTGGAGGTGCAAGATGGCAACAAGAATGAAAAGGCAGACTGACCAGTATACGTACCGTATCACCTGGTCTGAAGAGGATAAAGAGTTCGTCGGATTGTGCGCCGAATTCCCCAGCCTGAGCTGGCTGGCCGGGACTCCCGAAGCTGCCTTGCAGGGTATACGAAAGGTAGTTGCGGAAGTCGTTTCGGATATGGAATCCAACAGCGAAAATGTGCCCCTTCCGCTGGCAACCAGGCGCTATTCGGGCAGGCTGATGGTACGTATTCCGCCGCATATTCATCGTGAGCTAACCATAGAGGCGGCGGAAGCAAAGGTCAGTATCAACCGTCTCATCAGCTCCAGGCTGGCTTCAGCATAAATCTCCCCCCACCATCCATCATCCGGATTGACACTAGAATTATAGGGTGTAGTACACTATGAGCCGGTGATGCAGAATATACTGCTGGTCACATCCGGTTTCTTTCATCCGCCGTATTCGGGGAGGCAGGCCCTGGTTGAAGCCCTCAGGCAGGACGGGTATACCCTACGGCATGTGCGGTCGCTGGAGGCGCTTCCCGCCGACACGGGGCAGTATGCGGCCATGGTGCTCTACTATCACGGCAAACGACTGTCCGACGGGGCCCTGGCGCGCCTGGACAGCTTCGTGAGCGGCGGCGGTGGACTGCTGGCATTGCACTCGGCCACGGCCTCCTTCAAGGACTCCCCGCGCTACTCCGAGATACTGGGCGGGCGCTTCACCGGCCACGGCCCCGTGGAGAGCTTCGAGGTGCGCGGGCGCAGGTACGATATCTTCCGCGGCATCGAGCCCTTCACCATCCGGGACGAGCTCTACCTGCACGAGATGCAGCCGGGCGTGGACGTGCATTTCACCGCCAGCCAGGGCGGCAACGAGACGCCCGCGGTCTGGACGCTCCACCACGGAAAAGGCAGGGTCTGCTACGCCGTCCCGGGCCACAGGTCCGAAAGCCTCAGGCATCCTTCCGTGCAGGAGATACTGCGGCGCGGGCTGGACTGGGCCTGCGGCAGGGACTGAATAAACCATGAGAATGAGGCTGGGTATGGTGGGCTGCGGCGACATCGCCGGATACACGGCCTTCTTCGCCCGACTCAACCGCGGCATCGAAACAGTAGTCTGCTGCGATATATCTAAAGAGCGCGCTCAGGCCTTCGCCCACCGCCACGGCATCAAACAGATATTCACCGATTACACGCTAATGTTATCCCAGACGAAAATAGACGCCGTCTACCTGGCCGTTCCCCATAACCTGCACTTCGAGATGATCAAACGTGCTATAGAAAACGGAAAACACGTGCTGGTGGAGAAGCCGGTCACCCGCACCCTGGCCGAGGGCATTGAGATCGTTAGAATAGCGCGGGAGGCCGGACTCAAGCTGGCCGTCAACTACCAGTACCGCTACGACGCGGGCTGCTACCGCCTGGCGCGCGCCGCGCAGGGCGGGCAACTCGGCGACATCCACTACGCGCGCATCAATATCCCCTGGCATCGCGATGCCGGATATTTCCAGAATTCACCCTGGCATAAGAGCATCGCGCAGGCGGGCGGAGGCACGCTAATCACGCAGGGCAGCCACTTCCTGGACGCCGTACTGTGGGCCTGCGGCAGCCGTCCCGTATCCGCCGCGGGTACCACAACCAGGCGCGTCTTCAAGGACGTGGAGGTGGAGGACCTGGCTGTGGGCCTGATCGAGCTGGAAAACGGCGCGCTGATCGACATCTGCAGCTCCATGGCGGCGGCAAAGGAGGGGCCCGTGACCATCGAGGTCTACGGCTCGCGGGCCACCGCGCTCTATAGCGACCGTCCCCTGCCGCACGTTCGCTTCAGCGGTGCCCGGGTTAAGACACAGAACGTGCCCGTCTTGGGCGTCCACGCATTGCAGCGCAGCATCGAGGGGTTCAGGCGCTGGATAAATGGTGGGGAGCCTCACCTGGCGGCGGGCGGCGCGTCGCTGCCCGTGCTGGCGGCGGTGGAGGCCGTCTACCGCTCGGCGCGCAGCGGTAAACGCGAGAATATTGAAAACACGTTCGAATAAACTGAGATAAATAAGGAGCGGACGATGCAAAGCAGGAGCGAGAAACTGAGCTGGTGGACCAGGATCGGCTACGGGCTGGGCGACATCTACGGCGGCGGTTCGGTGGTGATGCTCAGCTTCTACTATTTAATCTTCCTGACCGACGTGGTGCAGATCGCCCCCGCGCTGGCGGGCACGGCCATACTCATCAGCAAGATCTACGACAGCATAACCGACCCCTTCGAAGGGCTGATCGCCGACCGCACGCGCACCGCGCTGGGACGGCGGCGTCCCTACCTGCTGGCGGGCATACCGCTCATCGTGCTCTCCTTCTTCGCCCTCTTTTACCCGTTCAGCATGGATGACCAGATGACCCGCTTCGCCTGCGCGCTGTCCACCTACCTGTTCTACTCCACCGTGGTCAGCATCGTGATGCTCAACTACAACGCGCTGCACGCCGAGATCACGCTGGACTACCACGAAAGGTCCACCCTCAGCTCGGTGCGCATCTTCTTCTCCACCATCGCCTCCATCGTGGCGGCGCTGGTGCCGCTGGAGATCGTCAACGCCTTCCCCGACGTGCATACCGGCTACATCGTGATGGGACTGGCCATGGGCGCCTTCTTCGCCCTGCCCTTCATCGCCACCATCGCGGCAGTGAAGGAGCGTCCCGAGTTCCAGAAGAAGCCCGCGCCCTTCAGCTGGTACAGGACCTTCATCCAGCCCTTCAAGAACCGCACCTTCGTCTACACGCTGGGCATGTTCCTCTTCGCCGTGGTGGCCATGGACATCGTGGCCTCCATCGTGGTCTATTTCGTCAAGTACTTCCTGCTGCGCAGCAGCGAGGTCACCTTCGTCACCGGCACCCTGCTGGTCGCACAGGTGGCCTCCCTGCCGCTCTTCCTCTGGATCAGCCGCCGCACCGGCAAGGCGCGCTCCTACGTCGTCGGACTGGCAATCTGGGTGGCGGCCATGCTCTTCAGCTTCCTGCTCGGCCCGTCCAACGACGTCTGGTGGGTTTACGTCTTCGCCTCGGTGGTCGGCCTGGGCACGGGCGGCATCATGGTCATGATCTACGCCATCTTCCCCGATATACCCGACGTGGACGAGCTGGGCAGCAAAGAGCGCCGCGAGGCCATCTACTCGGCGCTGACCATGTTCATCCGCAAGTTCGCCTCGGCGCTGGGCATCTTCGCCGTCGCGCTCGTCATCGGCTGGGCCGGCTACACCGCGCCGCTGCAGCAGACCATCAACGGCGCGACCAAGCTGATCGAGCAGCCGCAGAGCGAGGCCTTCCTGCTGGTGCTGAGGCTGGTCTTCGTGCTGCTGCCCATCGTGCTGCTGGCCTTCGCGCTCTACTTCGCGCTGCGCTTCCCGCTCACACCGAAGCTGCACGAGCGGCTGAACAACCTGCTGCTCAGGCAGCGCCTGAACGAGCCCGTGGACGAAAACGAGAAACGCGAGCTGACCAGGGTGCTGCTGGGATAATCCCATGACCGTTCACGCGCAGCCCGACTACCGCATCAGGGCCGCGGGTCCCGCGCCGGCCGGCTATCCCGCCGGGCCGTCGCCGGACACCTTCGCGGAGCGTCCCTTCCTGCCCGACTACGGCTCACGCCGCAGGGCCTTCCTCGACCACATACTGCGCAATCCCGCGCCGGAGAACACCAAGGCCTGCTGGTACGAGCTGGCGCGCCTGGCGTCCGGCCGCAAGCCGCACGAGGGCGTGTTGCTGGCCTCGCTGGACTTCATCGACGCGCGCAGGGACTGCGCCGACTTCGCTCTGCACGGCATACTGCGCCTGCTGCTCCAGTTCACGCCCTACGGCGGGGGACAGGGCATGCGCATCGGACAGCCGCTCCCCACCTCGCTCGTCTCGCGCATGCGCAAGACCGTGCTGGACTTCAAGTATTTCCCCGACGAGCCTGGCATCGACTCGCTCTGCACCTGGACCGAGAACCATTACATACTTTTCACCTCGGCCGCCTACCTGGCGGGCCAGATGTTCCCCAAAGAGGTCTTCAGCAACTCCGGTCACACGGGACGGCAGAAGGTGGCGCTTAACCGGGGGCGCATACTGCGCTGGCTGGACCTGCGCTTTCACACCGGCTTCAGCGAGTGGCTCTCGCACGTCTATTACGACGAGGACCTGGCCGTGCTGCTGGCGCTCTACGACTTCGCCGCGGACGATGAGATAAGAAATAAGGCCGAGATGGTGCTGGACCTGCTGCTGCTGGACATGGCGCTCAACTCGTTTAAAGGCGTCTTCGGCGCCACGCACGGCCGCGCCTACGAGAACACCAAAAAGTGGGCCTCCAACGAGGGGACGTCCGATACCTCCAAGCTCCTCTTCGGCACGGGCGTCTTCTCCGGCTTCGACAACATGAGCGCGGTCGCCTTTGCGCTCAGCAATTACCTGCTCCCGCCGGTCGTTGAAGCCGTCGCCCATTATACGGGGACGCTGGAGAGCCGCCAGCGCATGGGCATAAAACTCTCCGAGATGGAAAGGTGGGGTATGCGTCCCGACAACTTCGAGGACGGCATGCATTATCTGACGCTGGAGGCCTACCTGCATCCGCGCACCATCGTCAACACGCTGCGCATGTTCGACCTCTGCAACTGGTGGGAGAACTCCTTCCTCAGCGACTTCAAGCCCTACCGCGGGCTGCTCAGGGCGCTGGGCGTAATCGGCGGACTCCCCCTGCTGGCGCGTTACCTGGAGCGGGACATCTGCCGCAACACGCGCGAAGAGGTAAATGTTTACACTTACAGGACGCCCGATTACATGCTGTCCACCGCGCAGGACTACCGCCAGGGGTACGGGGGCGACCAGCAGAGCATCTGGCAGGCCACGCTCGCACCGGACGCCGTCTGCTTCACCACGCACCCGGCCAAAATCGAGGGCGTCACACCCAGCTACTGGGCCGGCTCGGGACTGCTGCCGCGCGCCGCGCAGTACAGGAACGTGGCGATTGTGGTGTATAACATCGAAAAAATACCGGCGCTGTACGTGCCCATCAGGCACTTTTACACGCACGCCTGGCTGCCGAAAGATAAGTTCGATGAGGTTGTTGAGAAAGCAGGCTGGGTCTTCGCGCGCAAGGGAGCCGGCTACCTGGCGCTGCGCTCGCGTAATCCATATGTCTGGCGCGAGAAGGCGCAGCAGGGCAGGCCGGCGGGTAAAAATTTGTCGGCGCGCGATGCATTGATGTATCCCAGGCCGGAGGATGAGGGACGCGAGATACTGGCCGACGGCGCGCGCAACATCTGGATCTGCCAGCTGGGCCGCGAGGCCGACGACGGGACGTTCTCGGATTTCATGGACAAAATCTCGTCGGCTGAGCTCGTCTTCAAAGGCATGTACGTCCGCTACCGTTCGCCCGGCAACGGTCTCATCAGCTTCGGCTGGCAGGGTCCGCTCACCGTGGACGACGTCGAGATACCACTCAAAGGCTACCGCCGCTACGACAGTCCCTTCGTGCAGGCGGACTTCGCTGCGGACGAGATTCGCGTGGCCGCGGGGGAAAGCAAAGTGGTCCTCGACTGGACAACAGGAGAGCGCCTGCTGGAATAGTCCGCGCGGCCTATTTCGTGGCTATGTAGATGGCGGCGGCGCCGAAGAAAAGTCTTTTGGCCGTAGCCTGCTTGAAGCCCGCCTCCACCAGGTATTCCACCATCTCCTCGGCGGAGTAGAAGTGCTCCGCCGACTCCGCCAGGTATTTGTAGGCCTCTCTGTTTCCCGAGATCAGATATCCGGCGGGGAAGACCCACAGCCTCAGGTAGAGGTGGTCCAGGAAACGCATGAATCCTGATTTAGGCTGACTGCTCTCGACGATGACGAACCGTCCGTCCGGCCTGAGCACGCGCAGTATTTCCTTCATGTAATCCGCGGTCATGGGATTGTTGTAGGTGAGGTTGCGGAAGGCGAAGGAGATGGTTATGCAATCGAAGTGGCCGTCCGGGAAGGGAAGATGAGCAACGTCGGCGTTTATAAAGCGTATATTCTTCAGTCCGGCCGCAGAGGCCTTGGCCGCGGCTATCTCCAGCATCGGCTGGCTGTAGTCGGCGCCGGTGATCTCAGGCTTATATCCGGCCAGCCGTGCCATGGTGATGGCCAGGTCCCCCGTGCCGCAGCAGATATCCAGAATACGCTGCGGCCTGTCCTCAAGGCAGGTGAGCGCGGCCTGTTTGCGCCAGCCGCTGTCCATGCCCAGCGTGATGACGTGGTTTATCAGGTCGTACCGGTCGGGTATGCGGGTGAATATATGGTAGAGGGGACGTCCGGAGTCTTTCTTGGTCGACTTTGCTGCCATATCAATTTACATCTTGAATACGCCGGACAGTATATAGCCGGCGGCTATCAGCAGCTGTGTCAGCATAACGACCATCACATTGCTGGCCAGCGCAGGCACGAGTATCGCCCTGTCGTCGTAGTGGAAGGAGCCGCGTATCGCCTTTGCGGCGATGGGCAGCGTCAGCAGCGCCAGCAGCGTGAAAACGGGCATGGCCTTGAATATGACCGCCCCGATGATCCAGACGTAGACCATCAGCGTGAAGGCCGTGTAGACGATGGCCGCGCCATGTCCGCCCAGCGTTATGGGCAGAGTCTTTCTGTGCGCCACCCTGTCCGCTTCGATGTCGGGGAACTCGTTGATCAGCAGCAGGTTATGCACCAGGAAGCCCGAGGGCATCGCGGCGATGACGGCGTGCCAGGTGTACATGCCCGTCTGCGAGAAGTACATGCCCAGCACCGGCAGCACGCCCAGTCCCAGGAAGGGCGACCATTCGGGCCAGTAGCATTTCTGTATCAGCGGGCTGTACAGCACCACGCAGGCCGCCGCCACGATTATGAGGGGCAGCAGCAGCCAGCCCCTGGTAAGTACGAAATAAAGGCCTATGACAGCTGCCAGCAGCAAACTGATGATGCCTATCCACAGCACCTCGCGCTCGGAGACCAGACCCTCTTTGATCATGCCGCTGCCGCCGCTGAAGGGTGTCCTGATGGTGACCCTATCGATGCCGCTCCTGTAGTCGAAGTAGTCGTTCAGCGTATTCACGCTGACGTGGGTCAGTATCAGTCCGAACGTGGCCAGCATTGCCTGGCCGAGGTTGAAAAATCCGTCGTACCATGCGATGCACGTGCCGGTAATGCCCAGCACCACCGAGAGTATCAGGAACTGGGGCCGGGTCTCCATCAAGTACAGCTTGGCTTTCATATCATCTCCAAAATTTGCAGCCGATTATATCAGGAAAAAGACAGGTTCCGAAAGGCCGTCATACAAATGGTCGGGATCGGCTATTGGGGAGCCGCAACCGTTATCTTATTAACCTGGAAAACGGGCCGCGAGTAAGGGTCTTCGCTGTTGGCCGTGATCTGCAGCGTAGCGCCCGTCATGGACCCATCTGCTATCAGCCTGTTTATGTAGTTGATGTTGTCGTCCGAAGCGTCCACCAGTTTGTAGCCGTTGACACTGAAGAACAGGCGCGGGTTGAACCATATCTTGATATTGTTGACCTCGTTGACGCCTTTCACGCTTGTGACGGGCGAGCGCCGCACGAAATACCCCGGCTCCAGGTCCGCGCTGGAGCCCTTGATTATATGCTTGGAATAGCAGGTAACCGACCGGTCATACGGGAACAGCAGGAAGTAGTAGTCGGAGGGCTGCACGTAGCCGGGAATATCCATCGGGTTTATGTCGGGCCACTTGAGCAATATCCCGACGCAGTCGTCCCTTTCGCCGCTCAGTATCGTCACATCCATATCGATCATAAAACTCTTCAATGAGGTCAAGGCCGGATTGACCGTATATACCTTGAACTCCGGATAGGACGGCCTGGTGCACCTCAGGTAATAGCCACCGTTTTCATATTTACCTTCGCCGAAATCATTGGTAAAAACCGACCAGCCGCTGCCGGGATTGGTGAAATCATCTTGAAAAATTATATTGGGATTTGGCTGTGAAATATACGCTGTGGGTGTTTCCTGGACATTATCAGAAGGTATCGAAGAAACAGCAACAGGTACAGATGTTTCAGGCGAGGATACGTTGACGGAAGGCAGGCAAGACACTGCATAAGGAATTGTGACCAGGACAAATCCCACACACATTGATTGTACTGCCCTAAAACGATTCATCGTAATATCCACAACTCAGGGTGCACAATGCTATCCACCCTGAACAAAAATTATGGGAAATCCAGATACTGATGGTTTGAATAAGGATGACAGCGCATTAGTCTACACAATGTTTTCCAACATCCCTTTAATAATCCATATTTATCAAGCGCCAGAAGAGCATATTGCGAACACGATGGATTATAACGGCATCGATGTTCCAGCCTGGGAGAAATAGATTCTACGTAGAATCTAATAGGTATACTAACTAATTTCGATAGCATTCTCTACTTATATTGTCGTCTCGAGCGTAAAATTGTCTGCAAGGTCATACTTGCGTCCTCTGCTGCCTTTGGGCTAGTTAAAGCAACCCTCTCGGTCGCAGTCCCTGAACTTATAGTGACCATCCCTATCTTAGAAATGCATCCTGATTTTTCAGTGCCTGTTGATGTTATATGTTCTAGAGGAATATCCAAATTCCTCGTCTTACTTCCTATTCCTAAGAAGCCGCTGCTTTCGATTGCGGTAAACATAGCTCTGCTGTCTGTTATAAGGAAATAGGTTCTACCGCCTGAGAGGCAACCACCTCCCGTCGCATAATACAAGACATGTTCATCTCCCATAAGTCGACTGGCAATATCAGGTGGTACTGTATGCTTTAAATCATTGTTTGCCGTGACTCTCCCCTTGACTTGGCCGGATTGCTGATACTGGTAATTATTCTGGTGCTGATTTGGCCAAGGCAATAGCACATGGCAATATGGACAACTCATCATCGTATTCTGCACTGGAGCTTGGCAATTAGGACAATTCCATTGAAACGGCGTTTGGCAGTTCCAACAATATGATTGACCTACATAATTCTGAGCGGCACATCTATAGCATTGAAACATCTGCTGCATCTTCCCAACCTCAAGTTATTTATCGCATTTTATCGTATCAAGAGTACTTATACAATAGTCCATAGATTTTAAGCTTGTAGCGCAGTATGAACAAACATATATTTCATGAGATGGCATTGATGCAGCTTCCAGCTATCAAATAATCTCAAATATATATCGTCAGTTGCCTGCATCCGAGCAATAATCATCTATCCAAAGTATTACATTATTCAATAACTCCTCCTCTGCACCAACAGCCATCTCTTTTAACGTTTTCAATAGATAGAATTGTACCTTCTCATTATGAACATATTTGGAAACAGCTGGGTACACACTTTTACCAACAATATGTTCTGTTGACCCAGCAATCGTGGGTTTGAGAGTATTGCTGAATTCATAATCATTAATCATAGTATTAATCAATAGCTTAAGAACCAACTCTTTGTTCGCCTTATCTAGGTTACCAGAGGATCGCTCAACGGCATAATCCGCTATCATATACGCATAATCAACAACTCTTCCCAATCCCGGATTCAACACACCCAACCCTAAAGAAGAAACATGCTGGCAAATATTTTTAATTAACCTTGCGTTTTTTTCTGCTGCATCAAGATTGACCATGAATACTTGATTAGCCGCATTGAAGCTCGCGATTGATGCTTCTTCATAAGATCTCGCTATTTCCAAGTACCTTGTGGCATTAGCATAGTCATTAGCTTTGATGAATCTCCTTGCCGTGAGTAATGTTTCTACCCTGAGACCGTCATATTCTATGCCTTGGACATAGTACTCATCATATAGCTCTATAAGATTTGAACCTTTTACTCCGGATGCCAACTGCATCCAAGATACAGCAATTCCGTGCATTATGGAATCTGGATTTGTTAGATATGGCGGATAAGTGACTTTATGGTTTAACCTATTATTTATTTTGCCTGTTAATTGATCTATATCTTCAGCAACGGATTCTCCTCCAATAACATAGTCTGACCTGTAAAACATAAAATAGCATCGATTGATGTTAGACAAATCTCCAACCCAAGTGAGCGTTTGCGTGAAAGACGGGAAGTAAACCCTTTTGGCTATACCAGGAACTTCATGAAGCCCTCCTGCGACATCAAAGCCCTGGGTCGATTCTCCCTCCTTCGGCATTCCTATAGGAGAAAAGAAATGAGTCGCCCCCATTGTCATATCAGAAATTTGCCCCGCTAACAATCTCGCGGCAAGTTCTACTATTTCTGAAGTTGGCTCTTGATTATAAGCATATTGTACCTTTTGAGTTACTACCTCTTTAATAGTTCTTCCGTATTCCCCGCTTTTAAGCCTGTTTAACACAGTCCATGCTACGGCAGAACGTTCCTGGTCTGTACACCTGACCCAATGATTTGCGTCCCATACACTGCCCGCCTCAGACGTAATCACTTTCGCTAGCCAGTACACGTCAGATGCAGATAGTGGCTGTGTTGTGGATGTTTTAGAGGACTGTGTAGTGAAACTCCACTGTGCCGAGTATTGTCCCTGCCTGATGGGACTGGCTGTGTCGTTAAATGCCTGTACCTCCCAGTAGTAGGTGGTGCCGCTGGA
>Ga0209609_10001592_pt1 | contig 13121 bp, 9 predicted proteins | sample LakKivw325mmetaG_FD_184136 | JGI IMG/M metagenome (GOLD analysis project Ga0209609, IMG submission 184136) | Anoxic lake water microbial communities from Lake Kivu, Rwanda to study Microbial Dark Matter (Phase II) - Lake Kivu water 325m metaG... | ecosystem: Environmental > Aquatic > Freshwater...
CTCCACTCTGTCTTTCTTCACGTTTATCGTGGTCGGTTCCGTGGTCGGGTCGTAGTAGCCCAGCATCTCGATAAACCGTCCGTCTCTGGCACATCGCTGATCTGCAGCAACCAGTCTGTAGAACGGTCGCTTCTTGGCACCAAGCCTCTTCAGTCTTATTCTAACCAACTAAAAGCCTCCTAACTCTCAGCCTTACAATCCTATCCCAGGCGCATCCCGGGAAGCCGCATCCGTTTCTTACCGGCCTTCTCAGACCCCGTAATCATCCGAATCATCTTCCGCATCTCATTGAACTGGCCCATCACCTGATTTACGTCGTGGACCGTCGTACCGCTTCCCGCGGCTATACGTCTCCGGCGACTGCCGTTGAGCAGCGATGGGTCTGCCCGCTCATCGTTTGTCATCGATTGGAGGATCGCCTCCACACGCTTGAGCTGGCTTTCGTCGATCTTAGCGTCTTTCAGCTCCTTTGCGGCCCCAATCCCGGGGATCATGCCTAATATCTGCTCCAAAGGCCCCATCTTCCGCATACTCTGAAGCTGCGACAGAAAGTCGTTCAGATCGAAGCGGTTCTCGCGGAGCTTGCGATCCATCTCGGCAGCCTGATCCTGGTCGATTGCATCCTGTGCTTTCTCGATCAGGCTGAGAACGTCGCCCATCCCCAAAATGCGCGAGGCCATTCGGTCAGGAAAGAACGGCTCTATCCCGTCCATCTTCTCGCTGGTACCGACAAACTTGATGGGTTTGCCCGTAACCGCCCTGACGGACAAGGCCGCCCCACCACGGGCGTCACCGTCCAGTTTTGTTAGCACAACACCGTCAATGTTCAGCGCCTCATTGAACTGCTGCGCAACGTTGACGGCGTCCTGACCGGTCATCGCATCGACAACCAGCAGAACCTCAGTCACATCTACAGAAGCACGAAGCCTTGTGAGCTCCGACATCATCTCTTCGTCAATGTGCAACCGACCGGCGACGTCTATGATCACCGGGTCGTATCCGTGGGCGGCCGCGCGCGCCATCGCGCCCTTGGCAACCGCCACCGCGTCCTGGCCATCGCCGATGTCGAAAACATCGACACCAACTTGCTCGCCAAGCGTCTGCAACTGCTTGATCGCCGCAGGCCGGTAGACGTCTCCAGCCACCAACAAAGGCCGTTTGCCCTGCTTCTTGAGCATGCTGGCAAACTTGGCAACGGTAGTGGTCTTTCCGGATCCCTGGAGACCGGCCACCATAATAACCGTAGGCGGACGCTGGGCAATACCCAGCTTCGCCTGCTCGCCGCCAAGAAGCCCAACCAGCTCCTCGTGCACGATCTTCACGACCTGCTGCGCGGGATTGAGCCCCTTCAGGACGTCCTGTCCGACGGCACGTTCCTTGACCCTCGCGACGAAGTCCTTTACGACGCGAAAGTTGACGTCGGCTTCCAGCAGAACCAGACGGATTTCACGCAGAGCCTCGCCGACCTCTGCTTCGCTCAGTCCGCCGCTGCTACGCAGCTTCTTGAAGACATTCTGCAGTTTCTCGGTCAGGCTCTCAAACACATCTCAACCCTGTGGTTTCAGCAGGAAAAAGGGAAGAGATCGCATGCAGGTCTCTTCCCCATAAACACACACAAACACAATTGTTAAGTATAGCGCCCGCCTCGGAGATTGTCAACTCCGGCAGAAAGAGCCGGGTCATGCTAAGTAATACGTCATGCCGGTCCTGAATCAAGTTCAGGATATCCGGCAACCCTCCGTAGAAGGGATGGGTCCTGAACCAAGTTCAGGATGACGTGGTTTCTCACATAGTCTCAGCTCTTACCTTCGGCAGTCGGACCTCGAGCCACGCCAACTCAACGTAGCACTTCAGCTAGCTCCTGTGCCAGCAAATGATATCACTTCTTGCCGGTCTTACTCAAGTATGCTTGGGCTTCTTCGATAAAACTGCCTATCTTCCGGCGGGCCGATTCCAGGTCCTGCACGCTCTGCGTATAGTCAGTCAGACTGCGCACAAGCCCGTTTCCGGGATTGCCATACTGTGCAATGGTCTCCGCCTGCTTCAGAAGTCCAGCGGGAACGCGCTTCGCGCCCTGCAACTGCTTCGCCAGGGCGGACGCAATGAAGAGGTAGTCATAGTCCTCCAGTCCGTCCCGCAGCATTTCGAAATCATAGAATGCTTGCTCAAGAGACGCTACCTCTCAATCTGTCAATCGTACGAACCCAGTTCTTTGGCCAACCTGACAAACTCACGAAACTCTTCCAAGCTGACAGAATCAGGAACAGAATGATCCGATCCCACAACATACCCACCATTTGCTTTCATGGCAGGAATCACATTTCTCATCTCACTCCACATCTTCTCGATATCATTGTAAAGGAGAGCATTTAGTCCGCCGTGAAACCCGAGCTTGTCCCCGTATTTGTTCTTCAGAACTACAGGGTCCATCCCAGCCTTGACCTCCAAAGGATTGAGCATCTCTATGCCTATATCTATCAAGTCCGGGATCAAACAGCGAATATCTCCGCAAGAATGGAGCCTGACTCTTAACCCTTTTTGATGCGCCCAATCAACAGCTTTTTTGTGTATGGGCTTCAGTAATTCACGATACATACCAGGCGAGAAAAACGGAGTATTCTTGTAACCCATGTCATCCGTCCAAAACAGCTCATCAAACCGATATCCGGCATCCCATATCTGATCCAATAATGCCAGACTGACCTTAAGCGTATGATCAAATATATCGACAATCCATCCAGCATCTTCCGCCATAGCCATCAAAGTACGTTCAGTGCCGACCACCCATGAGTGAGTCGCATCAAAACCAAAGAATCCAAAAGCACTAATCCATACTCCATCGTCCCGCCACTTACGATAGTTGCACTGTAGCTTCTTCCAATCTATTCTATCGAGCGAAGGCTCGATCCTGGGTTTTGCGTAAGACCAAAGGGCTGGGGTTTTGATCGTGTGATCCAAAAACTCCGGCACACCCCCCGCGTGTTTCCAGTTTCTTATTTTCGCTCCCCAGTTGGTGGTCGAGACATTATAATCATCAGTATCCTCAATAACCCTAACAGGATAGCGAGGACTGTTGTCGACAAATATGAGTTCAACTTTGTCTAATCCAAAATAGTCAGCATAATCCGTCTCTTCCGGCATTCCTTCCTTGCGCCATCGCTCAAGCGTTGAGAGCCACGGGCTATCGCACACCGGCACGCGATCGGCTTCTTTATGCTCGTACATTCTTTGCATTCGATCGAAAGTCGTAAGGACACTACTCATCGATCGTCCCTCGGACAAAGACAGCAATCTTCCAAGGCGCAGATCACAGGGAGATAACTCATTCGTAAACGAGAACACCCGTAAGGCACAAGGGTGACAGACTCAGTTTCTTCCGACAATCTCATTGGAGCAATGGGCAATCCAGGCGTCATTGGATGTTCTTTACTACCTTCCGCACCCCAATTAAGCACACGGCGCGCATTGACTTCCATACCGATAGTGGGTTTCTGCCAGGGAATGGACAGACCGTCACTCGGAAGCGTCTTCATCTTAAAGCTAGACTCAGGATCATCACGATCGATAATAAGCGCATAATTCCATGCGGCATTCTCGCGCGGAATAACCTTGAATGATTTCGGGGCCTTACCCGGCCCTACCATCCATGGTTTCGGGGGCTTTCCCGGCCCTACCATGCCGATCTCATATTCTCTCCAGTCCTCGGCAACCGGCATCACAAAAACAAGCGGGCCGCGCGTTACTGCAACTCCTTCCACACGAACGATTGTTGCTGGGAAGGTTTTCAGCCTTATCGGCATTTCGAAGTGGAGGCGCAAAACATCACCGCTCTGCCATTTCCGGCGTACAACGGCATATGTTCCGGGATTTGCATCAACTTCCATTGGGTTTCCGTTAAGCTCAAACGATGCGGAAGAACACCAGTTTGGAATTCGAAACTCAATTGGAAACTCAACATCTCCATCTACATCAATGACAAACCGCACATCATCCTCGAACGGATACTGCGTGTCCATTACTAGTTTAACCAAACCAGCACCGGCAATTTCGGTGGCGATTCTGGCAGGACCGTAGAGCGCCACGGCTAATCCGTCGCCGTGTCGGTATACCATATTCTCCACGTAATAAGGAATTTGCCGTGGGCTGATCACATTACAGCACAATGGATTATGAGCCGTTGAGAAGTATCCCTTGGAGACTTCGCCGTCATGGTCATCATAGTGTGGATGGCTCCACTCTGATGCAACAATTTCATTGACCGAATGCATATAGGCTAAGGTCAATGTGTCAGGACTCTTGGAACCCGGGTAAGCATTGAATACACAAGTCTCGACGGCATCCGCATATCTGACATCGCCGGTCAGCCGTGACAACTCCTCATTGGTAATTGCCCACTCAACCGATGTGCAATGCTCACCGATGGATCGCGGCCTGCACTTGCAAATGAACTCGTTGCCGTTGAGTTGCCCATCAACCATCTGGTATTTCTGTGCAATCTCCCAAGCAATGATGCTTGCCTGCAACATTCTTTCGTCCCCAGATATTTCATATGTTATGGCAGGAAAACCTATGTTTTCCGCTTCTGTAACGCTGTGATTCTTGGATACGGGATCGTGCGTGGTGTTAGGATCGGCGGTCTCACACATACACCACCTGAGATACTCTTCCTGCTTGCCATAACGTCGCATAATCTCTACAGCAAAATCGCGGAAATCACAATTGCCCGTAGCCTTGTACAACGCGCGCATTGCACGAACGGTGATTACGCCATGCCCGCTAAAAATTGTGCCAGTTACTTCTTCCTCAGGCTGGCCGAACGCCTCAATAATCCTCGAAGCCGATTTTTCGCAGACTGCGAGAATATGCTTATCTCTTGTTGTCTCATATTTACAGAGGAGCGCTTCGATCATCAAGCTCTGCGAAAAAACATCGATCCACTGATGCCAACGCGCTGGAGGATCAACCGCCCCAAGATAGCCGTCTTCTTCCTGAGATGCGAGAACCTGATACAGCCACTCATCAACTTCCTCCGCGAGTTTGGATTCAGGAAGAATGTTAGCCAGGCGTATCATGCCGTCACCGAAATACGCCGCGTAATCTGGCGCGCCATCCCAGTAGCCATTTGGTGGCACTATTCTGTTCCAGTATGTGCTATAGACCTCGGGAATTCGGTCCCGCGCATGCATAAGCGACCATCCATCGGCAATAGCCAGAGCATATTCCTTCAACCAACCTTCAGGTATAGCACTGCCCTGGCTCAGCAGTTGAAAATGACTGAACAACTTCGGAACGCTCAAGTGATTGATTCTGTTATCACTGATCAGTATAGAATCGTGCAAGTTAAGAATCTCCTCTCGAAGCTAAACTCTGAAGTAATTCGCCATTTATTTCTTGCCGGCTTTCTCGATAAAATCTCCGATGCGTTTTCTACTCTGCTCCAGTTCTGACGGATCCTGGGTGTAGTCGGTCATGTTTCGTACGAGTTCGTTGCCCGGAGCGGAGAACTTCTCCAATAGCCTTATTCCCGAAACCAGATCAGGGTCCTTCGACGCCTTTACTTTGGGATTCTGTGCGAGCTCTCTTGCGATCCAGAGATAGTCATAGTCCTCCAGTCCATCTCTTAGCATCTCCATTCGTCTACTCGGAAGCGCTTTGTCATCCGGACCTTTCTGGTATAGGTGTTCATGACCAGTATCGATGATTGGCCAGTCCGTATAAGGTCCAGTGGTTATGGTATTGAATCTCCAGCTTCCACCGCGTGACTGTGTTGCATAGTATAGAAAACCATCTGTTCCATAGGCAAATGCCATGAAACCCATAAGAAGACGGGTATCCATTGCCGTGTGGTGGATCAGAACCCCGGGGTATGGTTTGTCAGGAGAGTTACAGGTATACCACCAGACTTGCCGCCCCAATTTTCGAGCTTGTGCAGCCTGTTCAATGTCATAATGAAAGATCATCGGCACCCAGATGTCGATCTTTTCGAGACCACTGTGTATACCGGTCCATCTACCTGTTTCCTTGTCGGAGGCCCGTCCATCCGCACCCAGCTCGACTCCATCGTGGGCTGTAGTCATTATCTTGAGGTCGGGAAATCTTGCCTTGACCGCATCGCAGACCATTCGCACAGCCGGCCAATACTCCGCAGTCGCCTCGTCGAACATATAAAAATATGCCTTGTCTCTTAGCCCTACAGCTTCAAGGGCTTTTAGACTAGTATCAAAGTCATCACACAGCCGATCCAGTTGGTCCTGTGAAGGCGATTTGTCTTTGAAATAGGCCAAGTTGATCGCAGTGACACCTGCCTTCGCCCATTCTGGGAATCTATCTCTGAAGTCCGGAGAAAAACCATAAATACTGCTAGGGTTAATCTTGTAGCTCATCTCGAAGATGCGGTTGTACTCGATGTCCCCTGATGCGTTACAACCTGTAACCACTCTCAGATGTGACATTTTCGGAACCTCAAAGCCCCAGACGCGCACATTTACAGGAACGTCGAATGCGGGTGCATTTGATGGAATTATACTTAGCTTTCCTGTATAGTCTCCAGGGATGGCATCTCGAGGCACAAATACACGGTACCAAACCGACTGGACATCATCCCTGGCAACATCGAAACTTTTGAGAAACGGCAGGATGGGATCTGGCCAGTATCCGTGCCTATCCAGATCGTAGGGAGTAGAATACTTCACATATCCCAACGGAGCAGCCATAATAGAATCGGCTGGTATGACCGAACCGTCAGACGCCTTAAGCTCACTGGCACGAACTTCTACGCCGCTCAAACCCTGGGTGTCGGAGAAAATCAATACCTGCTTATTCTCATACTCACCCCTGGCGCCGTATATATCAATCGAAGAACTCAGAGCAAGTCCTCTAAGAGAATCAAAACTTTTGGGTCGTACAGTCGCACTGCCAGACACAGTACGCAGGCAATATGCAATATTGCCCGAGGCATCCTTAACCGCTCCTTTAGCCAATTCCGCGCGAACAGCATCGTTTTCGGGAGAGCGGATAGAAGTAGATGATGCAGTCATTGAAGGTTCCGTTTCTATGCGTATGGAACCAATCCTGGAAAACTGAGTCCATTCGTACCTTCGGATACTTAATGTGATTTCTGAAACGGGCTTCTCTGGGGTGCCAACCGTGCCTGGTCTGACTTCATACATGCTCGACCTGTCATAACCGCCCAACCCTGAAATAAGCCGGAAATCTTCGCCAGCAGGCTGTCCTTCCAGCTCAATAGGTGTGCTATACCACCACTCATTGCCGGGTGATCTGGGACCAGTATGCAAGCGAACATATACATCCTGTGTGCCCGCAGGCAGTCCGGCCACGTGAATTACTATCTTGTTTCCCCCGGACCGCTGAGGGGTAACTATGCAGCCGTTCTCCACACTCCAGCCAGCGGAAGCAAGCTCATCAACCGTGTTGATAGCTTTATTATCAGAAGCTGATGTAACAGTCGCTTTGACTCCGGAATAACCCGAAACGACCTGGGCAATACCAGGCTCCTGTGACCAATTAATCCATGTCACAACCCCGGATTGAGACCAACCCATGCTGGCAACGAGTAAAGTAATTGCAATAACAGCCAAAAAGATTCGCGTCATCCTATAAGCCTTTCAAATGAAACCAAGTACACAGAGTATACAAAGCATCTGCAATCAAAGCAGATCCCACATCTGATCGCGGTAGCGTGGGTTTGCTGGGTTAGTCATGTATGTCGGAAACTGGCCAATGGCCGGGTAGAAATCGCTTCCGAAGCGTTGAGAATTCACATGCCAGTCCGCCCAAAGAACCACGATTGTGCCATTGTGCCTTGCAGCAGGCCAGGAATTGGGATAGGTACTGCTGGTCTGGGAAGGGGGCAGCACATGGCACTGCGACCAGCCGGAGTCCTTGCCGGAAACCAGTCCGCCAGCGTCGCACACTACGACAGTGCCAGAAGGATCCGTGATGGAGGAATAGGCTGCACCGCTGACGTAAACACTCAAGGCGTAACCGCTTGCATAGCCATATTGCGATATGGCCGAAGGACATGCACCAATCGCGACTGTTTTTGCGACTTCCTTAAGAGCATCCCACCAGGTGGCTGTCCCAGTATGATATATTGGCAGCAGGCCGTCATAATCTTCCGCATACATACCAAACGCGGTTCCAATCTGCTTCAGGTTGCTGATGCACTGCGTCTTCCTGGCCTGGTTTCTCGCAGTGGCAAACACGGGAAACAGAATGGCGGCCAGAATTGCGATAATGGCGATCACCACCAACAACTCTATCAGCGTGAACCCGCGTCGGTCAAGGCGGCCCACGCCTGCCTTATTCTGCGTCAACATAATAGACCCTCCTATACGTAAACGTCTCTCGTCTGTAAGAGCTCAGTCTCGCTAAGTACTACGTCACGCCGGTCCTGAATCAAGTTCAGGATATCCGGCACCCATCCGGAGAAGGGATGGATCCTGAATCAAGTTCAGGATGACGTGGTTTCTCACATACTCTGAGCTCTTACGCTCGTCTGTCTCTTCAGGATTCTGCAACCATCGCACGCATCTGTGCACTGCAACGCGGAATTCCAGAAGATCCGGTGAAGCCCTCAAAATGGGGGAGGGCTTCACCCAGGGTTTGAACTACGGTGTCACCGAGTCCAGGTAGTCGCCTATGCGCGATTTCAGGTAAATAGCCGGTACCACGCTGGCGGGCATATTTGCCTGATGGCCGCCGGGTACGATGTTCAGAGCTTCATCGAGAAGCGCTGTCGCTTCCGGCGTGCTATGCTGTTTCAGCAGGTATATATACTCATAGTCTTCAAGGCCTTCTCTTATAGTCTCAGCCCTGATTGTTGTCAATACGCCGCTTCTGTCCTCAGAAGCAGGATAGAACAGCAGACCTTCACCGCGTCCGTCATCGCCGGGATTGTCGAATGTGTATATCGACACCATAGCGCGCCAGTTCAAGAGTCCTTTGGCACTGTGACGGTTTGCCAGCCAGGGCCAGTAACGCAACTGTGCGGAATTGGTTGGGATTAGCAGACTGGGGTTTGCACTGAATGCAACATTGTACATCCAGAGTTCGCCGCCTGCCGCAGAGATTTTGCCTGGAGTAGTTGTTGGATCGAAAGCCCACATCCCCTGCACATAGGCGTCTACCTTACCCTCCAAGACGGAGAGTAACGGTTGATACAACGGAATAAAGGGGTAGCTATTGGTGACCATAGTCTTGATCGCCGGCGCTGCTGCCTTGAAGTAGTCGCAGAATGCAGCAAGCTCGTTAAACTCGGTCTGTCCAGAGGCTTCGTCGTCTACGAAGAAGTATGCCTTGTCAGCCCAGCCTATTGCAGTTAAGGCAGTCTGATACCCTGACATAATCGAATCGAATCTGGCTTTATCTGCCCCGCCATTTCGAGGGTCAACACAAACTGTGGTTGTCCCACCAGAACGCTTATTAATAGTGAAATTGTATATAAAAGTATCGTATGGGTAATCAAATCGCCATCCGAGACAGAGTACAGGTCCGCCTTTTCTTGCCTCAAAGGCCAGGACACGAGCTTTCCACTCTTCCCAGTCGCAGGTTATGGAGCCATCATCCTCGAGTATCATATTGGGAACTCCAACCGTGCCCCATGCCATATCGAGACTTTGCATCCTCGACTCGTGCATAACCTGTTGCGGCATATCGTTCATCAGTATCCCGAATGGCAAGTGGCCGGGCCTCGGCAGGCTGAACTTGCGTATCTTTACAGATATGGGAATGCTTTTGGTGGTTTCTCCGTCCGCAATCACTTTTACCAAGCCATTGTATGTACCAGGCACCGCGTCATTTTTGGCATAGAATCGCAACATAAATGGTTGCAAGCCGTCTTCAACTGATATTGACATCGGCCCAGCAAGCTTGATCAATGGGTCAGGCCAATCTTCACCAGTAACGCTTATATACTTGACTTTGTACACGTCGCAGAACAGGCCAATATCGCTTGGCAAACCCTCGATTTTGACCTGGACACCAGTCAATCCAGCCGACTGATTCCAGAGAACCAGTTGCAGGCTCTCATACTCATCACCAGCCAGGTCGATAGCAAGCGAGGTTGGTTCCGCCCCAAATGTCGACCCTTTGATCACCTTCTCGCTCGGTTCCACCTGTGCAATTGAAAATGAGCAATACGCCACGGACGACATCAGCGCCAGTCCGACGATTACCGCCATAACTATTCCAAACATCCGTTTCATAACATTACCTCCATAACTGAATAAGTATGTGCGGGTTATCGATTACAAAACCCGCACATAGCAGAGTCTTATCATTCAACTACGTCGCGATGTCCGCGTTTCCTCGCGGGCGAATCGCGCGGATGACTGTCGCACCATCCTTAGTGTTTCCAAGAAGGCCGGTTACGGTTACGTAGTTGCCGACGGTCAGGGTCTTGGTGATTGGGCTTGTCAGACCATTCAGTATTACCCTAATCTCTACACCGCTGCCGTCATCTATGACAGCGTAACTGGAGTTGACCGCGGTAACCTTGCCGCCGGTCCTGACAAGCAACCCGGACACAGTGAGGCCGTTGCCATCGGCAGTCTTGTTGTTCATACCGAACGGACTGGCCGGCGTGCCGGACGCCTGACTATCTATTGAGACAATCTGGACGTACTTCTCGTCATTCGCGTCGGTCTTCACGGTGCCTGTGAAAGCAATTCTGTCGCCCAGGGCAACTGTGCCGGACGCCAGGAGAACTTTGATGCCAGAAGGGCCGCCGTTTATTAGAGGAGTCGCGTCTGTCTCCACATACAAGCTGTTGTCACTGAACGTGGCCGAGCTTGCGGTGGCAATAACAGGAACTGTCAGCCTGACCAGCGTGTCGTCGCTCTGAGACTTGATGTCGACAATACTTGCAACGTCCACAGGCACGCCGCTGGATTCCTGAGTTATTGTTATATCTCCGATTATGACTGTTCCCTTATTCGCGGCACCGGAGTTGTTCCAACTCTTAAAAAGATAGAGTTCGGTAGCCGGACCGGGGAAAGAGTAGCCTATCTTAGACCCAATCATTTCATACTGCGGGTTTCCGTCCACCCAAACGTAGGCAACGTTGTTGACACCGTCTACGTAGCGCAGCTTCATTGTGACTTCGTGAACCGAGTTGCTCGGATGCCGCCAGCCCGAAGTGCAGGTAAGCGGAGTACCGGCAAGTACGCCAGGGTAGTCTCCTGAGTAGGAATAATTGAACAGTTCCTGGCCGGTGGTGCCAAACAGGTTGTTTGTCGGGTTAATCTGTATGTTGGCAACCGGATTCGGTTCGCCATAAACAGCGGACATATTGGTCCATACCTGCTCCTGAGTTGTGCCAGGCCAAGTTCGCGGCCACATGCCGACGCCCGCATAACCCGGCACACCGGATGCGGTTGCGGCCCCGCTTAGGTCGCAAGTAAATGTAATGGTAATATCTCCATTCTGCAGGTTCCAGTATGTATCGAAGTCGTAGTAGTCTGTCTGAGAAGGACTATCGTTGTTCCATGTCCCTCCCGGCATCACATACGTCGAGCCCGGAGGGGCTAAACTTGACGTTAGAAATTTCATTATCTCCAATCTCGGCCTGATGGATGGATCTGCATTTTCGGAGGAAGCAAAGTATCCCATCTTTTCGTCGCCATAAACATATACTGTTTTCAGGTGCATGCCGTAATTTGGTTCTCCATCAAGCCACTTCTTTACCAGACCAGTGCAATTCCAAGAGACCCAGCCAATATCGTTCCACCCACCAGATCCGTCAGCAGTACCAGCCTCACTGGAAATATACTGCGTATCAAGGCCAGTATAGTCCGTCGAAGAATATGTGCTCTGCCAGGGAACGTTGTTCCAGGTAAGCGTCATTTCATCCCAGTCTGCAGTGTTTTCGCGTAGAATAGCAGTCAGCGTGTGATGTCGATAATCCCATCCGGAAAGCTTGTAGCAATATAGCCAAAGCTTTGCCTGAACAACATCCACGCTACTGACATCTGGCAAGTTGTTAAAGCGCATAATTGGGGAAACGTGCTTTATACCGGGTCGGCAAAACAGAAACATAGAATCTTCGTCGCCAAAGTTTAAGTCCTCATAGCCCGGATCACAAGCGGTATATGTATCATCGACATCAGCGCGAGAGTTCGGATCCGGATTCGGAACCATTATCTCCAACTTCGGCCTGAGGGATGGATCTGCATTATCGGAGGAAGCAAAGTATCCAAATACGTTATTGCTGCCATAATTAGCTGATGCCAGGTGCATGCCGTAATTCGGGTCTCCATCAAGCCACTTCTTTACCAGACCCGTGCAATTGAAAGAGACCCAGCGATTAATGTTCCACCCACCACTGCCGTCAGCAGTCCCAGTCTCACTGGAAATACTCTGACTATCAAGGCTACTGTAGTCCCACGAACCATACGTGCTCTGCCAGGGAACGTTGTTCCAGGTAAGCGTCATCTCATTCCAGTCCGCAGTGTTTTCGCGTAGAAAAGCAGTCAGCGTGTGATGCAGACCATCCCATATGGTAATATTGGTGACATATACTCAAAGCTTTGCCTGAACAACATCCCCGCTACTGATAGCTGGCAAGTTGTCAAAGCGTATAACTGGGGAGAACTGCCTTACACCGGGTCGGCAAAACAGATACATTACAGCTTCGGAGCCCCCGTTTGAGTCAGGAGCATCACAATTGGTATATGTGTCATCGACATCAGCAGGAGAGTTCGGCGCATAATAACTGGTACCATTCGCCGATGCGGGCATAATAGCCGCGCATACGAGCATCGTTGTCAAAACCGTCACTACTAGAATGTACTTCATCTGATTCATCCTTCCTTTTCTTGTGCTGAATCCAGTTTTCTGGAAATACCAGACATTGTGCCGCAGTCAGTCACTAGCGCCTTTGTGGCGCCGCCCGGCCTACTGCGGCTTGCTTAAGCCAGGCTACTGCAACCGCCATCAGCGGTTGTCGTTTTGGCAGAGATCTAAGACCAGCGCATTCGACTAACTGAGATGCCCTGCCTTAGACGAGCTTGTCCCGATCGTAGTTGAAAGTAGTTGAATAAGGTGGTGGATCAACCCCGCCCGGTTTTGATAGAATCGGGTGAGCAAACTCGATTAACGAG
>Ga0209609_10001593_pt1 | contig 13111 bp, 10 predicted proteins | sample LakKivw325mmetaG_FD_184136 | JGI IMG/M metagenome (GOLD analysis project Ga0209609, IMG submission 184136) | Anoxic lake water microbial communities from Lake Kivu, Rwanda to study Microbial Dark Matter (Phase II) - Lake Kivu water 325m metaG... | ecosystem: Environmental > Aquatic > Freshwater...
GTACGAGGAAGCTTCTCCTACTCCTCCCCCTGTCCGAACTCATGTCCCAACATCAGTCCAGTCGCTCTTGACGTCGCAGGCCTGCGTGGTTAGAATGCGTCAATCTTGTCGCCGCCTTGGCAAGCGCCTGTTTGCCACGCGTACGGTTCGGTCTGTTGCCAGTTCTGAGGAGGTGCAATTTGGCCAAATGGGTCTACATCCAGGACATCGCATCCTATGTGGGTCAAGAGGTCACGGTCAAGGGGTGGCTGTATGACCACACCGACAAGGGCAAGATACAGTTCCTTCTGGTGCGCGATGGCACGGGCATCATTCAGTGCGTGGCATCTCAGAAGGACCTGACAGCGGAGGCCTTTGCCGATGCTCAGCGCGTGACGCAAGAATCGTCCCTTATCGTCACAGGCATGGTCAGAGCCGACACACGCGCTCCCGGCGGCTATGAGCTTGCATTGACCAAGGTCGAACTGGTGCAGCTGGCCAAGGACTACCCGATCACGCCCAAAGAGCATGGCGTTGACTTTTTGATGAGGCATCGGCATCTGTGGCTGCGGTCGGCGCAGCAGCATGCCATTCTGCGCATACGCGCGGAGATCGTGAAGGCAATACGGGATTGGCTGGACAGCCACGGGTTTGCCAACATCGACACGCCCATCCTCACTCCCTCATCCTGCGAAGACACTACCACGTTGTTTGAGACAGACTACTTTGGCGAGCCCGCGTACCTGGCTCAGAGTGGGCAACTCTACAATGAGGCAAACATCGCTGCGTTCGGCCGAGTCTACTGCTTCGGTCCCACCTTCCGCGCGGAAAAGTCCAAGACGCGGCGCCATCTGATGGAGTTCTGGATGGTGGAGCCCGAGATGGCCTACGTGGACCTCGACGGCTGCATGGAAGTGGAAGAGCAATTCGTCAGCTACATCGTGCAAACCGTGCTCCAGAAGCGCGCCCCGGAACTGCGCACCCTTGGACGCGATACCGCTCGTCTGGAGAAGGTGTTGCCTCCCTTCCCACGCATCAGCTATGACGAGGCAGTGGACATCCTGACCCAGGCTGGAGTCCCCATCCAGTGGGGCGATGACTTTGGTGCGCCGCACGAAACTGTGCTGGGCGAGCGTTTCGACCGGCCTGTGTTCGTGCACCACTATCCGACCGCCTTCAAAGCCTTCTACATGGAACCCGATCCCAAACGACCTGAGGTGTGCCTGTCCGTGGACCTGCTGGCTTCTGAGGGGTATGGGGAGATCATCGGCGGCGGGCAGCGCACTGCCAGCTATGAGACGCTGGAGCGAAGCATCGAGACGCACCATTTGAACCGTGAGGCCTATGAGTGGTACCTCGACCTCAGGCGCTACGGCTCCATGCCTCACTCGGGCTTTGGGCTTGGCGTGGAGCGCACGGTAGCCTGGATCTGCGGCATCGAGCACATCCGCGAAACCATTGCCTTTCCGCGCATGCTGGAAAGGATCTATCCGTGACAGACAGGTTAAGTTTCCCAGAGGGATTTCGCTGGGGCACAGCAACCGCCGCGCATCAAGTCGAGGGTAGCCCCGCCGATACGGACTGGTGGGCATGGGAACAGATACCTGGCAAGATTCGTGATGGAACGAAAGCGCATCCTGCGTGTGACTGGTGGACAGGTCGCTACGCGGAGGATTTCGATCTAGCCCACTCGATGGCACAGAATGCCTTGCGGCTTGGCGTGGATTGGGCGCGTGTGGAGCCACGCGAGGGCGAATGGGACGACCAGGCGCTGGCTCGCTACCGCGAGATGCTGAGCGCCCTGCGTCGACGGGGCATCGAGCCCATGCTGACTCTGTCGCACTTTGTCCACCCGCAGTGGCTGATCTCCAAGGGCGGTTGGACGAATGACGTCGCGGTGCGCTGCTTTGAGCGCTTTGCCACCAAGGTTGTGGAGACGTTTGGAGACTTGGTTGATCTGTGGTGCACCATCAACGAGCCCAACGTGTATGCCGCGTACTCTTACTTGCTGGGAATGTGGCCACCCGAGAAGCATGACCTTTTCGGCGCCTTTCGCGTGATGCGGCACCAATTGATGGCACATGCCATTGCCTACCAAAGCATCCACCGCCTGCAGCCCGAGGCCAGGGTGGGGCTGGCGCAGCACCTGCGGGTTTTCGATGGCTTCAAGCCTGATTCAGCCCTGGATCGCTGGGCGGCGCAGATGCAGGACCGCCTCTTCAATGAGGTCGTGCTCTCTCCACCCGTCGACGGCCTTTTGCGCTTCCCCTTGGGCGGGGGTGAGGTCGCGGAGCTTGCCGACTCGCAGGACTGGATCGGACTCAACTACTACTCGCGCGACATGGTGAGCTTTGACATCACTCAACCAGGAATGCTCTTCGGAAGGCGCTTCTCCATGCCTGGTGCCGACTTTAGTATGGAGGGCTGGGGTGAAATCTACCCTGAGGGTCTATACCGTTTGTTGAAGCGCCTGCAGCGCTACGGCAAACCGATCTACATCACAGAGACGGGTGTGCCCGACAACGACGACTCCAAGCGGCCGCGCTTCCTTTTCACGCATTTGGCCGCTGCTCACCGGGCTCTGTCGGAAGGCGTGCCGCTCAAGGGGTTTTACTTCTGGTCACTGGTCGATAACTTTGAGTGGAAGGAAGGCTTCAGTGCCCGGTTCGGGTTGATCGGCCTGGACCTTCAGACCGGCCGGCGCGCGCTGAAGCGCAGCGGCCAACTGTATGCCGAGATCTCGCGTGCAGGGGCCATTTCCAGGGAAATGGTTGATCGCTTCGCCCCAGAGCTGCAGACGGCGCTCTTCCCATCCTAGGGGGCGTGTTTCGAAGCCTTAGCGCGCATGCTCCCAGACCCGCAGGCCACTGCGGCTCAGACGGATCGGGATGTGCTTGAAGAGCGGGTTAGTAGCCTCGATCGTCTGGATCATCTGTCGCTTCTGGTGAGAGAGGCCGGAACACAGGATGGTGAGAGACCCGCCTTCGCCTCCGGCGCCGTTGACCTTCCAGCCCAGAGCACCGAAATCCCGCGCAATGGCAAATACATGCTGCGCATCGCGGCTGACCAGGTCGGGATGCAGGCGCTCCTGAGCTTGTGTGTTCTCGATCATCGCCCTACCCAGCGCTGTCAAGTCTCCAGCAGACAGTGCAGCGCGGGACTTGTCCGCAGCGGCTCGGAGGTCTTGCAGGCGCACGCAGTCGGGGCCCTCGCCCTGCAAATCCGCGATCACCTTCTTGTGCACTTCTGACGAGGCGTGCCCTCTGCCGAGGTAGATGAGGATGAGCCTGCTTTCCAGCGCCCGCCAGGTTGCCCGCGGTACCTGTAGACGCGTCAACCGGGCATGTGGGTAGTGGTCGATCTCGATGTAGTTGATGCCTCCATAGGCGGAGCAGAGTTGATCCTGGATGCCCGATTGCTGCCTCAGTGCCTCCACTTCGATGGCATGAGCGGCATACGCCACTTTGCGCCGGGTCATCCGCCCCTTCTTAAGTCGGTCCAGGGCTCCAATCAAGGCCACAACTACTGCTGCCGAAGTGCCGGTCGAGCAACCAGCGGGCACCTCTGAGTGGATATGTGCCTCGATCGCACAATCTGCGGGAATGCCCATGTACTGGATCGTGGCTTCCAGAAGTGGATGGCGTCCCCAGCCCGGCCGGTCAAGATGCAAGGGATAGCGGTCGCCAAAGTTGTCGGCGTATAGAATGATGGGTTCCCTGTCTGCTTGGCGTGGAAAGACCTCTAGCTGGACCTCGACACAGGGCTGAACGGCGATGTTAAAGATCTTGCCGTGCTGCGCAAACCAGGTATCGGTCCATCCGCCGTTGTCACATATTCGGATTGGCGCCAGGCTTGTGATGACACGCATCGGGCGGTGCCGCGCGAGGCTCCCACACTGACGATTGCTCAGGTGACTCCGCACAAACAAGGGAGGGACGCTGCAACCCAACGCCCCTCCCGGTCACGCACTAACGAAACTCAACGCGCGATGTGCATGGGCATGATCACATGCACAAAATCCTGTCCACTGGTGGGTTTCAGTACGCCTGGACTGGACGGGCTGGAGGTTTCGAGCACCACCTGCGGGCTGTTGATCACGCCCAGCACGTCCAGCAAGTACTCGGCGTTGAAGGCAATCTCGATGGCCACGCCTTCGACAGCCGCTTCCATATCTGTGACGTTGTCACCCAACTCGGCGCTGATAGCGTTGACCGTCAGCTTGCCTGCCTGGCCTTGGTCTCCCGGCGTGATCTGCAGCTTGAGCACGTGGGCAGCGTCACGAACGAAGAAGGATGCGATCTTGACGGCGTTGAGCAATTTGCCGGCATCCACCACGGTGCGGGTGGTGTGGCTCTTGGGAATGATCTGCCTGTGGTCTGGGAAATTGCCCTCGACCAACTGAGACACCAGGTCGACATTGGTCATGCGGAAGAATGCCTGGCTGCGGTTGGAGGCGATCGTCATCCGGACGGGCTTGCTCTCTTCTACGATGATACGCCCCAGTTCCTGAAGGGCCCGAGCCGGGATGATCACGCTTGTCGCCGACGGAACTGCGCTCGACAGTTCCGTGCTGCGCACAGACAGGCGAAAGCCGTCGGCTGCCGCCATGGTCAGGCTTGTGCCAGACATCTCCGCCAGGACTCCGGTCAGCACGGGCCGGCTCTCGTCCCTGGCAGCCGCAAAGGATACCTGATTGATCATCTCTCGCAGCACTTCAGGCTCGAGCTGAATGCTCGAGTCCTCGCTGAGGGCCAGGATGAGCGGGAACTCCTGCGCGTCTATGCCTTTGATGTTGGCTTCATAGTTAGCACAGCGCAGGTTGAGTGTCTGGGTGCGAGTCACCAACTGCGCGTCGATGCGTTCCGGTGGGAGCGAATTGACAAAGTCGCCGATCAGGCGCGATGGTACTGTGGTAGCCCCGTCCTCCTCGACCTTGGCGCCTATCCAGCAGTTGATGCCGACCTCCAAGTTGGTCGCAGATAGCTTGAGTCGGCCCTCATCCGTGGCGATCAGAACGTTAGAAAGCACGGGGAGCGTGCTGCGAGAGGCGACTGCCCTACCGACAATGGCCAGACCCTTGGACAGATTCTCTTGCAGACAAGAAAACCTCATAGGACCCTCCTCGCGCGAGCTGTCGATGGCGGATAGTATACAACAGAACGGGACAACTTCAAACCGTGTTGTCAGGGAATGGACCAGGGCAGCAGCTTTGTCAGCGCGTGGCGTAGCAGGGCGATCGCTCCAACCTCTGCGAGTGAGAGCAGAAGCCCCAGCGCAAGGTACAACAAGGCCTGCCGCCAATGCTCTAGGCGATTCACATGTCGCAGCAGGATGGTCACGATGGCGGCGTTTACCAGGCTGAGCATCAGCAGGACGCCAGTGACATCTGCGACGAACAGGGGGTAGAAGAGGGCCTCCGGATACACTTGCACCAAGCCGGCCACCACCAATACTGTAGCCAGTAGCAGCCCCAGCTCCTTAAGGCTGTTCACAACCTGCTCCTCACGTGGGTAATGCCATAGAGTCAGGTTCAGCACAGGCACTACGAGCAGTGTCACAGACAAGCCCAGACCCATGCCCGTCAGCAACCGCAGTAAGTTGCTGGGAGCATAGAGCCACACGCCGCCAGACAGGAAGTGTAAGTAGCTGTTCAGACCGTCCACACTCCAGAGCAGAAAGAGCACTGCAAGTACGAGCATGACTCTCCGGGGAGGTAGCTCCGCAGCTCGTTGACGGCGCTTCAGGCACAAGGCGCACAGGACCAGCAGGGCACCTGTATAGGTGCCGCTGCAGCGTGCACACAGGGGTAGCTGCGTGCCAGCCAGCGAGAAGGAATGCCCTGGCAGTTGGTGGCACACTCCGCTCAGAAACAGCCCGATGTATCGAAGCAGGCCGTGAGCCTGCAGGAAGGGAGACTCCATAGCCCATGCATCATACGGCGTTTGACCCAGGTGTCAATTTGCGCCGCTGCCTGGCGCCGAGCCTGGGCTGGGCTGTCCAGGGGACTTGGCCACGGTTGGCACCAGATGTTGTGTCGCTTCAAGTAACTGCCATGCATTATGGGCCTGCCTGTTGCGATACTGGTCTCGCAGCGATTCCTGTGCTATAATCGTGGTTGGCGAGCCGCGTTCAGTCGCACTCTGGCTGGTTGGCAGGACATGGCTACACCTTCGCCCCTTATCATAACTCAGATTCTGACGCCCAAGAAGCGAGCCGACCTGTTGCGTCGGCAGCGGTTGGTAGACTTTATCCACGAGAACATCGACCGCAAGCTGCTGATCATCTCCGCCTCTGCAGGTTACGGCAAGACCTCTCTGCTCACCGACTATGCGCATGACACCGACCTGCCGGTTTGCTGGTTGACGTTGGTAGAGTCGGCGAGCGACCCACGTGTGTTCCTGGACTATCTGATTGCCTCGATTAACAACCATTTCCCGGCGTTTGGGCAAACATCGCGCAGGCTGCTGCAATCCGGCGTGGATCTATCGGACATTGCGCCGCTGGTGGGCACAGTTGTCAACGAGATCTGCGAGACCATCCCCGACTACTTTGTGGTTGTGATCGATGACTATCATCTGGTGGACAATAGCGCTGCGGTGAACCGCACCGTGGATGCCTTGGCGCAGCATGCTCCTGAGAACTGCCATTTGATCATTGCCAGTCGTTCCATTCCGACGCTGACCCCGCGTGGACTGGCCTCGCTCACCGCCCGACAGCAGATTGCAGGCCTGGGTGTCAACGATCTGCGTTTCTCCGCGGAGGAGATACAAGAGCTCCTCCTGCAGAACTACGGCCAGCGGTTGCCGGATCATGCCGCCAGAGAGTTGGCAGACAAGTCCGAGGGTTGGATCACGGGCATCTTGCTGACTACTCATACCATGTGGAAAGGCTTGTTCGAAGGTTTCATCCGCATCCGGGGCTCTGACAGTAGAGTCTATGATTACTTGGCCAACGAAGTGTATAGCCAGCAGCTGCCCGCAGTGCGCGATTTCTTGACCGGTACTTGCATCCTCGAAGAAATGAGTCCGGTGCTGTGTGATCAGCTTCTGGGTATCAGCGACTCGCGCGACATGCTCAAGTTTATTGAAGAGCGAAATCTCTTTGTCAGCAGGCTCGAGCGAGAAGAAGAGAGATGGTACAGGTACCATCCGCTGTTCCGCGAGTTCCTCCTGAGCAAGCTCAAGGAGGAGAGAGCAGAGCAGGTTCGTGCTCTACATCTGCGTGCTGCCACCATCCTTCGCGAGAGTGGCAGCGTGGAACAGGCGATCCATCACTATCTCCTGGCCGGGGAGCATGATCGCTCCGTGGAAGCTATTCTGACGATCGCGGGGGATACCTACGATGCAGGAAGGCTGGGCACGCTTGCTCGTTGGATCGATGCCCTGCCTGCGGACAGCGTGAGCACCAAACCGCGCCTCCTGTGGTTCAGGGCCAAGGTGCATTCCGAGATTGGCGAGCTGGATCAAGCAGCGGAGCTGTTCGAGCGCGCATATCGAGGATTCGTGCGTGATAGCGATGTATTGGGGCAGGCCCAGTCGCTAGTGGAGAAAAGCGCAGTCCTGCGCTTCCAGGGCGATCTGCGAGAAGCTGTCGAGGCATGCGAGCAGGCAATCGCGCTCGTTCAAAGCGCCCCGAGGAGGGCAGATCTGGAGCGAGTGCTTGCTTCCGCCCACAGACAGATCGGGAACTGCCAGGCCCAACTGGGCGATACACGGCAAGGTGAGAAGGAGCTAAGGCAGGCTCTGCGCATGTACGAGCGCTTGAGGTATGCGCCCAGCATCGGCTATGTACACAACGACCTTGGCGTCACTCTGGGACTCGTCGGCGACCTGACGGGCTCGGAGTTGCACTTCCGCAAAGCTCTTGAGGTCTGGGAGAGTACCGGGAACATCGGCTTGGCGGCCATGGCCGAAAACAACATCGCGGATGGATACTGCCGGCGTGGCGAATATGCCGAAGCTCTCCAACTCTACGAGGTGGCGCTGAGCCGGGCACGCCGGGCCGGTCTGGATCGTATCATGGCATTCGCACTGGCCGGCATCGGTGACATCCATCGTCTGCAAGGCAACTACGCCGCAGCCCTGCAGGCATATGATGAAGGGCTGCAGGCAGCACGCCAGTCAAGGGATGCTTCCATCATTGGATACCTTCTGGATGCCAAGGGCAATCTGCACAGAGTCATGGGCGATCAGGCGCAAGCCATCAGCCTGGTGCGCCAGGCGTACGAGTTGGCGCGCGAGCGCGGAGCGGCCTACGATATGGGGCTGTACCAGACTTCTTTGGGCGTGATCAGCTATGAGCAGGGCGACACCCGACAGGCGCAGGAATACCTCAACCAGGCGCGCGACGTCTTTGCGCGCAGCAACGCCAAGGTTGAGCTGGCCAAGGCGTGCCTGTACTTGGCCCAGACCTACTATGTGGCAGGACAGTCTCAGCAAGCACTCGACTACATGCGGGAGGTACTGGAGTGCCTCCTGGGATTGGGCTATGCCCGAGTCCTGCTGCCTGCGGCGCGAGAGACCAGAACGGTCATCGAGTATGCCGTCTCCCGAGGCATGTCAGACACACTTGTGGGACAGTTGCTCGAACAAGTCGAGGCTGTTGCGGATGCTGGTCTGCAGCCCCCGGCTCAAGCATCGCCTCCGGCCAGCAAGCCGATCCTGCGCATCTATGCGTTGGGCGAGGCGCGAGTGCTGTCGGGGGACAAGCTCATTGCCGCCTCCGAATGGGGCATGGCCAAATCCAAGGAATTGCTGTTCTACCTACTGTGTCACAAGCAGCGGCGTAAAGACCAAATCGGCAGCGATCTGTGGCCCGAGCTTTCGCCGGCGAGAGTGCGCTCCGCTTTCCATGTGACACTGTACCGGCTTCGAAGGGCGCTGTCGCAGCAGGACTGTGTGGTGTACGAAGGTGACCAGTATTTCTTCAATCGGCGCATCCGCTACTGGTTCGACGTGGAAGAGTTCGAGCGAAGTATCAGAATCGCCAAGTCCGCCTGGCCTGGCGATCGAGCCAGGGCAGCCCGGCACTACCGGCAGGCGGTCGATCTGTATGACGGGGACCTGCTGGAGGGCATGCAATCCGACCATGACTGGGCGGTACTGAAACGTGAGAGCCTGCTCCAGGAGTACGTGCGGGCCCTGCAGCGCCTAGGCAGGCAACACGCCGATCAGGATGAGCACGCGCAGGCTATCCGGTATTACGAGCGAGTGCTGGAAAAAGACAGCTATCAAGAAGGCACATACCGAGAGATCATGCGCTGCCAGGCAAGTCTGGGCATGCGCAGCGCTGCACTCAAGACCTACCATCGCTTGGCTGAACTCTTGGAGAAGGATCTGAATGCCGAACCGGCTCCGGAGACCGTGGCTCTCTATCAGCAGATTCTCCAGAGCAAACCCACCGCGCCCTGACGTGAGCACTGGCTTCCTGCGATCTTGAAACAAGAAGGGCCGCCAAGTACTGGCAGGCCCTCGCCTTGTCGTGATGCGGATTGCATTCTGGTCGGGGGGTCATGTCAAAGCTCCATGTAAGCATTTCCGAAAGCACCTACTGCTAATATGGCTTACGTATCCCGTGCAGTTCTTCGTTCGTACACCACATGATAGGGGGATGAATGATGCGTAGATTGCAGTTGGCCATTCGCGGGCTCGTGAATCCAAACACGGTACAGCTCTTCTGGCTGTTGTTGGTTCTGACAGCCATGCTACTGGGTGCCGGGGCACCTCTGGCGTTTGGCGGTGGTAGTGGAGGACACGGCTAGTCCCTGCGGTGTGGCAACGCGTGCTTGTCTTGGTCCGGGCTCACGCATTCGAGGCAGCCAGCAGAGAAGAATGATACTGATCATCGCGCTCGCGGCGTCTGTTGTCATAGCACTGCTGAGAGGCGGACGGGTTGCTGGGTTGACTGGTCTCCGGCTGCGCTGGGGATGGATCGCGATTGTGGCTTTCGTCGCCCAGATGGTGTTCATCTATCAGAAACCAGTGCAGAAGGTGGTAGGCGCATGGGGTTGGCAGGAATTGGCGCTCATGGGCTCCTACTTGCTGCTGCTTGCTGCCACATGGGCAAACCGTCACCTACACGGCATGACGTTGATCACGCTGGGACTGCTGCTGAACCTCTTGGTGATGGCTGCCAACGGTGGTTGGATGCCCGTCTCTCCAGAGGCAGTCCGTAGGGCGGGCCTGGCCCATCTGGCGCCATCTTTGGCGCCCGGCGCGCGCCTCTCCAGCAGCAAGGACATTGTCCTGCTGCGGGCACAGACCAGACTATGGTTTCTATCGGATATCTTTGTGCTGCCCAAGCCGTTTCCCGTGTCTTCGGTGTTTAGCATTGGCGATGTGGCGTCCGTCCTGGGCGCATTTCTGCTCGTGCAGAAGGGTATGCTGAGGTATCGTGGGTACGGATACACTGAATCGACCTAGGAGTGTAAGAACATGACTACAGCATCTCTGTCTCAGATCATTGGCACAGCGGTGATCGATGTCGGCTTTCGCAGCACGCTGCTAAGCAATCCCGAGAGCGCGCTTGCTCAGTTCAGCTTGGATGCGCACGAACTGCGGGATATTGCTTCCATTCGCGCGTCGACAATCGAGCAGTTCGCCGAGCAACTGATCAAGTGGATGAATGAGCACGAGGTGGAATGGGCATAGCTGCGCTGCCCGGGGAAACACATATGAAGCCGCCGCGCCAGGAGTTGGCCGCGATCAGGATCTTGGCCACGCTCTGCCAGGTGTCGACGATCTCGTGGACCAGGTATCCGTTGGGCCAGTAATACTGCCACGCCCGCAGCCAGGCTTCGCCGAGGATTGCGTCGCCCACCGCCCACACCTGGCCGTGGTCGCTTGGGAAGACCAGGGCGTGCAGGTCGCGCTCGTGCCCGGGGCAGGGAACGGCCGCCACGCCGGGCAGGGAACTTGGCTCTCCCGGCCGGAAGCGTTGCCAGGCGTCAGTCACCCCGGCGGCCGGAACGTCCAGCCGGTGGTCCCAATGCGCGTGGGTCTCGAAGTACCGGCCCACGGCCCGCAACGACGTGGGGATCGTCGCCAGCCTTCGCTGAGCGTCGCGCAGGCCCGCCTCGGTGAAACAGGGGTCCACGATGAGCGTGTTCTCCGGCGCGGGATTCTGCCCCTCCGGCCAGAGCAGCACCGAAGTGCACACATGCGGCAATTCCCTGCGCCACGAACCGTCGGACTGGAGGGCCAAGGTCCCTTCCTGAAGGACAATCCAGTCGTAGGAGGGTTCCTCCGTCATCCTTCCTCCGTCTTCCGCTATTCGAGCCCCGGGCCGGCGATCAACTCCCCACGCTGCTGGCGGGCCTGGCCCTCGGGGTCGAATGTGCCGTAGAACAGGGCGTTGGCGTCCATCCAGGTGACCAGCCGCTCCATGTCCTCCGCGCCGAGTTGCACTTGCTGGTGCCCGGCCATGAGCAGTTTCATCAGCGGGCTTCCGCGGGCGCCGAAGAAATCGACCTGGCTCAGGGGCTCCGAGTTCGACTGCCGGAAATCGCCCGGCTTGCCGCCCCAGGCCGAAAAAGAGACCCGCGGCGCCAGCGCGTTGTAGCTCGCCGTGTAATGCCCCTCCGGCTGGCCCGTGAGAATCACCTTGCCCTCCGGCTTCTCGGGGCTGTGGCAGCGCACGCAGAGCCTGTCCAAGACGGGCTGCACGAGGATCGGGTAGCTGAGCGGCTTGGAGCCGGCGGGAGCGGGCCGAATGGCCGAGGGCGGGCGCCCCAACGCCAGGGCCAGCCCGCCAGCCGGCGGCGTGGTCATGCGCGACTCGTGGCAGCCCACGCAGGCCGCGTTCTCGCCGGGCTGCAAGTACACGATGCTCCGCATCACCTGGATGGCCTGGCCGCGATCGTCCAACGCCTGGAACGAAAGCGGCAACCCGGCCGGGGCCGTGAAATAGGCCGAGCCGTCGGCTTCCACGGGTACGGTGCCGAGGACCTGCTTCCCCGGCGAGGCGTTGGGAATGCCCACCGGCGGGTTGTTGATGCAGGGCGTCGACTTGGGCAGCACCTGCACGATCCGCAGCCCCTTCACCGACCCCGCAGGCAGCGGCGGGGCGCTCTGGTACACGTCGGCCACGAAGAACGTCCCTTCCCGGGCCTGGGCCTGGGCCACCGCGGCCAGCACCGGCGGACGCGGCCTGGGCGCAAGCGGCATCGGCCACACGCTCGATATGTTCAGATCGCGATAGAGCAGCTCCTTGTTGCCGAAGGCATCGACCAGGTAGATGCCGAACATGTTGGGGTTATTCCCCTTGGGCTCGCCGATGAGCGGATCGAAGCTGTACGCCGCCAGGAAGTAGCGTTCCGAGAGCGGCCAGGGGCTCTTGTAGCAGTGGCCCGGCCAGCGGTCGGCCTCCGGGCTGGCTGGCGGCGGCTCCGCGGGCCCCAGCGACCGCCAACCCGGCAAGAGCAGCGTCTCGCTCTCGGGGAACAGGGCGTCGGGCGTAAGGCGGGTGAGCGGCTTGGGGCCGTCGATGCCCCGGGTCACGTCGAGCAGCACAATCGAGCCGGCCGTCATGCCGTGGTGCGGCGCCGCCGTGGCCATCACCCGGTGCGACCCCGGCACCGCCCGCGCCTCCCACGTGCCCACCGGGTTGAACGTGTTGTTGCCGTAGAACGCGGCGGGCGAGGAACCGTCGGGCCGGGTGGTCCAAAGCTGCTCGTAGTACACGGCGTGCCGGTCCACGTAATCCCACCGCGTGTAGATGATCCGCCCGTCGTCCAGCACCGACGGGTCCCACTCCTGGGTCTCGTGGTACGAGACGGGCCGAGGGTTGGAGCCGTCGGCCTCGGCCACGGCCAGCGTGTAGGTCTCGCAGCCCGGGGCCCCGCAGCGATGCCACCCGTGCCGCCGCGTGGAGACCAGCATGATGTGTCCGTCGGGCAGGTACTTGGGCGAGAAGTCGTCGAACGCCCCTTCGGTGAGCTGGCGCAGGCCCGAGCCGTCGGCCGACATCTCAAAGAGGTGATAGTACCGGCCGTGAATGCCGGCAACGTCCTGCGGCGAGGAATCGGTCTGACAGTACGAGAAGAGGATCCGCCGCCCGTCGTAGCTCACCTCCGGGTGCTGATAGCTGCCCAGGGGGAGTTTTCCGGCGGTTAGCTCGCGGCAGCGCATCGACT